>Ga0302275_10005472_pt1 | contig 12218 bp, 13 predicted proteins | sample III_Bog_N2_2_FD_200229 | JGI IMG/M metagenome (GOLD analysis project Ga0302275, IMG submission 200229) | Peat permafrost microbial communities from Stordalen Mire near Abisko, Sweden - III_Bog_N2_2 | ecosystem: Environmental > Terrestrial > Soil > Wetlands > Peat | place: Sweden: Abisko...
GGTTTTGAGGGCTTCGTTCACTTCGGTGACGGTGCCGGAGACCGGCGAGTAGAGATCGCTGACGGCCTTGACGCTTTCGACCGAGCCGAAGGTGGCGTGTGCTGTAACGGCATCCCCGACCTTGGGCGCATCGACGTAGACGATGTCGCCGAGAGAGTTCTGCGCGTAGTCGGTGATGCCGATGGTTCCGATGGCGCCGTCGAGCGAAATCCACTCGTGTTCACGGGTATAGCGGTAGCCGGTTGGGAAGCTCATGCGTCTCTGCTCCTCGAAGATCTAGTGTACGGTGTGAGGCGGGGCAAAGAAAACCTCCCTGGTGCACAGGGTGAAATTTGATGCAGGGTTTTTAATCGAATTGGGAGGGAATCGGGCGTGGAAGCGAACTTTATTGAGGAAGGGTGTCAGGTGAGATTTCGACGGAGAAATCGAACTGCGGCCGGTAAAGTACCGCCACCTGTCCGGCGAATTTGCCCACGTCGCTCAGGCGGGATTCGAGGGTGCAATCGCCTCAGTCTGGGTTTGGCGGTCGACTGCCCCGCGGCGTTTGGAATCGACCTGGAGGGTGAGGGTCTGCTGCTTTTTGTCGCGAAGGATAGTCACTGCGACGGGCTTGCCCTGGTTGGAGTGGAGCGAGCGCTCCCAATCGGCCTCGGTTGATATCGACTCCGAGCCAACCTTGAGGATCACATCAAAGGCACGGAACCCGGCCGTAGCCGCTTCGCTCTTGCGGGAGACCTGCTTGACCATGAGGCCGCCGGAGACGCCGAGATACTGGGCCATTTGCGAAGTGAGAGGCTCGACCATGGCGCCGACATTGAGGTTTCCGCCGAAGAAGGGCATGTGAAAGCCACCGCCTGGCGGCACGTCGCTGCCGCCCGCCAGGATACCGAGTCCCGGCGTGGAGTCGCTTGAGTTGAGCCCCATCTTGCCCCAAACGTCGTGCTCGAGGGTCTTGCGTTCGGCCAGCTCGACAGCTAGAGTCTGGATGCTGCCGTCGCGGCTGATCTCGAGGCTGACCTTGCCTCCGGGGGGGATCTCCTTCAGCATTTTGCGCAACTGCTCGCCGCCGTCGACGCTCTGGCCATTGAGCGACAGCACGACGTCATTGACTTTCAAGCCCACCTGGCCGGCGGGCGCATCGTGATCGACGAGGGTGATGACCGCGCCCCGCTGCTCTTTCAGCTTGAGCGACTGCGCTTTTTCTGAATCGACATCGGCAATGTCCACGCCCAGGTAGCCTTGGGAACTGGAACGGGCGAGCAGCGGAAAGGGATTTGAGAAAAACTGCGCGAGGCTTCGAGATTGGGCACTGGCTGCCTGGGGCGCAATCGCCAGGGATGCACTCAATGCGGCTAAGGCAATCAGTTCAACTTTTAGATCGAAAATTCGGTACGGCCCCAAAAGGTGTTTCATTTTGTCTTCTCCAGCGGGTCCCTGATTCCGGCCCGCACTCTTGATGGACGGTGCGATGGCCGGATGGTATGTAATTTTATTGAATCTCCGGCACGCGGCTTAACACTTGCCGGGAAACATTCCTGATCTGGGGATTATCGTCCGAATTTGAAACCGAGTAAAGTACCTGCCGGACGCTGGTGTCAGCCTCCACGGGGGCCAGCAGGGAAATGGCGGCGGTGCGGATGCGCGGGTCGCTATCGTTGAGCAAGGCCTCCAGAACCGCATTGCGAACCCTGACGTCTTGAGCGACGTAGGGTTCGAGTCCCTCAAGCGCCTTCTGGCGTACGGCGGCGCTTTTGTCGTGGCGCAGCGCGGTCATGAGCGCATCGCGAATGCCGGAGGGCTGGCAGCTATGGCCAGCGCGGCACTCGGCCGCGAGCAGGCCAACCGAATCGTCGTGGACGCCGGCCGAGGCGGAGTTTTCAGCGGCCACCATGAGAAGCTGGCGAATCTGCGGGTCGTCGAGAGAGCCCCGGATCTGGCGGGGAACCACCTGGTTGTAGCTCACATCGACAATTTCGCTGTTGGGCTGCCGGACGATCGCGGACACGCTGGCTACGTTCGCCAGGGTCGCGGCTGCGGCGGAGGGTTGTTCCGTTGTGGTCGACGCCGCGACGGTCTGGGTGGCGGCGGCGTGGGCTGCACGGCCCTGCGCGAATTGGTAGCCGCCCAGGGCGCCTGCCCCGGCTCCGGCCGCCAGCAGCAGCAGGGCGACCACCGGCGCTCTTTGCAGGCCGGCCACATTGTTCTTGAGCTTCTGGCTCCAGCGCTCATACCAGCGCCGGGGAGGCAGGGCGTCAAGCGCCTCATCGAGGCGCAGGCGGGCCCGGGCTACGAGATTGGGTGCGGGGTCTACAACCGGGTTGGCATTGGCAAGCAGTCTGAGCGCCAGCACCTGCTCGCGCTCGGACTGGCATGGGGCGCAGGCGGCCAGATGCCGGTCAAGTTCGTGGATCAGTTCATCGGCAAGCTCCGAGTAAGCTGCCGTCACGATCCGTTCCTGTGCGAGTTCGCAATTCATAGTTACGTCCTTTTAGCCTCGAGCAAAACAGTTGACATCTGACAGTTGTCAGTTGTCAGCTAGCGCATCTCCGCCAATTGAGCTCTCAGCTTCTTGGTCGCTCTGAAGAGCGTATTTTTGGCGGTTTCTTCTGTGGTGCTTAACATCTCTCCGATGGTGCGCAGGCGGAGACCCTGGTAATGCTTCAATTCAAAAACCATGCGCTCGCGCGGTGTGAGCTTGGCAAGCGCCTCCTGAATCTTGCCCGCCAGCACCTTGCGGTCGAGCTCGCGGGCGGGGTTTGAAAACGAACGGTTGTCGGAGACTGCGGCCAGCAGGTCGATTTCGTCTCCGGCGCGGTCGAGGACCACTGCGTGATCTTCGCGCCGGGTCTTGCGGCGGCGCAGCTGATCGAGGCATAGATTGGTAACGATGCGGTAGATCCAGGTGTAAAAGGAGCACTCGAAGCGGAAGTTACCTATATAGCGGTAGGCCTTGAGAAAAGCCTCCTGGTAGATGTCTTCTGCGTCATGCTCCGAGCCGGTGAGGTGGAGAGCGAGTCGGAGAACCTGGTGCTCATATTGGCGCACCAGGGCATCGAAGGCGGAACGCGAACCCGCCTGGGCCTCGCGGATGAGGTCATTCTCGACTTCGCGCGCCTGAAGGCGTTCCTGTGCCTGGCCCGCTGTTTCCCGGTTCGATCCGCCCATCGCTCTCGACGCAGCCATGCCTGCTGAGGATTGTACCTTTCGCCGGGCAGGCCAGCCTAAAGCGCCGTCAGGTGCGACTGCGGGAGTGGAAAGACTCAGGGCGTCCGTTGCCATCAATGATCTCCGCTCTTTGACTGGATGGCCCAATTCTGGGCCTGGATAAAATGAGCAACCGCGTAACCGATAGACGCAGATTTTCCGGTTTGGTCATCAGCCTGGCGCTATTGGTATCAGACTTTTCGGGCGGAGCGGAGCTCCGGTTTGCCGTTAAACTGAAAGGCGATGACTGGAAATCTTTTTGGCGATGCAGAGGTGGGCGAAGAGGCGCAGGGGTGGTTCACGGCGCACTGCGACGGCGGCTCTCGCGGGAACCCGGGGCCTTCGGGCTATGGTGCGGTAATAGAAGACCCCCAGGGGCGAACGGTGGCCCGGCTAAGCGAATTCCTGGGCAGGCAGACCAACAACTATGCCGAGTACTCGGGGCTTCTGGCTGTCCTCAAATGGGCGTGCGAGAACGGTGCGAAGCGCCTGCGGGTGGTTTCGGACTCGGAGTTGATGGTGAAGCAGATGCAGGGGCGGTACAAGGTCGGCAGCCCGGGGCTGATTCCGCTGTGGGAAGAAGCCAAGCGCCGGGCGGCAAAACTGGAGCGGTTTGAGATGCGCCATACCCTGCGCGGCGGGAACAAGGAAGCCGATCGGCTGGCGAATGAAGCAATGGACAGAGGGATGGGTAGGAATAAGGATCAGGGATCAGGGGCCAGGGATCAGAGATCAGGGATCAGAGATCAGGACCCGGCGGGTGGCCATCAGATCGGCAACTCGGCGCAGTCGCCCAAGCCTCCGCGGCAGGTTCTGGAGGGCTATGTCAAGGATGGGGTGATTCACCTCCTGAATGGCGAGTTGCCGGACGGCGTGTTCGTGAAGATCACCCGGGAGTAGCTGCTGACAGATATCCGGATCGACGATTTGAACAAAAAGAGATAAGCGGGGCTGAGGTCCCGGTTCTCGTTTTCGCTAAGGCCCATCCATATTTGACGCGCCACTGAACGAATGGAGCAGGGTACCGGACCTCCCAAATTGCATCGAGAGGGACCAGGGAAGCTGAGAAAAAAGGAAGTTGGCGGGCTGAAGTATCTACCATGCGGCAGGCCTTATACACGCTTGCAAGACCCGCTTCCAGGGCCGACGCATATCAATGTCCATTCCTTGCTCTATGCAAGGAGTAGGAAATGGGTAAGCAGGGGAAATGGACAATCCCTTGAGATTTTTTGCGAAGTTGCGCGATCCTGGCGTGGAACGGAACCGGGAACATCTGCTGGAAGATGTTCTTCTGATCGCCATCGCGGCGGGGTTGAGCGAAGCCGAAAGTTGGAATGATATTGCAGAGTACGGATTTTCAAGCAGGAGTGGTTTGGCACCTTCCTGACGCTGCCAGGCGTTGCAGGGGCTGGTACGTATCGAGAGCGAACGGTACCACAAGATAACCGGCAAAATCGAGCGCGCAATCCGCTACTCCATCACCAGCCTCAAGCCGGATGCGTCGCGGCTCAATGCGGTGATCCGCCAGCACTGGGGCATCGAAAACAAACTGCATTGGGTGCTCGACGTGGGCTTCCGCGAAGACCTGGACCGCAAACGCGCCGGACATGCCGCGCAGAGCTTTTCCGTTCTTAATCGCATCGCCCTCAACCTACTCCAACAGGAACGATCGCTAAAACGCGGTATCACGGGAAAGCGACTCAAAGCCGCCCGCCCCTATCTACTAAAGTCGAGCGACTCGGGTCGCGTCGGGCTTCTGCAAAGCACTCACACACTACGCATGTTTTGTTGACGATTCACTATCTGCATCACCCGCTGCACGGCCAGACCGTAACCCTGGTGCGAAGATCCGTTTCATTTGGACCGCATCAGGTTCAGGTTGCTCTTTCGAGCGGCTATCAACTTGTGATTCCTGGTTGGATGTTGGATGAGGAACGGTGCCAAGGGATGGAGATCGTCGCACACCCAACCGTGGCACTGTCAGCGCTTTTAGCGCTTCGTTCCCTTCTCGATGTACAGTCACCTGCCTCTTCTGGTCCCGGTCCGGTAGTTTCAGAAACATCTTCGCCAGGAGGTGTTCATGAGCCCACCACGCCAGGAAGTCTTTCAGTGGGAGATCCCCAACACGCCGGAACTTCCGGATACTGTGCAGGCACGCTGCCGGGAGTTGCTCTGCCACATGCTGCTCGCAGCCGTAAGCGGAACAACAGAGGAGGAGAGTGATGAGCGAGAAAATCCAACCGATCCACACTGAACGTGAAGCCTATGTGTACATCCGTCAGTCGTCGATGCAGCAGGTGCGCACACGTCTGGAAGGACAACGGCGCCAGTACGATCTGCGCGAGCGCGCTCATGCGCTCGGCTTCCAGCGTGTTACTGTCATCGACGAGGATCTGGGCCGCTCCGGCACTGGATCAGTCGAACGTCCCGGCTTCGGACGGCTGCTGACTGCGGTCTGTGCCGGCCAAGTCGGAGCAGTGCTCGCATTGGAAGCATCGCGTCTGGCCAGAAACAACCGTGACTGGCACCATCTGATCGACCTCTGCGCCATGGCCGGTACGCTGGTCATCGATCACGATGGCGTCTATGATCCCTGCCTGTTGAACGACCGGCTTTTGCTTGGGCTGAAAAGACATGATTCACAAAGCACCTCTTGTTCAACATTCTGGAGATCTCAGCAAATATAGCCCTGTTTCGGGGCAGCTCGTTCCGGAGTCTGGTGTCGCCCACGATCCGTTGCCAGCCCGTCGCGCCGGCAGATATAGCCCACATGCTGGGGGTTATAGGGGCGCCCGAACGCAGTCCGGTAACCGACATCATTCAGGTGATCGGCGATCTCCTGATAAGAGTACTTTCCCGCCATTTCGTGGATCTTCACGACGGCTTCCGGAGGCGTTTTAAGCGATCTGTCCCCCGGCGCCGTACGTTTGACCGTGAAGTCGGTTAGCACGCCCGAGCGCCATCTAATCTGCACTTGGATTTCCCCCGCGACACTTACTCCATCGAGTTGTACGGATGCTATCGCCATGCGAAGTAGACGCTTTCGCTCTTTATTTGTGGTGGTTTCGGCTTTCCAAACCAGCGGAAGATTTTGCGCAAGCTCATTTATCCCCTGGCGTTCTTGAGGCGTGATATTCCACTGGGCTTCTTGTTCGGCCTGGTCAAAGGCTTGCTCCAGGTGAATGACCCTTTCGAGCTTTTCGTTCCACCGCCGCTCCAACTCCGATGCCACCAGACGATTGTCCGGGTCGACAGCATCGTACTGTCGTTGCGTCAACCGCGCTTCATAGCGCGCTTGCTCAAGTTGTAGTTCCCGCTGGCGCCGTTGGCTTGCCATATCTTGTTCCAACTGTTCAAGAACTCGAAGACCCACCTCTACTCCCAGCGGGGAGACGGCTTCCAGGAAGGCCTCTGCGATGGCTGCGTCCACCGGACGTGAAGTCATGCTCTGGCAAATCTTGTCCGTATCTCCGTTGCCGTATCCCGATTGACAAATGTAGGTAGGTGACCGCTTTTCACGCAAGACGTGGTTTTGCACTCCCATCTTATTGCCACAGATCCCACAGTAGACGATGCCCTGCAACAGAGCGCTCCCTTCCCTCACCACGCCAACAGCCTGCTCGCGACTCCAGTTCTGGCGCAATCGCTCCTGGTTCTTCACGTACTCCTCCCAACTGAGATAGGCCGGGTGATGAAGTTCTATCTTCACCGGCCATTTTGCCATGGGAAGCTGATGGGGGATAGCCTTGCCCGTCTTGGCCGACCGGCGATCTCCTGTGTACTCCCACCGCCCGAATACGTAGACGCCGGCATAGGCCGGGTTGTGCAGAATGCGGACTACGGCACTCAAGCTGGGCGTCTTCCAAATCAATGAGCCGTATCCGTCTCGAGAAGTTACCCGTGTGGGCAGGTCCAATCCCTGTCGCTTCAGATCACGCACCACGATCCGAGCTACCGCATGACGACGAAAAGAGTCGAACAGACAAGTCAGCCGTTCTCGCACCTGAACGTCCGGATCGAGATCCCAATCTCCAGTTGCATTGCGTACGTAACCCGTAGGCAAAGGGAATTGCAGGTTTCCCTTGCGGGCCTTGTTCCAACGACCTTCGTACAACCGTGTACGCAGAGTAAAAAGTTCTGCTTCCGAAAGAGTCCCTTTTACCCCGAGCAGCAAGCGATCGTTTGGTTCTCGTGGACTGTAAACAGCGCCCTCGTCCCCGATCAAGGTACTGGTCAATCCGCAGATTTCAATCAGCCGATACCAGTCGCTATTATTCCGCGCCAATCGCGACGCTTCCAGCATCAGCACGATCCCCACTTTCCCCAGACCCACTTCCGTTACCAGGCGCTGAAAGCCAGTGCGATGAGTCGCAGTGCTGCCTGATCGACCTTGGTCCTCGTCGATTACTTCAACGTGACTCGCCGCCCAGCCTAACTGTACGGCTCGCTCTTGCAGATGATACTGCCGTTCGGTGCTCTCCCGATTCTCCATGACCTGCCATGGAGTAGATTGTCGTACATAGACGTATGCCATGCGTTCATAGTGCAGCGTTTGAATTTTCACCGTAGTCATGAGGCACCTTTCCGGAAACGATAGTCCGCGCATGACGGCAGCCAACCTCGACCCATAATGCTTGGGGAAAAGATCGGAGTTCCTCGCCCTGAGGAGCAAGCGCTTCCAACGGCCGACGTTTCGGCAGGACGCTGCGACTTGATCGGGGCAGCGCTGGCGAAGCGCTTAAGACACTTGATTTCTTGCAACCAGGATTTCGATCTGACAAACGCTCGAAGGGGTTATTTTCTTCGCGCACCGCGCGAAGCACCAGATGAGCAAAGAAACTGCAATCTCGGAGTAGCTCGCCAAGAAAATAGCGCTGATTATTGGAAGCGCTGATTGCACCGTCGTCAGCCGCTATCTGCTGTGCCTCGGCATGGGGGAAGTCGAGCACTTTCCAGCGTAGGACAGTTCCTTGAAGCCCGCGTAACTCCTCGCAGATCCGGGTCACCGGGTCGTTAATAGCAAACCGGGTGATTGCAAGTCCGGCGGTTCGCCTCATGACTCTTCTTGCCTATCCAGGAATCGAACCAGGTCAAGCAGTGCCGCAGCTGAAAGCAAAACGGAAGACCCAGTGTTTCGATTAACAGAGGCGCTCGTGTCCGGACGAGGAAGGTTGGTCCAATCCCAGGGCAGCGCCCGCAAGCCTCCATTCTGAAACCGAATCAATACCCACGGCTCGGGCCGCCAGAATACCCGCCGTATCCGTCCCGACTGACCACAGCAGGCGCTGTTTTCCGAAATTACCGTGGCCGTGCATCCGCAATATGCAGCATACGGTGCTGTCTGTTCTGTGTTTAAAGGGGACCATGAGCGAATTCGAGATAAGCTTGCTCCGGCAGCGAGCCATGGAAGCCTACAGGCAAAAGGTACGGCGCGGTCTTGTCCTGACGCAGGTGCCGGTTGGCTACATCCGCACGGAAAATGAAGGCATGGAGAAGACGCCTGATCGCCAGATACAGGAAGCCATCGCAGATATCTTCCGCAAGTTCCGCGAACTGGGTAGTGTGCGCCAGGTGATGCTCTGGTATCGGGAAGAGAAACTGCCGATCCCGGTGTTATCGCGCGAGTCCGGCAACCGCAAGGTGGTCTGGGCCGAACCGGTTTACCCAACCATCTTCGGCATCCTCAAGAACCCCACGTATGCGGGCGTTTTTGTCTGGGGCAGGAAGCAGACCCGCACTTCCATCGTAGAAGGCCGCGCTCGCAAGACCCGCGGCCACGCTCGTCCGCAGGAACAGTGGGAGGTGGTGATTCCAGATCACCATGAAGGTTATATTACGTGGGAAGAGTTTATGCGCAATCAAGAACAGATCCGATCGAACGCGGGGTGGAACGCGCGCATGGGACAGAACCGGGGCGCAGCCCGGAACGGCCCGGCGCTTCTTGCCGGCTTGTTGCGTTGTGGCCGTTGCGGACGCGCTCTGCAGGTGACTTATACGAACAGCAAGCTACACGGTCCCTTGCCACGCTACTGGTGTAGCGGAGATCGCGGCCGGCAGATGGTGCGCTCCTGCATTACCTTCGCGGGAACGCGCGTGGATCAGGAACTTGCCGCAGAGGTTCTCGAAGCGTTGCGGCCTGTGGGCATACAATCCGCCTTCGAAGCGCTGGAAAAGAGCCAGACTCAGACGGATGAAAAGCGACACTCGCTTGAACTTGCGGTTCAGAAGGCGCGTTATGAAGCCAGCCGTATCGAGCGACAGTATCAGGCCACCGAGCCGGAGAACCGGCTTGTCGCAGCCGAGTTGGAGAAGCGCTGGAACCACGCTCTGGAACAAGCCGCCGAGAGGGAGCGCCGTCTGGAAGAAGCGGCCACCGCGGCGCCGCAGTTGACTACCGAACAACGGGATCATTTGCTCACGCTTGGCGATGATCTGGAGCGGTTGTGGGATCACCCGAACTCTCCTGCCACCCTGAAGAAACGCATCCTTCGGACGGTCCTTGAAGAAGTTGTAGCAGATACGACGGATGATCCTCCCACGGTACATCTCAAGCTGCACTGGGCCGGCGGCGTTCATACAGAGCTCATCGTGCGCAAGAACCGGACCGGTTATCACGATCACGTCAACTCGCAAGAAGTCACGGAGTTGATCCGTGAGCTTGCTCTGGTCTGTGAAGACAGCGCCATCGTTTCTATCCTGAACAGACTGGGATATCGAACCGGCATCGGCAACACATGGACAGAGAAACGCGTCCAACACGTCCGTCACACCAAGGGTTTCCCGGCATGTCCACAGCCCGATCAGCGCCGTTGGCTGACCATGCGGCAAGCTGCGACGACGCTAAGGATCAGCGAGGCAGTAGTTCGTAGGCTCATCGAACAAAAGACACTTCCTGCAAAACAGATCGTCAAGTTCTCTCCATGGATGATCGAGCGGGAGCACCTGAACCTTCCGGCTGTCCACAGAGCGGTTCGCCTGGTTCACACAGGTCGGCGCGATCCATCAGGTGGACCTAACCATGCGCAGACCCAGATGTTTTGTAATGAGCAAGATCTACCGGGCGAAATTTGATGATTTCCCAGCCACGGACGTCAGTGGCTGGGTTGTTGCTGCGGGTGAGCGAGCGTCTGAATCTGGCCCTCTGCTGCCAAGTCCCATCGGATTTGTAGGGGTGTCTTGTCACGATATGCACCGACATGCACATGGGGATTCTTGGCTGTTCCGTTGTTTCCGTCCAGGGCCACGACTTGTCCCATCTTAACGTCATCGCCCGGATGAACCCTTATGTTGTCAAGATGTGCGTATACCACGACGACTCCGTCCGCCCTCCTGAATTTGATGTAACCAGGAGGAGGTTGCCCCGGTGTACCTGAAGTGTTGGTTACGCGGTTGCTCGCGACCTCGATGACGACTCCATCGAAGGGAGCATGGACCTCGACATGCCAGCCATACCAGTCTTCGTTTGTAGCGTCGTTTGCCTTATAGAAGCGCATGAACCCGTTGGACGCTCCCATGCCGCCCACCACGAGGCAATCCGACCCAAGTGCGTCGCCAAGATCCCTTAGCTCACCATTCACATGTTCCGTACACGAAAATCGCTGGTAGAACAGAGGAGCAATCTCTATCGCTTCAATTGGCGCGTTGTTCGCAACTTGACCGGGCGCTGGTACAGCGACCGCGATCGAGATCATCACAAGAATTCGCCGGATCATTCGAAGAGATTTGTACATTAGCTTATGAATTTAGCAGGTTATACAACACTGGATGAATTAATTTGTCTAAAATCGCATCCACGTCCGTCGTGGTCGAGAAGGCTTCTCGATCGCCGGCCAGGTGTACCGAAAGGAACATGATGACAGCTTGATATTGCTATCTCATTCAATTACAGGTAGTCTGTCTTCGATCCGCGAGGCCTACGATCTTGGTGCGAAGTACCGCAAACTTCCATCTCGCGTCTCCGACGTCGCGCAACACCCTATACTCATTGACTCCAGCGAGGTGAAGCATTATGTCACTGCCCTCTGATTTGCGATGGAAAGGATGTTGCCGAAACTGTAGTTGTGGAAACGGGCCATTGCGCCGAGGTAGGCGGTGAGCGCCTCGCTCTTGCCCTGCTCAAGCTGCTCGATCAGGTGCTTGACGTTCTCGGCAATGATCTGCTGCGTGGTAGTCTGCTGGCGGCGGATTTTCTTCTGGCCGCCGCCGTTGCTGTTGCGGTTGTTTTTGCTTTTGAATTTCGTGTTTTTGTTCTCCTTTTCCGCCGTGACCGGCTGTCTTCCAACATTCGCTGGTTATGCAGCGGTAAGGTGCATCTGTTGCAGCAGTGACGTCTGAAGACAACGCCTTTTCGGCAACGATTTGTTGAATGACGTCCGGGCGCATCAAAATGCAGCGATCTGCGTAAACGACGAATTGCTGTTTCCTGACATCGAAAACCACACGATCGCGTCGTGGCTCCTCGCATTCCGCATCACAGCAGACCTTACCGTTATGTTGAAGTTCGGTCCAGTGGTCGATGTGGCTCATTGGACTGGCAAGGCAGTCGCCATACTTCTCGACTTCAGGAAGTGTACAGTGAACGATACGGCTACAATTGTAGAATCAAAGAGTCCCTACCTTCGGCTCGCACGAAGCTCACCCGGCGGTTCTCGCGTTACTTGTATCCATGATTCCTGACTATAAATATTTAAAATCCGCGGAAGGAAATTTACACTTGCGTGCGCTTTCCCGAAAGAAAGTTGTGGAAAACTTGTATGCTGGCGCTTTTTTGGAAACAAAGCTGCGGAGAACTTGCCTCATCACATTACAGGCCGGTCTTTCATTCGGTCTCGAACCTAGCACTTCGTGAATCAGGGTCGCAATTTCTCCAATTTGTACACGTCTACACGATTCACGGGAGGCCAGATGAGCGAGAAGAGGGCAATCCTGAAAAAGGTCCCAACATGGTCAATGTGGTGTATGCGACCATCGGCGTTGCGATTCCTTTCATGCATCTTTGCGTTGGCTTTTATGTC
>Ga0302275_10005480_pt1 | contig 12208 bp, 10 predicted proteins | sample III_Bog_N2_2_FD_200229 | JGI IMG/M metagenome (GOLD analysis project Ga0302275, IMG submission 200229) | Peat permafrost microbial communities from Stordalen Mire near Abisko, Sweden - III_Bog_N2_2 | ecosystem: Environmental > Terrestrial > Soil > Wetlands > Peat | place: Sweden: Abisko...
AGACGATGCGCAAACCGGCGTCGACCACGTTGACGGCCATCGCAGCTGATCTGGCACTCTTGCCAAGACCCTTACAGGTTTCTAAAGGGAACCTTGAATCAACTCCCAGAAACCTAAATGTGTAAGAGCCTGTTTACGATCTTTGGACACGATGTACCGCAGTCATCAAGTCAGATATATGCAGCTTCTCCAGTGGAACGCTAATTCTGGGGAATGCAGCCAAGAAAGCCGTATCCAAGCGATATCAGTCGGGAGCAGTTCGAGCTGGTCCGTCCCTTGCTGGAGAGCGTGCGCAAGCGCACCAAGCCGCGCACCGTGGACCAGTATGAAGTCTTCAACGCCGTTTTGTATCTGCTCAAGAGCGGCTGTCAGTGGCGTATGCTGCCGGAGGGGTTTCCCAACTGGGTCACGGTCTACTCGTATTTCGCCAAGTGGAGCGAGCCCGATAGTGGCGGAGTGAGCGCCCTGGAGCGGGCCTTAAAAAAAATCCGTTGGCGAGGCCCGCGAGAAACTGGGGCGCAACGCCTTGACCAGCTTTTTGATCGTTGACGCGCAAAGCGTGAAGAACACCGACAGCGCCGACGAGAAGGGCTACGACGCGGGCAAGAAAGTCTCCGGCATCAAGCGTCACATCGCCGTTGACACGCAAGGATTGCCCCATGCCATCGCCGTAACCACGGCTGAGGTAACGGATCGCAACGGCGCTCTGGCCGCCATCGACCGGTGCAAGCCGAATCTGGAGTTGGTAGAGAGCTTGCTGGCCGATGGCGGCTACACGGGCCAACCTTTTGCCGACGGCGTGATGGAGCGGCTCGATGCCACAGTTCAAATCGTCAAGCGCAACGAACTGCATACGTTTGCCGTGCTGCCCAAACGGTGGATTGTAGAACGGTCCTTCGCGTGGCTGGAAAAATGTCGCCGGCTCTGGAAGAACTGCGAACGCAAACTGAATACAAGCCTGCAAATGATCCACCTTGCCTTCCTCAGGTTGCTACTCAGGAGATCGTAAACAGGCTCTAAGACCCTATACAAGATACGTTTACGCCCTGGTCGAAAACTGCGGATTGCTATCCATCCCGCCTGGATTGCGACTGATTTTGAATGAGCGTGGACACAAAAATGGGCACCGTCGTTTGGGGTGAACCCCTATGTTGAGACAATCGGGAGTTGGGACGTTTACACGCTGGACAGGATTTCCGGAAGCGGTGCAGCGCCCGTCTGCGCTGAGCATGGCCTTGGCACACCATCGCTTGGAGTTCTTGCTACCCCAGTCGGCGTGATACACAATCGTGCGTTTGTTCACGAATGGATTGTAAACGCCTTTTCCGTTCGGCAAGTCCTATTTCGCGAGTGACGCGAAGGCTGTGGAGCGACAATTGGCACACGAGCATTCGTCATGTTTACCGACAAGCCTCCCCAAGACAAAGACCGGGCAGATTATTTCGAAAGCGACCGCATCAATATTGGAATAGGCTCGCAACTGTTTCATCTGGACAACATGCTGGCCCACTTGCTGGAAGGTTGCTGATGTTGCAGAATCTGTTTCTCGCCCTGTTTGGCTGTCGTCATCCGAACGACAAGCGGTCCTGGCCCATTCCCTGCGCCGTTGTCGCGCTGCCCGATTTAACTGCAGCGCGACAAAACCCCAAAACCACTCAGCAACTCGACCAATCAAGCTTATGAGTGGACGGCGGCTATTTCTTCCGGCACGGTCGGTGCTTGCGAGTGATCGCGGCCAGTAAACTCAATGAACGGCCGTCCGTAGTAGGAATCGAGCAAGATCGTGCGGAGTTCCTCAATCAACGGGTAGCGCGGGTTGGCGCCGGTGCACTGGTCGTCGAAGGCTTCCATCGCTATGTGGTCAAGACTACTTAGGAACTCTGCCTCGGGCACGCCGGCAGCTTGGATTGAGATTGGGATTTCGAGATCGTGCTTGAGGTCCTCAATCCAGGTGATCAGGCGCTCCACCTTCTCGTCGTTGTCGCCTCCTCCCAGGCCAAGAGATTCGGCGATCTCCGCATAGCGGCAGCGGGCCTTAGGCCTGTCGTATTGCGAGAAGGCAGACTGCTTGGTTGGATTGTCGTTGGCGTTATAGCGGACTACATTGGCCACCAGTAGCCCGATGGCCAACCCGTGCGGCAGATGAAATTCGGCACCCAGTTTGTGGGCCATGGAGTGGCAAACGCCCAGAAAGGCATTGGCGAAAGCCATGCCGGCAATGGTAGCCGCATAGTGGACTTTCTCGCGTGCAACAGGATCGCTGACCCCGCGCTGGTAGGCATGGGGCAGATAGTCCTTGAGTAGCTTCAGCGCCTGGAGCGCCTGACCGTCGGTGAACGCGGTCGCCATGATGGAAACATAGGCTTCGAGGGCGTGCGTGACGGCATCGATGCCGCCAAAGGCAGTGAGCGGCTTGGGCAGATTCATAACCAGGTTGGGATCGATAATGGCTATGCGCGGGGTAAGCTCATAGTCGGCGATCGGATACTTCTTTCCAGTGGTGTCATCGGTCACCACGGCGAAGGGAGTCACCTCGCTGCCGGTTCCGGAGGTAGTAGGAATGGCGACCAGTGTCGCCTTACCGCCCAGCTTCGGGAAGTGGTAAATGCGTTTCCGAATATCCATAAACCGCATGGCCAGACTGTGGAAGTTCACCTCCGGATGTTCGTAGAGTACCCAGGCGATCTTGGCCGCGTCCATCGGCGAGCCTCCGCCAAAAGCCACAATCACATCCGGACGGAATGCAGCGGCCACCTCGGTGCACTTGCGCACAATGGTTAGCGTGGGATCGGCCTCGACCTGGGAGAAAACCTCTACCTCCAGGCCCTGACCCTTCAAATGCGCAATCAATTCATCGGCGTGACCGTGATGATAGAGATAGGGATCGGTGACGACGAAAGCGCGCTTGTTGCCTGCCAATTCCTTAATCGCCTCCGGCAGGCAGCCGCGGCGGAAGTAGATGGCAGGTGGCAGCTTGTGCCAAAGCATATTCTCGGCCCTTTTGGCGACGGTCTTAACGTTGAGCAACTGCTGAGGGCCGACATTGACTGTCACGGAATTACCACCCCATGAGCCACAGCCTAACGTAAGCGACGGCGCGAGGCTGAAGTTGTAAAGGTCGCCAATGCCGCCTTGCGAAGACGGCGTATTGATCAGGATGCGCGAGGTTTTCATCCTGGCGCTGAAAGCGTTCACGCGATCACGACGGCCGTCTTGATCGGTGTAAAGAACTGACGTGTGGCCAATACCCTCCAGCGCTACTAGCGCAGCGGCCTTGTCCATCGCATCCCCGAAATCACGAGCGCGATAAAGGGCTAGCACAGTACAGAGCTTTTCGCGCGCAAACGGCTCGCTGGCCGAAATGTCCTTGACCTCTCCGATGAGTAACTGAGTGCCCTGCGGCACTTCAAAACCCGCCATGGCAGCGATCCGCGTTGCCGCTTGCCCCACAATGGTCGGATTCACTGCTCCGTTCACCATCAGGACGGCGCGCACAGCGTCAGTCTCCGCCGGATTTAAAAGATAACCGCAATGTCTGCTGAAGCGGTCCCGCAGGGCAACATAGATTGCGTCCACCCCGATCACCGCCTGCTCCGACGCACAGATCATGCCGTTGTCGAATGTCTTGGACATCAGGATGGAAGCCACCGCGCGCCTCAGGTCGGCAGTTTCGTCGATAACCACTGGAGTATTACCTGGACCCACGCCAATGGCAGGCGTGCCGGAGGAGTAGGCTGCGTGCACCATGCTCGGGCCGCCCGTGGCCAGGATTAGCCGAATCATTGGATGGTGCATGAGGGCGGTCGACAACTCAAGAGTGGGCTCGTCAATCCAGCCGATGATGTCCTGCGGTGCGCCTGCGGCGACTGCGGCTTCGAGCACGATGCGCGCTGCCTCGCAGGTCGAACGTCGGGCGCGTGGATGTGGACTGAAGACGATGCCGTTGCGAGTCTTGAGCGAGATTAGCGCCTTGAAGATTGCTGTCGAAGTCGGATTGGTGACCGGAATGAGACCGCAGATCACACCCATCGGGTCGGCTACCTTCATTACTCCGGCTCCGTCGTCCTCACTGAGTACACCGCAGGTTTTCTCGTCTTTGTATTTGTTAAAGATGTATTCCGAGGCAAATTGGTTCTTGATCACCTTGTCCTCGATCACACCCATTCCCGTCTCTTCGACGGCCAACTGCGCCAGCGGGATGCGCTCGCCGGCGGCGGCAAGAGCCGCGTGGCTGAAGATCCGGTCCACCTGTTCCTGGGTGTAGGTGGCATACTGGCGCTGCGCCTTGTCAACACGAGCAACCAAATCATTTAACTCGGTGAGTGTAGCAACACTCATAACAAACCTCCATGCTTTGAATGGGTCGGATAGATGCTTCTGGATGGCCAAGCCTGTTTCGCTTGGTCAATTGGCATACATGCGATGCAGCTACGCCGCTCACGGGATTGAGAGAGTTGCTGGCGGAGAAGGCGATGGCGCTGGTGTCTCCTACTATCTTGCGCGGCGAAATGAGCCACCGGTAGCAGATATTACTTTGACCCTTTCGATTCGCTGTGCCTCACGGTTGAGTGGCTGACTCTGGTTCTCTGCTCATTCGGTTTGGAATCACGGAGCCGGAATGGTGCAAAGCGGAAGGGACGGTCGGCTAGCCAGTCTTCGGATTCGCTCAATGCGCTGTGCTGCAGCATGTCGCGCTCGTACTCGGGGCCGAAATAATCGCAGAATGTCGCAGTCCTTTTCTTGCGATGATCGAGGAATTCCCGCAGGACAGCAGGGGCAATGCAAAGGATAAGAATAGAGGCGCCAGTGAGAATCTGGGTTATCGTTGGGTGAAACATGGTGCTCTCTCCCTTTTCTGGATGTTCACAGCAGCAAGGCGTGGCGTGCGGCCGCCGCAGCGAACTGGCCTGAAATATTACGTTGTGCGTGTTTGGAATAATGGTCAGGATTGCTCAGGAAAAGAGCAAAATAGGGCTTTTGGACGAACCGGAGGCCGCCGCCGTGGACCTCGGACCAATAGGGTGGTTTGCATGAGGCGGTCTCGACATCGTTGGGCTGGCCATCTTGTCTATTCGGCTTTCCTCAACTTTGAGGAGCCAGAATTCGGGGATGAGCGATTGGCAGGATCTAGTGACATGCCGGCTGATCCTGAAACTCGTGATTCTCCGTCATGGACACAAAACCCCGTCCGCAACTCAGAATCACGTCTTCAAGAGGACTGCTGTTGAAAGTGTCAAGTGAAATGAACGTGGCCTGCTTGCGGACCGTGAGGTAGAGTTCGCTTGGACTTGCCCCCATTTTTGAGACAACGCAGTGTTTCAGTGGGCGTTGGATACGAATGCTGCGCTTTGTCGGGCGGCCTTCGGCACACTACTCCAGCAAGAGCCCCCCTATGTTCCACTTGGCCGCCGGTGTGCTGCTCCGCAGCATCCTTGCGTCACGCAAACAAAACAGGAAAGCGGGCATAATTGACCAGACTGCAACCGCCCGTCAGGGCAAGAATTCAGCTAGCCACCAGCTCAGAACCTAGAAGAGATGCATCTGAACAATATCCCTCAGGTTGAAATGCCGTTGGCCTATCATTGAAGTTGGTGGAAGTCTATGGCGACTCCAGTACGAGCGGTCTGCAACTCTGAAGTTATACGGCCCAACACTTCTGACCTATTGTGTTCCGTGGCACGTCAGCCGATCCTGGATCTTCACGGCCGCGTGCATGCTTATGAATTGCTAATGCGCGGAGTTACGCAGTCGGCAGGAAATTGCGAACTGGTTTGCCGCACGCTGGCAGAGACCGCAGCGTACTTTGGTCTGCAAAGGCCCAGCGAGCTGAAGAAACTCACGGGCAAAATGACGGCCTTTGTGAGTTGTCCCGCGCAGGCGCTGAGCGATCAACTTGCACAGACGCTGCCCGCGACCCTCTCGGTTCTTGAGTTGCAGGCGAGCCTGGAAATCTCACCTGACCTGATCGCCCAATGCCAGCAGCTCAAAGCTCTGGGTTTCCGGTTCGCGCTGGACGATTTCAGGGATCAGCCGCAACTCAAGCCGCTGGTGGAATTGGCAGATTACGTCAAGGTGGACTTTGGCCGGACACAACCAGGAGAACGACGGGAAATGCTTGAGCATATGCACGGCAAGAAGGCTGCCATTCTGGCCAAGGGGGTTGACACCCAGGCGGACTACCGAAAGGCACGCGAAGAGGGATTTGCGCTTTTTGAGGGCTACTACTTTTGCCAGCCGCTGCCGATGAGGAACCGCAGGCCGCCTGTTAACCAGATGTTACGTATCGATATTCTAAAAGCCCTGCAACAGCATCCCCTGGATCTGCGCAAGGTGAGCCAATTGGTAAAGCGCGATGGTCCGATCACCTACCAATTGCTGCGATTGGTCAACTCTCCACTTTGGGCAATGCGCCAGAAGGTAGACTCGATCGAGGTCGCGCTGAACGCGGTAGGCGACGATGCTTTTCGCCGCATTGCCACAATGGCTATTGCTAGCGAGTTCAATGGATCTCAGCCTCCCGAACTCTTGTGCATGGCAATGGTGCGGGGACGATTCTGCGAAGAGGCCGGACGCGAGCGCGGCCTGGATCCATTCAAACAATACTTGCTTGGACTTCTGAGCCTGCTGCCAGCTATGCAGGGCCAGCCGATGAGCGACGTGGCTCCGTCGCTGCCGCTCGACGACGAAATTCGCGATGCGCTTCTGGGAACAAGAAACCCGGAGCGGGCGCTGCTGGGGTGGCTTGAGAACTGCGAGCGCGGCGACTGGACCGGATGCGATGCCGCGGCACTAGCCGATAACCTGAACCAGCAAGAGCTGGCGAAGGTCTATGTGGATGCCGTTGCGTGGACAGAGTCGGCATTGCATTCGGCCGTCTAGCACTGTTCCGGATTGCCTCTTCGGCTTGAGTAGCGGTTCCGGGGGTACAGCTACTTTGGGACCGCTGTAGCCTTGGGGACTTGCCATCCGCTGCAAATTGCCCCACTGGCTACAACTGGACACTCACCGGCCAGGTCTTCCAGATGTCGGCACAATAGTCCCGGATAGAGCGGTCAGACGAGAACTTTCCAACCCGCGCCACGTTGAGGATAGACATGCGGGTCCACTCTTCCTGGTTGCCAAAAGCCAGGCTCACCGAGTCCTGACATTCGACGTAGGACTGGTAATCGGCGAGAAGCATATAGTCGTCGTTTGTCAGTAATGAGTCGACGAGGGGCTGAAACAGTCGTCTGTCGCCGTGGGAAATCTCGCCACTGGTCAATGAATCGATTACTTCACGCAGGTTCGCATTCGACTCGTAGATTGCACGTGGGTTGTAGCCCTCCCGCTTTTTCTTCTCGACTTCGGAGGCAGTTAGCCCGAAAAGGAAGAAGTTATCCGCGCCGACTTCCTCGCGAATCTCGATGTTCGCACCGTCCAGCGTACCAATGGTAATCGCGCCGTTCATGGCAAACTTCATGTTTCCTGTTCCGGAAGCCTCCTTGCCGGCCAGAGAAATCTGTTCGGAAAGATCGGCTGCGGGATACACCCTCTGGCCCAGCTTTACGCTGAAGTCAGGCAGGAAGACGACCTTTAGCCTGCTCCTTATGATCGGATCCGAGTTGATAACTTCTCCAACTGAGTGAATCAGCTTGATGATCAATTTGGCCATGTGGTATCCCGGAGCAGCTTTGCCGCCAAAGATGAAGGTTCGCGGTACCTGCACGGCGCCCGGATCGCGCTGGATGCGCTTCAACAGTGAGAGGATATGGAGAACCTGCAGGTGCTGACGCTTGTACTCATGTAGACGCTTGACGAGCACATCAAACATCGAGTCGGGGTCAGTCGCAATCCCCAACCGTTCGTGGATATATGCGGATAGCTGAACCTTGTTATCCCGTTTGATCGCTCTCCATTCCTGGCAGAAATCCGCATCTGCAATCATGGGCTCCAGCCGGCGCAACTTTTCAATGTCGCGTATCCACGCAGAACCAAGCCGCGCCGTGAGCAGTTCCGCCAGGCGTGGATTGCTCAACACCATCCAGCGGCGCGGTGTCACCCCGTTGGTCTTGTTCGAGAACTTCTCCGGACTCAGGGCATAAAAATCGCTGAGCACATTCGTCTTCAACAGTTCGGTGTGCAGCGCCGCCACCCCATTGATCGCATGACTCCCGAGCGCGGCCAAATGCGCCATGCGCACGGATTTCGCGCCGTTACTCCCGTATTCATTGATCAGCGAGAGCCGCTGTACGCGCCCCTCATCGCCGGGAAACCGCTGTCGAACATCGATCAAGTGCCGGCGGTTGATCTCCTCGACGATCTCCAGGTGACGCGGTAGCAGATTGCCGAACAAGCTCCGAGACCACTGCTCCAGCGCCTCAGGCAGGAGGGTGTGGTTCGTATAAGACAAGGCATGTTGCGTGACATACCATGCTGCATCCCACTCCATGCAATGATCGTCCACCAGAAGCCGCATCATCTCCGCCACCGCTATCGCCGGGTGTGTGTCGTTCATCTGAATTGCGAAGTTGCGATGCAGCTCTGCCAATGGTCGGTTTTGCGAAGTTTGAATGCGCAAGATGTGCTGCAGGCTGCACGAAACAAAGAAAAACTGCTGCGCCAGCCGCAATTCCTTGCCCTGGACATCTTCGTCATTTGGGTAAAGTATCTTTGAGATGTTTTCCGACGACACCTTGTCAGCGACCGCTCCGATGTAATCCCCATGATTGAAAGTCTCAAAGTCGAAGCTCACAACGGCCTGCGCCGCCCACAGGCGCATTGTGTTCACGGTGTTGGTCCGGTAGCCCAGAATCGGCGTATCGTAAGGAACCCCACGCACCACCTTATTCGGAATCCACTTCACCCGCGACCGCCCCTCGGCATCGGTGTGGGTCTCGGTGCGTCCGCCCAGCTTGACGTCAAATCCGTCCTCGGGCCGCTCCAGCGCCCAGGGATTGCCGAGACGCAGCCAGTTGTCGGTAGACTCCACCTGCCACCCGTCGCGAATCTGCTGATCGAAGATTCCGTATTCGTAGCGAATGCCGTAGCCGATTGCGGGAATATCAAGAGTGGCCAGAGAATCCATGAAACAGGAGGCGAGCCTGCCCAGCCCACCGTTGCCCAACCCAGGCTCTTCTTCCTGTTCGATCAGAATGTGCAGGTCAATGCCCAGCTGTCGCATGGCCTGCTCGGTTTCGTCGTAGATTCCTAGATTTATCAGGTTGTTCGCGAGATGGGGTCCGGTCAAAAATTCAGCCGACAGGTAACAGACCACGCGCACATCCTGCGCCTGGTAGTTGCTTACGGTCGAAATCCACCGCTCAAGTATGCGGTCGCGGACAGTATGAGCGAGCGCCATATAGAGGTCGTTCACCGTTGCCCGTTCGACCGACCTGCCTTGAACAAAAAACAGGTTATCCAGAAACGACTGAGCAAGCGCATCGGCGCCGAGCGCCGTTCTCTGACCCTTTTGCGATCCCGACTGCGGCAACATTGTATCAAAACCTTCAAACATCGTAGCCCTCGCTTCCCGGTAAGCCTGGCGGTTGATTTATCGGAGTAATGTTCCCACAATCGCTCTGTATCCTCAAGAGCACATTGCAGAAAACAGTCAATTCAGAAATACGTGGATGCCCTTGGCGCATTCCGTAATTCTCTCGCCATTTTCTCTCGTCCAATCTCCGCTGTTCACGGTCATTCTTCGTTCTGTCCGCTAAATCAGTCAGAGCTGACCTGCGTAGATCTCCAAAGCGCGGGGACTCGAAATGACCAGAGTCGCACCGCGTTGTTCCACCAATTCGCGGTTCCTGAATTCGGTCAGGATGCGTGATACCGTTTCGCGACTTACTCCGATGTATTGGCCGATCTCTCCGTGTGTAAGGGGACAGTGGATACGAGCGCCGCGCTCCCTCTGCTGGCTCTCATCGCACCATTCAAGCAATAGCAAGGCCAGCTTTGCCCTCGCGCTCAATTGAAAGCCAAGGAGGCGCATCTGGTCGCACGCCCGCTTGTAGTAAAGGCCCATTTGGCATCCTACATTCTGCCATGCAACTGGGTAACGGGAAAGGAAGTCGAGAAAGCGTTGTCGTGGAAGCGATGTGATTTTGCAAGGGAACTGCGCTTCCGCCGTGACCTCACAAGGAAGGCCGGAAACCACTGTACCGAGCCCAAGGAAATCCCCCGGGGCGGCGACTCCGAGGATAAGACGCCGACCTTCGATTGAGTTCATCGATAGTTTTGCCCTTCCCTCAAGCAGGAATAATGCTCTGCCGGGCCTTTCCCCCTCCGTCAGCAAGACGGTATTCTCTTCACACCAGAACGGTGCTGCGAGCGATTCAAACTCAAGCATTGCCTCCGGTGAGAGGCACTTGCAGAACTCACTTGTTCTCCACGCAGCGTGGGTGTCATCCCATTCTGTCACTGAGTTCCGAAGCATGTGAAAATGGCACAAATTGCCTTCTGACCCGGCTTCAACTTTCTCCGCGAAGCATCTCTCCTCGGAGCCAGAGGTTTGAGACTGTTTGTGTGCCCGCCCATCGAGAAAACCCATGATCTTCAATCCCTCTCAGCGCTGTGCCGCAACCCTCTTGCTCGCATTGCCGTAGAGTATCTTCCCCTCCACCGCCCCGAGTTTCTGCGTTTTTCCCAGTAACTCTCCTAGCCCTGCGAGTATCTCACTTGAGTCGTTCTTGAGCGAAGCATCTGCGAGTGAGTCGAGATCGGCCGAGCGGTTGTCCATGAATACCACGGGGGTTTGCGCACCGGATGCGCGGATCAGAAAAGTCAGTCTCTCCCTGTTTTCGACAGAGAGGGAATTACCCAATAACACCAGATCAAAATCCCCATCCCTGAAGTGACCGATCGCCTCTCTTATCGAACCCGCGGACTGAACAATGTATCCTGCGGACTTCCATGCTCTGCTTTGTGCCGCCATTAGCGATGGCTCCAGGCCGACGGCGAGGACGACAGTCAGGTGCATGAATTCCTCCTGATCCGGTGGAAGTTGCCATCGTGCGGACAGGTATTAGTTATGAGTGCCCAACATCCGCGAGGGCTCAATCATACCTGCCTCTTGTTTAACGGACTGTTCTTTACTGCACATCGGGCTCCGAGATTGGCGATATTCGTGCGAAAAGCATGGTATTCAGGCGTGTTGACATCTCCAGTGGCATTTCAGAGGGCAACCATATTCTGGCCGCGGAAGAATTCGCCGCACCTACGATCTGGGAGATTGTTCACCTTGCGAAGTTCAGCACCGTTTCAACCCAAGACAGAGCCTCCGCATAGCAGCGGATCAGCTCGACTTGGTTGAAGCCATGGGACCGAACGATCACATCGCAATTCTCCCAGTTTCCGCGCTCGTGAAACTCCACCCAACGCAACAGGCTGCTCTCAAAACTCACCGCCCCCAGCAACGCCTCCCGAATCTTCTCTCGCAAAGACAGCGCCGCAACCAAATCCGCCATCGGGATGCGCAGCATCGCCGGAAGCATGCTGAACATCCCCAGCAGGTACTGCTCTGCTTGCGAAAGCGCACAAAGTCCGGCTGCCAATTCGCAAAACCGGCCCCTCACAAACGCCATCCTGAGGATCTCGGGCGGCTGTTTGGCGCTGAACTCGCTTGTGATGGCCAGCGTGATGATGCGGCGAATTGCATCGTCGCCGACCAAGATCAGCGCCGACTTGATCGAGTTAACCTCCTGGCGAATCGCGCATACCGGTGAGTTGACCAGACGCAGAAACCGGTAGGTGAGAGACGTGTCCCGCTTCACAAGCTCGCTGAGCCGGTGCAGGTCCAAGGGGTCGTGCTGCAGAAGTTTCAGAATCTGGATATGAGAAATCCGGTTAGCCCGTATCTTCCGGTACTTCAACAACAGAGGGCGGCAGAAATAGTACCCCTGAAACAGGGTGAAACCCTCCACGCAGGCTTGCTTGTACTCCTCCTGGCTCTCCACCTTCTCCGCCACCATGACAGCCGCGGTGTCGATGAGGCGATTCAACGACTCTTGCCGCCCCCGCCCCGTCAGTCTGGATGAAATCCACCTTGATGTAGTTGGCCATTTCCACCAGCGGCTCGAACTTCGGCTCCCAGGTAAAATCGTCCAGCGCGATTCGGTAAGCCACGAGGCAGCGCAGCACACAGTCCTCAACGCCTTCTCGGCGGATTCTCGCGCTGCTTCGAGGACGAGCACGCCGGAAAGATGAACGACCTCGCAGCAAGCGGCGAGGA
>Ga0302275_10005481_pt1 | contig 12206 bp, 8 predicted proteins | sample III_Bog_N2_2_FD_200229 | JGI IMG/M metagenome (GOLD analysis project Ga0302275, IMG submission 200229) | Peat permafrost microbial communities from Stordalen Mire near Abisko, Sweden - III_Bog_N2_2 | ecosystem: Environmental > Terrestrial > Soil > Wetlands > Peat | place: Sweden: Abisko...
ACCACCTCCATGATGCCAAGGGAGTGCGCGAGCGATTTTACAAAATGCGTCTTCCCGGCACCGAGCGGCCCCTCAAGGCTGACGATTTGCGCCTTCACAAGCAAGGGCAGCAGGGACTCGGCCAACCGCGATGTCTCCTCCAGGGAGCGCACGACGCAGTGCCCGATATGTTGAGAGACAGGATTGTCTGTTGCCATTTCCACGGTATTTTAGTTGCCTGACGGGGAGAGGCAATCTCCGCAGACAAAAGGTTTCAAACGAAACATCCCAAGCCCGTTAAATAATCACCGTATCCAACATGAGCACTCCTCCAAACGAACTCCCTGCCTGGAAGGCCCTTGAGGCCCATCGGAAGGCCACAGAACCCGTCACCCTCAAGGAGCTTTTTGCCGAGGATCCGTGGCGCGGCGAGCGACTCAATGCCGAAGGGGCGGGGCTCTTCCTTGACTATTCCAAGAATCGGGTGACGGACGAGACGCTGAAACTTCTCATCCAGCTTGCGAGGGAATCGGGGCTGGAGTCCCGGAGGGACGCCATGTTCCGGGGAGACAAGATCAATATCACGGAGAACCGCGCCGTGCTTCATGTGGCCTTGCGTGCTCCCAAGCAGGAGATGATCGAGGTCGATGGCAGGGACGTGGTGCCGGAGGTGCACCAGGTTCTGGATGCCATGAGCGTTTTCGCCAGGAGGGTTCGGAGCGGGGAGTGGAAGGGGTTCACGGGCAAGCGGATCAAGAATATCCTCAATATCGGCATCGGGGGCTCGGATCTCGGCCCCGTGATGGCTTACGAGGCCCTGCGCCATTACAGCGACCGTTCGCTCACCTTCCGGTTTATTTCCAATGTCGACGGCACCGACTTTGCCGAGGCCGTCCATGATCTCGATCCCGAGGAGACGCTCTTTATCATCTCTTCCAAGACCTTCACGACCCTTGAGACGATGACCAATGCCGGAAGTGCCCGGGAATGGCTGCTCGCGGGTCTTGGAGGCGATGTCAAGGCGGTGGCAAGCCACTTTGTAGCCGTCTCGACAAATGCGGAAAAAGTCTCCGCCTTCGGCATCGACACCGCCAATATGTTCGGCTTCTGGGATTGGGTCGGAGGCCGCTACTCGATGGATTCGGCCATCGGACTCTCGACGATGATCGCCGTGGGCCCGGAGAACTTCCAGGCATTGCTCTCCGGCTTTCATGCCATGGATGAGCACTTTCTCACCACCCCGTTGGAGAAAAATCTTCCCGTGCTGCTCGGGCTTCTCGCCGTCTGGTACATCGATTTCTTCGGAGCGCAGAGCATCGCCGTTCTTCCGTACGACCAGTATCTCAAGCGCTTCCCCGCCTACCTCCAGCAGCTCACCATGGAGAGCAATGGAAAGTCGGTGCGCCTCGACGGCAGCCATGTCGGGTATGACACCGGCGCGATCTACTGGGGCGAACCGGGTACCAACGGTCAGCACTCCTTTTATCAGCTCATCCATCAGGGCACACGCCTCATCCCGTGTGATTTCATCGCCTTTGCCAAATCGCTGAATCCCCTCGGTCGCCATCAGGACATCCTCATGTCGAATGTCTTTGCCCAGGCCCAGGCGCTGGCTTTCGGTAAAACCGCCGATCAGGTGCGTGCCGAGGGAACTCCGGAATGGCTGGTGCCGCATCGTGTTTTTGAGGGCAATCGCCCCTCCAACACGATCCTGGCTGACAAACTGGATCCCGCCACCCTGGGATCGCTCATCGCACTCTACGAGCACGCTGTCTTCACCCAGGGGGTCATCTGGGGGATCAACTCCTTTGATCAATGGGGCGTCGAGCTTGGCAAGCAGCTTGCCCAGTCCATCATTCCGGAATTGGAGTCGCCGACCGAGCCCGAGCTGAAGCACGACAGCTCCACGAATGCCCTCATCCGCCGCTATCGCGCGCGGAAATAACCGCAGGGACTCATGCAGATCGAAATCTTTCCCGATGCCGGGGCGGCTGCCCGCGCGGGTGCCGTGATCATTGCCGATGCGGCACGGGACGCAGTGGCTGCCAGAGGCAGATTTTTCCTGGCGGTCAGCGGAGGAAAAAACCCATGGGAGATGTTGAAGATGCTGGCCTCCGAGGAACTGCCATGGGAGGGGATCCACATTTTCCAGATCGATGAGCGGATTGCACCCGAGGGGGATTCAGACCGGAACCTGACCCATCTCTTGGAGAGCCTGAAGAGTGCTCCGATCCCACCCGGAAATATTCATGCGATGCCGGTGAATGACGCCGATCCATTTCAAGGTGCCCGGGATTACGAAAAAGTCCTGGCTGATCTTTGCGGCGAGCCTCCGATGCTTGATCTTGCTCACCTTGGGCTCGGCCCAGATGGTCACACCGCATCGCTCATTCCCGGAGATCCTGTGCTCGATGTTGAAGACCGGGATGTGGCATTGACCGGCCCTTATCAGGGGAGGGAACGGATGACACTGACCTATCCGATGATCAATAGGTCACGGGCCATTCTCTGGCTGGCAACCGGTGCGGAAAAAGCACCCATGATCGCAAGGCTCCAAGCTGCAGACCCCGGGATTCCAGCCGGAAGGATCGAGCAATCCAAGGCTCTGCTTTTGACGGATGCCGTCCTGTGGCATTAGAGCAGTTTAAGAAATTCTATAGCCCTTCTTCTCGGCGGCACACGATGTTTGGCATTGTCGCTTTGCTTGGGCAGTAGCGCAGTGACTACAGCCGCTCGCTAGCTCCTCGCCCACCACCCTGTGGCACTCTCAAATAAACGGCCACATCCTTTTTAAACTGCTCTAGCCTGAAGAGGAATTCGAGTCCGATTTCTTATGGTGGGTTTTTGAATGATGATGCCGGGTATGCGAATGATGGGGCGAGGGTGACTCCTGGCTCTGATCTTCATGACTTTTCGCATGGTGCAGATGATGGAGATGGTGGCTGGCATGATGATGGAAGAAGTTGGGGAACGACCAGGGGTTGGCCGCCGTGGGAAGGAGGAAGTGCGGTTGCGGAATGGGAACCGAAGGTCCTCCTCCCCCGACGCGCCGGTGTGAGTTGATGAAATCCGTGGGTATCCAGTAGCTGCGGAGATCCCGGGTTCCCTGGGCATGGTTCACTCCGATCGAGAGATCCTTGTGCATCTCGAAATGAAGATGAGGAGGATACATGCCGTGGTTCGTTCCGATGTTGCCGATCTGCTGGCCCCGCAGAACCTGCTGCCCCTCCCTGACCCGGATTTTGTCGAGATGGGCGTAAAGAGAATCCGCATAGTTGAGCTGCCTGTGCTCGATCCAGGCATGGCGAATCACGACGACATTACCCCAGCCGACATGGACATCGCGGGCAATGACGACCACGCCATTGGCAATGCTCCAGACGGGCAGTCCAAATCCCTTGGAACTTCCCCCATCGGTGATCCAGTCTTCGCCCAGATGGCCTCCTGCGCGAAATCCCCTGGATTTGGTGAAGCCTTGAGCCTCAGGAGGATTCACGGGAAAATCAAACCCGTCCGCGGATCGGGTGGAATAGGTTGAGTTCGAAGCGATCTGGCCTGTATCCGCGCAGCCGACCAGCAGCAGTACGAGGGCTGCAACCAGAAGACGGAGGGTGAATTTGGTCGAAAACGAAAGCACGGGCTTTTTATCGTAGGAAGAGCAGGCGGAAGGCGCAACTCTCGCGGCGAAATTTTAAGGGAACCGCTAATTTACTCCCATAAAGGCTTTTTTGCGATTTATTCAACGATTCCCCAAGTGAAACATTGCGCCTCCCACGGTTGCATGTTCAAGTTGTCGGGCGTTTTCCTACTCTTTACCCCTTATTTCATGTCCACCCTACCTGCTCTCCTGGCGCTCGAAGACGGGCGTGTCTTTCATGGCTTCTCGATCGGTGCCCCGGGAAACAGTGTCGGTGAAATCTGCTTCAATACCTCCATGAGCGGCTATCAGGAGGTGCTGACCGATCCCTCTTATCGCGGTCAGATCGTGACGATGACCTACCCCCTGATCGGGAATTACGGAACGGCCACCGGGGATGGTGAAAGCGACCATCCGCAGGTGAACGGTTTTGTCATCGAGGAACTTTCGCGTGTGGAGGGGAGTTGGCGTTCCAGTGAAAATCTTCAGAAGTATCTGCAACGTCACGGCATTCAGGCAATCTCAGGCATCGACACCCGCTCGCTCACCCGCCATCTGCGTACGCAGGGTGCCATGAAAGCCTGCCTGAGCACGGATGGGAGCAGCGAGACCGAGGCGATTTCCAGGGCCAAGTCTGCACCGGGGCTTGAGGAACTGGATCTTGTTGGGGAGGTTTCCACCAAGGAAATTTATGAGTGGGATCCTGAAGTCACCCAGGGAACCCAGAGTGCCCGGGATGGCATCACTCTGGGATCTCCCGGTTCCAAACAACCGCTGGTCGTTCTTTATGATTTTGGCGTGAAACGGAATATCCTTCGCCTCCTGCGTTCCCATGCAGTGCGCGTGCTGGTGGTTCCTTCGACGACCCCGGCCGCCCAGGCGTTGGCTCTCAATCCCGACGGCATCTTCCTCTCCAATGGCCCCGGTGATCCGGCGGTGCTGACGGCAGCCCATGAAACGGCGCGCCAGCTGGCAGAGGCCAAGCCTGTATTCGGCATCTGTCTTGGACATCAAATTCTCTCACTGGCCTTCGGTGCCGAGACCTTCAAACTGAAATTCGGACATCGTGGAGCCAATCAACCCGTGCAGGATCTCCGCACGGGAAGGGTGCTTATCACGTCCCAGAATCACGGCTATGCCGTGAAGGAGGAGGGATTGCCAGCCGATCTGGAAGTGACCCATCGTCATTTGAATGATGGAACCGTCGCCGGCATCCGCCATCGCTCGAAGAAAATCGCCGCCGTCCAATTCCATCCCGAAGCCTCACCCGGCCCGCATGATTCGGCACCCTTCTTTGAAGAATTTGTCAGTGTGCTGAATCAAGAGAGAGTGAAGTCCTGACTTTTTGCTCTGGATGTTTCAAGCCAGAGCGTTGTATCTGCTCCTCAAATACGCGTCGGTCATCCCTGCCACATAGTCGGAGACGACCCGGTGAAGCCCCTCCTGATCGACGCGGGCGAGGGAGCGGGTGCCGAGTTGTGAGGGATTTGCGATCAGAAGACGGAAGACTCCCTCCATCATCCGGCAGGAAGTTTCATTGGCATGATTCACTTCGGGGTGACGGTAGAGGTGATCAAAGAGGTGGCGGCGCAGCGCGGCATTGCGGGATTTCAGTTCCGGGGAATAACGGATCAGTCGCTTGGGATGATGGCGGACATCACTGACGGAATTGATTCCCGAATCAAGGATGGCACGACGGCTCGTTTCAATCAGATCCTCCACTTCGCGGTTGATCAGGCAGCGGAGGATGAATTTCCGATGGGTTCGGGGGCTGGCTGAGGCAAGGCTGCCCGAAGACTCTTCCCAGGCCGTGGCTGTGGCCTCCTGCCAGAGATCCAGAGAGGCCAGCTCGTTCTGGTGCAGAAGTCCCGAGGCGAGACCATCCTCGAGGTCGTGGCTGTAATAGGCAATTTCATCGGCAACATTGGCGACCTGCGCTTCGAGCGAGGGACTCGGATATTGGAGCCCATTGGGATGCCGGAGAATTCGATGATGTTTCCTCAACCCCTCGAGCACCTCGTGAGAGAGATTGAGTCCGACGTGCTGGGGATAGCTCTCTTCGAGCAGTTCGACCACGCGAAGGCTCTGCGCATTGTGATCGAATCCACCGTGTTCCAACATCAGCTCATGCAGGGTTTCCTCCCCGGCATGTCCGAAAGGGGGATGACCAAGATCGTGGGCGAGAGCGATGGCCTCGGCGAGATCCTCGTTGAGTCGCAGGGTGCGGGCCACGGTGCGACTGATGGAGGCCACCTCGATCGTGTGGGTGAGCCTGGTTCGGTAATGGTCGCCGGTGCCGTTCAGGAAGACCTGGGTTTTTCCGTCCAGCCTTCGGAAGGAAGTGCCGTGCACGATGCGGTCGCGGTCGCGCTGGTAGCAGTTGCGGAAGGAATGATCCTCCTCGGCGTGTAGCCGCCCCGAACTCTCTCCTGATCGCTGGGCGTAGGAGGCCAGGAGGGATTCACGGGGATCGTCTGGCATGGGTGAAGAAAGGGAATGAAACGTGAAATTTGAAACCTGAATGGGGAAGAGGAAAAGAGAAGAGCGTCCTGAAGAGATTTTTAGGGGACTTCTGATTCGGTCACATTTTTCCTGCCTAACAGCTTTTAGGCTAAATGCCTCCAGCCTTCTGGATCATACATTGAATCGAAATTCCATCACATCACCGTCCTTGACTTCGTATTCCTTCCCTTCGATCCGATATTTCCCCGCCTCCCTGCACTTGGCGGAAGATCCCAGGGAATCCAGATCGGCAAAGGCCATGGTCTCGGCGGCAATGAACCCCCGTTCAAAATCGCTGTGGATCACCCCTGCGGCGGCAGGAGCCTTGTCGCCGGAATGGATCGTCCAGGCCCGGGTCTCTTTGGGACCATAGGTGAAGTAGGTGCGCAGGCCGAGCAGGGCATAGGCGGCACGAATGAGTTTGCCGACGCCGCTGTCCGAGACGCCGAGTCCCGCAAGGTATTCCGTGGCGTCCTCGGGGGGAAGTTCGGAGAGTTCACTCTCGATCTGGGCGCTGATGATCACCGTGGATGTCCCGAGATGGGTGGCGGCATAGTTCTCCACGGCCTTCACATGCGAATTTGTCGAGTAGTCTCCGGATTCCAGCGGGGCAAGATCCTCCTCGCGGACATTGGCCGCAAAGAGAACCGGTTTGGCACTCAGGAGGAAGAACGAGGCGAGGAGTTTTTTTTCCTCCTGGGTGAGGGGTGCTGTGGAAGCCGGCTTCCCCTCATTGAGATGGGGAAGGATTTTTTCACCCAACTCGATCTCGGCTTTGGCAATCTTGTCCCCCGTGCGGGCGGCTTTGGCCTGGCGCTCGATGCGCTTCTGAACCGATGCCATGTCAACCAGGATGAGTTCGGTCGTGATGATCTCGATATCGCGTACCGGATCGACCGACCCGGCGACATGATGAATGTCGTCATTTTCAAAGCAGCGGACGACCTGCACAATCGCATCGACTTCACGGATATGGGCCAGGAATTTGTTGCCGAGTCCCTCACCCTCGCTGGCTCCCTTGACGAGACCGGCGATGTCCACGAACTCGATGGCGGCAGGGATCATTTTTTCCGATCCTGCAAGCATCCGGAGTCGCTCCAGCCGGGGGTCGGGAACATTCACCACACCGACATTCGGTTCAATAGTGCAGAAGGGAAAATTCGCCGCCTCGGCCTTGCGACTCCGGGTGAGGGCGTTGAAGAGGGTTGATTTGCCCACATTGGGGAGTCCTACGATGCCTGCTTTTAACATCCAACAGTGTTACCCGACCCTGGGCTGATGAAAAACTACTTTCGTTCGATTGCATCAAAAAGTTTCCGAAGTGCAATCTTGTGGAACGCTGATAGCTGAGATGTCTGTTGCCCCAAAAGCCTGATTTTGGAGCGGGTTTGTGCTCGCCGTGCGAAGGTTGACTTCCCCAATCGAATCAATTCTATTTGTTAAGCTCTTCCCCATCTTCGTAATCCCAGACTTGTTTACCCCCACCGTGATGAACTCTCCATGCTTGAAAAAGCTGCCTGCCTGCCTCCGCTCCCTTGGCTTTGCTCTTCTCCCGCTGGCAGCACTCCCTTGGCAATCCTGCGCCTGCGCCGATCCGGCTGCAGATGCCCTTCCAATTGTGGGAACTGCGGGAACCGGGCACACCTATCCGGGGGCGGTCTATCCCTTCGGAATGGTGCAACTCGGCCCTGATACGGGAACCGACGGATGGGAGCATTGTTCCGGTTACAAGTATGAGGACGCGACGATCCTCGGGTTCAGTCACACCCATCTCTCCGGAACAGGTTGCCCGGATCTTGGAGATATTCTCTTCCAGCCGACCACTGGCCCGTTGCGCCTGGAGCCAGGCGATCCCGGAAAGCCAGGCTCCGGATACCGCTCCGCTTTTTCCCACAATCAGGAATCGTCTTCTCCCGGATATTATCGCGTCCTGCTGAAGGATTACGGAATCACGGCCGAACTCACGGCCACGGCCCATGCCGGGTTTCACAAATATACCTTTCCGCCTTCCGATCAGGCCCACATCATTCTCGATCTTGCCCATGGCATCGGGAGTCATCCCGAGGATGCAGCCCTGATCAAAACCGATGACCGCACAATCTGCGGCTACCGGCGCAGCAGCGGTTGGGCTCAAAACAAGACTTTTTACTTCGTGGCCAGATTCTCTCGGGCCTTTGATTCGTATGGATTTGTGGCTGACGGTGCCGAGACCACGGGTGCCTATTTTGTGAAGGGAGGCCAGCTCAAGGCGCATTTTGACTTCAAGTCCAAGGCAGGTGAAGCGGTTCTTGTCCGGGTGGGACTTTCTCCTGTCAGCGTCGAGGAGGCCCGGAAGAATCTCGATGCGGAGATTCCCAGGGAGGATTTTGACGGCACGGTTGCCTCCACACGGGCCGAGTGGAACCGTCTCCTCGGTACGATCGAGATCGAGACCCCCGATGCCAGCCTGCGGCGCACCTTCACCACGGCCCTCTATCATTTGATGCTCGCACCCCATCTCTACAATGATGCCGACGGCACCTACCAGGGTGCCGACGGCCAGGTGCACAAGGCCGACTTCCAGTATTACTCAACGTTCTCGGTCTGGGATCAGTTCCGCGCATGGCATCCTCTCATGACGATCATCCAGCCTGGAAGGGTGAATGATTTCATCAATTCGATGCTGGTTTTTTATCAGCAGCATAACCAACACGCCCTGCCCATCTGGCCCCTTTGCAGCAACGAGACCGGATGCATGCCGGGGTATCACGCCCTGCCCATCATCACGGATGCCTATGCCAAGGGCTTCCGCGGCTTCGACGTGGGCAAGGTTTATGACGCCATGCGCGACACGGCCATCACCGGAAGAGGGGGACATGACGACTATGTCGCCAGGGGCTATATACCGACCGTGGAGACTGATCATGACAACACCGGGGATTACCGGCAGTCGGTTTCAGTGACTCTGGATTATGCCTTCGATGACTGGAGCATGGCGCGCATGGCCCATCTGCTGGGAAAGAAAGAGGACGAGGCGCTCTTTCTGAAACGGGCCTCCAATTACAGGAATCTCTTCGATCCGGCGACCGGTTTCATGCGGGGCAAGACAGCAGCCGGAGCATTCATCGGGAAATTCGATCCCAAGTGGTGGTATCGCCCCGACTACACCGAGGCCAATGCCTGGCAGTCGTCGTTTTTTGTGCCGCAGGATCCCCGGGGATTGATTCAGCTCATGGGTGGCGATCAGGCTTTTATCGACAAGATTGACCGGATGTTTTCGGAGGACAGCGAGATTCACAATTACGGCGGTGTCGATATCACCGGTCTGATCGGGCAGTATGCACACGGAAACGAGCCGGTGCATCATGTGGCCTACCTCTACAATTACGCCGGTGCCCCCTACAAGACGCAGGAACGCATTCGTCAGGTCATGACCACCCTTTACAACGACAAGCCGGACGGACTCTGCGGCAATGACGACTGCGGCCAGATGTCCGCCTGGTATGTCCTGAGTGCGATCGGCTTTTATCCCGTCAATCCCGCCGATGGGAACTATGTGATCGGAAGTCCTCTGGTGAACAAGGCGGTGATCCACCTCGATCCCAGGTATTACGGGGGAAAAACCTTCACGATCATCGCCAGGGATAATTCTCCGGCGAACAAATTCATCCAGTCGGCGACGCTCAACGGCCAACCTCTGACCCGTTCTTATTTCACCCATGCCGAGCTGGTGAAGGGAGGGGAGCTGGTATTCCGGATGGGTCCGAATCCGAACAAGGAATGGGGCAAGGATCCGACTTCCCGTCCACCCTCGATGATGCTTCAATAGGTGATGATTTTCTTCGACTTTAGAAAACCGCGATGCCTGCCAGGGAGGTGCTTATGAACAAAGGGCACTCACCACTTTGGGGAATTGATCTTGGGGGAACCAAGATCGAGGGGGCCATCATGGATCCGGACAACCCTTCGCAGGCACTTCATCGCCTCCGCGTTCCGACCGAATCTGCCCAAGGGTATGAGCATATCCTGAGTCAGTTTTCCCTCCTGGTGAGCCGCCTCTGCGAGATCTCTGGTTTCCCTCGTCCCGGGCGTATCGGGGTGGGGACACCCGGAATCACTGTTCCCACGACCGGCCTGCTCAAGAACTCGAACACGCTTTGTCTCAATGGAAAACCGCTTGCCGCTGATCTCTCCCGCACCCTCGGATGCGAAGTGTTGCTGGCGAATGATGCCAACTGCTTTGCCCTGGCCGAAGCGACGCACGGAGCCGCCAAGGGTCACAAAACCGTCTTCGGAATCATCCTGGGAACCGGCGTGGGAGGCGGCATCGTGGTGAATGGAGGTATTCTGATCGGACCTCACGGGATCTGCGGAGAATGGGGCCACAACCCCCTGCGTGGCGAGGAGACACCCTGTTATTGCGGACACAAGGGGTGCATTGAGTCGGTCTGCGCGGGACCGTCCCTCGAGAAATACTATGCGGCACGGAGCGGGAAAATCCTCCGCCTTCCGGAGATTGCAGAGCTTGCCGCTTCGGGAGATGCCGATGGGATCGCCACCCTGGAAAGGTTGCGTGAGAAATTCGCCGAGGCCCTTGGCGCGGTCGTCAATATTTTGGATCCCGATGCCGTTGTGATCGGCGGAGGTGTGGGCAATCTCGACATTCTTTACACTCCGGAAACCCGTACTGCCGTGGTGAAACATCTTTTCAACGACCAGTTCGTCACCCCGCTCCTGCGTCCCACGCTGGGCGACAGCGCCGGGGTTTTCGGTGCCGCGTTGCTTACTTAAAGTCAATTAGAGCTGTTTAAGGAATGTCGTAGCCGGAATAAGAATTTACCACAGAGGAAACAGCCAGGGGAAATCGAAGCGAAGAGTTGATGAAGGAACAAGGAGCATCAGGAATTTTTCCACCCCATCTTTGAATCTCCTTTGGCTTGCCCGGCCGTTGCGGCAGTCGTTTGTGGTAATTGTTTCTTTCCCTTTTCGTGGCAACAGCTTTGTTTAAAATACTCTTAACTCAAAGCACTACGCTTCGACTGGTCTGCCGATTCTGCACCCGACCAGACCGTAGAAGACGAGGTAGGCATAGGCCAGCATCGGAACGAGGAAGGAAAAACGAATCCCGACATGATCAGCGAGGGCACCCTGCAACGGGGGAAGAAGCGCTCCGCCGAGGATGGCCATCACCAGGAGCGAGGAACCCTGGCTCTTGAAATCCCCAAGTCCGTCGATGGCGAGGGAGAAAGTATTGGACCATCCGACGGAGGTGAAGAGTCCGATGCCCAGAATGCACCACATGGCCAGATGCCCCCCGAGCAGCATCGCGAGAAGAATCAAAGTGACGACGATGGAGGCAAAGAGGGCAAGAGTCCGGTCGGTTTTCCACCCCCCAAGCTGGAATCCGATCCAGCAGAGCAGGAGATAAGGAGCGTAGGTGAGGGCCGTATGGAGGCCCGTGGTGAAGCTGATCACCCCGAAGGCAATGAGGGGCACGAGGCCCATCAGGATCTTTTTCTTTCCAATGGCCAGATCACCGAGGCTGATGGCCGCCATGAAGCGGCCGATCATGAGGCCGCCCCAGTAAAAACTGAGAAATTTTGCCGCCTCAGCCGCCGCAAGCCCGGCCACATCATGCTGCCCAAGAAAGTTGACAATCGCGCTCCCGATGGAAACTTCCCCCCCGACATACATGAAAATCGCGATGATTCCGAGGACGAGATGGGGATACCGGAGCGCTCCCGCACCACGTTCCACCTTCTCCTCTCCGATTGATGGGAGCTGGATGAAAAAGAAAATGGCGGCCAGCAGCAGGAAGATGGCCGAGAAGATGAGATAGGGAATCTTGACCGCCTCCGCGCCGTGGCTTCCCTCGATATGGAAGAAACGGAAGATCAGCCACCCGCCAATGATCGGGCCGAGCGTGGTGCCGAGGCTGTTGAATGCCTGGGCAAGATTGAGACGGCTGGATGCGGTTGCCTCGGGTCCCAGAATCGTGACATAGGGATTTGCCGCAATTTGCAGAATGGCGAAGCCGATTCCGATCACGAAGAGGCCGGCCAGGAAGAGCGGATAGGATGCTGCGGTTGCCGCGGGATAAAAGAGCGCG
>Ga0302275_10005489_pt1 | contig 12199 bp, 8 predicted proteins | sample III_Bog_N2_2_FD_200229 | JGI IMG/M metagenome (GOLD analysis project Ga0302275, IMG submission 200229) | Peat permafrost microbial communities from Stordalen Mire near Abisko, Sweden - III_Bog_N2_2 | ecosystem: Environmental > Terrestrial > Soil > Wetlands > Peat | place: Sweden: Abisko...
GCGCTTTTGGCAAAATAAGTGCCCGCACCCCCTCCATCAGCCTCGCGGCGGTGGTCCCGGCGGCCGCAAATCCGGGCAATTTTTTGTCCCGCTCGCTTACGCGGGGATTTGGGAAAATTCTTTGCAGGCGGCGAATTGAATTTCTTGTCTCCTTTTTTCCGTGGCGTACATATAACGGGTGAATGACCAACGCGCCAGACGCCGAACTGCTCGAGCAATTCGCCCGGAACGCTTCCGAGCCGGCCTTTGCCGTCCTCGTGGAGCGGCATGTGGGCCTCGTCTATTCCGCCGCATTGCGCCAGACGGAAAACCATTCCGCCGCCGAGGAAATTACGCAGGCGGTGTTCATCATTCTCGCCCGCAAAGCCGCCACGCTGGGGCGCCAGACGGTTTTGCCGGGCTGGCTGTGGCAGACCGCGCGGCTCACCGCCGCCAACTGGCGCCGGGTGGAGGCCCGCCGCTGGCGCCGCGAACAGGAGGCTTTTATGCAGTCCACCCGCGATGAACCCGCCCCGGAGGCCGTCTGGCAGGAGTTGGTGCCCGTGCTGGATGACGCCCTGGCGCAACTGGGAAAAAGCGACCGGGACGCGCTCGTGCTGCGGTATTTTCAAAATCACCGGCTCACCGAGGTGGCCGCCGCGCTGGGGATCGAAGAGCGCGCGGCGCAAAAGCGGGTGGCGCGGGCGCTGGAAAAACTCCGCAAAATGTTCCAGCACCGCGGCGCGGTCTTCTCCGTGGCCGCCATTGCGGGCGCGCTCTCGGTCAATTCCGTTCACGCCGCGCCGGCGGGGTTGGCGGGAAGCGTGACCACCGCCGCCCTGGCCAAGGGCGCCACCGCTTCCGCCTCCACGTTAACCCTCATCAAAGGAGCCTTGAAACTTATGGCATGGACCCAGGCAAAAACCGTCATCATCACTGCCACCGCAATCCTGCTGGCCGCCGGCACCGGCGGCGTGATCCACCACGAACTGCGCGCGCCCAAACCCGTTCACCTGGCCCCCGGCGCGCTGCCGCAAACGCTGGCGGAGCTGAACGCCTGGTATGTGGAACCGCCCGCCGGAAAAAACGCCGCCACGGTCATTCAGCACGGCTTGGACGCAGTGCAAACCAACGGGTTGCCGCTGGCCGATCTGCCCATTCTGGGCAAGCTGCCGCCACCCTCGCCCTCCTCACCATTGCCCCCCGCCGAACAAACAGCCCTTGCTGACTTCTGGCAACGCAATCAGCAGGCGCGGCAATTCTTTGCCCAAGGCGGCCGATTAGAACAAAGCCGGTATCCCATCGATTTGACCCAAGGCACCGAAAATGCCGTCACCTGGCTGCCCCACTTTGCAGGTCTCAAATATGCGGAGCAAATGGTGGAAATGTCCGCCCTTGCCAACGCGGCCAACGGCCAGGGAAAACTGGCGGCCGATGATGTGTTGACCATCCTGGGTCTGGCGCGTTCGCTGAACGCCGAGCCGTTGCTCATATCGCAACTGGTCCGGGTGGCCGGGGTCTCTCTGGCCGTGGACGCGTTGAACCAGACGGTCAACCGCGTCACCCTGCCGCCGGAATCGCTCGACGAATTGGCGAAAGCCCTTCAAGAGCAGGAAGATTATGATGCGCGTGGCGAAGGTTTTACCCGCGCGCTCGTGGGGGAAAAGGTTTGTCAGATGGCCCCATTGAAGGATCTGAAACTCTTCATCAAGATGCTGAACCCGCCCGGAACCCCGGATGCCGAGCGGACGTCATTGGCCAGCCTTAAGTCGGCCAATTTCAAGGCGGAGCAGGATTATTTGGAAGGCACGTTCCAGCAGCTCTGGTCCGCCCGCCAGACTCCCTACCCCCACCGGTTGCACAACGTTGCTGAGGTGTTCCAGCAACGCGCTGACGGGGCGGTGAGCGAGGGGTTGAGGTTCAATAGAATGTTTTGGCAGGGCATGGACAACATCTGCAACCGTGAAGCTTCGAGCCTCGCCAATCTCCGGCTCGCCCGCACCGCGGTGGCATTGGAACAATATCGCGCGGCGCATGGCAACCGCTATCCCACCCACCTCGCCGAATTGGTTCCGGCCAGTCTCGATGCCGTGCCGGCCGATCCCTTCGACGGCCAGCCGCTGCGTTATCGCCAGGCCGGCCCGGGTTATGTGCTGTACAGCATCGGGCCAGACCTCAAGGACGATGGCGGCAAACGCATGGTAAAAAGCATTGGCGACCAGGTTTTCGCGGTGAGCGCTCCCGCGCCATAGCAGGTGAAACTTTTGTGTATAACGATATGCGATGGTCGTCCCCTGCGCCGCAGGTGCGACATATTTGTAGAAATGAGCAGAAAATGAATCCAAGCTCCGTCAGGAGCGACACAAAATCATCGCAATGCCTGTTATAATTTGTGCGCAGAAGTTGGCCAGGCTCCAAAGATGCCGCTCCGGACGGAGCTTGAAAATCTTGATTTGTCTCCGTTCTACGACAAAGATTTCGCGCCCACGGCGCTGATAGAAACAACCTCAATCCCAATGTCGGACTGCCAGTCTTGGCGGCGCAGCCCTCCCCTGTTTATTCGTTTATTCCCCAACGCTTGCTCAATTATTTGCGTGTGTGTATGTTCACCAAATGACTCCCATGTCAGACGATTTGACAGATGACGATTTCGCGGCTTTGGCTGCGGCTTCGTTCCGCGCGTTGGACGAGGAGGAGAACCCTGCGCGTGCCTGAAAGTGGAGAGGTATTAGGTGCCGGGGCTATGCTTCCTGCGACTTGTCTTCGTATTCCTCAATCACCTTGTCCGACAAATGCTCAAGATGTTTTTCATCGCGCAAATCCGCAACATTGTCGTAAGAAAGGTAGGTGCAAATGTCCGACAATGCTCCTCCCTCCAGCAGGGCAAAAACTGGCCGGCGGATTTCCTGAAAAACCTTTTCGCGTCTTGAGGCGGGTGCGACGATGTGCAATTTGATTTTTAGGTTGGGTTGCATGGCGAGCAAATCAGCCATGCGAAGAATGCCTGAATAGATTGATGTGGTGTGTTCAACTTCAAAAGCCCTGACGATTGTTCGCTTCTTGAGCCAAAGCACGTCAATTTGCTCAATGGTTTTCATCGTCGTTAGGTCGAACCCGACTGGAAGTTCCTCAATCAGGACACCGGCATCAGGTTTCCATTTTGTCAGCACCCGGCCACGGTCGGCGCGGGGCAGCCAAATTTGAAATCCCATTCTCGATCCAATTTTCGCAAGGGCGGCTTGGATTTGCAGAGATTCCCGTATCTCGCCTTCGTTGGGCGTCTCGTTCTTTTCAGTCTTGGCATTGTGCGGAACAGTCACAATTACTTGCTGATCTGCTCTCTTGACGGTGTCCTCTGAGTGCCAGAGATTAAATAACGCTTCAGAATACAAAAAGGCTGATACTGTCCGTGCGGAGCCATTGAGGCCCAGAGCGAGGATGGCGTCTCGAATCAATTGGTTGCTATGCGCAATCTGCCTGCCGACCGAAGCTGAATCCCAATCAAAAGGTGGCTTTATCTCCAGCCAGTCCATTAGAGCTTTTCGGTGCTTCATTGATACGGCCGACAAATTTTTGACCGGGTCGTACGCAGCGAGGAATGCGTTTAGCACATTTCCACTTTCCCCAGTGAGCCGATTTTTCCCGGTTGCGTTTATGCCATAAAGTTCATCAATTAATTGAGCCTTGCGGTCAACATTGGTCTCCTTGAAAACCGAGTCAACCAAATGGGCAAGCGTCTTGTCAGAATGAAGAATGTTAAAAAGTTTCCGCCAGACATTTTGTGGAACCATCACTTTGGCGACAACCTCACTGCCCTTTGCTTTGCCCTTTGCACAAAAGTCGAGAATGCGAATGATTGCGTCACAATCGTCATCGGAAATCGTTTCCTTTTCCGCAGCAAGCACCCGTTCTGACCAGAACCGCCGAAAATCCTCACTTTGCTGTTGCCAAATCTTGTCCTTGGCAGTCGCATCATAGCTTTGGACAAATTTAGAAACCAGTTCTTGCACCATGCTTTTATTCATAATCGGGCACGTTACTGACGCAGTAACGCAAAAACAAAATCCTTTTTGCTTTACCATTTCCAGCCAACAGTGCCGAACACTGGCTATGGCAAAGCGGGCCGTGTCTTGGTCAGTTTCGAGACTCCCAACCTTGGCCCATTCATAAAGCCCAATGACTTTCGCGGCGTGAAAGCCAGACCAGCATTACCCCACGTATTTGGCCTCGTCCTCGCAGGCGGCGTACTGCTTGAGCATCTGCTCGTAAACTTTCGCGTTGCGCTTGTTGGGCAGAATGTCGCTGCCGGGCACGGGCGCGGTGAAGCCGGCCACGAGCTTCTCCCATTTCACCTCGGTCTGCCTGGCGGTCAGCCAGCCGTGGGCGGCTTGCAGGGCGGCACCGAGCGCGGCGCTCTTGGACACTTCGATGCGTGACACGCGGCAGTTCATGACATCGGCCAGCACCTGCAGCAGCACGGGATTATTCGCGGCGCCGCCGGTGGCAAAGATCCGTTCCGGCGCGACCTGCATCCATTGGGAGTGCAGGCGCATGGAAAGCATCTGCGCTTCAAAGATGGCGCGGCAGTTGGCGGCGGCGTCCTTTTCATCCAGATTAAACCGGTGGATGCCGGGCTGGTTGACGCGGGGGACAATTTCCGCCTCGAACCACGGCAGCAGAATGCCGCCGTTGTTGCCGGGAGGCGTCTTGGCCACGAGTTCGCCAAACTGCTTCCAATCGGCAATCTGGTAGTGTTCGCGGATTTTTTCGCGGGCCAGCGAGCCGTTCTTGAAACAGATCAGCGTCATGTAGCCGCCGGCGGGCGAGCCGAAAACATGGCCCTCGCCGCTTTCATCGGTCTGGCATTTTTCCATGGTGCCGAAGAAGGTGTCGCTGGTGCCCAGACTGATGGCCACCTGGCCGGGCTTGATGAGGCCCAGGCCGACCACGCTCGCCGGATTGTCGCCGGTCCAGACGGTCGCGGCGGCTTCCGGATTCAAACCATACTTCTCGACGAAATAGGGGCTCACCGGACCAATGACGGTGCCGGCGTTGGCGAGCGGCGGGAGCTTTTTGGACAACCCGGGGGCGGTCGCTTTGAGCGCGTCCTGGTTCCAGTTCTTCCGGCGGATATCCATGAGGTTCATGCCCGCGCCATCCCCGAAATCAATCGGCGCGATTTTACCCGCCAGCAGCGAGGCCAGGAAGGAGCTGACCAGGGCGATGTGCGCGGTCAGGGCGTAAGCCTTGGGTTCGAGCTTGGAAAACTTGCGGATCTGCGGGCCGGTAAAACGTTCAAACGTGTCGGAGCCCGTGCGCGAAGCGGTGAACTTGATGCCGCCCAGTTTCTTGCGGATGTCGGTGCATTCCTTGGCGGTGGAGGAATCCATCCAGATGGGGGACGTCTTGCGGGCAAAGATCCCCTCCAGATTCTTTTCCAGGGTTTTCTTGGGATTCAGGCTGGCGAGCGCCGCGGCGGCCTTTTCGTTGAGATAAACCGAGCCGTGCTGCTGGCCGCTGCCGCTGATGGCGAGAACCTGGCCGAGCGCCACGCCATCCTGCTTCATCTGGGCAAACAGCAGGTCCAGAGCCGCGGCCCACAGCAGGGGGGAACTGTGTTTCACCAGCGGATCCCGCCCGGGCAGCACCCCGTTGCGCGTTTTGAATTGGGGCAGCGACTGGTCAAAATTAAGCGATTTCTCGTAAACGACCTTGCGGGTGTCGAGGTCAATGACCACGGCGCTCAAGCTTTGAGTGCTGGAATCCAATCCGAGAAAAAGTTTTGCCATGATTGATAAGCTATAGGAAACACCAAGGTTTGGCGAATGCAAATTTCTGGTTGCCTTCGCGCGGCAGGGCCGCTCTAACGCGCCCTAACCCGGATATTTCATAGTAAAACCGGCAAAACCACGCATACCTTCGTAGCGCAGGCTTCCCAGCCTGCCGTATCGCAACCCCTGAGCCGTTCCGGCAATGCTAAATCCATGGCTTCCTTCTTCCAGCATGGCGGTGCGAATACAAGGCCTGAAAGGCCGCCACAGGACAGCCCAGGGCAACGCCCTGGGTTTTGATGCCATAATTGCCATCAAGCGCTGTAAGCGCGCAACCATTCTTCTGCTGACACAGCGGCATCCCAACGTCGTAGCGCAGGCTTCCCAGCCTGCCGTATCGCAGGTTTCCAAACCTGCGTGCCGTGTCTTTTCAACCACGCATTCGCACGTGTTAGCGCCCCTCTTTTCATGGGGTGATTCACGCCTCTTTCCAAATGGGCTATGAAATATCCGGGCTAATGGCAAAAGCATGGACCATGCAGGGGTGGCACGGGCCACTGGCCCGTACCGTCCGGCGACCCGCCGGACGGAACGGGTGCGGCGCTCTGTTTGCCTGCGGAGACCGTTTCCCACAGTCCGCCCGGCCAGGAGCATTTCGCTTTCCAACCGAAAGTGCGCCATTGAGTTGGGCGGCGGTTTTCTGCTAGGCTGTGTCTTTATGATTAATCCAGCCTGCCCCATGGGCGCGACCAACGAAGTTTGCGCGTTATGTTAACCGTCGCCGGACTTTCCAAATCCTTCGGCGGACGCGATTTGTTTGAGGCGGTTTCCCTCACCTTGCAGGCGGGCGAACGCGTGGCCATTGTCGGCCCCAACGGCGCGGGCAAATCCACCCTGCTCAAAATCATTCTCGGCCACGAGGAGCCCGATGCCGGCGAGGTGACTTTCATCCGCGGCACCACCGTTGGCTATCTGCCCCAGGAAGGCGAGGCCGTCGGCAACGACTCCGTGCTCGACATCACCGTGCCGCACGATCACGAGCACGACGGCCAGTTTGTGGCCAAAGCCAAGCAGATTTTATCCAGCCTCGGGTTCAAACAATCGGATTTCGGGCGGCCCGCCCGCGAACTCTCCGGCGGCTGGGTCATGCGCGCGCATCTGGCGCGCTTGCTGGCCCAGGAGCCCGATTTGCTCATGCTCGACGAGCCCACCAACCACCTCGACCTCGAGACCCTCCTCTGGTTTCAAGATTACCTCACCCATTATCCCGGCGCCATTCTCCTGATCTCGCATGACCGCGAATTCTTGAACCGCCTCTGCACCCACATTGCCGAACTGCGCGCCGCCCGCATCCTGCGTTACACCGGCAACTACGATGCCTATGTCGAACAGCGCGCCGCCGCCGAAATCACCCTCGTCGCCACCGCCAAGGCCCAGCAACGCGAAATCGAGCGCCTCCAATTGTTCGTCGACCGCTTCCGCGCCAAAAACACCAAAGCCGCCCAGGCCCAGAGCAAAATGAAACAGATTGAGCGGCTCAAGGAGGACATGGTCGCGTCGCCCGACGGCGACGGCCCCACCGTGGGCTTCCGCTTTCCGCAACCCCAGCGCAGCGGGCAGCGCGTCATCACCCTGGACCGGGTGCAATTCGGCTACCCCGCCGCCGCCGCCAGCAACGGGATCACCCCGCCGCCGCCCAAACTCATCTACGAGAATCTGAATTTCGAAACCGAGCGCGGCCAGCGCACCGTGCTGGTCGGCCCCAACGGCGCCGGCAAATCCACCCTTCTCAAACTGCTCGCCGACGTCCTGCAACCGCTCGCCGGCGAGCGCAAGCTCGGCCACAACGTCCAGCACGGCTACTTTGCCCAGCACCGCGCGCAAATGCTGAACCCCGCGCACACCGTCATGCAGGAGGCGCTTGACACCCCCCAGCGCGTCACCGAACAAGCCGTGCGCAATGTGCTCGGCAGCTTCCTCTTCCGTGGCGATGACGTGTTCAAGCCCGTCAGCGTGTTGAGCGGCGGCGAAAAAAGCCGGCTGGCCCTCGTGAAGCTGCTCTTGAATCCGCCGAATCTGCTCCTCATGGATGAGCCGACCACCCATCTGGACCTCGCCAGCGTGGATGCCCTCGTCGAGGCGCTCACGCCCTATGAAGGCACCCTGATTTTCATCAGCCACGACGTCCACTTCATACGCGCCCTGGCCAACCACGTGGTCCGCGTCGAAAACGGCCAGCTCCGCCATTTCCCCGGCGGCTACCAATATTACCTCGATAAAACCGCCCAGTCCGCGCGCGCCGCGCTGACCAGCTCCAGTTTTGCCGCCCCCGCGAAACCTGCGGAAAAAAGCGCGCCCCAGGGCGACCGCAAGGAGCAGCGGCGGCAGGAAGCCGAGGAACGCCAGGCGCGCTCGCGGAAAAAGCAGGCGCTCCAGAAACGCATTGCCACCCTGGAAAAGGAAATCGGCCTCCTGGAAACCAAGCAAAAAGAACTCAGCTCCGAGCTGGAAAAGCCGGAATCCTACAACGGCGGCCGCGCCCTGCAGATCAATCGCGAACTCCTGCACGTCCACGACCGGCTCGCCGAGGCCACCTCCGAATGGGAAACCGCCGGGGCCGAACTGGCGGCGGGGAACGCCCCGCAGGGATAGGGCAGGCCGTGCCCCCCGGGCGGGAGTGGTCGCGCGGCGACCATTCCCGCCGCCAGCGAAGCGCCGGGCGGCCGACTCCGCCAACCCAACGCAACCCAATATCCCAGCCTTTGCTCGAACGAGCTGCCTGCCCCATCGCAAAACCCCTTTGTTTCACGTTAAAGCCCCCGGACTCAAGCCTCCCTCGCTTGCGCAAACAATTACGCATTAGCAGCTTGCCACCTGAAACCTGAAACCTGAAACCTCGACCCTTTCCGAATGTTAGCCGCTAACGATCGTGATCGGGGTTGCGGATGTCCTGGCGGCGGTCATGGCAACGGGCGTGCGTGGCGATCAGTTTTTCGCGGAAGAAAAAGCCGAGCCGGTCGGGGTAAATTTTGAGGGTGAGCTTTTGGCCGGCGTAGAGGCTGGGGATGGAATACAGGTTGGCGTCAAAGGCAACGCGGCAGCGGCTGCTGGATGAATCCAACAAGCAGTTGGTAGATCTGGAGCCCGCCTGCCCGCCGAGCATAACTTGCCCCAAACTTGGCAATAAACAGTTGCGCCCCTCCCGTTCAATTGTATTTAATTTGGCAGCTAAGGAACTGCGACCATGAAAACCAAGATACAATCCCTGTTTATCGGGCTAACGATCCTCGCTGGCGTTCACCAAACCAACGCGCAAGTGACGAATATGGGCATCGCCCCGGCGCCGGGCGGGCAATCCATTCTTTACTGGCCGGTGAGCGGCACGAATTACGTGTTGCAGACGACAACGAATCTGGCCGCACCGAACTGGGTGACGGCGAGCAATGCGGTGACGGTGAATGCCGCGACGGTGACGAACTCGGCTCCCTCCGGCTTCTTTCGGTTGCTGGCCACGACGAACACGACGGCGGGCATGGTTTTGATACCAGCGGGTTCGTTCACCATGGGCAACTACCTTTTCTATAACACCGCCGCGAATGATCCTGACCTCACGGATGCCAATCCGACGGACGTGTATGTTTCGGCATTTTACATGGACGTGAATCTGGTGAGTTGCGGGCAATGGACGAATGTGTGTGCGTATGCCGCGAGCCACGGCTACAATTTTGTGAATGCGGGTGCGGGCAAGAATAGCGCCGCGAATCAGCCGGTGCAGACGGTGGATTGGTATGACTGTGTGAAGTGGAGCAACGCGCGGTCGCTGCAGGCGGGCTTGACGCCGGTGTATTACACGGATGCGGGCTTTACGCAGGTGTTCACGAATGGGGATAATGGAACGACGGTTTATCAGAATATGGCGAATAACGGGTATCGTTTGCCAACGGAGGCGGAGTGGGAGAAGGCAGCGCGAGGCGGGTTGGCGGGCAACCGTTTTCCGTGGGGCAACAGCATTTCTGAGAGCCAAGCCAACTACGACGGCGACAATTTCTACAGCTATGATTTGGGGCCGAATGGCTACAACACGACCTACGCTACCGGCGGTTATCCTTACACGAGTCCGGTGGGTTCGTTTGCGCCGAATGGGTATGGGCTGAATGACATGGCGGGGAATGTGTTTGCGTGGTGTTGGGACTGGTATGGGACCCCGTATGGCCAACCCACCACAAATAATCCAACGGGAGCAGGGCCGGGATCGGGCTACCGAGTGTTGCGCGGCGGCAGTTGGAGCAGCTACGCCTACAGCGCGCGGTGCGCCTGTCGCGGCGGCACCGTCCCGAGCTATGCCTACTACGACGTTGGGTTCCGTTGTGTGAGGGGGCTTTAGTTTTTGTTCTTTTACGCTTCAACCCTTTTGAACCGTGGCGCGGGCAGTCATGCTGAAGAGCGTGGCAAACAAAAACCAGACCCGCGCAGCGGCGGAATTTTTTGAGTTAACCAACGCCTTAATGGGTGCCCCCTTCCACCCAAACGTGGGGCAGACCTCCGGTCTGCCGGTTCAGGGAGACTCTGTCTCCCTGAATTCTTCAACTGGCTTGCAGCGCAAGCCAAAACCGGCAGACCGGAGGTCTGCCCCACATACCGGAGGCCAGCCTGAGTAACCGGTTTGGATGATCCCCCGGCTGGGAGGCAATGAAACGGTGTTTCTACTTTCACCCAGCAGTAGAAAAAGGCCGCCGGTAAACCGCCGAACCCCAACGGCCATCGCACCTCGTATCGGTGGGAGGACATTTCGGCAATCTCCAATCGGCAATCTTAAATCCCCTCCATCCCGAAGGGATTAAATCATTCAGCCCAGCGTTGCTGCGACGCAGGAGCGGCTACGCTGGGTAAAGCGCGCCAATCCCATCAACTCTGAAAGAGTTGAAGCCAACCCCCCGGGGGTCCTTCCATCTGAAATCTCCAACCTCCAATTTGCAATTCCCCGTCCCACCGGAACCCCTGAAAATAGCCCGCAGTTTTCAACTGCGGGTCGCCTCCGGCCCAATGCTCGTCACACAGGGACGGCTGACCATTTTGAGCTGGAATCTGGCCTTTTCACAATTGAAAATGCCGTGCAACGGCTAAATATCAATTGTTGAGACGCGGCCCCATTGGTGCGGCCTTTCCGGTGGGAACCCGACTGATTAACCACAAAGAACACAAGGATCACAAAAGGAAAGATTTACCGAAACTCCGAAGTGGGCAGTGAAATCGAACAGCTCTGCCGCGAGCCCGGCGTGGTAGGGCGCGTCACTCCGTGCGCGCCGCGCCTGCAACGAGCGGGTGCAAAATTTCCCTGCCGTCGCCTTCGAACCAATCAGTTCAACCACAGATGGACACAGATGAACACAGATAACGAAAACCGGGTTGCTGCGAATGGCGCGAATTTTTCTGGAATCGGAAATGGCTTCCCCGGAGGCGTTTTCCTCCCGCCTGGGGGCGGAACGCCGCCGCCAAAAGCCATGCAAACTGTCATTTTTCCAGGACCGTGGGGCAGACCTCCGGTCTGCCGGTTCAGGGAGACTCCGTCTCCCTGAATTCTTCAACTGGCTTGCAGCGCAAGCCAAAACCGGCAGACCGGAGGTCTGCCCCACATACCGGAGGCCAGCCTGAGTAACCGGTTTGGATGATCCCCCGGCTGGAGGGCAATGAAACGGTGTTTCTGCTTTCGCCCAGCAGTAGAAAAAGGCCGCCGGTAAACCGCCGAACCCCAACGGCCATCGCACCTCGTATCGGTGGGAGGACGTTTCGGCAATCTCCAATCGGCAATCTTAAATCCTCTCCATCCCGAAGGGATTAAATCATTCAGCCCAGCGTTGCTGCGACGCAGGAGCGGCTACGCTGGGTAAAGCGCGCCAAGCCCATCAACTCTGAAAGAGTTGAATCCAACCCCCGGGTGTCCTTCCATCTGAAATCTCCAATCTCCAATTTGCAATTCCCCGTCCCACCGGGACCCCTGAAAATAGCCCGCAGTTTTCTACTGCGGGTCGCCTCCGGCCCAATGCTCGTCCCACCGGGACGGCTGACCATTTTGAGCTGGAATCTGGCCTTTTCACAATTGAAAATGCCGTGCAACGGCTAAATGTCAATTGTTGAGACGCGGCCCCATTGGTGCGGCCTTTCCGGTGGGAACCCGACTGATTAACCACAAAGAACACAAGGATCACAAAAGGAAAGATTTACCGAAACTCCTAACCCGGATATTTCATAGTTGGATTTGATTTTTGGAAAAATCGCGTCCGGAGTGGGAAAAGGCGGGGCGGCGGGTGGCTTGCGGAAGGCTTTTTACGGTGCGGGCGGATTTTAGCGCTGCTCCATGCGGGGGCGTGCCATTTTTGCGACACCTCCGGCCGGGAGGTTTAAAGCCGGGAGCCAGGCGGGCGTCAACCACTGGCTGGGACCAGTGCCCG
>Ga0302275_10005498_pt1 | contig 12185 bp, 9 predicted proteins | sample III_Bog_N2_2_FD_200229 | JGI IMG/M metagenome (GOLD analysis project Ga0302275, IMG submission 200229) | Peat permafrost microbial communities from Stordalen Mire near Abisko, Sweden - III_Bog_N2_2 | ecosystem: Environmental > Terrestrial > Soil > Wetlands > Peat | place: Sweden: Abisko...
CCCGAAGCGCTTTCGAGTCGTCCACTGCGGCCAGAAGGAAATGCTCCACGGAAATGAAGTCGTCCTTCAGGTGTTTGGCTTCGTCCTCGGCTCGGGTAAACAGCTTGTTCAGCCGCGCCGTGACATAGATCTGCTCGGGCGTTCCCGTTGGCCCGCTGACCTTCGGGAGCCGGTCCAGATCCTGGTCCAGGCGGGTGGCAAGCGCTTCGACGTTCGCTCCCGCGCGTTTCAGAATCGATGTGGCCAGACCGCCCTCCTGCGACAGAAGGGCGGAGAGCAGATGTTCGACATCCACCTGCTGATTACCGCGGCGGAGAGCCTCGCTTTGCGCCGCGTGGAGCGCTTCCTGAGTTTTCTCGGTGAGGCGGTTGATATCCATAGGTATTTTCCTTTTTCGTTTGCCTGCGGCTACGCCACCATCCGGAGCAGACCCTGCTCGCTGATTCCTGGTATGGCGGCTCGCAAAACTTCGTGCACGTGTTCGGCCAGGATGAACTCCATGTCGGCGCGGGCGTCTTCCGGCAGGTCCCGCAGATCCTTTTCGTTCTGTTTCGGGATAATCACCCGGCGTATCCCCAGCCGGCGCGCGGCCAGCATCTTTTCTTTAATGCCGCCCACCGGCAGCACGAGGCCGGATAGCGTGACTTCACCCGTCATTGCCGTGTCACTGCGGACCGGCAGGCCGGTGTAAACCGACGTGAGCGCGGTGGTCATCGTCACTCCGGCGGACGGACCATCCTTCGGAATTGCGCCGGCCGGCACGTGAACGTGGACGCCGTAGCGCCGCAGCATCGACTGATCGATTGAGAATTCACCCGCATGCGACCAGATATAACTCTGGGCGATGCGCGCCGATTCCTGCATCACTTCGCCCAGTTGACCGGTGAGCGACAGGCCTTTTCCGTCTTTCAGCAGTGCGGCTTCGATGTAGAGCACGTCTCCACCCGCTTCCGTCCACGCGAGGCCGGTTGCGACACCCGCGGGCACGTCCTTGCGCGCCTGTTCCTGGGAAAAGCGCTCGGGACCCAGCAGGTCGGCCAGTTCTTCCCTGCGGATTTCAACCGCGCCCGGATTGCCTTCGGCCACCTTCAGCGCCACCTTGCGCATGACGCGTCCGATGGCGCGCTCCAGTTGGCGTACTCCGGCCTCCCGTGTGTAGCGTGAAATCACCTGGCGCAGCGCCTCGTCGCTCAGCACGCAGAGATCGGTGGAAAGGCCAGCCTCTTTGAGTTGTTTCGGAATCTGATAGCGGCGCGCGATTTCCAGCTTTTCTTCCTCGCTATAGCCCGCCAGCCGGACCACTTCCATGCGGTCGAGCAGTGGCTGCGGAATGGTATCGAGCGTGTTCGCCGTCATCACGAAGAAGATCTTCGAGATGTCGAACGGCAGGTCGAGATAGTTGTCGCGGAACGTCTTGTTCTGCTCCGGATCCAGCACTTCGAGCAGCGCGGCCGCCGGATCTCCGCGGAAATCGCGGCCCAGCTTATCCACTTCGTCGAGCATCAGCACCGGGTTGTTGACGCCTGCGCGCCTCACGCTTTGGATGATCCGGCCTGCCATTGCACCGATATACGTACGCCGATGCCCGCGCAGTTCCGCCTCGTCATGCATTCCGCCCAGGCTCAGCCGCTCGAATTTCCGGCCCAGAGCGCGGGCGATCGACTGGCCGAGCGACGTTTTGCCGACTCCGGGAGGCCCCACAAAGCAGAGGATCGGCGCTTTGGCTCCCGGATTGAGTTTCAGAACGCCCAGATGTTCGAGGATGCGTTCTTTGACGTCTTTCAGGCCATAGTGGTCTTCGGCCAGGATCTGCCGCGCGCCGGCAATATCGATGGTAGATTCGCTCGCTTTCGTCCACGGGAGTTCGAGGATCAGTTCGAGCCAGGTCCGACCGACGTTGTAGTCCGGCGCCTGGGTCGAAAGCCGGTCGAGCCGGGACATCTCGCGGTCGGCTTCCTTACGTACTTCCTCCGGCAGGTCCGCAGCCTTCAGGCGCTCGCGGAGCAGTTCCAGTTCGGATTCGCCTTCCTTGCCGCCCAGTTCCTGCTGGATGGCGCGCAATTGCTGCCGCAGGACGTATTCGCGCTGCTCCTTGCCCATTTCGTTCTGAGCTTTGGTGGCAATTTTTCCGCGGATATCCAGAATCTGTAGTTCGTGCGAAAGATGCGCGTGGATGATTCGCAGCGCATCGGCGCGGGATTCCGCGGCGAGCAGCGAATGCTCCAGGCTGACGTCCATACTGAGAACGCTCGCCAGCATCCAGGCGAGTTGCAGGGGATCGTCCTGTCCGAGAATGGCGCGCGCGAACTCGGCGGGCAATTCGACATTGGCGTGCTTCAGGACCCCCGTCGCCAGGCCCACAACTTCGCGGTGCAGCGCCTCGATTTCCGCGCTGTTGGCCTCTGCGCTCGCCTCGGGCAGAGGAACCGGATGGAAGTTCGCCCAGAGGAATTCTTCTCCCGTGAAATCGCTGAGAGTTCCGCGCTCAACGCCGAGTACGAGAATCTCGTACTTATCGCCGTTCCGTCCGGACCTTTTGACCACGGCTTTGGTGGCTGTGGGGAAGAGATCTCCGGGTTCCGGCACTTCAACGGACGAATCACGCTGCGTCACTACCAGGATCTCTTTGCCTTCAGTCGCGAGAGCGGCCTGAATGGCTGCAACAGATTTCGGTCTGCCGACCGAGAGCGGCATCAGAAGGTTGGGGAATAGTACCGTGTTTTTGATGGGGACGACAGGAAGAACAGACATTTGCGCCTCTTGTCATGAAAGATGAGTGCAGGAGACTAAAGGATTCTTCCTTTTCGCTATTCGAAGATCGCGTACCTTTCGGAATTACAAATGTAGACTGATCGGAAGAGGTTCACTGGCATCAGCCCTGCAACGCCGGGTTCCGTCCGGTTCGGCAGCGCGACCGCCTGACCGCTCCACATGCGGCTGCCTTCAATGAGCAGTCTGCTGTACGCCATGCCAACGATCTGTCCGCCGGCGATGGTCCGCAGATAGCTTGTTTCGCCCCGGTCGGCCTTGATGCCGAAGAGAATCAACGCGGCTGTGCCGGAGTCGAGAATCAGGTCGCCGAGATTTGTGGATACGGCCGCGCGGCCGTCGAGCATGCGCAGCGGAGCGTGTTTTCCCGACCCGTCCTGGTGGCCGAACTCCAGTTGCTTCCCGTGCAGGTCGAGCCGGTAATCGAAGCGGGAGAGAAATTCCTGGCCGAGTATGCCCTGAATACCCGAAGAGAGTTGATGGACCGCCTCCATCCCCGCGAAGAGAAAGGTCTGATTGTCGGCCTGTGCGGCGCCCAAGACTATCTCTGTTCCCCGCCGCCCTGAAGCCAGGATGGTTCCGACCGATGACGTCAGTTCGGTCCGGAAGTTCGCGGTCAGCCCGATGGACTGCCCCAGCCTCGGTTCCATATGGTTTAGCGTAGTAGCCGTATCCACCAGGAACCGAAAAGGCCCGTGGCCGTTCACGTACACACCGTCCACGACGGGTCGGCCTTCGATCACCGTGAGCTTTACGCCGCCGGAGAGTGGGCCGGCGAAGAGCGCGATTGCACAACAGAGGACCGCACTGCCGGATAGCATGCCTTAGACATTACAATCTCATTGCAAAAATTACAATAGAGTTACAGAAATGGATTTGGATTGAGCCCGCGCCGGGGGGCCGCACGAGAGTCGGGCTGACAATGGGCTGGTGCGCGCTTTTCAATCGAAGCACTGGGGATGGTGGTATGTCTGCATCGGCGTGAGCTTTCTGCTCCTGTCGATTGTGCGCCTGCTGCGGGGCGAACGGATGGGGGTGGTCGCGCTGCGGCTGGCCGTCGCCGCCGGATTCGGCCTCCTCGGCTGGATGCAGCTTCGCTTCGGGCGCTAACGGGGGAAGCCGAGAAAGATCGCGTGCCGGCTGCCTGAGTTACCGTGAGCCCGGCAGCGCTGCACCTCGACCGCGAATCCTGCGCGCGCCAGAGCCTTTTCGAAAGCGGGATCCGGCAACGCCGACCAGATGGCAAGGCATCCGCCCTTCCGCAGCGCGGCGCGTGCCCGCCGCAGTCCCTCGGCGTCGTACAGGCGACTGTTGCCGTCGCTGCAAAGCGCGTCCGGGCCGTTGTCAACATCAAGAGCGATACTGTCGAACCCGCCCGTAGTTGCGCGGATGACCTCGCCCACATCCTTCTCGATCAGCTTCACACGCGCGTCCGCCAATACGTCTGAGGCCAGCGGGTACGAAGGGTTCCGGTTCCACCTTATGATGGCGTCCGAGATCTCGGCCACAGTCACCGACGCATCGCCAGCCAGCGCTTTGAGCGCGGCTCTCAGCGTGAACCCAAGCCCCAGGCCACCGATCAGAATACGCGCGCCACGACTTTTCCCGACATGCGCGCAAGCCAGTTCCGCGAGCTTCTCTTCCGAACTGTGGTGGCGGGTCGACATAAGCTCGATGCCGCTGACTCTTACCGAATAGCTTCCGTCGTGTTCATGGAGCGAGATCGTCGCTCCGTCAGGCATCGGGGCCGTGTCGAGGCAGGTAAACTTCTTCATAGGGCAGGAGTCAGCCCTAACTATCGCAGACTATAAGGCTTTTGCCGAGGGCGCGGCGACCGGCCGGATGAAGTGGACTTCCCGCTCACGCGCCGGTTTGGCATGCTCACTCACGCACACTTCCGACATGGCGCACTCTTCGCAACGCCCCGAAGGCCCGGCCTGAGGATTCAGACGCGGTTCGGCGCCCAGCCAGTAGAGGCCGTTCGCCATGATGCAGAAGCCGGTCGCGGCAAACCAGACCATCGCGCCGCCCACGAATAGCGTGAACGCGGTGAACCATACGCTGTATGCAAGCGTCAGCAGGGACGCGACGGAGATATTGAACCCGACCGCGAGGTATATGCGGCGTTCGAGATACCACTTGTCGGTCTTCATGAAATAAAGCTTCCAGCGCGACAATTTCTCCGAGCCGAGCATAGGTTTGAAGCCAAGCCTGCTGAGCACGCTTCCCACCGGGCAGAAGCCGGTCAGTGCAACGTTGATCGAGACCAGTCCCGTCGTCGTAACTCCCAATATCCAGCGGCGATCGACGAGCAGCGCCATGATCGTGCTGGCCAGGAGGACGATTCCGGCGATCAGCCAGACGGTCCGTTCGATGTACCACCGGTCCGTGGGGACGATATAAACACCCGGGCGAATTTCCATGGTTGCGAGTATACACCGGAAAACAGGCCTGAAACGCATATTTTACGCGTAAAATATGTAACTTCATTGTAGACTGTTTACAGACACTAAACAGTTCTTCGAAACCCAGCATGGAAAAGGCTCTTTACATTCGTTTCGATCCGGATTCCGGCGTCCCGGCGGTGCGTCAGATCACGAATAAGCTCCGCATTTTCCTGGTCGGGGGAAAATTTCCGCCTGGTACTTTGCTCCCGTCCACCCGCCGGCTGGCGATGGAACTCGGCGTTCACTTCGGCACGGTTGCCGAAGCATACCGGGAACTGGCGACGGAAGGCTGGCTCGATCTCCGGCACGGCCGCGGTGCGATAGTGCTCGCGAGATCGGTTCGTCCGATGCGCCGCAAAGTCTGGGTCGACGAATTCCGCGACCGTCTGCTCGGGCTCATCGCGCAGACTCTGGCCCGGGGCGCCTTGGCGGAGGAACTGGCGGCGGAACTGCGCGCTGTGGCGAAGGAGGTCGGGTAAACGCCGACAATCTCCCCTTCGGTTTTCGATACAATCAGACAACGCCAAAATGCGACAGCTATCCTACGCCCTTCCCGCGCTCCTGGTTGCTCTCGCAAGCGCCCAAACCCCGCCGCCTCTGGCAATTCCGGGTGCCGTGCCCCAGGCCCCGGCGGCAACATCTGCACCGGCCGCGGCGCCAGCCTCGGCACCTGCCGCACCGGCGGCCCCATCTGCGGCCGCGGCGAACGCTCCCGAAGTGGGCACCAACGATACGCCGATCACTTTTCAGTCCAAGGTCAATCTTGTGCTGGTCCCGGTCGTGGTCCGCGATAAATCCGGCAAACCGGTGGACGGACTCACCAAAGAAGATTTCAACCTTTTCGATAAAGGTAAGTCCCAGACGATCTCCCGCTTTTCGGTCGAGAAGGCCGGCGCCAAAACGCCTCCGCCCGCGCCCCAACTCGAAAAATCCCCCGACGAAAAGACCGGCGATGCCGCCGCGCCGGCCATGATCGTTCCCTCCCACTTTGTTGCGTGGTTTTTCGACGACATCCACCTGAACGCATCCGATCTGATTCAGGCGCGGCAGGCCGCCGAGAAATACCTTCTTGAGGGCCTGAAGGAAACCGACCGCGCCGCCATTTACACTACCTCCGGCCTGACCCAGATCGATTTCACCGACAACGTGAACCAGCTCAAAGACGGCCTCGCGCAACTGCGGCCGCATCCGGTCGCGCGCGCCATCGGCCAGGAATGCCCCGACGTCAGCTTTTACATGGCCGATCTGATCGTGAACAAGAACGACCCCATGGCGCTGAATGCGGCGGAACAGGAAACCTATGTCTGCATGAATATGTCGCCGCCGCAGACGCTGGCGGACGCTCAACCCATGGCTCAATCGGCGGCCTACCGGGCGCTCACGGGCGGCGAACAGGAATCGCGCATCGCGCTCGGTACCCTGAAAGACCTCGTCCGCCGCATGGGAGCCATGCCCGGAACGCGCCTCATCCTGATGATCTCCCCCGGCTTTTTCCGCGTTAACGAACTGCTGCAGGACGAATCCGACGTGATCGACCGCGCCATCAAAGCGAACGTCACCATCAGCGGTCTCGACGCCCGCGGCCTTTATACGGACACTACCGACATCACGAAGCAAACCGTCTCTCTCTCGGCGACGCTCATGAAGCAGCGCTACGAACGTGACGCGGCCCGCGCCAATTCCGACATCATGGCGGAACTCGCCGATGCCACGGGCGGCACGTTCTTCCAGAACAACAACGACCTGACGCAGGGCATGAAAGATCTGTCGACTGTGCCCGCAGTCTATTACATCCTCGCGTTCTCGCCCCAGAATCTGAAGCTCGACGGCAGCTATCACAACCTGAAGATTACGCTGCGCGATCCCGCGGGGCTCTCGGCAAAAGGCCGCCGCGGCTACTATGCCCCTCGCCACCTCACCGACGCCGACGAGGAAGCCAAGGAGGAGATCTCCCAGGCGCTCTTCTCGCGCGAGGAAATGCGCGATATACCCGTCGATTTCCATACGCAGTTTTTTAAAGCCAGCGCGTTCGACGCCCGGCTGGTCGTGGTGGCCCGGCTGGATGTGCGCAAACTGCACTACCGCAAGGTCGATGGCCGCAATGGCGACGATGTGCTCGTGGTCTCCGGCCTGTTCGACCGCAACGGCAACTTCGTGCAGGCGGTTTCGAAGACAATCAGGATGCGTCTCAAAGACGATACGCTCTCGGACAAACTGAATTCGGGCATTTCCATCCGCTCCGATTTCAAGGTTGCCCCCGGTCGTTATGTAGTGCGGCTCGTGGTACGCGATGCCGAAGGTCAGATGATGGCGGCCCAGAACGGCGCCGTGGAGATTCCCTAAATGAAAAAAGCTGTTTTCTACACATTTCTGGCGGCCCTTTGGGTCGCGCCGCTGTATGCGCAGGCACCCGACCAGTCCGAACCGGTGGACAGCCACGCCATCATCCGGTCGGATACGCGGCTTGTTCTTGTCGACACGGTCGTGACCGATAAGAAGGGCAACTACGTTCACGATCTGAACCAGAAGAACTTCAAGGTTTACGAGGACAACAAGGAGCAGAACGTCACCACGTTCTCGGTCGAATCGGGCGCCTCCGCTAACGATTCCCGCAAGCACTACCTCGTTTTGTTCTTCGATAACTCCACCGCCGGCCCCGCCGAGCAGACTTACGCCCGGCAGGCCGCCACGAAATTCATCGAGAAGAACGCCGGCCCGAACCGCCTGATGGCTATCGCGGAATTCGGTGGCGCGCTGCGGATGTCGCAGAACTTTACCGACGACGCCGATCGTCTGAAACAGGTCGTGTCCGGCGTCAAGTTCACTTCCGTTGGTTCGGCTGCCGGAGGAGACTTCGGTTCCGGCCCCGGCGCGCGCCGGGCCGCCGCCGCTTTCGGCGATTATTCCATCCGCGGTGTTCTCGGCGCGCTTCGCAACATGGCGAAAGGCCTGGCCGACGTGCCCGGCCGCAAGACGCTGGTATTCCTCTCGGGAGGTTTCCCGATGACGCAGGATACTCTTACCGAGGTCACGGCCACTATCGATGCCTGCAACCGTTCGAACGTCGCGATTTATCCCATTGATATTCGCGGCCTGGTCGCGCCGGCGTTCGGACCCGTGGGTGGGCTGACAAACTTCCAGCGGCTCGCGCAGATGGCGATGCTGCAGGCCTCGCCGTTGGTGGGAACGCTCGCGTTTCAGGGCAGAGGCGGCGGCACCACGGGCGGAACCACTTCCGGCGGCGGGACAACTTCGGGTGGTGGTACCACCGGCCGTTCACCCAGCACCGGCGGCATCAGCACAACAGGCTCCCGGCCCGTAACCACGCCAACTACCGGGACAACTTCCCGAACCACCACCAACACCACCAACAGCGGCGGCGGGTCCAACGCCAACAACATCAACAACCCGAATAATCCCAATAATCCCAATAATCCGATGAACCGCGCCAACGGCCTGCGGAACGTCATGCCCCCTATCGATTCCAGCGCCACGGGCATGCAGCAGGTGCTCTACGCGCTCGCCAACGGAACCGGCGGCTTTGTCATCGTGAACACCAACGATTTGCTGGGCGGCCTTGAAAGAATCGGCAAAGAACAGAACGAATATTACATCCTCGGTTATACGCCTTCCAAAGAGGCGGAACCGGGCGCATGCCACAGTCTGAAAGTCAAAGTCGACAAGGGCGAGACGGTTCGCGCGCGCACCGGCTATTGCGAAACGAAGTCGCTCGATGTCCTTTCGGGCACGCCCGCCGAGCGCGATCTCGAAGCGCGGATCACCTCAAACGCCACTCCCACGGTGGCGGGCGCATCCATGCTGACGCCGTTCTTCTACATCGCACCGGAAACCGCCCGGGTTGACGTGTCTCTTGAAATCCCCGCCGGAACCATCCAGTTCGTTAAGGATAAGGGTAAGATGCGCTCTTCGATGAACGTGATAGGAATCGCTTATCTTCCGGACGGAACGGTAGGCGCGCGCTTCAGCGACAACGTCAAGCTGACTTTCGAAGACAAGAAGGAAGTTGAGGCGTTCGATGCACGGCCCTTTCACTACGAAAAACAATTCGAAATGGCGCCCGGCACTTACACGTTCAAGCTCGTTTTCAGTTCCAGCGCCAACCAGTTGGGACGTCTCGAAACCCCGCTTTCGATTGAGCCGTGGGAGCCGACGAAGTTCTCTCTCAGCGGCCTTGCTTTGAGCCGGAGTGTCCATCCCGCCAGAGACATGGCTGCGGGTCTCGATGCCGAACTCCTTGAGAACCGCGTGCCGCTGATTGTGAGCGGAGTTCAGATCACGCCGACAGGTTCGAACCGGTTTAAGAAATCGGAAACGGGCTACCTTTATGCCGAACTCTATGAGCCTGCGATGGCCCTGCCGGATGTCAAAGACAAGGACATTCCGGCTGTTGGCATCCACATGGAACTGCTCGACCCGAAGACCAGCGCCGTGAAGAAGGATTACGGGCTGACGCGTCTGCAGGTTCCCCCTGTGACGGGCAATCCGACCATCCCCATGGGCCTGAAACTGAGCGCTCCGGACGTGGATGCAGGCCCCTACACGCTGCGGATCACAGGCGTGGACGCTACCGGAAAGGAGTACGCCCGAACCATCGCTATCGTCCTGGAGAATTAACCCGCGATGCCGCACTCGGCCATTACTTACCGGCCGTCGTGGCCGCTGGCCTCCTTCGTCAGGAACGTCTGGTATTACGACGGCTACACCCAGCCCCACGCGCTGGAACGTCTGATGCCGGACGGAATGCTGTCGCTGGTGATTAATCTGGACGAGGATATTGTCAGGGTTTACGATCCCTGCGACCATTCGAAGCCCGACATCATGCGCGGCGCGGTGGTGATGGGCGCGCACCAGCGGTTCTTCATCATCGATACCGCGGAGCAGCGGCACGTCCTCGGTGTGCAGTTTCTGCCTGGCGGCGCGCTCCCGTTCCTGAGGATGCCTGCCGATGAACTGCAGGGCCGGCACGTCGCGCTGGAAGACATCTGGGGACCCGATGCGAGGCAGTTCCGGGAGCGTTTGCTTGCGGCCCCGTCGCATCACGAACGGTGTCGGTTGATGGAACGGGAACTGCTGGAACGGGCGGCTGGGCGGCTTGAGGTGCGGCGCGAAGTTCGTTTTGCGGTTCACGCGCTGGAAAGCCAGTCGGGCAATGTAGCCGGGGTGATCGAGGCTGCGGGCTTAAGCGCCCGCCGCTTCACGGAACTCTTTCGGACGGCCGTGGGACTCACGCCCAAGGCTTACGCGCGGGTGCGGCGGTTCCAGTCGACCATGCGGGCCCTTGAAGGCACGCGCTGTCCGGACTGGGCCGATATCGCATTGGCCTGCGGGTATTTCGATCAGTCTCACTTTAATCATGATTTTCGCGAGTTTTCGGGAATTAATCCCACGCAATACGTTGCGATCGATAAGCGTCACATGAATCACGTCCCCGTCACGCCGTCGCAGGGTCAGGACTTCGGTCCCTAAGCGCTAAGATAATGTGGCGCACGCAAGAGTGCGGCGCACTCGGGCGTGCCGCGCCGAGATTCGTCGCGACGTTTTTTTTTGCGCCCTTTCGATGAGATTTCCTCTGGCCGGGCGATGGGATCAGTTCGCCAGCGGCTCTTTCTCGGCATGGTCTACCACGACGATGTCGACCGCCGTCTTCCGCGGCTCGATGCGGAGTCCAATCTCCTCGCGCAGCGCCGTCGTCATCACGCCGGCCATGTCCATCGGGGCGCCTTCGGCGGGATGCATGTCCTGGGCGTATTTCGTCATGTCGAACACGGCGTCGTAACGCCCCTTGAGATGCGTCTCATCCACCACCGGCGTCTGCAGCACGCGCGAAATCACCGTTGCGATCTCCACCATCGACGTTCTCTGTATCGTGAGCGCCATCCCCTTCGGCTGCGGCTCGATCATGCTTTCGCCGTCCGTCGCCGTCTCCGTCATCTTCAGCCCTTTGTGATCAATCGTGAGCACATAGGCCTGCATTTCCTTCCGTTCGCGATGAACGCCGATGCCGAAGCGATCGGCAAGGACTGCCTGAAACATGCGCCGGAGCTCGTCCTCCGTATGCGGCGCACTTGTCTTCGCGATCACGTCGTAGTAATCGCGATCGAGCCAGCCCGGACCCTGAATCTCGTTATCCATCACCGACCACGACCATGCGATCGCGCCCTGCAGGGTTACCGACCGCATCGTCACGCTCGTCGGCGAAACGTGAATCGGAAATGCGTGAGGATCCCGAATTACCACTGCGGCCGTTCGGATCGAAGTAACGTCGAAAGTCGCGGGAGCCGTCTGTGCGAATGCCGCGGCCATGAAGAAAAGGAGGAAAAATCGTGACATCGAAAGTGTATTACCCCGAGTGTTCAAAAAGATTCGGTCGCAATAAACAATCCTGCCTACCCGTGCAGGCGCACGGGTAGGGACGCCCGCCATAGTGCGACCCTCCGAACCCGCATTCCACAACTTGTCACACCGCCACGCTGGTTCACTCTCGGTGAAGAGCCGGCGCCCGAATTCGCATGGGGCAGACCGCCTAATCAAAACCCTTCTTCAGCAGGCGCGCATTCGCCTCGTCAATGTAGAACAGTTCCAGTTCAATGGTCCTGGACCGCTCCGCCTCGAGGCCGCGATAACCTTGTTCCAGCAGCGGACTGGCCTCCTCCCATTTCCCCTGCCGCGCCAGAACACCGCCCTCTAAACTCTCCGCCAGATGGAAGAACATTGTCGGCAGCTTTTCGGCATTTTCCTTTTTCAGGCAAACCAGCAACAACTGTTCGGCGTCCGCGAATTTCTTCTCGTGGTAGTAGATATCCGCCAGGATGACTTCTTCCCGCAGGATCTTCTCCGGCGCAAAACCTCTCACCTTCTGCCGGTACGCGATAATCTCTTTCTCCAGCGCTTCCGATTCCGCGTACTTGCCCTGCCGGTACATCATCCCCTGCGCCCCGTTCATCGCGC
>Ga0302275_10005518_pt1 | contig 12165 bp, 11 predicted proteins | sample III_Bog_N2_2_FD_200229 | JGI IMG/M metagenome (GOLD analysis project Ga0302275, IMG submission 200229) | Peat permafrost microbial communities from Stordalen Mire near Abisko, Sweden - III_Bog_N2_2 | ecosystem: Environmental > Terrestrial > Soil > Wetlands > Peat | place: Sweden: Abisko...
GGCATTGTCACCGGACGCCACCCCGGCAGTGATCCGGCAAACCTGTTCTCCGCCCTGGATAAGGCGGGCATCGCCGCCTCCCTGCGCAACACCCGCGATCATGGCTTCTGGCTGCGATTCAGTCCGCACTTCTACAATACCGCCTCAGAAATCGACCGCACCCTGGACGTACTCGACTCTGCCACCTGATTCTTTCAAATCCCATGCCTTCTTCCCTGCAATCCCCATCCGTTCCTTCGATCCCCGTCGAGCACAACGATCCCGTCAACGCCGCCATCCTGACTGTTTCCGAGGATAAAATTTCCGGCTTCCATGAAGATCCGTTCGCCCTTGTCGCGGAAAAATCGGGTCAACCTCTTGAGACCGTTTTGACCCGAATCCGCGCCATGCTGGAGGCCGGGACGATCCGGCGGGTCCGACAGACACTCATCGCCAACAACCTGGCTGAAGGCGCCCTGGTGGCGTGGCGCCTGCCCGAGGAAAAACTCGATGCTGCGTTCGACTTTCTTTTCAGGGAGGATCCCTTTTCCGGTCATGTCGTGATTCGCTCCACGGATGCGAAGATTCCGGGCGGAGCCTTCCGGCTCTGGACCACGTTGAAAGTACCCGCAGGGTTTTCGCTGACGGAACATTGTGAACTTCTGGCCGGAAGAATCGGCGCCGATTCGTTCCGGATCATGCAGGCCAAAGGGATCTTTGCCCTTGGTGTGGGCCACGTCCGCCGTAAAAGCATCAGTCCCGGAGACCGCTCGGAAGAGCCCGCCGTGATGATGCGCCCCGCCGTGGTGCGTCTCACGGATCTGGAATGGCGCGTCCTGCTGGAACTCAAGAGGGAATTCCTCCCTGAGGAAATCATCTCCCTCCCATGGATTTCCCGCGCGGCAACCGCCGGAGTCACGCCAGCGGAGTTCTACGCCACAGCCCGCTCACTACAGGACCGCAGGCTTCTGGGGCGATTCTCGACGTTTCTGGAACACGTGAAACCCTCGACAACGGGAGTGCGGGTCACGCGATTCAACGGGCTTTTCCACTGGGCCGTGCCGGCCGGACGGGAAGCCGAGGCAGGTGCCGAGATTGGGCGTCACGATATTCTAACCCATTGCTACTGGCGCGAGGGAGGGCCTGAGTTCAACAATGTGAACATCATGGGTGTCGCCCATGGCACGGAGAAGCCCCTTCTTCTGGAGCACAAGGCCGCTATTGACCGTAACCTTGTGGCTGCGGGTATTCCCCTCCTCTACACGAATGTGTTCTGGGGTGGTCGGAGCGAGATCAAACCCTCGGAAATCTCACCCGTCGTCTATCGGGAGTGGCTTCAAGGAAACGCTGATTTAATCGCATTGAGGCCGTTGCGGGAAGAATAGGCCGCGGGCAAGGCGGCCATCATGGGATTTAATCAGCGCTTCCTCAAAGAATCGGGTGATTTTTATTTGCCTTGGAGGAATCTTTCGGCCATCTTGTATGGCTCTATGAAAGCCGGTCTTCATCCCGAATATAACGAAACCACCATCATCTGCGCCTGCGGGGCTGCCTACCAGACGCGATCGACCCGGGACAATATCAAGATCGGTATCTGCTCCGCCTGCCATCCTTTCTTCACCGGTGAGCAGAAGTTCATCGACACGGCCGGACGCATCGAGAAATTTACCCGCCGGTACGGCAATGTCCGCGCCACCCGCGCCACGAAACCATCCCTTTCCAAGCCCTCGACCGCCAAGAAGGCCTAGCGACCAACCTTCCCGACCGCGCTCGGGAAGACGAATGGCACTCCGGGTTACATTCCGGGTGCCGGGCGGCTCCCCGAATCCACGCATCGGGATGAACCGCCATGAATCTTGATTTTACGCCGCTCATTGCAAGACGCCGCGCGCGCTTTGAAGAGCTTGAGAAATTAATCACCGATCCCACCCTCTTCGATGACGCGAAGAAGGCACGCGAGATCCTGCGGGAACACTCCCGGGCCAAGGAGCTCCTCTCCACCTGGGACGAACTCCAGAATTCCAACAAGCAGCTCCTTGAGAACGAGGAACTTGCTTCCGGAAGCGATGCCGAAATGGCTGAGTTGGCACGGGCAGAGATCGGGGAGATCAATGCAAGGATACCGAAGCTGGAACAGATCGTCATGCTCTCCCTCCTTCCACCCCAACCGGATGATGACCGCGATGCGATCGTTGAAATCCGGGCCGGGGCGGGTGGCTCCGAAGCGGCGATTTTTGCGGGTGATCTCTACCGGATGTATGCCCGCTATGCCGAGGCCAACGGACTCGGGCAGGAACTGATCGAGGCAAGTCCCAGCGATGCGGGGGGATACAAGGAGGTGATTTTCCAGATCAGTGGCGAGGAGGTCTTCCGCCGGCTCCGCTATGAGAGCGGGGTGCATCGCGTCCAGCGCGTTCCCGCCACGGAGGCCCAGGGTCGCATTCACACCTCGACCGCCACGGTGGCCGTGCTTCCGGAAGCCGAGGAGGTCGATATTGAAATCCGTCCCCAGGATCTTCGCATCGAAGTCTGCCGCGCCGGTGGACCCGGCGGACAGGGCGTCAATACCACCGACTCGGCGGTTCAAGTCATGCACCTTCCCACCGGCAAGATCGTCCGATGTCAGGATGGTCGCAGCCAGCAAAAGAACAAGGAGAAGGCTCTCACCATCCTGCGATCCCGTCTTCTGGAGGAAAAGCGCGAGGAGGAGGCCCAGAAATACGCGGCGCACCGCAAGAGCCAGATCGGATCGGGAGGCCGGGAGGAAAAAATCCGGACCTACAATTTCCCGCAAAATCGCCTCACCGATCATCGTATCGGGTTGACCCTGTATAACCTTGACCGGGTGATGGAGGGGGAGATCGCCGACCTTATCGCCACCATTGAGTCCACAGACACCCAGCAACGCCTCGAAGCTTCGGCATCTGAAACAAGCGAGTCATGACGACGGTGTGATGTCGCAACCCATGTCATTACTGGAGGTGTTGCAGGGGGCGTCATCCTATCTTCTGAAACAAGGTGTCGATCAACCACGACTGAATGCCGAGCATCTCCTGGCTCATGTTCTGGGAATCAAACGGCTTGAACTTTACCTGCAGTTTGACCGCCCGCTCGGAGAGCAAGAACGGGCGCCGTTGCGCGAGTTGATCCGCAGACGCGGCACGGGTGTTCCTCTCCAGCATTTGCTGGGAACTGTGGAATTCTACGGACGCATCTTTAAATGTGACCGTCGTGCGCTGATCCCACGTCCGGAGACGGAGCAACTCGTCGAGCGTTCCCTGACCTATGCGTCCCTGACATCCATCATGGATGTGGCCACGGGCAGCGGAGTTATTCCTCTTTCGCTTGCCCTCGAGCGACCGGGTGTTTCTATCGCGGCAACCGACATCTCTTCGGATGCGCTCTCACTCGCGCGGGAAAACGCCGCTCTTTTGGGAGTGCAAGATGTCCGGTTTTTTGAAGCAGACCTTTTGCCAGGCGATTCAAAAGATGACCGTTTTGATCTGATTACGGCCAATCTGCCGTACATCTCTTCAGGCGACATTCCAAACCTCGCCCGCGAAGTACAGCAGGATCCCCTCCTGGCTCTAGATGGCGGCAGTGAAGGGCTCGACCTCATCCTTCGACTCATCCCTCTTGCAGCATCCCGACTCGCGCCCGGCGGTCACCTTCTACTGGAAATTGGCAAAGGCCAGGATCAGAAGGTGATCGAGAGCTTGATGGCACATAATTATCGCGACATTTTTGCCCTTCCCGACTACCAAGGAGTCCTCAGATTTATAGAAGCAGTCGGAGGAAATGAAACAGGATAACGAATTAAAACATGGATAAAATTCTCGTGCACGGAGGGCGCAGCCTGGAGGGTGAAGTACGCATCGGAGGCTCCAAAAATTCCGCACTCCCGATTCTGGCCGCCACACTTCTGACCAAAGAACACTGCGTCATCAACCGCGTTCCGGATCTCAGCGATATCCATTATATGCTCACCATTCTGAGCCAGTTGGGTTGTTCTGTCGAAAGGGCAAGCGGTGTTGTTCAAGTCCGCGCCGAGAAAATCAAAACCGAGGCCCCTTATGAGATTGTCCGAAAGATGCGTGCCTCCGTCTGTGTCCTTGGACCGCTGCTGGGTCGTGAAAAGTCCGCAAGCGTCTCCCTTCCCGGAGGCTGCGTGATCGGGGACCGCCCCATCGACCTGCATCTCAAGGGGTTCGAAGCTCTGGGGGCAAAAGTCACCGTCAAAGGCGGCAATATCCTCCTGGAAGCCAGGGAACTTGTGGGAGCCCGTATCAACCTCCGGGGACGTCACGGTCCCACCGTTCTTGGCACCGGGAACATCATGATGGCCGCCGTTCTTGCCACGGGCACAACGATCATCGAGGGTGCGGCTGAGGAACCCGAAGTCATCGACCTGGCTCAATTCCTTGTCGCAATGGGTGCGAAAATCTCAGGTGCCGGAACCCAGCACATCGAGATCGAAGGAGTCAAAGAACTCCATGGAGCAAACCATACCGTCATTCCCGATCGGATCGAGGCGGGCACTTTCCTGGTGGCAGGAGCGATTGCCGGAAAAAAAGTGACGATCCGGCGCAGCCAGCCAAGTCATCTTGGAGCGGTTCTCGAGGCCCTCAGGAACGCGGGTTTTGAAATCAGCCATACCGGTGAGAGCGTCACCGTTTCTCCGAATGGTGCCCGCAAACCCCTTCATCTCGAAACCATTCCCTACCCCGGATTCCCAACGGACATGCAGGCCCAGTTTTGCGCCATGCTCTCCACGATGGATGGCACCAGTGTCGTCACGGAAACTGTCTTTCCCCAGCGCTTCATGCATGTGGCTGAGCTCAAACGAATGGGAGCCAGCATTGAACTTGATGACCATCGTGCCACGATCAAGGGAGTGGAACGACTCAGCGGAGCCCCCGTCATGGCAAGCGATCTCCGCGCCTCGGCAGCCTTGGTGCTGGCCGCCCTCCCCGCAGAGGGCATCACCGAGATCAACCGGGTCTATCACATCGACCGGGGATATGAGGCCATTGATGAAAAGCTGAACGCGCTTGGGGCCCACATCGAGCGCGTCAAAGTATAGGCTTGCGAGAGTTGGCGCAGCGCGGTGTTCGCCTACGCTCGCAGTATAATTTATACAGCGTCGCTTGACGGCCTTGCGCTGCATCCAATCTCACTGCGCCTTGCCCTCCATCCAAAATCCCTAAGCCTCTGCGTTTGACGGCACTTTTTTGACTCGTTCGCACCCGCTCAGCTCGCCCTTAAAGGGCTGTGACTTCGTCACACTCTACCGCGCCGTTTCCCAGCGGCTTGGTTCTCTAGGAGGCTTTGGACTGAGTTCCAGTATCCCCAGCACTTTGCCTCGTGGAGGTCTTTCGAACAACGAGCAGTTGCTCTATCTGGAGATTCTATTCCGGATGATTTTGAGAATGATCACAATGAAAGCGATCCATAAGATCAATCGCAGCATTGGCCATGAATACATCATCCAAGTGATCTCCAGCTTCAGAGAACTGAGGATTTTTTCTCCGGGCTGATTCGGCAAAACACGGTATTCATGGATTCCCGGGAAAGGCAGGGGAAGTTTCAGTTCCCAAAGACCCGGTTTGTCCATTTTTTCAGGCTGTTTACCTAGCGGAACTTGATCCCACTCATCAGGATCGACTTCTGCGCGATCGGAAAATGTGTTGCCGACATGACGTTTCTGAAGGATAAAACCCGTTTGTTCCGAACCAAAAAATTGCCAGCGCAAAACCAGTGATCTCATGAATATTCCGTCCTCGAATCGGGGCGGAAGCAGTGAAACGATCATTTGCTTCTGCTTCTCCGAGGCCAGGTAGGCTGAGGGGGTGGAACGGATCTCCGACTGGGAAGGCTCGGGGATCGAAACAGCAGGAGCTTGCTTCGGCGCCTCGGAGGAGTGCTTGATTTCCTGGGGAAGCACCACTGAAAATTTCCAGCTCGCAGAGCAGAGATCATTACCCGCTTCAATGGCATGAACGCTCGGAGTGGAAATTCCAACGACAAGGGGTGTCCATGGAATGGAAAACGGAACACTCTGGCGCGCACCGAGTGTCATCGTCTTCAGAAGGGCACCTGGAACCGGTTTTGCTCCGGGATGATCCGGAAGAAAGAGTTCGATCGTCCGCGTGTTGGAAGAGGTGTTATGGAGAATGCCCTCCAGAAGAAGCGGTTGTCCCATCCTCGTGGAAGGAAGCTCCGATTCCTGAAGAGCCTCCATGCTGATGGCACCCCTCGGGCCATGGGCAACCAGTTCCACCTGCTGCGAAAAACTTCCCGCCTCCAGCACCGGATGCAGCGTGAGCACTCCCTCGATTGGAATCTCAAGGTGGGCAATCGAAAGCCACATCTCTCCCGTTCCTTTGGGCGGAATGACGGAGGGGGGCGAGAAGGAGAGTTTTTCGTCCCCGGACCAGGCAATCGTCATGGGACTCGTCGCGGTATTTGTGACTGCATAACGGGCAACAGGATTTTCGCTGGTGACAACGGATGAGGTGCTTGTGAGGAGAAACGGTGCCACTCCGGTTCCGGAAAGCAGAATCATCGGGAACTGTGCGATTTCCGGAGAGATTGCAAGTTCCGAGGTGTATTCCGAAGTTTCTGTGGGAGCAAACTGAACGATGATCGATTGCGACTCACCCTCCCTTAAGGAAAAACTTCCCTTGCCGGAAAACTTCCACGGGGCAGGCAGAAGGAGTGTGCCAGACACGGGAGCACCAAAACTATTGCTCAGAAGGAGGCTCTTCTCTGCGATGGTTCCGATCGGCACATTTTCAAAATCGAGTTTTGCCGGAGAGACCTCGATCCTGCCGGGGGGATTCACAATCACCAACTTTGCCGTGTAGGTGTTCCATGCATGAGCCGGAGCCTTGACACGAAATTCAAAGGCATCTTCTTCCGAGGTGAACTTCGGATTACTGAAATAATGAAAGATCTGGGACGAAGCGGTTTTGGCAGCTTTTTGAAGTGCGCCGAATTTTGGATAGCGTGAAACTTCAAAATCCACGTCTCCTCCGTAAGCGGGCACAACCTCCACTATCACATCACCCTCCTTGCCGCGCTCAATCACGGCACTCACGGGATGCACAAGGAAAGTCGGCTGGGGTGATTCCTTCGGAGGGGCTGCGTGCAGCGCCTGGAGTGCAGGCACGAGAACCGAAACTCTCAGAAAAATGGGCAAGAGCTGCTGTCGCATCCACGCAGCCGGGATGCTCCCGTTCATCGTCAGTTGCCCGGTATTTGGGGGACTGAAGGAAGAATCGCCCCGTCCGTCCTCACCACGAGATTTCCCTGCCCATGGATATTCCCAATCTCGGAAAACCAGGGCATGGTGGGCCATCTGTTGGCGGTTCCGACTTTCGAATCAAACAGCGTTGGCAGATAGCTGATCAGCGGCCCCTGATTTTGAGCTGACGCATGAAGGGCCGCCCGTGCAATGGTCGGACACGTCCAATCACTTTTGGAAAGACCAAGATTATTGCTCGAATAATCAAGCCACCACTGCTGTTCTTGGATCGTCCCCGGTGTGACATCCTTGGGCAGCTGTGGCCACCCTGCGGGATCGGTGGCACAGGGAGAAAAGGCCAGCCAGAGATTATGCAGGTGGGAGATGCAAACAATTTCGTCGGCTTTCGGCAGAATTTTTGCCGCCGCGGGAAGAAGTAAAGCAAGGAGAATCCCAACGATGCCAACCAGAGCTAAAAGTTCAACCAAGGTGAAAGCTTTTCTCCGTCTTCCAGAAGACTCTCTAAAAAACATGTATAATAGAAAACAATCAGATTCAATAACCAATAATTAAAAATTATGGCAGGGTGCTGATGTTGGTCAAACTGTAAGCAGTGATTGAGTAGGGAACAGAGTTGGAGAGCAAAGCGAATGTGCTATAGCTGTCGGAAACACGAACCCCCTGAACAGTCACGGGAATCGTGACCGAGACAACTGACTTCGGCTGCACTCCTTCAATGGCATTAGTCGTACCAATGTAGGCGTCCTGGTTTCCAAGTTGCTGCTGGGTGACTGTTCCCTGGGCGGTAAATGTCTGATTGGGATATTGATTCGCTGTATTGCCACTAAAAGAACCACTGATGGCCGCCGCATTATTATAGGAGTTGGATCCCACGGGCGATAAAAGAAGGTAATTTGTGAAAATTTGATTTGAATAAAATGAGTTTGTCGTAACGGTGGATATCGTACTATTGGTCTGATAGATGGGAACATTGTTATTAGAACCGATAATCGAAACGGTCGAGTTCGTAACAAGGAGAATATCATTCACCAGATTAATCTGATTCGTAATTATTGGAACAACGACCGGAAAATAATTTGAGTTATACATTTCCGGATAATTTGTCTGCACAGAATTATTGGTTCCGGAGAAATTCTGACTCCCCCAAAATTCACCTGAAATGTTCCCGGAGGAGGGATTCCATGCTCCCGAGGCGTTCCCTTGATAAATGTAACCTTGATAGGCAATCGTCGTTGTACCTCCTGAGGTATTAGTCGTAATGCTTCCCGCATTGGTATCATTAGGATCGACGCCGGTGCTGAAGAGCATGGTGCCGCTTAAATTCTCGCCACGGATGACAGCACTGAATGTGCCCGAATTCTGAAAGAACGTTCCGTTCCCATAGGGATTGCCACTTTTATTGGAGGCTCCGGCCTGGAGTTCCGCTTGGGAGAAAAGGCCGAGGGCAATAAGGATCAAAGCTACTGGGGAGAAGCGCACAACGTTCATTGTTTCATCAAATAAAATGAACCGTTAACTGTCAACTCAAATTCAAATCTCTTCTCCTCAGGGTGACGGCAGTAGTATTGTACCCGCCCTCGATGAGCCGTTACCTCTCCGATTATCAGTTCGAGTTGCCCCCACATCTGGTGGCAAGCCGCCCACCGTCGCGTCGCGAGGATTCCAGAATGCTGGTGGTCCATCGTCAAACAGCCCGGATTGAACACCTCCGCTTCATCGAGTTTCCTCGGTTTCTCAAAGCCAACGACCTCCTTGTGCTCAACGACAGTAAAGTGATTCCGGCAAGACTGCATGATTCCACGGGAAAAATCGAAATACTCCTGATGGAAAAAAGGGAGGAGAGGCTCTGGGTCGCGATGGTCCATCCGGGGAAAAAAATGCGCCCGGGCGACGTTGTGGAAACGGCGGGAACTACAGCACGCGTGCTGGAGATTCTGGATGACGGCACGCGCCTGCTGGAATTTGACCAGCCCCCCGATCTGGATCGTCACGGAGCGATGCCTATCCCTCCTTACCTGAAAAGGGCCTCTGACACTGCCGATCGCGAACGCTATCAGACCGTCTATGCCCGGGAGAAGGGCTCGGTGGCTGCTCCCACGGCAGGCCTTCATTTTACCCGGGAAATTCTCTCCTCACTTCCGCATGCCTTCGTCACGCTGCATGTGGGTGCGGGAACATTCCGTCCAGTGAAAAGCGAGGATCTCTCCGCACACAAAATGCACCGGGAATATTACGAACTCTCCGACAAAACGGCGGGTGATATCAACCGGACAAGAGACTCCGGAGGACGAATCATCGCCGTGGGAACCACCACCCTGCGTGTTCTGGAATCCCAGCCCGCCGGAGAGCTTCAGGCGATCCGCGGATCCACGGATATCTTCATCCGTCCCCCTTACCAGTTTCAGTGTGTGGACTCGCTGCTGACCAACTTTCATCTTCCGGGTTCCACACTGCTGATGCTGGTCAGCGCCTTTGCCGGGAGGGATCTTATTCTTCATGCCTATGCGGAGGCGGTCAGGGAGGAATATCGCTTTTTCAGCTACGGTGACTGCATGCTGATTGTGTGAAGCAGCGACTGACAGGCTAAAATGCTGACAAACTGACACGTTGACAAACTGAAGGCGGAACATCACATCGACTTCAGCACTCCCCTATTTCAGCTTTTCAGTTTTTCAGCTTTTCCCATGACTATACAGGTTTAGAATTTCTGATCCTTCCCATCCACCCTCCTACCCATGCCACTCCTCACCATCGCCGACTTGAAAAAAGAAGTCCGGCAGAACACCCCTCTGGAGGCCCATGTCCACGTGCAGATCGAACGGATCCTCAAAAAGGATGCCGCCAACGGGAAGCCATTCTACGAAATAGTCCTCCGCGATTCCACGGAAAGCATGACCTTGAGAGCCTGGAGTGATACAGCGGCCTTTGAATCTGCCTCCTTGCGGCATCCCGGGGATTTCGTTTCCGTGGAGGGCGTATTCCATCACAACGGTTCCTTCGGACTCGATGCCCGCGGCTGGGATCTCTCACTCCTCTCGGATGAGGAGACGGATCTCCTGCTGCAGGGCTCACCAGAGCGCCGATTCCTGCTGGAGAAATCCTGGCAAGTCATTTCAGATGCCGTTGACAGTTTGGGCGATCTTCGTCTCCAGGCACTCTGCCGGCAGTTTTTGGAACAGCACGGCGCCCGTTTCCGAAGAGCTGCGGCGGCGCGTGGCAACCATCACGCCCGTCGCGGCGGACTGCTGGAGCACACCTCCCGCATGATGGAGTGTGCACTGGCATTGTGCGGAGTTTATCAGGAACTCAATCGTGATCTCCTGATTGCCGGAGTGTTGTTTCACGATACGGGAAAACTTTGGGAAACCTGCCCCCCTGAGCGTGGATTTGGAATTGAAACGGATCTTCGAGGCGAACTGCTCGGACATCTCTCCATCGGCGTCGAACTGGTCAATGCCCTCTGGCGTGATCTTCCGAAGAAAGACTGGCAGGAAATGTCGCCGCCTTCCGAGGAATTGCGTCTCCATCTTCTTCATTTGGTTGCCGCACATCACGGCCAGTTCGAATTCGGCTCGCCTGTTCTTCCAAAAACCCCGGAAGCGGCGCTGCTCCATTTCATCGACAATATCGATGCACGTCTGGAAATGTTCTTTGCTGCCTACAAGCTGGCTGCGGTGCGGGAAGGTGGGGATCCTCCCTCGATGGATTGGATCAGGCCACTCGGCGTGACTCCGGTGATTCCACTCCACGGCTCAAAAAATTCCAATGCCACGAATTCCCCTGAATGAGCCGCTTCTTTAGACTTGCCAAATCCTTTGAAAAATCGTGATTCTCCAAACCCAGTGAAAAAGACCCCCCTGCTTCTCGTCGCCCTTCCTCTGCTTCTCCTGTTCCTGTCCGTGGGAACAAATTGCCTGCTCGCCGATATACAATCCCCGCCCCAGTCCGATCAGGGGCCGACACGCAAGCTCGGACGCGGCCTCGGAAACATCCTCTTCGGCTCCACGGAAATTTTCGACTCCATGTCCGATGTCAATAACAGCGAGGGAAATTCAGCAGCGTTCAGCTACGGACTGGTTCGCGGACTGGGCCGTACGTTTGCGCGGCTTGGCTACGGCGTCTTTGAAACACTGACCTTCCCTTTTCCCACCAACCACGGCACCTACCGGCCTCCCTACAGCAATAACATTCAGTGGCTCAACTCGGGATACTCGGAGTTTCCTCCGGAGCTGGGATTCGAAACCAAATACGATTACTCCCGGCAATACGCCAGTCAGTCTTGGTAGAGCGCCGCGGGAAGCGGCTTGAAACTTGAAAGCTAAAATATCAGGTTTCCTCTTTCCCTTCTGAATTCCAGACCCGGTAGCCCGGGACGAATTCTTTGCGGAATTCTTCAAATGAACCGTTTAGGATCGCCTCCCTGATCCGCTTCATGAGGTTCAGATAAAAATGCAAATTGTGAAGCGTGATGAGTCTCATTCCGAGAATCTCTTCCGCTTTTACCAGATGCCTGAGATATCCGCGGGAAAATGTCGCGCAAGCCGGACAGGTGCATCCTTCCTCGATCGGTCCGGGATCCCTGATGAAAGGGGCGTTTTTGAGATTGATTGTTCCCGAGGCTGTGAAGGCCGTTCCATTGCGTGCAATACGCGTCGGCAGCACACAGTCGAACATATCGATTCCCCGCGCCACCATTTCAACAAGTTGGGGAGGAGTTCCAAGCCCCATGGCATACCGGGGTGCATTTTCGGGGAGAAACGGGACACTCCATTCGACCGCCTTCATCATTTCCGGCTCCGGCTCACCAACGCTGACACCACCGACAGCGTAGCCGTCAAAACCGATCTTCACCAGGGATCGTGCTGATTGCTCGCGCAGATCGGCATACGAGCTTCCCTGAACAATACCGAAGAGCAGAG
>Ga0302275_10005519_pt1 | contig 12164 bp, 11 predicted proteins | sample III_Bog_N2_2_FD_200229 | JGI IMG/M metagenome (GOLD analysis project Ga0302275, IMG submission 200229) | Peat permafrost microbial communities from Stordalen Mire near Abisko, Sweden - III_Bog_N2_2 | ecosystem: Environmental > Terrestrial > Soil > Wetlands > Peat | place: Sweden: Abisko...
GGCCAATTGAGACAGGATTCGATTCGTCGGCGCTCAAAAAGCGGACATTCTAAGGTCCGCACCCCCCATCGAGGAGACCCGCGTCAGCACTCAATTTCCTGGGGGTATGTCAGGAGTTCTGGAATCGTAGGGATAACCCCTGCAGCAAAGAACCTAGAGGGGGGCGATGTGGAGATCGCATCAGCGATTTCCAGATGGGGGCCAGTGTGCGGGAAGGACGCGGACCCCATTCCCTGAAGGGGGATCCGACGGACTTTCCATGCCCGGTCTGTGGCCAACCCACCAAGGTCCATGATTCCGAAGAGAAGAGTTGAGGAGTAATGTTTGGTCCCTTTGATCGGTTTTTCGGGCGAAAACTCCGCTAATAAAATATAAAAATAAATCATGTGTTGCCACAGTTTCAAAGCAGCAGGATCCGTCCGAGCCAAGCAGATCAGCCCCATTCGGGAGTGGACGACCCTAGGCCACCTTGGACCCTTCAAATAGATGTGATCCTTGCTCCACTCTGACTGGCAAGTCCTTTCGGGTGAGCCGACTTTAATTTGTAAGTATTTTAAACATTAGTGATGCAGCAACGGTATGGCTATTGCTTCCAGGTTGTTCAGGGAGGGCCTACGAATGGCAACGATCCAGCCCAGCAATTGGAGGAAGCCATCCCAAGAACAACGCCTGGTGGGCTTGGTCTGCACTTGAAGAGAATTGCCGCTTCGGCAACGGCCGGGCGGGGAAGTTCGAAATTCACGAATGAAAAGGAGAATAACGATGGAAACTGGGGCGAAGGACAAAGCGGAAGGCAGCTTTCACGAGGCCAAGGGCAAAATCAAGGAAATCACGGGAAAGGTCACTGGCAAGGAGGATCTGGAAGTTGCAGGCAACAATGAAAAGGTAGGCGGAAAAATCCAGAAAAAGGTTGGCCAGGTCAAGACGTTACTTGGCAAATAGCGAAGGCAGGGATTGACAATGGGTGATCCCGATTAATCGAAGGAGGCTTTATGAGCATGTTGGTTCTGATCGTCGTGGTGGTTCTTTTATTCGGTGGTGGAGGCGGTATCTGGTACAGCCGAAGACGGCTGTAGCCATTTGGCTTCAATCTGATGCGAAAATAATCATTAAAATGCGATATTAAGGAGCATAGGCAGGCGCCCCTGGTCCGTTCACGGGGGCAGCTTTTGGGATTTCCCAATGCGACGATCCGCCCTGACCCTAAGCGCTTTGCCCATCAAGAAACACGGCCTTATGGGCCTGATCGGTCCCGGCCTCATAACCGGCGCTTCCGATGACGACCCCAGCGGCATCGCCACCTACTCTCAGGTGGGTAGCCAGTTTGGTTTGGGGATGCTGTGGACCGTGGTGTTCTCCTATCCCTTGATGAGCGGCATCCAGGAGATCAGCGCCCGGGTGGGGCGGGTCACCGGGCATGGCCTAGCCGAGAGTCTGCGCCGGCATTTCCCGGAGTGGGTGGTCTACGCCGCCATAGGCCTGCTGCTGTTGGCCAACACCATCAACATCGGCGCGGACATCGGGGCCATGGGCGCGGCCCTGCACCTGCTGGTCGGCGGCCCGGTGCAACTGTATGTCCTGGGTTTCGGCCTGCTCTGCCTGGGTCTGCAGATCTTCATCCCCTATCGGCGCTATGTTCCCTATCTGAAATGCCTGTGCGTGGGGCTGTTTGCCTACGTGGGCATCCTGTTTGCGGTGAAGATCCCCTGGGCGGCGGTGTTCCACGCCACCTTCCTACCCCGCTTCCCGCTCAACGGGCCCGTGCTCACCGCCATTGTCGCCATCCTAGGCACCACGATCAGTCCCTACATGTTCTTCTGGCAGGCCTCCGAGGAAGTGGAGGAGCAGGCAAAAGACCCCACCGAGGACGCCTTGATCAAGGCTCCCAACCAGGGCCGCCGGCAACTCGGCGAAATGCAATCTGGCACCTGGATCGGCATGGCGTTCTCCAACGTGGTGGCCTTCTTCATTATCCTCACCGCGGCCGTGGTGCTGAACGCACACGGCATCAAGGATATCCAGACCTCCAGCCAGGCTGCCGAAGCGCTCCGGCCGGTGGCGGGCCGGTTCGCCTTCCTGCTGTTCAGCCTGGGCATCATCGGCACCGGTCTGCTGGCTGTTCCGGTCCTGGCGGGATCTTCCGCATACGCCATGGGCGAAGCCGGCCAATGGCCCGTGGGCCTGGAAAAGAAGCCCAAAGCGGCCCGGGGATTCTACTGGATCATTGCTGTTTCCACTCTGGTGGGGATCGGCCTAAATGTCGTGCATCTGGACCCGGTGAAGGCCCTGTTCTGGAGCGCCGTGGTGAACGGCGTGGTGGCCGCCCCGCTCATGGTCGTCATCATGCTGATGGCCTGCCGGAAGGACGTCATGGGGAAATTCACCCTGCCGATGCGGTTGAAGGCGCTCGGCTGGGCAGCCACGGCGGTCATGGCGGCGGTCACAGTGGGGATGTTCGTGACCTTCGGCTCCTGAACCCCAACGGCGGGGCACCGCTGCCAAGACCGTTACGGTGAGGAAGTAGCGGTCCTCCACGATCGAGCGGAAGGTGGCCAGGGTGGCCCGGCATCGGCGCGAACTGCCGCCCCGGTCCCAAGCGTTCTGGCTCCTGGCTCTGGGCGGGCAGGGTCAGGGGCAGCAGAACGGCCACTGCAAGCGCATGATTCAAATCCGGATATTTGATTGGGGCACTATGACTATGCTGTCTGGCTGCTTTCATGCCCAGAGAATCAAGGGCAACCTCAGAACTGCAGGATTAGGCTCCCATTCCAGGTGGGGGAGTTATAGGTGGTCGGGGGCCCGGAAAAATGGGGCTTGTACTCAGCGTAGGTGTAACGCAGTTCCGCGCCCAGGTTGCGGGTGAACATGTAACCCCCCTGGCCGGCATAGAAGATGTTGTTCGGTGTATCGTTCAGGTGCGGCGTGTCCTGCTCGAACTTGGTGGAGCCATAGCCCGCGCCGACACCCAGATACGGTCCGATGTTCGCTGCCCGGTTGAAATAGAAGTCATAGTCGACGCCCGCTTGGAGCATCTTGGCTTTTGCGTTGCCGGTGTCCTGATTCTTGTACTCGGTATAGTCGACCCGGGGCACCAGAGCGCCACCCGGAATGGGGATGGTGAAATGAACGCCCGCGCCATAGCCCATCTTGTTATCCAGGAAATGGCTGTCCCCCAGGTCCCCCTTGGGCACGGAGGCGGTGAGCTTGACGCCCAGCCCCTGTGCCCGCAAGGCGGGGGTCCCGAACAGAGCGAGGGCAACGCCGGCCAGAATGGCGGAATTTCGGATTATAACCATTTGAATCTCCTTGGGTATCCCTGGAAAGAGAAAGGGATGCAACCCATCAGCGGCCATTCGCGATGGGTGTTGGCTTTGCTGCCTGAAAGCAGTATTTATGCCATAAACGTATAACCATCATTTGCAATGTCTATAGGATTATTCGCATCACGGATCTGGCTTCAGCCCGATTAAAACGAGCGACCGTTTGGCCTGTATGATGACTCAGATCATGGGGCCGGGGGACAGGCGTGTGTGCTGAGGACAAAGGGGGGCTGTGGGTGACTTGTTGGCATGATTGCCCAGGGCGGGCAGTTGGTTGTGTCCAGGTTAAAATGCTCAGGTTGGGTAGGAATGTCCATGCAGTTTACGGTTGACTTTGCCGTATCAAAGTTGCATTTATTGATTAAAATTATATATTCATGACACAATGATAAGCATAACCAAGGAAGATGATTGCTAAAAACGCTTGACGCGTGGACAAAAGATGCGAGTATGGGCACTGTAAATACATGGTTCATTTAAAGCGAAAGAGTGTGGCTTGAGTCATGGGAATATCACATCCAGATTTCATCGTCGGAATTGGCGGATCGGCTGGGAGCCTTAGTGCTTTTATTGGATTTTTTGAATCTATGCCAATAGATACGGGAATGGCGTTTATTGTTGTGACGCATCTTAAACCAGATTCCAATAGTATATTAGATCGAATTCTATCCAGATATACAAAAATGCCAGTAGCTGTGGCTGTAACAGCGCTTCCGGTTCAGGCAGACCGAGTCTATGTCATGCCTCCCAATGCCGATCTATCGATTGAAGGCTATCTTTTGAAGGTCGTATCCCCACCGCGACTGGCAAGTAGACAATTGGATTGCCTTTTCGGGTCTTTGGCAGACTCAAAGGGAACACACGCAATTGGAATTGTTTTATCCGGATATCTTCATGATGGGACCGAAGGTTGCAAACACATAAAGGCAAAGGGAGGAACCAACATTATTCAGGATCTGTCTGCCGAGGTAAGCAGCATGCCTCTCAGCGCTCTTGCTTCAGGTTGTATCGATTTCGTCCTTCCACCCGATAAAATGCCAGATGAGTTATTAAGATTGGCAAAGCGTCTACAACATGCGACCCAATGAATGCGTTAATATAAGACGATTGAAAACCATCTACTGGGGCAGAATGATCTCCGTCCTTCGGTTCAGGGCGCGGCCCGCGGGTGTATCGTTGCCGGCCACCGGGTATGCACTGCCGAATCCCTGGGTATTAATGAGGGTCTTGCTGACTCCCTTCTGGACGAGATAGTCAGTGACCACTTCCGCCCGCCGGAGAGCAAGCACAGCATTGTGGCTTTCGCGGCCGGTCTGGTCGGTGTGGCCGCAGATAAAGAGGTGGATCCCGGAGAAGTGATTGCTAAGCAGTTCCGCCTGGCGGTCCAGCGATCTTTTAAAGGTGGGGGAGAGATCGAATTTGTCCAAAGCGAACGTCAGAGCCGACCCATAGTCGAATACCAAGATCCGGGGCAGGCCCAGGACCTTGGCCATCGGAGAAAGGCCCTGGCCGAACAGGAAGGTCACTTCCGCGGAGGTGTCAGAGATCACCCGGATCCGGGTTTCCGTGGGTTGTTCCTGGTTCTGGGCGGCGGTGATCTGGAACACCTCATCCAGGGAGGCCACCATCACCTTCCTAGGGGTCTGGCCAAGGGTCTGGCCTTTCAGGATCAACTGGGCCGGTCCGGGGCGCGAGACCAGGGAAGCCTCAAGTTTGGGCTCCACCACCACCGAAGGAGACGGCGTTGGAATGGGCTTGGGTGCGCACCCGACGAGGAGGCTTATGACAGCAAGGACGATGGTCAGGTGGATCTTCATGGCCCCTCCGGAAACTCAAGGGCGATGGTGGTGACGGCCTTGATTGGGTGGCCTTCGGCATCCAGGGCCGGCTTGAAACGATAGCGCATGGCGGTTCTCCTGGCGGTATCGGCACAGCCCGGCGCGGCGTCAGAAAGGACCCGACAGGCCTGCACAGAACCATCTTCTCCCACCGTGAGCGTGAGGATGACCCGTCTGCCCGCGCAGGCCCCGATACCGGCCCCTTCAGGTGGAAAGGACTGTTCCAGCTGCGGGTAGGACGCCGGCACTGGCACTGTGACGGCAGCCCTGGCTGGCACCTTGGCGGCCACTTTGGCCAGCGCACCGGTGCTGGGTAGCGCGGGCTTTGCGGGCTCCTTCGGCGTGAGAGGCACCGTGCGGGGGACGGAAGTGATGAAGGGTGGGGGCGCCGGCGCAGGCCTTCGCTGCTTCGGGCGCAGTTCGAAGCCAGCCACAGCCAGAATGCCGGCCAGGCATAGGGCCCAGGGCCAGATTCTTAGAGGCTTTCGGATCACCGGTCCAGGGGGCGATGCTTCGGAAGCCGGCAAGGGGGGCAAGGGAATCCTGGCGCAGGGGCAGAGGGAGAGACTGGTGATCGGGCCTTCCCAGGCGACCCCGGCATCCTGACAGAAGCGCCGGAGCGCATCCCGCATCAAGCCGGCCGTTGCATAGCGCAGGTCCCGATCCCTGGCCATCGCGGTCGCCAGGATGACAGCGAGTCCCTCAGGCAGACCGGGGCAGAGTTCCTGGATAGGGGTCGCGTCATTGTTCAGGCGGGCGACCACGATCTGCAGGGGCGTGTCGCCATGGAAGGGCATCCGCCCTGAAAGGAGGTGGTACATCATCGCGCCCATGGAATAGATATCCGCCCGGAGGTCCGCGCCTCCGGTCAAAGCCTGCTCGGGCGCAATGTAGGCGGGCGTCCCCAGGAACAGGCCGGTCTGGGTCTTAAGCAGGTTCTCCTTGGATTTGGCCACGCCGAAATCGGCGAGATACGGGCGCCCCTCGTGATTCACGAGAATGTTGGCGGGCTTCAGATCGCGGTGGATGATTCCTAGACCGTGGGCGTAATCCAGGGCGTCCAGCATCGGGATCATGGCCTTGGCGAAGGTGGAAAGCTCGAAAGGGCCTCGGTCATCCAACAGGCCCTCAAGGGTGGGCCCATCTACCAGGTCCATAGAGTACCAATAGACTCCTTCCTCCATCCCGAAATCATGAATCTTTACGATCCTCGGATGGTTCAGGGAGGCCGCCACCCTGGCTTCGTGGGCAAACCGCTCCGCCGCTTCGCCCTCCAGAGATTCGCCCAGAACCTTCAGGGCTTCAATTCGGTCCAGGCGCAGGTTGCGGACTTCATAAACGGCGCCCGTTCCACCTCGGCCCAGCAGATTAACGAACGCGTAGCGCTCCCGCAACCGATGCGCCAGAAAGGGGCGTCGGCGGTCGAACGAGGGGTCTATGGGATCGCGCATGGGGAATGGCCAAAATCCACCCAGGGCAATCAGGAATCTGATTGCAAAGGATAACTGAAATTATCACTCAAAATACCGTCGAGTAAGTGGTACAAGGATTCCATGGTCCCTTTTTTGGAATGGTTTCAAACCAGGTGGTCCCTGATCGCTCAGGTGGATCAGCTCAAGGAGGAACTGCGCCAGTGTCGATCCGAACAGGAGCGGGCAGTCCTCGAGACAGCCGCAAAGCTCAAGCTCGCCGAGGCCTCAATCACCGCCAAGAACCACTACCTGTCCAATCTGAGCCATGATCTCCGCACCCCCATCAATGCGATCCTCGGCTTTTCCTCGCTGGCCCGCCGGATGGAACTGCCGCTGAAGAGCCAGCATTACGTCAAGCGGATCTCCAAGGCCGCCGAGGACATGAGAGACATCATCAACGATGTGCTCGACTTGTCCAAGATCGAAGCGGACATGATGAAGGTGGACACGATCACCTTCCAGCTTCAGGAAGTGCTGGCCAAGGTGGTCAACGTGACCGCCCTCATGGCCGCAGAGAAGAACCTGGAATTCGTGGTGACCGGCTTGGAGACTCTGGAGGATCACCGCTGGGGCGACCCCCTGAGGCTGGGCCAGGTGCTCACCAACCTCGCCAGCAACGCCATCAAGTTCACCCCGGCAGGCCATGTGATCATCCGCGTGGCGGCGGACCCTGGCCGCAAGGATGCGATCCGGTTCGAGGTGGAAGACACCGGCATCGGCATCGGCCCAGAACAGCAGGCCAGCGTGTTCCAGGCCTTCCACCAGGGAGATCGCACCACGGCCAGGAAATTCGGCGGCACTGGGCTCGGTCTGACCATATCCCGGAAGCTGGTGGAACTGATGGGGGGGTGTCTGGATTTGCAGAGCAAGGTTGGGGTGGGCACCACCTTTTCCTTCACCCTGGAACTGCCCCCCCGCCCGGAGGGCAAGACCCCTCCCAGGCTGCGGACCGGGGCCAGAGCCATGCTGGTGGGCGCACCTGCCTTGACCCAAAGCGCATTGAAGGGACTGCTGGAAGCCCAGGGAGTCCAGGTTCAGTGCGTCGCCGCCGGCGAAGATGCATTGATGGCGCTGTGCCCCAAGCCCTCCGAACCGCCCTTCGATTTGGTTTTCTTGAATCAGCACATTTCGGGGCTCGATGGGTTCAAGACCGCTCGGAACATCCGCCAGAACCCCTGGCTCAAGGGGTTACCCATCGTGCTCCTGGTGAACGCAACGGCGGACGAGGCGCTCGAAAAACAGGCCGAGCGCGACGGCATCCAGGTCCTGCTGACCCTCCCGGCACTGCCGGAGCCCATGGGCGAAGCGATGGTGCGCGCCGCCCAGGGACCGGCCCTGAATATGCAGTCGACTGGGCGGATCTGGTTCGGATCTCCGGCCATCCTGCGCGAGTTGGCCGGAGCGCGGGTCCTGCTGGTGGACGATAACGATATCAACCTCGAACTCGGTACGGATCTCCTGGCCACCGCTGGTATCCAAGTGGTGGCAGTGTCCAGTGGCGCCGAAGCGATCGCCCGCATGGATGCAGTCCGGTTCGACGCCATCCTCATGGATCTGGAGATGCCCGGCATGGACGGCTGGGAGACCACCATCCAGATCCGTTCGAGACCGGCGGATGGCAATATTCCAATCATCGCGCTGACTGCGCACGCCCTGACCGGATTCCGGGATCAATGCCTTGCGGCGGGTATGAACGACTACATCGCCAAGCCATTCGAACTCGCGCAGTTGTTCCAGGTGCTCAGCCAGTGGATCCCCATGCGTGCCCCTGCCCTGGAATCAGCGGGAGACGCCAGGTTCCGGGGCCTGGAGACGGTCATCGCCATCCATGAAGCCCTCGAGCACATGGATGGCAATGCCGATCTGCTGGAAAAGTACCTGAAAAAGCTATATTTGGCGCCGATCCACACTGAGGATGAAGTCAGGGCAGCACTGGACCGCGGCGATCTTGCGGCGGCCAGGGACATTGTCCATCCCATCCGGGGCCTGGTGGGTATGCTGGGCATGACCCAGGTGTTCAAGGCCGCGGAGGCGCTGGAAGCCAGCCTCAAGAGCAGGGACATCGCTGGCGCGGAAGCAGCCCAGGCCCAGTTCGCCGAGGGTTTGCGGCGTTTCCGGAGCAGCATGGAAGCGCTCTATTCACATTCCTGAAGGGCTACCTCGTCAGCCTGCTCCGGCATCCAGCCTTGGTGGCGGAAAACCTCGAGGAATGGCTGCCCTGGAGCAATCAGGCCACCCTGACGCGATTACGGCCGAGTAGCCGGTCTTTCCGCAGATCTGAGTAACGAATGAACCGTTAGGGCCATCCTGCTTGGCGGGTTCAGGAACCGGTCAAGGTTGAAGAGCCGGAATCATATCCCGCTTGGAAGCTTGGATCGCATCATCTCTTTCCGGTCAATGATGCGCCCATCCACGACAAACGTTCCATCGCCGACGGCATGGATGGTCTTTATCTCCTTGCGGGAACGGTCAAAAGTGGCAGCAATGCCTTCGAGCACGATGATACTGTGCCGCTCGATGATGTCGACGACCCGGCATTCGATATTGGCGAGGCATTCCTCGATGAGCGGCGCCCGAACGTACTTGGCTTTCACTCGGGTGAGGCGGAACTTTTCAAACTTGTCGATGTCTTTTCCCGAGCATGTCCCCACGCCCACGACGGTATCGATCAGGTCCACCGTGGGGATGGCGATCACGCACTCCTTCGTCTTCGTGAGTGCGGCATAGGAATGATTCCAGGGGCCGGTCGTGATGGCGAAGGATGCAGAAAAGTCCAGCACCATGGTCCAACTGATCGTCATCACGTTGTCCTTGTGGCCGTCGTTCGTCGTCACCAGGACAACCGGCCCGGGTTCCATCAGAGTGAACGCTTTGGCGATCAGCAGACTTTGCATAACCCGCCTCCGTCCGATACTGCGAGATGCTATTTTACCCAGTCCGCTTGTGTCGTTGCGGGAAGCGACGGTTGTGGTGCTAATTCCCACTCGATTCGGACGCCGCCTAAAGGGCCTTCTGCGCTCTTACCTTTCCCACCCTGGCCGTTTAGCGTGAGAACGCGCCCCACCGCCGGCGGTAGAACAGGTGTAGGACGGCCACGAACAGGGCGGCGCCGATGATGGACCACAGGATCGGGAAAGGATGGCGGTCGATGGTGACGATGAAGGGCTCCGGAAGCTTGGCTGCGCGGGCAATCCAGGGCCCCACCAGGGCACCAATGAAGCCCAGGGCCGTGGAGACGATCAGTCCACCTCGGGTGCTGCCCGCGATCGCCTTGCCGATCGCGCCGCAGACCGCCGCGATTAAAATGAGGATGACCAGTCCTGTGAGGGATATATTCATGGATTTACCCTTTCGATAGAGGGGATGGCTGGTGTGCCCGAAGCCCTTGGGGCAGCAGAAGGCCGCCCAAGAAGGCCAAGCAGTTTCCAGGCCAGATATTATTGTTTAGAATCAGCTATTTAAAAATCCGCATGGACTGGTTGTACTTGGTGTGGCAATCAAAATGGAGGAGTTCATGGCGGACACGCCTCTTGGACTCTCCCATGTCGTGCCCGGTGTGCTTCGCGCGCGGGGCACGACACGCGAGAGCGACAGGACAGGCTCCTGCGCAGGGGCAAGGGAGGAAGGGGCCAAGTGCTAAGGGACAGACCTCAGGAGAACCCGGAAGCCGAGGTGCTCGTTGCGGTTGGAGGGCTCGTATCCGTACCGCATGGTCGTCCGACAGGCGAGCACCCCAGGGTTGCCCCAGCTGCTGCCACGGTCGACCCGCCACGAGCCGCTCTGAGGAGGTGAGAAGTCGCCTTGGGTGGTACGCGGGAAGCCCGTCTCATCCCACCAGTCCTCGCACCACTGGAAGACGTTCCCCGCCATGTCGAGTGCGCCGCAAGGCGACACTCCTGTCGGGAAGCTCCCCACGGGTGAGGTGTAAGGGAACCCGTCGTCATGGTCCAAGTCACGTCCACCAAAGGCCGCCATGTGCTCGTCTAACGTCTTCCCATTATCCATAAATATTTTATCCCCAGGACACGACGCGTCCAGGTAGTTCGCCTTCATGGGGTCCCAGTCGATCCCCCACGGGTAATTCCGGCCGTCGGCGCCTCGTGCCGCCTTCTCCCATTCGGCTTCACTCGGCAACCTGAGCCCGGCCCATGCGCAGTAGGCCTTGGTGTCGTCCCAGGAGACCATGACCACAGGATGACGATCCTTGTCCCCACCCAGCTTGTCGTCGAAGTAAGCCTTCTCTGGTTCAGCCCTGCCTGTCGCGGTGCAAAACGCCTTGAACTGCTCACGCGTCACGTCGTTTCGGCCGATCCAATAGGGATGTTCCATGGGGTGGTTGTGCCTCGGCTTCTCCCAGTCGGGCGCCTCCGAGTCGTCCGTCCCCATGACGAAGTCGCCCACCGGCACCGCGACCATCTCCATGTCCGAGCCGTCCGGCAACCGGTACAGGTAAAGTGGCACCTGCCTGCCGTCCGCCGCCGGCACGTTTAGGCCCGCTGGCCGGAGGCCCTCGGGCAGCTTTCCGTCCTTATTTACCTGAATGATTGAGTTCATAGTACGCATTCCTTTTTTTGTTGGTATTGCGTCGGACGGAAGTTGATCGTTCAGACATAAGGCCTTTGCGTTCCCAAGAGCAGGGCCCGTCGCAACTGTACTCGGTATAATCATGTACTAGGATTGATAATAGGCGTCAATCCAAAATATACTCAGTACATATATTTGGGGTTCAAGCCTTATGTCAACGTCTCCCGACCGTCGATCCCGCAAGCGCCTCGCCACGCGACAATCCATCTCCGACGCCGCCACCCGCCTCTTTCACGAACGGGGCTTCGACCAGGTAACCGTGGACGAGATCGCGGATGCCGCCGACGTGGGGCGCATGACGGTGTTCAACCATTTCCCTCATAAGGAAGATATGTTCTTCGATCTCGATGAATTCGGGCGTGAAGACCTTCTCAGGGCTCTACAGCAGCGCGATCCCAGCGTGGCTCCGATCGAAACGCTTCGCCGGTTCGGACATCGAGCCGTTGCAGAGCACAAGCCCTACGTCAGCTTTATCCCCGAAAGCCAAAGTTTCATCGAGACGATGGAGGCAAGCGAGCCGCTTAAGGCGCGGGCGCGGGCGATACGCGATGAGCTTGCTCAGATCTTAACTGTGGCACTGTCCGAGACCGTCGGCCGAGCCCCGGCCGACCCTGACGCGCATCTGGCGGCTGGCCTTCTCGTAGCGATATGGGGCATCGCCCTTGCTGAGGCGCATGGGACTTTTCGTAGGTCTCAGAATGCCGAGGAAGCGCAAGCGGTAATTCTGTCTCTGGTCGACAAGGGAACTGTCGGCCTGAACGCGATGTTCGCGGAAACGCCTTACGCCTGACGCCGTCTACCTGGGATTTTTCTGGACTACAGGCCTACATTCCGCACATCGACCCGCCAATATCTCGTGAATTTCGGGAAGGCCCTCAGTCGGCCCTGAGGTAGGTCGCTGCGGGGATCCCGAGGAGTCCCAGGACCTGCTCCTGGAGAGGGGTCAGGGG
>Ga0302275_10005527_pt1 | contig 12153 bp, 8 predicted proteins | sample III_Bog_N2_2_FD_200229 | JGI IMG/M metagenome (GOLD analysis project Ga0302275, IMG submission 200229) | Peat permafrost microbial communities from Stordalen Mire near Abisko, Sweden - III_Bog_N2_2 | ecosystem: Environmental > Terrestrial > Soil > Wetlands > Peat | place: Sweden: Abisko...
ATCGTTTCATGCACGTCCAGGAGCTGGTCCGGCTTGGAGCCCAAATCAAGGTCTCCTCCCAGACCGCTTTTGTGCGCGGGGTGCCGGAACTCACCGGCGCGCCGGTCATGGCGTCCGACCTGCGGGCCAGCGCTTCGCTGGTACTGGCCGGACTGGCCGCCAAGGGGACGACCGAGGTCCAGCGCGTCTACCATCTCGACCGGGGTTACGAGGCCATGGAAGTCAAGCTGCGGGGCGTGGGCGCGGATATCGAACGGGCCAAGGAGTAGCCGGAGCCGGGTTATGGCCGAGGCGAAGCGGGACCACGGCGCAACGCGAGGCCGCGACCGGAGTTTTCCCGGGCCGGGCCTGATTTTTCTTCCCGGCCTCCTGCCCTGGGAAATGCTGGTCGCGGCTTACGCCTGCGGCCTGTATGCCGCCGGCGACCCCCTGGCCGGGCTGGGCGCTTTTGCCCTGGCGCTGTGGTTCGCCCGCCTTTACGGCGCGGCCGGCGCCCGGATGGGCTCTCTTTTTTTCGCCCTGGTTTTGGGCTTTGCCGTGGGCGCGGCGGTTGTGCCCGGCCCGCCCGGCCCGGAGCCGGATTTCGTGGTCTCGGGCCGGAAGGCGGCGATCGAGGGCACGGTGGCCGCGGTCGAATTCCGTCCGGGCCGGCGGCTGGAAATCCATTTACAGGACGTTTGGGCCACGCCGGAGCCGGCCGGGCCAACCTGGCCGGCCGGGCCGATCGAACGCGCCGCGCTTCCCGGGATCGTGAGCGTGAGTTACGACGACCCGCCGCGCATCCCGGCTCCGGGAGACAGGCTTTCTTTCACTTCCCGCGTGCGCGCGGCCTACGGATTCGCCAATCCGGGCGCGGCCGAGCGGGCCTTTTCCTGGCTTCTGCGCGGCGTCCGCTATACCGCTTTCGCCGCCTCGGACGCCCCGGTCGCGGTCACGGTCGAAAACCCGCCGGACCGCCTCTGGGCCCTGCGCATGCGCCTGCGAGGCCTGATCCTGGGCGCCGGGCCTCGCACCGGCGGCCTGCCTCCGCCGGGTTTCACGGTGACTCCCGGACGGGGCGTGGTCTTGGCCCTGCTCATGGGCGACCGCTTTTATCTCGGGAGCGGCGATTTGGACCGGGTGCGCCGGGCCACGCTCACCCACACCCTGGCCCTGGCCGGGCTGCACCTGGGTTTCGTGGCGGCCATGGGCCTGATGCTGGCCGCTGCCGCCGGATACTTCTGGCCCGCCCTGTATCTGCGTCTGCCCAGGCCCAAACTGGCGATCGTGTTCGGCGCGCCGCTGGTGGCGATCTATCTCTGGCTCGGGCAGTTCACGCCCTCGCTCACCCGGGCGGCGGTCATGTTCGCTTCCTGGGGGATTTTGCTTCTCCTCAACCGCAACCGGGTGCTGCTCGACGGGCTTTTTTTGGCCGTGGCTTTGATCCTGGCCGCAACCCCGCTGGCGGTCTTCGATCTGCGCATGCAGCTGTCGGTCGTGGCCGTGGCCGCGATCGCCCTGTTGCTTCCGCTGCGGCGGGTCATCGTGCCCCTGAGCGGAAAAACCTCCTTCCGGCGCCTGGCGATCGCGGCGTGGGGACTTTTGTGGGTCTCACTGAGCGCCCAGCTGGGGGTTTTGCCCCTGCTCGCGGCCAATTTCGGCGAAATAAGCCCGCATCTGCTCTACAATCTGCTCTGGGTGCCGGTCATGGGCTTTGTGGTCATGCCGGCGGCCTTTTTCGGGCTGGTTTTCGCGCTTGTTCCCCTCGGGTTTACCGCCTGGGCCGGGGAGGCGCTGCTCGGCCTGGCCGCCTGGGTCAGCGACCTGTTCCTGCGCGGGCTGGTCTTTCTGGACGGGCATCATCTGCTTGAGGCCTGGCCCGGGCTGCGGCCGGCCTGGCCCGAGACGCTCGGGTTTTTCGTCCTGTTCGGCGCCTTGGTCTGTTTTTTGGCCACCGGGCGCCGCCGCCTGGCCGTGGCCGGGGTCGGCCTGGCGCTCTTGGCCGCGCCGCAGGTCCTGCGGGTGTACCAGGAATCGCGGCCGCACGTCGTCCTGACCATGCTCGACGTGGGCCAGGGCCAGGCGCTTGTGGTCAGCGCCCCGGGCGGGCGGCGGGTGCTGGTCGACGGCGGGGGATTCCGCGGCGACTACGACATCGGCCGCGAACTCATCGCGCCGATTCTAACGGACAACGCGCCGCCGAGGCTCACCGCCCTGGTCATGACCCATCCGGACCGCGACCACGCCTTGGGATTGGTCTATCCCTTGGGCTGGTTTCGGGTGGGGAGTTTTTTTTACAACGGGGACTTGCCGCGCGGGGCCTTGGGCGCGCGCTATCTGGACGCGATAGCGCGCAGCGGTCTCACGCCGCAGCCAGCCGCGAGAGGAGACCGCCTGGACCTGGGCGGTGGGGTCGCGTTGACGGTGGTAAGCCCCGGAGCTGACTTCGCGGGCAGTGAAAACGAGCGCGGCGTGGTCTTGCGCCTGACCTGGAAAGGGCGGGGGCTGGCGCTTTTGACCGCCGACATCGGACGCAGGGCGATCAAGGACATGCTGCGGCGTGGGGAGATCCTGACGGCCTCGGCCGTGACCGCGCCGCATCACGGCAGCGCCGGAAGCGTGGTTCCCGAGTTGTACGACCGGGTGAAGCCGGAATTCGTGCTGGCCAGCGCCGGTCGGGGCAATCAATGGGGATTTCCGTCGCCGGCGGTTCGCGAACAGGCCGAGCGGCTTGGGGCCGCGTTCCACGACACCCCGGAGTCCGGGGCGGTCACGCTGACCTGGGAGGATGCGCGGGCCGCGCCGCGCATCGAAACCGAACGGGAAGAGGGCGGGAGCTTGGGGATCAGGACTCGGTGGTTTTGGGCGCGATCATGGCCATGAGTTCGGCCTCGGCGGCGAGCACGCCGTCGACCGTGGCTCTCGCGGTCATCTTGAGCAGCCCGAGCTTTTTGCGGAAGTCGCGGCAGTCGAGCAGGAGTTGGTCTCCCGGTTCGACCGGCCTGCGGAAACGGACCTTGTCCATGCCGGTGAACAGGAACAGCTTGCCCGTCATGGCCTCCGGCGCGTCCAGGAAGGCGGAAACCGCCCCGGCCTGGGCCAGGGCTTCCAGGATGAGCACCCCGGGCATGATCGGGCGGCCCGGGAAATGGCCCTGGAAAAAGGGCTCGTTGATGGTCACGTTTTTGAGCGCCAGGATGGATGTCTCGCGGACATGCTCGATCACCCGGTCAACCAGCAGGAAGGGATAGCGATGGGGCAGCATGGACAGGATGCGCGCGGTGTCGATGTGTTTCTGCTCGGCCATGGCTTTTCCCCTTGCGGCGGCGAAGTCTTGAAATAAAAAAACCGCCCCGGGACGCATGTCCCGGGGCGGTTTTGCGAAACTACTTCTTTTTCGGCTTGGCGGCCGGGGCGGAATCGCCCGACGAGGACGCGGCAGGCAACCTGCCGGCCCTGTACGCGGCGTCGATCTCGGTGATGACTTCCTTGGTGATGTTGATCGCCTCGCTGACGTAGTGCGTCTGGGTGCCTTCGAGGATGATCGTATAGCCGTTCTTGGCGCCGTATTCGTTGACCACCTGGGAGGCCAGGGCGTTCAAGGGCTCGAACAGGCGTTTTTGTTCGGTCTGCATGAGCTGCTGGCCGCGCTGCTGGATCTCGGTCATTTTCTGGAACTTGACCCGCAGTTCGGATTCTTTGTCCGCCTTGGCCTGTTGGGTTAAGGCGACGCTTTTATTGTCGTAATCGTCTTTCAGCTTCTTGAAATCTTCCTGGGCCTTCTGCAGCTCGGAATCGAGCGGCGAGAGTTTGGCCTTGAGTTCACTGTTGGCTTTTTTAAAGGCTTCGGAAGTCTGCATGACCTCGGGACCGTAAACCACGCCGATTTTTACCTCGGCCATTGCCGCCCGGGCGCTGAAAATCAGCATGGCCGCGGCCAATACAACGAACGCTTTACGCATTTTCCATCTCCTGTTTCACTATCTATTGAAAAATTTCCGGGGGCGTGCGCCCCCGGACTTTCTTCCGCAAAAAACACTTTCTTACGATAACTCAAGCCACGCTTTCAAACTCCTTTTGCCGGTCGAAGTCAAGCGCAATCGCGGCCCCGAGCGTTAGAACGTCTGTCCCATGGAAAAACCGATCTGGCTCGGGTTCAGGTGATGGGCCTGGGCGTCCAGACCGTAGCCGTATTCCACCCGGAACATGCCCATGGGCGAGTACCAGCGGATGCCGGCGCCCACGGCCTTGTAAAGGTCGGTGTCAATGACCGAGGGATGCAGCCAGGTGTTGCCCGCGTCGAAGAAGCCGACGCCGTAGACGCCGTTGGCCTTGTTGATGGGCACGATGTATTCGAAGTTGGTGAAGGCTTCGACTTCGCCGCCGATGCGCTGGCCGTAGAGCGGGTCGCGCGGGGAGATCTTGTTGACCTCGTAACCCCGGATGGAACTGATGCCGCCGAGCGAGAAGCGCTCGAAAATGGGCATGCGGTTCGGTCCGGTGGGCAGGAGATAGCCGGCCTGCGCGGCCACGTGGAAGACCTGGTCCATGATGGTCGTCACATAGTATTCTCCGCGGCCGACCAGCTTGTCGAATTCGTCGTCGCCGCCGAGCACCCCGCCGGAATAGGTGTTCGAGAATTTGAAGATCGTGCCCTTGGTCGGCTTGCTCTTGGAATCGGTGGTATCGCGGGCGATATACACCTCGGCCGAGCTCATGATGCGATTGCCCCGGGAAGACCAGATATAGGGCGATTCCCAGAAGTTGACGTTGGTGATGTCGTAGAAGTCCAGGCGGTATTCGGCCGCGGCCTCGGTGAATTCACCCAGGGGATGGCCGACCCGGAGCATGCCGCCGGTGGTGGACTTGTTGAAGTTGTCGTAGCGCTGATAGGTATTGTAGAGCTCGTTCACGACGAACCAGTTGGAGTCGTAGACCCTGGGGTTGGCCGTGCGCAGCACGTACCGGCTGGCCTTGCCGCCGATCATGCCCGAAATCGACGAGGTGTAGCCTTTGCCGAAGAGGTTTTTCTCCTCGACCGAGCCGCCCGCGAAGACGGCGTCCGAAGTGGAGTAGCCGCCGCCGATGTTGAACGATCCGGTGTTTTTGTCCTTGACCGTGACCTTGAGGTCCATTTCCTGGGGATTGTTGGTGGGCGTGGGATCGATGTCGATCTTGTCGAAGTAGTCGAGCTTGTTTAAGCGCTCCTGCGAGCGTTTCAGCTTGGTGCCGCTGAACTGGTCGCCGTCGGCCAGGCGCAGCTCGCGGCGGATCACGTTGTCGCGGGTCTTTTCGTTGCCCTCGATCAGCACCCGGCGCACGTAGACCTTGGGTCCCTTGTTCAAGATGTAGGTCACGTCCACGGTGTCGGAGCCCGGGACCTTCTGGATGTCCATGTCCGCCTGGCAATAGGCGAAGCCCTGGTCGGAATAATATTCGGTCAAGGCGTTGAGGTCGTTTCTGACGACCGAGCGGTCGAACCAGTCCTTGGCTTTGCTCATTTCAGCGAGCTTGGAGTGTTTGGCCAGCTCTTCCGGCGAGACGAGCAGGTCGCCCTTGAAAGAGACCGTGCCGACCTTGTAGCGGCTTCCTTCCTCGACGGTGAAGGTGATGTAGATGCCGTCGGGCTTGAATTGAACGTCCGGCTGGCCCACGCGCACGTCGATGAAGCCCCGGTTGGCGTAGAAGGATTCGAGGGCGGCCACGTCGCGTTCGAGCTGGTCTTCCTTGAGTACGCCCGAACCGGTGATCCAGGACAGGAAACCGCGCTCGGACAGGGACAAATCGCCTTTGGCGTCGGAGGCGGAAAGCTGCTTGCACCCGACGATCTCGATGCTCTTGATGAAGAGCTTGCCGGTTTCCTTGACCACGATGTCCAGGCGCGCCTGGCGCGGATCGGTCTGCTCGAGCTTGTAGGAGACGTCGACGTTGTAATAGCCTTTTTTGACGAAGAGCTCGCGGACCTTGGCCAGGTCCTCGGACACGGTCTTGAGGTTCAAGACCGAACCGGTTTTGGTGGTCATGGCCGAGGTGATGTCGTCCTTGTCGATGGCCGTGGAGCCGACCACGCCGATGGCCATGATCTTGGGCTTTTCCTTGATCACGAAGACCAGCTTCTTGCCGCCCGGCACATCGTCCACGCGGATCTGCACGTCTTCGAAAAAGCCCAGGTCGTACAGGCGCTTGAGATCTTCGTTGACCGTGCGCGGATCGTACGCGTCACCGGGTTGGCTTTTGACCTTGAGCAGGACCACGTCCTTGTCCAGGACCACGTTGCCTTCCACGGCCACGGCGGTAATTTTTTCGCCTGGCTTGATCTCGGCTTGGCCGGTCCCCTTGCCCGAGGCCTGGACCGCGGCCTGACCCACGCTGCTGGCGGCGCTTTCGGCGATGCTCGATGCCAGGGAATCAACCGCCGGCTTGACGTTGATGATTCCCTTGGCGGAACCGGTCAGTTGCTGGGTCTTTTGCTTTCCGGAGGCGTCCACCAGCCTGGCGTCGAGGCTCAAGTCCTCGCCGGCCTGGTTGAAAGTTCCGTAGACCGCGAATGCGGCGTGAGCCGCTTTGGCCAGCTGCTTCGCCTCGGCGGTGTCGATGCTTTTGATCTGGCCGGCCTTGATCACGGCGGCCGTGGTTTTGGCGTCGACCGGATCAAGGCCGAGTTCGCGCAGCTTGTCGGCAAGCAGTTCCGGCAGGCTCTTGGAGACGTCGCCGAGTTCCGGACCGGCGTGGACCGCAAAGGGCAGGACCAAGATCCGGATCTTTTTCGCCGGCGTCTGCCGGGCGCCGGAGGCGGCGCTCTTGGCCGGGGCCTTGTCCGGCTTTTGGGCCAAAGCTAAGCCAGACATCGACAGGGTCAGTGCCGTGATAAGGACCAGTCCGAGCCAAAAGCCGCGCTTAAGCCAGTGCATAGAGTTCTCCGCCGCGAAGTTCCAGTTGCCGGCCCATCATTCGGGCCAGGGTCATATTGTGGGTGACCACCACGAGGGTCATGCCCAAGTCCTTGTTCAGTGAAAGCAACAGCCGGGCGACTTTTCCGCCCGACTCCTCGTCCAGATTGCCGGTGGGCTCGTCGGCAAGCAGGACCTTCGGGCCAAGGAGGATGGCCCGGGCAATGGCGGCTCGTTGGCGTTCGCCGCCCGAAAGCGTTGTTACCCTGTGTTGCATCCTTTCATCAAGCCCCACATGCGAGAGGGCCACGGCCGCCATTTCCCGGGCGCGACCCGGGTCCATGCCCCCGATCAAACCGGGCATGGCGACGTTTTCAAGTGCGGTAAATTCCGGTAATAAATGATGAAATTGGAAGATGAAGCCGACGTCCCGATTTCGCAGTTTTGCCGCTTCCGCGTTGCTCAGAGAGTCCAAATTTCTTCCCTGGAAAAATATTTCTCCGCGGCTGGCCGTGTCCAAGGCGCCGAGCAGGTGCAGCAGCGTGGATTTTCCGGAACCGGAGGCCCCGACAATAGCCAGGGATTGGCCGGATTCGATGGTGAGGTCGATCCCGCGCAAAACCGTGATGATCTCGGTGGGACCGGCGTATTCCTTGACCACCCCGCGCAGGTCAAGCAGGGGCCGGCTATTCATAACGCAAGGCCTCGGCCGGCTTGAGCTTCGATGCCTGCCTAGCCGGGTAGAGCGTGGCCAAAAAGCAAAGGCCGAGCGCGCACACGGCGATCAGGGACATGTCCATCCAGTCCAGCCGGATCGGCAGGTGGTCCATGGGATAGACGTCGCTGGGCAGCTTGATGAACTGGTATTTCTTGATCAGCCAGGACAGAAAAAGACCCAGCGCGAAACCGAGGCCGGCGCCGAGCGTGCCGATGATCGCGCCCTGGAGCATGAAGATGCGCCGGATCATCGCGCTGGTCGCGCCCATGGACATCAAAATGGCGATATCGCGGGTCTTTTCCATGACCAGCATGACCAGGGTGGTGATGATGCTGAAGGACCCGACCAGAATGATCATGATCAAGATCACGAACATGGCCGTTTTTTCGAGCTTGAGCGCGGAAAACAGGTTGCCGTTCATTTCCATCCAGTTGCGTACCTGGAAGAAGTCGCCGCCCAGCTTGCTCGAAATTTCCCCGGACAAACGCTGCGCGTCGTAGACGTCGGCCAGGCGCACCTCGATGCCCGAGATCACGTCGCCGCGAAAGCCCAGAAGATCCTGGGCCGAGGGCAGGCTCACGTAGGCCAGGGTCGTGTCGTATTCGTACATGCCGGTTTTGAACAGCCCGACCACGGTGAATCCCTTGACCTTGGGGGAAAACCCGGAGGCGGAATGCTTGCCGGCCGGGGAAAGCAGGTTGACCCGGTCGCCGACGCCCACCACCAGGCGTTCGGCCAGCTCCCGGCCGATGATGATGCCCGGATTTTCTCCGGTTTTGTCCAGATCCTCGACCCGCCCGGCGACCATGTCCCGGGGCAGGACGAGCACCTCGCCGGCCGTGGCCGGATCGATGCCGCGCAGGATCACGCCTTTGACCCCGCTCCCGGCCGAAAGCATCATCTCGGAATAGATGAAGGGCGTGGCGCCCGCGACTCCGGGCACGGATTTGATTTTGGCGGCGACCTCGCGGTAGCCGCGCATGGACGAGCCGACGGCGTTGACCAATATGTGGGCGTTGATGCCCAGGATCTTGTCTTTCAAGTCCTCGGTGAAACCGTTCATCACGCCCATGACCACGATCAGCGAGGCCACGCCCAGCGCCACGCCCAAGACCGAGATCAGCGATATCACGGAGATGAAGGCCTGCTTGCGGCGCGCGAGCAGGTAGCGCAAGGCGATGAAGAGTTCGAATTTCATGAGCCGGGGTTGGTCTCGAAACGAAGCAGGGGGAAGAGGATGACCTCTCGGATCGAGGCCTGGTCGGTGAGCAGCATGACCAGCCGGTCGATGCCGACGCCCTCGCCGGCCGCCGGAGGCATGCCGTATTCCAGGGCGCGGACGTAGTCCTCGTCCATGAAGTGGGCCTCCTCGTCGCCGGCCTTCTTTTCCCGGACCTGTTCCAGGAAGCGCAGGCGTTGGTCCACCGGGTCGTTGAGTTCGGAAAAGGCGTTGGCTATTTCCCGTCCGGCGATGAACAGCTCGAAGCGGTCGGTGATCGAGGGGTCGGCGTCGTTTCGGCGCGACAGGGGCGAGATGTCGGTGGGGTAGCCGTAAATGAAATGGGGGGAGATGAGCTTGGGCTCGACATGGATGTCGAAGAGCTTGGCCTGGACCTTGCCGAGTTTTTCGCCCTTGAGGACCTTCTCGCCCTTGGCCTGGACATGGGCCTTGGCCGCCTCGTAGTCCTCGTACAGCGTTCTCTTGAGCCCGCCGATCTCTTCCAGGGACTGGTGAAAGCTCAGCCGCTTCCAGGTGCCGGCGGTCAGGTCGATGTCTTTCTCCTGGTACACGATTTTCGGGCTGCCCGTGGCCTTTTCCGCCAAGGCCGAAAACATCTCTTCGGTCAAGTCCATCAGGTCCCCGAAGCGGGCGTAGGCCATGTAGAATTCGCACATGGTGAATTCGGGATTGTGCTGGGTGGAGACGCCCTCGTTGCGGAATTGGCGGCCGATCTCGTAGACCCGCTCGAAGCCGCCGACCAGCAGGCGCTTGAGATAGAGCTCCGGGGCGATGCGCATGTAGAGCTTCATGTCCAGGGCGTTGTGGTAGGTCTCGAACGGCTTGGCCGTGGCTCCGCCCGGGATGGCCTGCATCATCGGAGTTTCCACTTCCAAAAAGCCCCGCTCGTCCAGAAAGCGGCGCAGTTCGGCGATGATCTTGGAGCGGGTGCGGAAGATGCCGGCGGTGCGCGGGGTGACGATCAAGTCCACGTAGCGCTGGCGGTAGCGGGTCTCGATGTCTTTGAGCCCGTGGTATTTCTCGGGCAACGGGCGCATGGACTTGGTGATCAGGCGCAGTTCCCGGCAGCGCAGGGTGAGTTCGCCGGTCTTGGTGCGAAAGAGCGCGCCCGCGACCCCGACCAGGTCGCCGATGTCGACTTTTTTGAAGCGGCCGTACGATTCTTCGCCCAAGTCCTCGCGCGAGGCGAAGCATTGGATCTGGCCGGAATGGTCCTTGAGGGTGAAAAAGGCCACCTTGCCGAAACTGCGGTGGGACATGATCCGGCCGGCCAGGGTGAAGACGTCCTGGCTGGCGGCCAGGTCCTCGTCGGATTTGTCCGCGCCCGCCGCCGCAACCTTGTCGATGTCGCTTCCCTTGCGGAAATCGTTGGGGAAGAGTTTCACGCCGTCGTCCAAGAGTTGGCAGGCCTTGGACACGCGGTTTTTCATGACCTCGTTGAGTTCGTCGCGCGTCTGCAAATTTTCGAGCAGCGGCTGAAAATAGTCAACGTGGGGGGATTTGACCGGGAGCTTGATCTGCTTCCGGTTAGGGTTGTCGTTGCCGCTCAAAATGAAAATCTCCGTTGGCCCGGGCGTTGAAACACCAATGGCTATGCCAATTGACCCGGGGCGTCAAGAATACCGTGGCCACCCGGGTTTGGGCGCCGCTTCGGGCCGTCGCCGCGTCAACCGAGGCTTTGCAGCATCTTGCGGGCGTTTTCAAGCTGGGGATTAATTTCCAAGGCTTTTTTAAGATAGGTGACGGCCAGGGAAGTCCGGCCGACGCGGTGGAAGATCATGGCGATGTTGAAACAGACGATATCGGAATCCCCGTGGAGGTTGGGGCTGATTCTGATGGCCTGCATGAGGTTTTTTTCCGCATCGTGATAGTTCTTGCCTTCGGCGTGGGCCATGGCGATGTTGTAATAGAGGTTTTCGTCCTTCGGCGAGACGGTCAGGGCTCGATGGTATTCTTCGACGGCCTCGTGCCATTTGCCTTGCTTGCGCAAGGTCAGGCCCAGGCGGTTGAAGGTCTCGATGTCGCTTGCGTCGAGATAGCCCTTGCGGGATTCCAGGGTTTCTCGGAGGTATCTCTCCGATATCTCCGGGGCGTTTTTGAGGCAGCGTTCGGCGATGGCCCTGGTGACCTTGCCGATGTCGGACATGGCCTCCTTGGTGGCCGTCCTGACCGCGATCTCGAAATATTCCTGGGCCCGCCCCTGATCGCCCATGTCGATGTAATTGCCGCCGATGGCCACCTTGCGCTCGATGTTGAGCGGGCTTAGGCGGTCGAGCTTTTCCAGAAATTTCGTTTCCTCGGAGATGTCGCCCACCTCGCGGTGCAAGTCGGCGATGCGTTTGAGCGGCTCCAGGTAGAGCTTGTTGTTGGCCGCGGCGTTGTTGTACGCCGTCAGGGCTTCCACGCGCTTGCCCATGGTCTTGAACGCGTCGCCCATCAGGATGAAGGCCGCCGGACTGCCGGGCTTGACCTCGGCGAGGATTTTTCGGGCCACCTCGAGGGCGGCCTCGGGATTCTTCAACTCCAGGTGGGCCTTGCCTTCGTCGATCATCTGGCCGATCGCGCTGGGCGGCTTGACCGTGAAGGCGATCTTTTCGATCAGGGTATCGGCCGAGATCGGCTTGGTGATGATGTTGCTCATGCCCGCCTCATGCAGCAGGATAAGCTTGTCCCTGGCGATCTCGGCGGTCAGGACGATGACCAAAAAATCCGGGTTGTCGGCCTTGATGAACGTGATCAGACCCATGGTCGGCCGGCCGTCGAATTCGCGCTCGATGAACAGGAGCGGCCGTTTTCCCTGGCGGGAGGCCAATTTGATTTCTTTTTGGAGTATTTCCGGCGTGGGAACGCCGCGGATGCAATCTTCCTTGAGCGATAAATGGCGGATGAGCGTGGCGCGCAGATTTTTATTGAACGACGGGTCGTCGCTTAAAGTCAAAAAAACGCCGTTTTGTTTCTGGACGAAGGATCGCACGTCCTCATCGAAGAGTCTCGGATTCATGATGGAGTAACCTTTAGGACAGATGTATCGCCGTGGGCGACGGAGCGCCTTGTATGTTTATTAGCCTCTCAAACGTTTGTTGGCAACCGGAATGCCGACTGGGAATATGGCGTTTCGATGACGAAGCGGGGATTTTCTCTCGCCTGAAAAGCAGCCGGGCCGCCGCCGGGAATACGGCCCGGTCCCCGGCGCGGGTCGCCCTACCCGGGCGGCGAATTGCCCAGGCGATAGGCGATCGCTTCCTTGATCTCCAGGACCTGTTCGGGGTCGTCGATTTTCTGGCCGCCCAGGTCGCGGACGTAGAATACGTCGTGGACGCGGCTGC
>Ga0302275_10005533_pt1 | contig 12144 bp, 5 predicted proteins | sample III_Bog_N2_2_FD_200229 | JGI IMG/M metagenome (GOLD analysis project Ga0302275, IMG submission 200229) | Peat permafrost microbial communities from Stordalen Mire near Abisko, Sweden - III_Bog_N2_2 | ecosystem: Environmental > Terrestrial > Soil > Wetlands > Peat | place: Sweden: Abisko...
AATTCTTCTTGATCGGGGAGCCATCCGGGAGGCCATTGACCACCTGAAGCAGGCAAGGGCGCTTAACCCGCTTTATCCGGAACCGGCCAACAATCTTGCGAACGCGTATTCGCGCCTGCGCGACTGGGATAGCGCGTTGCCCCTGTACGCCGAGGCGGTCCGGCTCAGGCCAACGTATGTCGACGCCTATCTTAACTGGGGAAACGCGCTGAGTGAAATCGGCCGTTATGCGGAGGCCGTCGAGCGCTACCGCTCCGCGTTGGCACTTCGCCCTGACCTCGCCAACGGCTATTACCTACTCGGAAACGCGTACGCAAACAGCGGAGACCTGGGGTCGGCCATCCTGGCCTACGCGAGAGCGGCCACGCTCAATCCCGCTTATCCTGAAGCCGAGGCCAACTGGGGTCTCGCGCTCGCACAAAAGGGTCAGGTAGGCGATGCGCTCGGGCACCTTCTGCGGGCGGTTGCCCTTAATGATAAATATGGGGAAGCACATGCCTATCTGGGCTTTGCGTATGCCAAAACGGGACGATATGCGGAGGCAATCGAGCAGTATCGCAGGGCACTGGCCGTAAATGGCAATGACGCCGATGTGCATTTCCAACTTGCTCTCGCACTGCGTGCGATCGGCCGGACTGCAGAATCCCAGTCCGAGTTTTCCGAGGCTCGCCGCCTCGAGACCCCTCACTAGGCCCATGGCACGACTGCCGACGATCGTTCACCTGGATGCGGACGCGTTCTTTGTGTCCTGCGAGCAGGCGCGCGACCCGTCGCTTGTCGGGCGCAAGTGTGCCGTGGGCGGGACGGAGCGCGGCATCATCTCCTCGGCAAGCTACGAGGCCAGGGCCTGCGGCGTCTACACGCCGATGCCGACCGCCCGGGCACTGCGCGTATGCCCGGACTTGTTCATGATACCCCACACATTGGGGCTCTACGGTAAGGTCTCGCGGCAGATGTTTGACCTCTGTGAGACGCTAACGCCGGACGTGCAGCGAAACTCGATCGATGAGGGCTACCTCGACCTGGCGTGCTGCCGCCTTGCGAGCCTCGCGGCCATAGAGGAGGCCGTGAGGGGCCTCCAGCGGCGCGTCTGGGACGATCTAAGGATCCCGGTGTCGATGGGCATCGCCAATAACAAGCTCGTGGCGCAGATCGCCTCGAAGCTCCGGAAGCCCCGGGGGTTCGTGGTGGTGGAGCCGGGTGGGGAGGCGGCGTTCCTGGAGCCCCTGCCGGTGGGCAAGCTCCCCGGGATCGGGGCGAAAACGGAGGCAGCCCTCGCCAAGGCGGGCATCCGGCTGGTCCGGGACCTCTTAACCCGCGGCGACGACGAGCTCGGCGCCCTGTTCGGCAGGGACTGGCGCGGCGTGGTCGCGCGGGCCCGGGGCGAGGATGACAGCGCGGTCGAAGTTGAGCGCGACGACGCGAAGAGCTACTCGAAGCAGGAGACGTTCTCCTCCGACACGCGGGACTTCGCGGCGGTGGAGCAGGTAGCAAAGAGGATGATCGACGAGCTCCTGCCGAAGGTCCGCTCCGACGGGGTCAAGGTGAGGACGATCACGGTGAACGTGCGGTATCCGGATTTCTCACACGAGTCCCACGGGCGGAGCCTCGAGGCCCCGACGGACATCGAGGCCCCGTTCTATCCCCTCGTGGCGCCGCTGCTCAGGGGGGCCTGGTCAAAGAGCCGCCCCCTGCGCCTGGTCGGCGTGCGCCTGTCCGGGGTCGGCGGGGGCCCGGCGCAGCTTGAGATGTTTGCGGAGGCCGATGAGAGGCGGCGCAAGCTCGCGGGGGTCATCGACCGGCTGAACCGGGGCGGCAAGGACTCGGTCGTGGTGCACGGGCACCGTCTGGGCGGCCGCGGCGATCGTAATCCCTAATTGGATACGAAGCATTGGGGGCTGGTCATCTAGGGGCCGGCGGAGGCCCCGAGGGGCGGGTGGGGCTCTCCCCGGGGGTCCAGAGGGCCATTTGGGTCGCTGTGGCCGGTCAACCCAAAAATATTGAACAAATTTAACATTCGGGGCCCATAAACCTGTTGACGGCGGAAAACCAAAGCTCAATAGGTTGTGGCTGTTCGGTCCAAGGACCACATCCTGTTGTGGTCAACAACGCGTAAATAAGTTCCAGCAACTTTTAGTCGCCTAGCCTTATTTTGCGTCGGAAATGGCCCGTATTTACCCCGCTAACTCACTCTTTTCTCGCCAGCAGCCATGCAGAAGATCTTCCAGGTAGGAACCAAGACCTTTGTCCTCGACCAGGACAAGGCGGAGGCGGCGTTTGCCGCGAAGCGTGTCATAAACGGCCGGGAGACGATGACCTTCAACCTTCTCCCGTTGAAGTACCAGTGGTCCTACGACCTCTACCGCACCATGAAGGCCAACCACTGGGAGCCCGAGGACATCCCGATGGGCAAGGACATCGAGCAGTGGCGCGACACCAAGGCGGTCTCCGACATCGAGCGGTGGATCATCCGGATGGGAATTGGATACTTCTCGGCCGCAGAGGGCATCGTGGGCGACAACATCCAGCACGTCGTCCGCGAGCTGGTGACGGCCCCGGAGCTAAAGCTCGTGCTAGGACGCCATGCCCACGAGGAGAACATCCACGCCGACTCCCTCCTCTACATGATAGCCTCCCTGGGCATCAACCCGCACGAGTGCGAGGCAATGTTCGAGGACGTGCCCACGATCGTGAGAAAGAACGAGTTCGTGACCAGGATTTCGCGCGAACTCCGCAGGGATCTGGATCTCACCAAGTTAGAGAACAAGCGCCTCCTCGCCTCGAACATCTTTGTCTTCGGGCAATGCATGGAGGGAACCCAGTTCTACGGCCTCTTCGGGATGATCCTCTCCCTCTACCGGCAGAACAAGTTCCCGGGCATTGGGCAGATGTTCCGCTACACGCTCCGCGACGAGTCCAACCATATCGAGGTCTTTCGCAACCTGTTCATGGACCTTGTCGAGGAGAACCGGGAGATCTGGACCCCGGAATACAAGGAGGAGCTCCGTGGCCTCATGCGTGAGGCGATCTCGCTCGAGAAGGATTTCATCCGCGACTGCCTGCCCGTGAACGCCGTGGGGCTGCGCCTCGAGGATTTCCAAACCTATATCGATTACATCGCCGATCGCCGCCTCGAAGGTTGCGGTTTGGCGCCGCTCTCAGGCGGCATCAAGAACCCCTTGCCTTGGCTCGCCGAGATGATGGATATCGCGAAGGAGCAGAACTTCTTCGAAGGCCGAGTCACCGAGTATCAGAAGTCTTCCTCACTGAAAGTCGCTTCGGACGACGAGCTCTGACCAACGAGCCCGCCGAATCCAGTCCCAAAAGCACCTCCCACCATCCTTTCAGTGGCCCTTTAACTGCCGTATCTGGCGCGTGGGCACCTTATCGCCCCATCACGTTTCCGGCTATTGCAACTCTCTTATCATTAGGAATCTAGACAATGAGCAACACACCTTTGGCACACGACCTGGCCCTCAAGCGGACCGTACATGCCCCGACCGAGCTGAAACCCATCTATGCCTGGCGCGACGTGATCGCGGCCGTGGACATCACGCTTCCCCCGATTGTCCTCCTCTGCCCGCACGGCGAGGAGCGCTTCGACATCGCTGAGGTCGCCGACACCCTCGGGAAGTCGCTCACGAACGTCCTTATCTCGCAGGGGGAAAAGGAGATATTCACGGACAAGAACAGGGCCTGGGTCGCCCAGATCTGCCGCGAGCTCGCTGGAAATTTGACCGAGATGTCACGCAAGCAGAACCCGCTCCGCCTGACGCTCAACTCCCTCTACGAGCTGATTGAGAAGACGCTTGTGGACAACAATGCCTACATGGTGGCGAAGAGCCTGCTGCTGAACCGCTCACGGAAGCTTTCGGTGAGCCGGGAATCGGCCGCCCAAAGCGCCGTTCGCGTCATCCGCCGCAATAGCCAGGTTGTCCCCTGGAACGACCACAAGGTCGAGATCGCCGTCAGGAAGACCTTTCTTTCGCTCGCTCGGGATTCGGCGCCCGCGGTCGCGATCGCCAAGGCGGTCTCGGACCGGGTGAACGCTTCCAGCCAGGCTTTTGTCAGGATCGAGGAGGTCCAGGACATGGTCCAGGAGGAGCTCATGAAGGCGGGCCACTACAAGGTGGCCGAGGCCTACATCCTCTTCAGGGCGGAGCGCGCTGCGGCCCGGGAGCGCGGTGAGTCCGAGATTGCGGTGCCGGCAACGGAGAAGGCGGCCTCGGGCCAGGAAACGCTCGTCGTCGTCAAGAAGGCGAGCGGCGAGACAGTCCTCTGGGACGGAACGGACCTGAGGAAGCGGATCGAGTTCGCGATGACAGGGCTCGACCTGTGCCTCTCTAGCGACGAGATCGAGGTCGAGCTCCGGAGGGCGGTCTACGACCAGATCTCCCAGAAGGACCTCGACGCGACGGTCATCCTCAATTCGAAAACCCTGATCGAAAAGGACGCCGACTTCGCGAAGTTCGCCGGGCGCATCCAGCTGACCTATATCTACGAAGAGGTGCTCGGCTGGGACATCATGCGGGACGGCATCGCCAAGCTGAAGGAATGCCATCAGAAGGCCTTTAAGAAGTACATCGAGCACGGGATCGCCATCAAGCGGCTCAATCCCCGCCTCCTCGAATTCAACTTGGCGCGGCTCTCAGGCGCCCTGGACCCTTCTTCCGATCTCGAGTTCGACTTCCTAGGCGTCCAGACGCTCTACGACCGTTACCTGATCGTCGACAAGGTCTCAAAGCCCTCGCGTCGGATTGAAACGCCCCAGTTCTTCTGGATGCGGGTCGCCATGGGCCTATTCCTGGACGAAAAGGGTGACCGTGAATCCAAAGCGATCGGGCTCTACGAGCTCTACAAGACACGCCGGTTCTGCTCGTCGACACCGACACTTTTCAACAGCGGGACGTTACATAGTCAGTTGAGTAGCTGTTACTTATACTACGTTGATGACTCGATTGAGGGGATCTTCCAGCGAGGAATTGCCGAGAATGCATATCTTTCAAAATGGGCCGGAGGGTTGGGCGGCTCGTGGACCGCGGTTCGCGGGACCGGGGCTTACATCGGCGGAACAAACGGCGAGTCCCAAGGGGTGATTCCGTTCTTGAAGCTTCACAATGACCAGCTGGTGGCGGTCAATCAGTGCTTCGCGCCGGAGACTGTCGTCTATTCCGCGGACGGCCCAACGCCCATTAGTGAAATCAAGAAGGGCGATCTCGTCCTGGGAAATAGCGGCACCTATCGTGAGGTAACCGAGAAATTTACTTACAATCAAGAGGGCCCTATGGTGGCCGTCAAAATCAAGCACTCGGTCACCCCAATCCGGGTAACTTCCGGCCACCCCTTTTACGCCATCCGTGGCGTGCCACTGGAGCAGGCCTGCGATCGCACGATGCAATGGCTGGCAAAAGGAAAGGTCCAAAGCCGTTGGATCGACGCCGGCGAGCTGAAAGTGGGGGATTATGTGGCTCAGACAATTCCAACGCAGGTTATACCAGTCGAAGGGCTAACTGAAGAGGACGCGCGGATGTACGGCATCCTTTTGGGCGACGGGCACCTCTCTAAAGATGGCCATCAATGGGGTGTCTCCGGAAACCCAGTGAACGACGAGCACATCCAGTTTGTTCGGCAGTACCTTTCGGCGCGGGGTATCCATTCATGGGAAACTGGCAGAGGTGAAACCTACCTCCAAGTTCATTGGGCTAGTGGGCGGGGTGTGCTGCGCGACGGAACATCCGGCCGCATCACGGGAGCCGGAGCGGCGACAATGCCATTCGGGTACGACGACATCTACGACAAGAGCGGAAACAAACGTATAGCCCGCCGCTTTTCTCACCTGCAGCAAGGTCATACTCGGGCGTTGATACAGGGCCTACTGGAGACCGACGGAGGAGTATCGCGTGGAACGGAAATCTATTTCACCAACACCTCGCAACCCTTGGTTGAGGGACTAAGGTATCAGCTCTTGCGCCTGGGTATTCCGACCGCCGGCCAATTCCGGCGGCGCGACAACACCCACGAAGGTCGTCGCTCCGACGGCTCTTCAATAAAGTTCGTTGGAGAAACCGAATGTTTTGATGTCAGGGTCCCCGCCGTCATGGAGATTGCGTCGTTGGTGGGCTGCAAACCGCTCACAAAGAGGAATTGGATCACGTACGATGGCTGCGTTTACTCCCGGGTTAGGTCGGTATCTACCATTCCTTCGGTGCCGTTTGTTTTCGACCTGAAGGTTGATGGGGACGAGACGTACATGACCAATGCCGCTCTGGTTCATAACGGTGGCAAGAGAAAGGGGTCTGGCTGCGCCTACCTCGAGAGCTGGCACAACGACATCTTCGAGTTCCTCGAGCTGAGGAAGAACACCGGCGACGACCGCCGCCGTACCCACGACATGAATACGGCGAACTGGATCCCTGACCTTTTCATGAAGCGCATGGAAGCTCGCGCCTCTTGGACCCTTTTCCGCGCGAACGAGGTGCCCGACCTTCACGATGCCTATGGACGGAAATTCGAGGAGCTTTACCTCAACTACGAGAAGCTGTCGGAGGAAGGGAAAGTGCACGGCCACAAGATCGACGCCCTGGACCTATGGAAGAAAATGCTCTCGATGATCTTTGAGACCGGGCACCCGTGGATCACGTTCAAGGATCCGTGCAACGTCCGTTCCCCTCAGGACCACGTGGGCATCGTGCACTCCTCGAACCTGTGCTGCATGACCGCGGACCAGCGAGTGGTAACATCCGAAGGCCTTGTTACCGTGGGATATCTTTATGAAAAGGCTAGAAGCCTCGCCCTCGTGGGGGGGGCGGGCAACACGCCCTTAACCGCGGAACCCGTTAACACGGTTTTCGGCCGGTCGGGACCTGTTCCAGCGGGCCCCATGCTGCTTCCGCGTCCGGATGCTCCCATCGTCCAGATCAGGACCAAGGAGGGTTATACCCACAAGGTCACACCGGATCACAAGGTATGGGTCGTTGGTCGCGGTTGGGTTGAGGCCCAGGAATTGCAGGGCGGTGACCTTATTGAGATCCAACATGCCGAGGGGCTTTGGGGCACTGAGGACAATGTGGATCTTGCTCTTGTCAGCGGGCTCGTTGCCGGGGACGGAACGTTCCTGCGTAACTCCGAATCAAGTAATTCAGCGTGCGTTGATCTGTGGGCCAATGAATTCCAGCTCATCGAAGAAGTCGAATCGGCTGTTGCGCGGATCCTGGAAAATGCGGGTGAATATGTGGTGACGACCTCATCGCTCGAACCTCGGTTCAAGGGGGACGAATACAAGAAACGCCTGTGCTCGGCGCCGTTGGCGCGGGTCTTGAAAGCTGCCGGATTCACCGCCAAGACGAAGCTCAGGGTTCCGGAGTTTGTCTGGAAGGGAACGCGGGAGACCGTCGCCGCCTACCTCCGTGGTCTATACGCTGCAGACGCCACAGTGGAGTCGAACGGCGAGGTGACCACGTGCGCGCTGGCATCGGTAAGCCGCGACTTCCTCGCGGAGATCCAGATCATCCTGGCTAACTTTGGTGTCAAATCGTCCCTGACGCGGATGCGTTCGGGTGGCATGGCGGAACTGCCTGACGGCATGGGAGGCACGCGGGAGTATTACCAAAATGAGTTTTGGAGGCTCCACGTCTCCTCGATTCGCGGCTGCCGAATCCTTGAGAACCTGACTGGAATCGGGCGCCTTCGCGGCAACGCAAGGTTCCTTTCTAACCTCGAAAAAGCGGGGTACGCGCAGAAGATGCACGCGACGTTCGAGGCCCTGGAGCTGCTCCCCAACGAAGACGCATTCTGCCTTCAAGTGTTCACGGACGAGCACAGCTGGACGGTGAACGGCTTGGTCACGAAAAATACCGAGATCACACTCAATACCTCGAAGGACGAGACCGCGGTGTGCAACTTGGGCTCAGTCATTCTTGAGACACACCTATTGCCGGACGGGGCACTTGATCACCGGAAGCTCCGAGAGACGATCCGCATGGCGGTGAGAGCCCTCGATAACGTGATCGACATCAACTTCTATCCCACGGAGGCGGCGCAGCGCTCCAATTCCCGGCACCGGCCAATCGGGCTAGGAGTTATGGGCCTGGCAAACACGCTCTACATGAGGGGTGTCGCCTTTGCCTCACCGGAGGCCGTGGAATTCAACGACGAGGCGATGGAGGCAATTGCGTACTACGCCTACGAGGCCAGCTCCGACCTCGCGGCCGAGCGCGGCACCTACTCGTCCTACAAGGGTTCCAAGTGGGACCGCGGGCTGTTGCCTCCCGACACAGTCGATATCCTCGAGAAGGAGCGTGGGCTCCCAATCCAGGTGCCGCGCACCGCCCGGATGAACTGGGAACCCCTGCGCGCCAAGATCGTCAGCCAGGGCATGCGCAACAGCAATGTCCTCGCTATCGCTCCTACAGCGACGATCTCCAACATCACAAACACGTCGCCCTGCATCGAGCCGACCTACAAGAACCTGTTCGTCAAATCGAACCTCTCCGGGGAGTTCATTGTCCTGAACCCGTTCCTTGTTAAGGACCTGAAGGCCCGCGGCCTTTGGGACCAGGACATGATGGACAGCCTCAAGTACTTCGACGGCGAGCTTGCTGACATTGAGCGGATCCCGGCGGACCTTAAGCTCAAGTACCTGACGGCCTTCGACATTGACCACAAGTGGGTCATCGATGCCGCCGCGAGGCGCCAGAAGTGGATCGACCAATCCCAGTCGGTCAACCTTTGGATCAAGACCCCGGACCTTAAGACGCTGTCCCACATGTACCGCCATGCATGGCACACGGGGCTAAAGACGACCTATTACCTTCGCGGCCTGGGTGCCTCCAACATCGAGAAGGCGACTGTTTCCGTTAAAAAGGAGATGCGCGGAGCGGCCGGGGAGACCAAGGCTGAGACCGCAACCCGCGACGCTGCGTCGGCAATCACCACCTCGCCATTTGGCGACTCCGGCAAGGCGCCGAAGCAGTATACGGCGGAGGAGAAGACGGCGTGTTCAATCGAGGCCATGCGCAACGGTGGAACCTGTGAGGCCTGCCAGTAGGGACCCGCAGGCTGACCATCCCAGGATCGCGGCGGATCTCCCTTGGATCAAGGGGGGCTGGCGTAGCCTTCGTAGGATCTGAGCGGCACAACGGCGTCGATCTCAAATAAGCCGCTCCTCACAAGGGGCGACATCTCAACGACCGCGCGGGCCGTCTCCTCGTTCTGGGCCTCGATGAGCAGGCACTCCCCAGGAGCGTCACCGCGGTGCCAGATCTGCCGAATGATGCCGGCCTCGCGAAGATCGCGGACCACGGCGGCCTCGGCCTCCAGGCGGCGATGGAAATCGATCTCGCGACACAGAGCCGATCGACGGCGGGAGAGCGTCAGGAATTGCATGGGGACGAGTTGGCCGGTCTCAAGGGGTCGAGCTATCCCATGCCGTGAAGATAACGAGGCCGGAGAGGCAAAAGATTATAGTGATCATGCCATAGCTTTCGCATGCCCCGTGCCATCAAACGGGAAATTTATAAAACAATGATAATCATTTAATTATAAAATTATTGGTAACTTGAAATAAGGTACGACAATTCGTATGTACGACATTTAATACCTAATAAAAACGAAAATTCGTCTCAACAGAGGGTCGAAAAACCGTATACGACGCTATGTAGCCCGCTTCAGTCCAAGCTTCTTGATGCGCGAAACCAGTGTGGTTGGCTTGATGCCCAGGAGCTCAGCCGCGCCGTTCGCACCTTTGACCCTCCAGCCGCTCTTCTCGAGCACCGCCAACAGGTTGTTTCGCTCGCGTTCGCGCATTTCCAATTCGGTGAGGAATCTCGGATCTTCGCCGTCCGGCGGCACCTGGGAACGTGTTGGGTTCGCGCGAAGCTCCGCTTCGCCACTAGGCAGGTCGAAGTCTAAAGCGCCCCCGCGGGCCAAAATAACGGCCCGGTCGATCACGTTCCGAAGCTCCCTTATGTTGCCGGGCCAGTCGTAACTCTGGAGCTTCGCGACGCCCGCCCGTGTCAGCCGCGGCTTCGGGATGCGGAGCTCGCGGACGGACAGGTCGATGAAATGCTTAGCCAGGGGCGGAATGTCCTCCTTTCGGTCGCGCAACGGGGCGACTTGGATTGGGAAGACGCTCAGCCGATAGTAGAGGTCCTCGCGGAATCGGCCGGCCGCGGCCTCCCTTTTTAGGTCGCGGTTGGTGGCGCCTACGATGCGCACATCGGCGCGCCGGGTGCGGTCATCGCCGACGCGCTCGTAGCGCTTCTCCTGGAGGACGCGCAGCAGCTTCGCCTGGAGATCAATGGGCACCTCGCCGATCTCGTCGAGAAAGAGCGTGCCCCCGTCTGCCGACTCAAAGCGTCCGGCCCGGTCCTTCACGGCGCCGGTGAAGGCGCCCTTCACGTGGCCAAAGAATTCGCTCTCAAAAAGCTCCTTCGGGATCGATGCGCAATTGACACGAATCAGCGGGCGGCCCCGGCGGGAGCTTCGCTGATGAATCTCGTGGGCGACCAACTCCTTGCCGGTGCCGGTTTCGCCGGTGATAAGGACGGAGGCATCGGTAGGCGCCACCATGTCAATCTGCGAGACGACCTGCTGCAGGGCGGCGCTTTGGCCAACCAGGGTTCCAAAGGCCTTTGCCTCGACGACCTCCTCCTGCAGATAGGCGTTCTGTTGCTCGAGCTGAAGCTTAAGCCGCTGGATTTCCTCGAACGCCCGCGCGTGCGCGATGGCACCGGCAACGTGGTCGGCCAATATCCTTCCATAGGGCACCGCCGCATCCGGAATGTTTTGCCGGCTGAACACCGCGATGACGCCGAGAACCTCGCCCTTGAACACGATCGGCACGCCGTTGAATCCCTTGATGCCTTCCGCCTTCAGCCAACCAATATGCGCGAGCTCCGCTGGGTCGCGATCGAGGTCCTTAAGAGTGATTTGCTTACCTGTCTGCGCGATCTTGCCAACCAGGCCGGCGCCCAACGGTATCCGGATAAAAGGGTCCTCTTTGGGATCATTTGTTCCTGTAGTTACCTTGGGCCCGGACAGCGGATTGGAGTCTTCCGCCACAGCATGAAGGCAATTGTCCGACTTGTCCGTGAGCCACATCCGGGTGCGGGCGACGCCAGGACGGGAGAGGAGGAAGCTTTTCAGGGTTTCGACGATCTCGTCGAGAGACGACTTCTGGGCGATTTCGAGAAGCAGCTTGATCGCTAGCTGGGGGTCGAAGCGATTTTCGGCATCCGATTCCATAGAGCGCATATTCAAATCGGGAGACGAAAAATCAACCACAATAGGTACGAAAAACAGTACGTGCGATAAATCGTACCTATGTAAGGTAGCGATACTATATTTGGAAATAATTGATATTAAACATTATAAGAAATTTCATTAGCTTGGCACGCCGCATGCCAATAGAAGCCAGAACAATCCAATCAATTCTTCTCTATGAACGCCGTTGCCGATATTCCCGAAACTCAAACTCATCCTGACATCGCCGCATTGACGGCGCCCGCCGGACCGTCCCCCGATCGCGACGGGGCAAACACCATGGCGGTCCGGGCACCTGGCGCGATCAAGCCGGGTCGCCGGCGCTTTACCTTGATTGCGGTCGCGGCCGTCCTCGCGGGTGCCGCGTTGGGCAGCTACTATTGGGCGGTCATTGCCCCTTACGAGTCCACCGATGATGCGTTCGTCGAGGCGGACGTTACGCCGATAGCGCCCCAGGTTGCGGGGCGCGTACTCCGGGTTCCGGTTTCCGACAACCAGGAGGTGCGCCAAGGCGATGTGCTTTTCGAGATAGATCCGAGCGACTATCAGACGAAGCTCGACGAGGCCCGCTCCGAACTCGCCGCCGCTCGGGGCAAAGCGGACCAGGCGGCCGCCCTGATGTTGGTCGACCGCGCCAAGGTGGAGCAGGAGAGGGCGAGTGTTGCGGCCGCGGACGCCGAGGCGAAGCGTGCGGAAGCCGACAACCGCAGGTTCCACGACGTGGGAAGCCTCGCTGTTTCCGCCAGCCAGCTGGACCTTGCGGCCACGCAGGCCCGCTCATCGGCGGCCCAGGTGACCGTGGCTCTCAACCGGCAGCGGGCGATGGAGGCGCAGCTGGGTCTCGACGAGGCCGACATCCGGACGGCGCGTGCCGAGGTCCTG
>Ga0302275_10005538_pt1 | contig 12140 bp, 10 predicted proteins | sample III_Bog_N2_2_FD_200229 | JGI IMG/M metagenome (GOLD analysis project Ga0302275, IMG submission 200229) | Peat permafrost microbial communities from Stordalen Mire near Abisko, Sweden - III_Bog_N2_2 | ecosystem: Environmental > Terrestrial > Soil > Wetlands > Peat | place: Sweden: Abisko...
CAAGGTTCTGACTCGTAGGATTCTGCTTTCGAGCTTTCCTCTCATTTGGGTTGCTCCTACGCGGGTGTTTACGTTCGACGGCTCATAAGAAGCCTACTTGAAGTATTCCACATTCGTGTAACCGATTCAAAAGAAGCGCCTCGGCATGCATGTAGACGGGTTGCCAGTGCCCTGTTGACGCGGCTTAGCGCCAGGAGCATAATCGTTCGGTTTCGGAATACGGTATTCCTGCCCAACGGAATTGACGCAGGCCCCTGGCAATCAGACCATCCCGGCTGAAGTGATGTCTCCCGGAGGTTCTCTTGAAATCTCTCCGCTTTGAGTTTGCCGCTGTTGTGCTCTGCCGTTTTCTTCTCGGGTTAGCGACGGCGCAGTCCGATGTTGCGATTGACAGCGGGCAAGGGAGCGCAGTTCCCAACGTCCAAAGGTCAAGTGCGGCTCGTCCCTCGCGATCGGAACCGGCCAAACAAGAGCCGCCGGTAGGGTTTGCGGGATCAGCCAGCTATAGTTCCGGCGGAATTGCGCCAACTTCGGTCGCCATGGCAGACCTAAACGGCGACGGCAAGCTGGACCTTGTGGTGGCAAATGGGGGAACGAGTACAGTGGGTGTGCTGCTGGGCAACGGCGACGGCACGTTCGAGGCTCCTGTTACTTATGGCTCTGGCGGGGGTGAACCTCTTGCAGTCGCGATCGGGGACCTGAACGGCGACGGCATTCCGGATGTCGTCGTCACCAACGTGTTTGCGAATGGGGGCGAAGGCGGTGACAGCGACGTGAGCGTTCTGCTGGGAAACGGCGACGGTACGTTTCAGGCACCGGTTGCTTACGACTCCGGGGGATATTATCCCGGGTCGGTGGTTATTGCGGACCTGAATGGCGACGGGGTTCCGGACCTCGTCGTGGCGGACGACTGCCCAGCCGGTGGTTGCAACCCGGATGGCGCGGTGGCCATTTTGCTGGGCCGCGGCGATGGCACTTTTCGACCTCCGGTGACCTACGACTCGGGCGGCTTCAGCGCGTGGTCGGCTGCGGTCGGAGACGTCAACGGTGACGGCATTCCGGATCTGGTAGTTGTCAACCAAGGAACCTGCGAAACCTGCCCCAACTCATCAGTTGGCATACTGCTGGGCAGTGGGAATGGAACCTTCCAGCCTGCCAGCACTTACATCTCGGGCCCGAATGAATCTTTCTCAGTTGCAATCGGTGACCTGAACGGCGACGGCTACCCTGACCTGGTGGTGTCGACCGAGTGCGCTCAGACGGGCACCTGCAGCAGCAGTGGCGGCATAAACGTGCTGATAGGCAACGGCAACGGCAGCTTCCAAGCACCCATTCCTTACGACTCAGGTGCCTTAGGTCCACTGAAGGTGGTGATGGCGGATGTGAATGGCGACGGCTTCCTTGACCTCGTCGTGGCCGAGTGTGGGGGCGAGGCCGGTTGCTACGGCTACGGAGATGTGGGGGTGTTGCTGGGCAATGGCGACGGAACCTTTCAAACCGCAATCAACTACGGTTCGGGAGGAGGCTATTCGACATCCATTGCGGTAGCGGATTTGAATGGCGACGGCAAACCCGATGTGGTCGTAACCAACAACAACGCTGCAAACCTTGGAGTGTTGCTAAACAATACTGTCCCGGCGAAAACGAGTCTCACGCTCGCCTCATCGCCGAACCCATCGCAGATCGATCAGCCGGTGACGTTCATCGCAACCGTGTTTTCGACCCGGGCCATACCCAATGGCTCGACCGTCACCTTCGCCCACGGCAAGACTGTACTGGGCACGGGCTTGACGAGAGAGGGCGTCGCGTCATTGACCACGTCGTTCGTCCACGCTAACACCTATGAGATCAAGGCCAGCTACTCCGGCGACGCCTTTCACAAAACGAGTTCAGGAGCAGTTAAGCAAGTGGTGAATCGCTGAAATCGGCGAACCGACCTCTATTGCGGAACGAGTGCCGTGACAGCGCCTGCCCTTCACGTTGACTTTTCTGTGCCCTACAGGCAAACTCTCAATTCGCCCGTGAACCGGGTTGGGGCGGGCAGGATGAGTCTGGCGTAAGGTTGTAGCGAGCGAAAGCCAACTCAGGGAATCGTTCAGCTTTATGGCCGCAGACCGCGTCTCTTATACGCTCGATTCGACGTTAGAGACTGTGAATAACGCCGAAGAGACGGCTGGCCGCATGGCGGCGGAGGCCGGATTTGACGACGAGGAGATCATGAAGATCTCCATGGCGGTGCGGGAAGCCGCGGTGAATGCGGTGTTACACGGCAACGCGTACGACCCGAGCAAGAAGGTAACGCTGGCCTTTGAACGAAACGACAAGGATCTGGTCATCGTAATTCGGGATCAAGGTAAGGGGCTCGACGCCAGCAAGATTCCGGATCCATTGGCACCCGACAACCTGATGAAAACATCGGGACGCGGGATTTTCCTGATACGCTCGTTCATGGATGAGGTAGAAATCAAACCGTCGCAGACGGGAACTGAATTAAGAATGATCAAGCATGTCCACGGCAACCCCGCGGACTCCAAGGAGGCTCTTCAGTGACAATGAAGTCCAGTACTCGACAGGTGGATGGGGTCACGATTGTCGATCTCAGCGGCCGAATCACACTCGGTGAAGGCAGCGTGGTTTTGCGCGAAACGGTTCGTGATCTGCTTTCCAAGGGGCAGAAAAAAATTCTGCTGAACCTCGGCGATGTGAACTACATCGACAGCTCGGGGATCGGCGAACTGGTCAGCGCGTTCACTACCGCGAAAAATCAGGGTGGAGAATTGAAACTGCTGAATCTGACCAAGAAAGTGCACGACCTTTTGCAGATCACGAAACTCTACACCGTCTTTGATGTGAAGGACGACGAAGCAACCGCAGTCAAATCTTTCAAATAGCGCGCGGTAGGGTGCGAGATGAATTGGGCAGGCCGGGGCATCGCCCCGGCGCTCCGCCCGCTTGCCGCCGACGGCAAGCACTCCGCCTGATCGGGTTGTGTACGTTGTTCCTTTGTTGCGGTGTTCCATTTTCGGGAAGTCTCCGCAAAAATAGATTGGTATTGCCACCCGCCTCGTGGTTTCGCGCCTAGAATCCTTGCAGGGACCTCTACACTTCGTCCTCACTTATGCGTCTAATGCGCTTTGCTACGCTGCGTTTTTTACTGGGTACTCTTGTGGGCTTCAGCGGGATTTGCGCTGGGAGCAATCCGCCAAAAAGCGGTTGCGTTGCCTTCAGCGACGCGGCCAAACATGTTGGAACGAGCGAATGCGTTGCGGGAACTGTGTTGCGTGTCGAAAACGGCGGCAAAGGCGTCACATTTCTCAGTTTCTGCAAAGAGGCGAAGGCGTGCCCGTTTACGGTTGTAGTGTTTCCCGCCGACATCAAGAAGATGGGCGACATACGGCAGCTAGAGGGCAAGCAAATCGAGATCAGAGGAACGATCCAGGATTACGACGGACGCGCGGAGATTGTTCTACGACGGACGCAACAATTGGGCAATGGCGCGTTTCTGGTCTTTCCGCCAGTTCCTATGGATTACGACGTGGAACGTGAAGGACATAACAGCGCGGGGAAATTCGTTCGTCCCAAGGTCAAAAAGACGACAAAGAAAGAGGGGGATCCGATCTCAATCGAAGATCCGAGTGAGCCGCAGTAAGGGCACTCTCTTCGCGACGCTGGACTTAAACCATTCCTTTGCGTAATTCGTCGAGCGGATAGGTGGTTCCGCGCCAGACGATGCCGTTGTTAGAAAAAGTGTGCGCCATGGAAAGCAACAAGGTGTACATGAACAGGCTCGTGCTCACCGGATGCAGGAAGAAATAGTAAGCCGGCACCGCCGACCGTTTCGACATTCCGTAATAGATTGCGAAGAGCGAGAGCAATGCGATGGCGTAGGGAATGCGAGTCCAGCCATGGGCGAGCCAGATACCGAGAAAGGGTCCGAGGTTTAAAAAGCCCAACCCGATAATCGAGGCGACGGTTCGCGGCCACTGAAAAGAGAGCACGGCGAAGAAGTTCTTGGTCAGATTGTTGACGATGCCAAACGCGCCCCTGGCCCAGCGCAGAGAAATTAAGTCTTCGCCAAAAACATTGCGCTGGGCAAAGCCGGCGTTCTTGACGACCTTGCCCAGTTTCATGTCGTCGAGAACTTCCATACGCAAGGCCAGGTAGGTTCCAACCGCATCGTAGACCGAGCGCCGAACCATGTTGAAAGCCCCGACGCCCATGTGATCGCGAGCTTTTGGATCGGCAACTTTCCAGGGACGATGTCCAAAAACGAAAAGCGCCTGAAAGAAAGCAATCATCATTTTCTCGCCGGGACGTTTCATGATCATGCGCGGAAAGAGAACGAGATGATCTGCCTGTTCCGCCTCCGCGTAGGCGATGGCGCGGCGTAGTGAGTCGGGTTTAAAGAGCACGTCCGCGTCGGTAAAAAGAAGCCAGTCGGCGGTTGCGCGCTGGCCCGCGGTCCACATGGCGTGCGTTTTACCGAGCCATCCGGAGGGCAGGTCTGTAATGTGAATTACTTTAAGGCAAGGGTCGGGCCGGACGGTGGCAACTTCCGCCAATACCGCATCCATAACCTCGCCCGTGCGGTCGGTCGAGCGGTCGTTGACGGCAATAATTTCGTAGTTGGAATAGTCGAGGAGCAGCAACTGTTGCAGCGTGGCGCGAATGTCGTCCTGCTCATTGCGCGCAGGAACGATGATGCTCACACGAGGCTCACCGCTCGCGGTCGGAGGCCGTAGATTCCAGGCGGGCAGGGATATATCCGCGATGTGGGGCATGCCGAGGGCTGCTTCGACGATGCGCGAGAACCACGCCAGGGCGAGAATGCTGCCGGCAGTCCAATTGATCGCGCTCCAGGAAAAGATCTGCCAATGCATCTGCTAGGAAGATACTCCAGAGGGGAGTTGGGATGAGGTCGGCGCCTCGGCGAGTCGCAATGGGGGCGCGAATCGCATTCCGTAAAAGAGAATTGCCGCGGAGATGCCCATTGCGATCACTGGCAACACGAACGCGGCCTGCAAGGAGCGACGATCGGCGACCCATCCCATCATCGTGGGAGAAGGAACGTCACCCAGAAGGTGAATGATGAAGATGTTGACGGCGATTGCGGTGGCGCGAATGTTGGCTCCGACCGAGTTGATGACCGCGGCATTTAGCGGCGAAGTATTCAAGAGCAGGAAAAATGCGGCCACGGCGATGGCCGGCACCATCGCACGCCCGGTCGTGAACAACCCCACAATCATGAAAGGAATGCCCAGCGCCATGCCCAAGGCAGAGACAAAGTAATAAGAGCCTTTCATGCTACGGAGCAAACGGTCGCCCAACCATCCGCCAGCGAGCGAAGCGACGATGCCATCTCCGACGACGATGAGGCCGAACAAGGAATTCGCGGCTTCTAAAGAGTAATGGCGTTCACTGAATAAGAACTGAGGGATCCAAACCAGGATGCCGCCGAGAGAAAACGTCATGGCGGCCATGCCAAGAGTGGCGGTCAGGAATGCGGGGTTGCGGGCTAAACCAAGAATCGTTCCACGTTCAGGAGTCTCGCGCAAAGAATCGAATTGACCGCGCTTGGGTTCGTGGAGAAACAAAACTCCGAGCGACAGCAAGAAGCCGGGCACGGAGGCGATGTAGAAGGGGAAGCGCCATCCGTAATGAGGGGCGAGGTGTCCACCCAGAAGATAACCGGCAGCCGATCCAACAGGAATGGCGAGGTAGAAAACGCCGAGAATGCGTCCGCGCAAGTTCTCCGCGAACAGGTCGGCAACAAACGTTGGAGCGATGGTTACGAATGTTGCTTCGCCAATTCCCACCAGCGTGTGGCGCAACAGCAACTCACTGTAGGTGTGGGTAAAGGCGGTAAGCAGAGTGAGGGCGCTCCAGAACAGCCCGCCGAACGCGATGATCAGTTTGCGCGAATACCGGTCGGCGAGTGGACCGACAAAGGGCGCGGCAAACATATAAAAAAGCAGGAACGCGCTGGTCAGATATCCGAGCTGAGTTTTCGTGAGATGGAAATCGACCTGAATGAGCGGCTGCACCGAGTTCAATACAGAGCGATCGATATAGTTGACGAGGTTGAGCGCAGTGAGGACGACCAGTGCGGAGCGAGCTTGGAGCCTCTGCGGGGTCACAGGTTGTGCGAATATAGCACGGGAAAACAGGCTTGCGGAAAAAGTCGGCTTGCGTCGAGCGAGGCTTCCTCAGGGCTAAAGGGCTTTCGCCACGAGTGCGACTCGGCCCTTCCCAAATCGTTGCGAATCGGGATAAGGTGAGCCAGGTTTGTGGAATCCCGCCCCTTCGGCTCTGCTCAGGGCGGGCTGTAATGTCGCAAAAAGCGACGTTGAGCTGAGGCACCCGGCGTTTTCTTAATGAGGGATCACTTTCGGGTCTTCTTCTCGGGCGGCCATGTGGCGATTACGACGGTCGAAATTCCGCCGCGCGGGCGGAAATCTCCTTTGACTTGGGCCCAGACCGGCTTCGCCCAGCGCACAACATCTTGCAGGATCTGGTTCACAATATTTTCCTGGAAAATTCCGAGATTCCGGTAGGACTGCAAATATTCTTTCAGGGATTTCAACTCGAGGCACAGGCGACTCGGCTCGTAACGGATTACGATATTTCCGAAATCGGGCAAGCCGGTTTTCGGGCAGACGGAGGTGAATTCAGGATCGTCGACGACAATTTCGTATCCTGGAAACTGATTGGACCAAGTCTCAATTTCAGGGAACTCATGATCGAGTCCAGCGCTGGCGTGTTCTTCTGTGTAGCGCGGCGATTTGGAGCGAGCGGATTTGGACATCGAAATATTGTACCTAGAACCGGGACCTCGAAGAGCAAATCCAGCAAGAGAATGGATCAGGTGCCGTACACTCCGAAGGTCCTCACTTGTGCAATCAATGGAGCAAAGGCGCGGGGCGGTGCATCTAATTAGCCAAGTGCAACGCGCGCGATGAGCTGTTCCTGCGGTGCGTGAATGATACATTTAAGCTTGCGCTTTTCTCTGCATGCCATTGAATGGAAACAGTTCGGGACGCCAACCGGGGCGTTGGTGGGTGACGGTGCTCGTGCTCATTGCGGCGGCTGGTCTGCTGGCTGCGTTGGTCTCGCACCGGGATGATTCCGTGCCGGTGCGGACGGCGATGGTGGAGCGAGGGACGATTCGAAGCCTGGTTTCCACGAACGGGAAAATTGAGCCGCTCAACAACTTTGAAGCGCACGCGCCAGCTGCGATGAGCGTGCAGCACATCTACGTAAAAGAGGGGGACGCGGTGAAGAAAGGCGAACTCCTGCTGGTACTGGATGACGCCGACGCGAGGGCGCAGGCGGCGAGAGCCCAAACGCAACTACGGTCCGCCCAAGCGGATTTGAGTGCAGCCGAGCGTGGGGGAATCCAGGAAGAAGTTTTGAGCCTTGACGCCCAAATGGTGAAAGCGCGGACCGATCACGATGCTGCACAACGCAACCTGGAGGCGCTGAAAAAACTGCAGCAGGAAGGCGCAGCCTCGGCGGGCGAAGTGCGGGATGCAGAAGATGCAGTCGCACGAGCGAATGCCCAGCTTTCTTATCTTCAGCAGAAACAGACAAAGCGTTACTCCAATGCGGAACTGGCGCGGGTCGATGCGCAACGAACGGAGGCGCAGGCCGCCTACGATGCGGCGCAGGATGTTCTGACCAAATCGAATGTTCGCGCACCGTTCGATGGCATCGTCTACTCGCTGCCCGCAAAACAAGGTGGGTTCGTGGGCGCGGGGGATCTTCTGCTGCAAGTGGCTGACCTGAGGAAAGTTGTGGTGCGAGCGTTTGTCGACGAACCCGACGTGGGCCGGTTGGCTCCCGGAGATCCAATCGAGATTACATGGGACGCGGTGCCGGGACGGGTTTGGCGCTCAGCGGTTACGGCAATACCTTCGACGGTCAAGTTGCGCGGTTCGCGGAATGTCGGTGAAACCACCAGCATTATCGACAATACAGATTTGAAACTGCTGCCCAACATAAACGTTGGGGTCACGATCGTCTCTTCGCAACATGACAACGTGCTGGTCGTGCCGCGAGAGGCAGTTCGAGTGGACGATTCCAAGCCGTACGTTTTGCAGGTCGTGGGACATGAACTCAAGCGGCGCGAGGTGGAGACTTCCCTTTCGAATCTGACTCAAGTTGAAGTCTCACGCGGACTGGCGGCCAAAGATATTGTCGCGATCAATTCCTCGAACGGAAAGCCAATCGGCGATGGGACACAGGTCAAGTATTAGATGATTACGCGTAGATACAGAGCAGTACAGGTCTTATTCTTTCTCTGGTTTCTCGTGCTGTGGGCGCTTTCCGCTACTGCGACGGTGAGCGAGTCAGCTCGCGATATGCTGACGGCCGGGCGGGTTGACGATGCGATCGCGGAATTGAACGGGCGTCTGACGGCAGCGCCGACGGATGCGGAGTCCTCGAATCTGCTTTGCCGGGCTTACTACACACTCGAAGAATGGGACCGGGCCGAGTCTTCCTGCAGAAAAGCGGTCGCGCTTGATCCGGCAAACAGCCGCTTCCATCTTTGGCTGGGGCGGGTGTATGGCGAAAAGGCGGATCGGCAGAATTTCCTGGCGGCTGCGGGCTTGGCCTCCAAGGTGCGCGGAGAATTCGAGCGCGCCGTTCAACTGAATCCGAAAGATATGGACGCGCGGCTGGATCTCGCCGAGTTTTACATCGACGCACCTGGAATTGTGGGGGGGGGCGAAGACAAGGCGCGCGAGCAAGCACAAACGTTGGCCAGCGAGAATCCGGCGCGCGAGCATTGGATTTATGCCCGCATCGCGGAAAAGAAAAAAGACTACGCAACCGCGGAACGCGAATATCACGAATACATCGATCGCAGCAACGGAGACGCAGAGGCCTGGCTCAATCTGGCTCTCTTTCTACGCCGCCAGAAGCGTTTTGATGAGATGGAACAGGCCATCGTGAAACTCAGCCATGCTCCGAGTTCCAAACCCGATGTGTTGGTGGAGGCGGCTGGCATGTTATACCGCACCGGCCGAAATTATCCGTTCGCGATCGAACTGCTGAATCGTTATCTCGCCGCCGGTCCGGTGGAGGCAGCGCCCGCATTCAAGGCTCGCTATCTGTTAGGCATGTGTTTGGAAAAACAGGGGGACAAAACCGGCGCCGCTCGTGAATACCGGACCTCTTTGTCGCTGGCCAGGAGTTTTGGCAACGCGCAGCAAGCGTTAAACCGGATAGCACACTGAGGATGGCTCGCTCATACCCTCAACTCGCAACGTCCAAGTTACGACTCGCGTTATTAGTCACTTTACTACTGACATTTACCAAGGTTCAGGGGGAACCTGTTCCGCTGGAGCGTGCGATTCGACTCGCTTTGACTCACAGCACGACATCGATTATCGCCGGTGCAGATATTGAAAAAGCGTTTGCGGCTTACCGTGACCTTCGCAACAATTACATTCCCCAGATCATTGCAGGCTCGGGATTGGGTTATACGTTTGGCTATCCGTTAACCATTGGCGGATCGCCTCCGGCGCTAGTCAACGTGGTGGCGCAGAGTTCGATCTATAACCCAGCCGAGCGGCAGTTCCTGGGTGCGGCGAAACTCGACTGGCACGCTTCGGTGGTACAGAGCAAAGACCAGCGGAACGCCGTCATTCAAGACGTCGCTTTGACCTACGCCGAATTGGCCAAATGGGAGTCGCGGCTGCAACACTTGCACGAGGACGAGCGGGAAGCTCAGAAAATGCAGCAGGCAGTCGAGGAACGCATGCAAGAAGGTGTGGACAGCGCTGTCGATCTGAATAAGGCAAAGCTAATCTCGGCGCGGGTTCGGCTGCACCAGGCGGAGGCGCGCGGAAACGCCGATGTTCTCCGCCGTCATCTCTCGACGCTGACCGGATTGCCGGTTTCCGCGATCGAACTGGAACCTGACACCATACCGGCTTTGCCGCCGGTTGCTCAGGAAGAGGACTTGTCGGAGAAGGCAATCAAATCGAGTCCGGCGGTAAGGTTGGCGGAAGAACATTCTATGGCGGAAGCGCTACGGGCATCGGGCGAACATCGTTCGTGGCTGCCATCGATCGACTTCTCGGCGCAGTATGCGCGCTTTTCTACCTTCAACAATTACACACAGTACTTTCCAGCGCATACTTTTCAGCCGGACAACGCGACGATCGGATTCGGCCTGCGTATTCCAATCTTTAATGCCAGCCAACGCGCGCGGGCCGACGGGGCGGCAGCTGAGGCGCTGAAGGCGAAGAAGCAAGCGGAGGCGGCGCGCAACCAAGTTGCGGAAGAGACGCTAAAGTTGCAGCGCTCCGCGGAACAGCTCGATGCCGCTCGCGAGGTCGCTCAATTAGAGTACGAACTCGCCCAGTCGGCGTTGGAGGCGGCGCAAACCAAAATCGATGCCAAGACAGGGACGCTGCATGAACTGGCCGATGCACGAGTGCAGGCTGCGGAGCGTTTTCTGCTTTTTCAGGACGCCGATTTTGAATATCAGCGCGTCCGCCTCAGTCTGATGCGCGCGACTGGCGATCTCGAGAATTGGGCGCTTCCTGTCGCGGCTTCGCCCGCTCCGGCATCCAACTCGAAGTAAAGCAAAATTGGGCTGGGTTTAAATTAGGATGATCCAGCCACTACTGGATTCTTGCGGCTTAATGCTGCAAAGCGACGTTCGGCAAGGTTCTTTTGCCGTTTGAGCGCTGCTAAGGCACACTTGAATAAAGAGTTCCACCGCTTTTGGCGCGACTACGGACGTACCTGATTGGTAGCGTCGCGAGGGGTTTTAGGCGCTGGGGAATGTTAAACTAAGAGACTGACACTATGCCATTAAAAACACTGTTTCTGAATCCGCCTTCGTTTGAAAACTTTGATGGGGGCGCAGGTTCGCGCTGGCCCGCCACGCGCGAAATCGAATCGTACTGGTATCCGGTTTGGCTCGCATATCCCACGGGAATGCTCGAAGGCGCGCGCCTGATGGACGCTCCGCCGCACCACATCACGGCGGAAGAGACGATCCGCACCTGCAAGGACTACGAACTGCTCGTGCTTTTCACGAGCACTCCCGGATTCGCTGGGGACATTCGCATCGCCGAGGCGATCAAAGACGCCAATCCGCACATTAAGATCGCTTTTGTCGGACCGCATGTCAGCGTGCTTCCGGAGAAATCTCTAAACGACGCAAAAGTGATCGACGTAATCTGCCGCAAGGAGTTCGACTACTCCATTGTGGAATACGCACAGGGCAAGCCGATCGAGGACATACTCGGAATTTCGTACCGCAAGAATGGGAAGGTCATGCACAATCCTGATCGCCCGACGATTCAGGACCTCGATTCCCTGCCCCACGTGACCGACGTTTACCAGCGCGACTTGGACGTGCGACGCTATAACGTTCCCTTCCTGTTGAACCCGTTTGTCTCGCTTTATACGACGCGCGGATGCCCGGCCCAGTGCACGTTCTGCCTGTGGCCTCAGACTCTGAGCGGACATCCGTGGCGCAAGCGGTCGACCGACGACGTAGCTCGCGAGATGGCCAAAGCCAAAGAGTACTGGCCGTACGTGAAAGAGTTTTTCTTTGATGACGATACTTTCAACCTGCAGGCTGCGCGCACGGAAGAGCTTTGCGGCAAGCTGAAACCCTTGAGGCTGACGTGGTCATGCACATCGCGGGTCACGACCAGCTACGAAACTCTCAAAGCCATGAAAGAGGCGGGATGCCGGCTATTGATCGTCGGGTATGAGTCAGGCGATCCGCAGATTCTGAAGAACATCAAGAAAGGCGCAACGGTTGAGCGCGCCCGGCAGTTTACGAAGGATTGCCATAAACTCGGCCTCGTCGTCCACGGAGACTTCATTCTCGGATTACCGGGCGAGACTCCAGAGACCATCAAGAACACCATCAAATTCGCCAAAGAGCTGGATGTGGAGACGATCCAAGTTTCTGTGGCGCATGCCTATCCGGGCACGGAGTTGCATGAGGCTGCTTTGAAAAATGGCTTTATGACCAACGATACGAAAATGGTGGACGACGCGGGACACCAGATGGTGCAGATCGAGTATCCGGGTCTGCCGGGGACGGAAATTCTGGAGGCCGTGCATCACTTTTACGATCAATATTATTTCCGGCCAAAGGCGGCATA
>Ga0302275_10005545_pt1 | contig 12124 bp, 8 predicted proteins | sample III_Bog_N2_2_FD_200229 | JGI IMG/M metagenome (GOLD analysis project Ga0302275, IMG submission 200229) | Peat permafrost microbial communities from Stordalen Mire near Abisko, Sweden - III_Bog_N2_2 | ecosystem: Environmental > Terrestrial > Soil > Wetlands > Peat | place: Sweden: Abisko...
CCAGCCAAAAAATAATCCCAGATGTCTTGGTAGCAGAAGCACCGCGCCCGCGCCCAGCAAAACAAAATAGGCCAATAGAACCATCCAACCCTGCCAGCAAATGGGCGGTCCCCAACCCCAACCGTATTTTTTGGCGGGAAACCAGATTTTCTTTTCGTGTGGCTTCAAATTCCAGTTGAACCGGACTTCATTGGCCCAGCACCAGCAGGCGTGTGCGTTTGTAAATTTCCTCGGGCGAGCCTTCGGCATCAATCGTAATGAGGAGTCCGCGCTTTTGATAAAATTCAATCAGCGGGCGCGTGCTTTGCTCATAGGCTTTCATCCTTACCTCGACGGCTTCGGACCGGTCATCTTCGCGCTGAACAAGCACTCCGCCGCATTGGTCGCAAATGCAATCAAATTGCGGACGTTTGGTTTCCACATGGAAAACGGCCTTGCACTTGGAGCAGACGCGGCGTCCGGAAATGCGGGCGACGATTTTGTGAAGCGGCAGGTCGTAATTGAACACGGCGTCCAATATGACGCCTTCCTGCTTCAACAATTCTTCCAATGCCTCGGCCTGCGCCACGGTACGCGGAAAACCGTCCAGCAAAAATCCCCCGGAACAGCTCAGACAGCGCGGGCGCTCGCCGACGAGTCGCAGCACGGTTTTGTCGGGCACCAACTCACCGCGCCTCATGTAGCCAAGTGCGCTTTGGATGGCGGGCGTCTGATCCTTTTCATCAAAGCATTTTGCCGCGCGGAAAATGTCGCCGGTGGAAAGGTGACAGCAGGCCAGTCGTTCGGACAACAGTTCCGCCTGCGTGCCCTTGCCGACGCCTGGCACGCCCAGCAACACCAGATGCCATGGCTTGCCCAGCGGCTTGCGTGGAGGCATCGAGCATTTTGCATCGCCGCCCTTGAGCCACGCGTTCCGATCCTGTTTGGGCATCAGGCCAGCGCCTTCCGCCTTCGGGAAAAAACGGTTTTCTTTCATACAATTGCGTTCATTTGGCTACAGATGGCTTTCATGTATTGCGCGCGTTCAAACGCCGCCGGCTCCGCGCAATTTTCCTGGCTCATGCTTCCCTTGAGCTGTCTGACCGATTTGTAATCGTGCTCTTTCATCCAGATAATCAGGTCGCGTTCAATCGAGGTGATCTTAGGGATGCCGTGGCGCAACAACGTCGAGCACAGCATCGTCACGTCCGCTCCGGCCATGAGCATCTTAATCACGTCCGACGCGCGGTGTATGCCGCTCGTCGCTGCAAGGCTGGCGTTGATGCGTCCGTGCAGCAGCGCGATCCACCGCAACGGCAGACGCATCGCCATCGGCGTGCTTAACAAAATGTCCGGCTTTACCTCGAGTGTTTCCAGGTCAATGTCCGGCTGGTAAAAGCGGTTGAACAACACAAGCCCATTTGCACCGGCCTGGTCGAGCCGCTTTGCCATGTTCGCAAAACTGCTGAAGAACGGGCTTAATTTCACGGCGACGGGAATTGTCACCTCCGCCTTCACCGCCTTCAAAATATCGAGGTAGGTCAGCTCGACTTCCGTGCCGGTCAGTTCCAAACTTGTCGGAATGTAATATATATTCAGCTCCAGTGCGTCCGCACCGGCTTGTTGAATCTGTTTTGCATAGGATGTCCAGCCGCCATTGGAAGAAGCATTGAGGCTGGCGATGATGGGAATATTCACCGCTTTTTTTGCTGCGGCAATGTGCTTGAGATATTCCTCCGGGCCCAGCCGATATTCGTCCGGCTCCGGAAAATAACTGAGTGCCTCGGCGAAACTGTCGGTGCCGTTTTGGAGATGCTCGTTTAACTCCAGCCGGTCCTGGCGCAACTGTTCTTCAAACAGTGAATACAGCACAATGGCTGCCGCACCCGCGTCTGACAGACGTTTGATGTTGTCCACTTCCTCCGACAACGGTGAGGCCGAAACGACCAACGGCGTGCGCAGTTTCAAGCCAAGATAATTGGTGCTTAAATCCATATATTTCCTTTAATTGTTAGTCAGGCATCCACGGCTGTGGGCTGTTTTGACGCTGGAATCGGTGCGTTTTCCACTTTAGTGTCACGCGCGGCCATGAATTGGTAAAATTTCCATCGCCGGTCGGCGTCCGCCTGCGCCTGTCCGAAAAATTTCTTCGCGTCGTCCGGCTTGCTCTTCGTCAGCATCTTGAAACGGTTTTCCGTCATCATGAAATCCTTCACCTTCGACTTCGCCGCACTCGAATCAATTTGCAGCGGGTTTTCGCCGCGTTCCGCGCGGCGCGGGTCGTAACGATAAAGAAGCCACTGGCCAGACTCGACCGCGAGCTTCTGCTGCCTCGCGCCGACGCCCATGTCTACCGCGATGCCGTGCGCAATGCAATGGCTGTAGGCGATGATCAGCGAAGGGCCGGGAAACGATTCCGCCTCGACAAACGCCTTTAACGTGTGCTCGTCCTTCGCGCCCATCGCCACACTTGCGACGTAAATGTTCCCGTAACTCATCGCGATCAAGCCGAGGTCTTTTTTACCTGCCGGTTTTCCGCCCGCGGCAAACTTCGCAATCGCCCCACGCGGCGTGGATTTGCTCATCTGTCCGCCGGTGTTGGAATAAACTTCCGTGTCCATCACCAGCACGTTGACCTTGCGGCCGCTGGCAAGGACGTGATCCAGCCCGCCGTAGCCGATGTCGTAGGCCCAACCGTCGCCGCCGAGAATCCAGACGCTTTTCTTCACAAGCTGGTCGGCCACACTGAGCAACAATTTACTTTCGGACGAATCAAGACTTTTCAGCTTTGCTTTCAAAGCCACGACACGTTCGCGCTGGTCATAAATCCCGGCCTCGTCGCCTTGATCGGCGGTGAGAATGCCGATGGCCAGTTCATCGCCGACTTTTGCGGAAAGTTTCTTGAGCAGCTCCTCGGCAAATTCCTTCTGCTTGTCAATCGAGACACGGAAGCCCAAGCCAAATTCAGCGTTGTCCTCGAACAATGAATTGCACCACGTCGGGCCGCGACCGCATTTATTCTTGGTGTAAGGTGTGGTCGGCAGGTTGCCGCCGTAAATCGAGGAGCACCCCGTCGCATTCGCTATGACCGCACGGTCGCCGAACAACTGCGTGAGCATTTTGATATAAGGCGTCTCGCCGCAGCCAGCACACGCGCCGCTGAATTCAAAGAGAGGCTGCAAAATCTGCTGTTGCCGCAATGTCGTGGTCTTGATGTTGCGCCGGTCAAATTCCGGCAGCGTCAGGAAGAAATTCCAGTTGTCATGCTCCGCCGCGCGCAATGGCATCTGCGGCCTCATGTTGATGGCTTTAAGTTTCGCCTCAGTCTTGTTCTTCGCCGGGCAGACATCCACGCACAACGCACAGCCTGTGCAGTCTTCCGCCGCGACTTGAAGCGTGAACTTCAATCCTTTGAACTCCGGCACGCGCGCGTCGGTTACCCTGAAAGTTGCCGGCGCATTTTTCAATTCCTCAACATCATAAACTTTCGCGCGAACGGTCGCGTGCGGGCAGATCGCCACGCACTTCAGGCATTGGATGCATGTTTTTTCGTCCCACACGGGGATGTCCAGCGCGAGGTTGCGTTTCTCAAATTGCGATGTGCCGGTCGGAAACGAACCGTCCAGCGGGAACGCGCTCACCGGCAGGTCGTCGCCGAAGCCCGCCGCGATTGTGCCGAGGACGTCACGGACAAATTCCGGCGCTTCCGGCGAAATCGGCGGCAACAACGGCCCCGCGCCGTTCAATTTATTGTCCAGCACCGGCACCTCGTGCAGATGCGCGAGCGTGTTGTCCACGGCCTGCAAATTCATCTTCACCACCTCGTCGCCCTTTTTGCCGTAGGTTTTCTTGATGGATTTCTTGATGGCGTCAATCGCCTCGTCCTTCGGCAGCACGCCGGACAGCGCGAAGAAACAGACCTGCATGATGGTATTGATGCGGCCGCCCATGCCGCTGTCGCGCGCGACTTTGGTGGCGTCAATGACGAAGAACTTCGCCTTCTTGGCGAGCAAGCTTTCCTGCACCGGCGTCGGCAGTTTCGACCAGACCTCGTCCTTCGAATGCGGCGTGTTGAGCAGAAATGTCCCGCCCGGCACCAGCGCGCGCAGCATTTCGTAGCGGTCCAAAAATCCCGGCAGGTGGCAGGCGATGAAATTCGCGCTGGAAACCAGATAGGTCGAGCGGATCGGCTGCGGGCCGAAGCGCAGATGCGACACGGTCATTGAACCGGATTTTTTTGAATCATAGACAAAGTAGCCCTGCGCGTAATTGTCTGTTTCCTCGCCAATGATCTTGATGGAATTTTTGTTCGCGCCCACCGTACCGTCAGCACCAAGACCGTAGAATAATGCGCGCACCACATTTTTCGGCTCGGTGGAAAATTCAGGGTCGTATTTGAGGCTCGTGTTGGAGACGTCGTCGGTGATGCCGACGGTGAAATGGTTTTTCGGCACCACGGAAAGGTTGTCGAACACCGCTTTGACCATGGCCGGCGTGAATTCCTTCGACGACAAACCGTAGCGGCCGGTGAAAACCTGCGGCAACGACATCAAATGCGAGCGGCGGGCTGCGGTCTCTTCCATCAAAGCAGTGACGACGTCCTGGTAAAGTGGTTCGCCCGTCGCGCCCGGTTCCTTTGTGCGATCAAGCACCGCTATTTTTTTCACGGTCTTCGGCAGCGCCGCCACAAAACGTTTGCCGTCGAACGGGCGATACAAACGCACTTTTAGCACGCCCATTTTTTCACCCTTTGCGACCAGATGTTCGACGGTTTCGTGTGCGGTTTCGCAACCGGAACCCATCAACACGATGACGCGCTCCGCGTCCGGCGCGCCGATATAATCGAACAGATTATATTTGCGCCCGGTCAGCTCCGCAAATTCGTCCATGACTTTTTGAACAATGTCGGGACATGCGGAATAAAAGCTGTTCGCCGCCTCGCGTCCTTGAAAAAACGCGTCGGGGTTTTGGGCCGTGCCGCGAAGAACCGGCTTGTCCGGCGACATCGCGCGCGCACGGATTTCTGCAATCAATTTTTCGTCAATCAACGCGCGCAAAACTGATTCGTCGAGTAGTTCAATTTTTGAAACCTCATGCGAGGTGCGGAAGCCGTCGAAGAAATGGATGAACGGCAGCCGCGAACGCAGCGAGGCGGCTTGTGAAATCAGCGCGAAATCCATCGTTTCTTGAACCGAAGCCGCGCCGAGCATTCCCCAGCCGGTGGAGCGACAGGCCATGATGTCGCTGTGATCGCCGAAAATAGAAAGCGCGTGCGTGGCGACAGTTCGCGCGGTGACATGAAAAACCGTCGGGAGCAATTCGCCCGCGAACTTGAACATGTTCGGAATCATCAGCAGCAGGCCTTGCGACGCGGTGAACGTGGTGCTGATGGAGCCGGTCTGCAACATACCGTGGACGGCGCCAACCGCACCGCCTTCGCTCTGCATTTCGATGATGGCAGGCTGCGTGTCCCATATGTTTTTTTTGCCTTCGGACGCCCATTGATCGCACCACTCGGCGATTGGCGATGACGGAGTGATGGGATAAATCGCCATCGCTTCGTTGAGGCGGAAGGCGACGTAGGCGGCGGCCTCGCAGCCGTCAATGGTTTTGAAAACGGGGGATTTTTTCATATCAAATCAAGTGTCTATGTGAACTTAAAATTATTTTTCGGCTTGGCCTGTCGCCAGTGCTCGAAGTCACATTAAACGTCTGCCGATTCAATGACTTTCCATTTATTGTCAAAAGCACCCCCTCCTTTGCGGATTGTTCAGCAGCAAACCAAAACCAAATCAAGCAGTGAGAATTACCGTTGCCTAAAGGAAATGAAATACAGCCGGAATCCATTGAAATATTAGCGCCGATTTGCGCTTGGCTTTCAAAAGCATCTGGCAGTAAACCCCATCGTTCAACGAACTCGACGCTCTTGCAAAACACCGCTTCATTTGATGTCAGGTTTGTTTCACGGCGCTTAGACAACACGTATCGCGAATAACTCTCGAAGAGAACAAAAGTCAAAGATGCATTTAATTCACAACCTTTTTCAAACCCTCGATTCCGAGGATCTGGCTTGGCGGGCTAGTTTGGCGAAAGTCAAATCAACCGGACTGGCGATCCATTGAATCGCGGAAGCTTCATCTGAGAAAATTTGAATGATGATCTGCGGGTTCGTATTCAAGGTCTGAAACATTGTGGCGTATCCCAAATGATGGCTGTTGCAGGCGATGATGGCCGACTTAAATGCGTTCGGAAATTGGATTTTCCCGCGGTTGGCCGCCAACACGGATATGTCCGGATAATGGATCGCCATCTCCTCAATCTGTGTCATGTCAGTTATCCGATGCGGAACGACTTTGACATTGATTTCGTAATTCTGGGATTCTGCGGCGAGGGCCAAAAGGTCATGGGCGGTGACACAGCCTTTGAGCGTCACGCGAACCACCTTCTTTTCAACTGTAATTGTGTATGGCATTTAATTTACTTCCCGTTCTATAAACAACCGAAACGCGCCGATATCCCCCCGAAAATGTCCGTCCTCCAAGCCAGCGAACGCGAGAATTATTTTTTGAAGCCAGATTGTCCAGAAAATTATCAGGGGTTGAAACGAATTATGGGATTTCAGCGCCGTTGGAGAGGCATATTTACATCGGCGCAACTGAATTCCATTAGGATTGCTATGGCCGGAACGATTGGCAAAACTAGACATTCTTGGCAGCCTTTTTGCCATCAAAAAGCCCGTCGCGTTTGGGAGTGCACCAAAGCCAGACCGCCGCACAGATGCTTGCGGCCGCAATTCAGTATGTGTAGCTGGCGTTGTAAAGATTGCTTTCCGGATCGTGAATGACCTTGAATCCCACCTTGCCGCAGATGTGGTGCATGGCGTGGTTCTCGGCAAGAACTTGGCCGGTAATTTTGGACAGCTTTTCCACTTTGCCAATTTCAATAAGCCGGCGGAGGAGTTCGGTGCCAAGTCCCTGCCGGTGCCAGGCATCGCTGATGAGCAGGGCAAATTCACCCTCGTTTGTCCCGGTCAACTTGCTCAAGCGCCCTACAGCGATGATTTTTTTCTCGTCTTCGGCGAGCATGGGCTTCAATTCGGCGACCAGGGCAATTTCGCGGTCGTAGTCGTTGAAGCAAATGCGAGTGAGCCGTTCGTGTGCGATGCGTTGCGAGAGCTTGAGGCCGGAGAAGTAACGGTGATAGACGCTCTCCTCGGACAATGTCTCGTGAAATTTCACCATCGCCGGCTCGTCCTCAGGTTTGATTGGGCGGATGATGACCGACGCCCTGTTTTTCAATTTCCACGGCTTGGCGTATTGAATCGGATACGGGCGTATGGCAGGCCTTGGCAATTTGTCCTCCGGCGTCTTTGGATCGTGCAGCACAACGCGGGCGTCGAGTGCATAAATTCGCTCGGATGAAACAAGCAGCGGATTGATGTCGAGCTCCGCAATCCACGGCTGCTCGACAACAAGCTGGCTGAAGCGCACAAGAAGTTGTTCAAGTTCGGCGATGTTGGCGGACTTGCGACCGCGCACACCCTTGAGCGCGGTGAAAATCTTGGTGCGCTCCATCATGCGGCGCGCCAGCGTGGCGTTGAGCGGCGGCAGGCCAAGCGCCCGGTCCTTGAAAACCTCCACGAGCTGGCCACCCGTGCCGAACAACAGCACAGGCCCGAACTGCGGGTCCACGCTGCTGCCGACAATCAATTCATAACCTTCGAGCTTGATCATCTTCTGCACGGTGACGCCGAGAAAATGTTCCCTGCCAACTTTTTTCGTGACGGAAGCCTCAATGGCCCGCCACGCACGCCTGATCGCCGAAGCCGTCCGCAAATTTAACTGCACGCCGCCGACATCGGTCTTGTGAGTGATGGTTTCGGAATGCAATTTGATGACGACCGGAAAGCCGAAGTGCGCCGCCGCCTTCACCGCGTCTTGTTCGGTCAGGGCAATGAGCGTCTCGACGATGGGGATGCCATAGGCCGCAAGCAATTTTTTGGATTCAAACTCCGTCAGGATCGTGCGGCCAGTTTTGCGCACGTCGGATATGATTTTCTCCGCCAGCTCACGGTCAATGTAGCCATGTCCGTTATGCGCGGGCGTGGTGGGAGTTTCGTAAAGCGAACGCAAATTTTCGCTGTAATGCCACATGTAATAAAATGCCTTGGCCGCGCGGTCGGGATATTTAAAGGTAGGAATGTTGGCGGCGTTGAGAATGTCCTCGCCCTTTTCAACCTGCCCTGCACCCATCCAACTGGCGAGGATCGGCTTGCCCTCGATGTTCGCATAAGGCTTCAAACATTCGGCGGTCGCCGTCGGGTCGGTCATGGCCTGCGGGGTGAGGATCACAAGCAGCCCGTCGGTGTTTGAATCCTTGGCCGCGATGTCCACGGCCTTGGCGTAAAGCTCCGGCTTGGCGTCGCCGATGATGTCCACGGGATTGTTGTGACTCCAAGTGGACGGCAAAATTTTGTTGAACGCCACCATCGTCTCGGGTTTCAACTCGGCCAGTTGTCCGCCGCTGGTGATGAGCATGTCCGTGGCGATGACGCTGGGGCCGCCAGCGTTTGTCACTATGGTCAGGCGCGGGCCTTTCGGACGCGGCTGTTTCGACAGAACTTCCGCCATGTCGAATAATTCAGAGATGGTATCCACGCGCAAAACGCCGACGCGTTGAAACGCCGCCTGCAATACCTCGTCGCTGCCCGTGAGAGAGCCGGTGTGTGACGCAGCGGCCTTGGCGGCTGCGGCGGTGCGGCCGGGCTTGATGACGATGATCGGCTTGGTCAACGCCACCTCACGCGCGGCGGACAAAAACGCACGTGCGTCGCCGATGCTTTCCATGTAAATGACAATGCTCTTTGTGTTCGGGTCGTCGCCGAGATGATAAATCAAATCGCCCCAGCCGACATCGAGCATTGAGCCGAGCGAAACGAACGCGCTGAACCCGACGTTCTCGCGCAGGCTCCAGTCCAGTACCGCCGTGCAAAGCGCTCCGCTCTGGCTGATGAAGGCGACGCTTCCCGGCCGAGCCATGTCGGCGGCGAACGTCGCGTTTAATTTCCCGGTCGGCACCATCACGCCCAGACAGTTCGGGCCGACAATCCGCAAACCGCCGCGTTGTGCCTCGGCCATGATCTGCCGTTCCAGTTCCACACCGGTCGGTCCGATTTCCTTGAATCCGGCTGAAATGATGATTGCACCGCGCACGCCCATTTCAACGCAATCGTGTATGATGCCCGGCACGCTTGGCGGCGGCGTGATGACGATGGCCAGATCGGGTTTTCCCGGCACAGCCTTGATGTTCGGATACGCCTTGATGCCGAGCACTGTGTCGCGCTTGGGGTTGACCGGATAGAGCGTGCCGGCAAATCCGCCTTTCTGGAGATTTTCCAGGATGGTGCGGCCAACGCTGTTGGGCGTCTCGGTCGCGCCGATAATGGCGATGGTCTGCGGCGAAAAAATCGGATCGAGCGGACGCCGCCGCGTCTGATGCAAAATGTCGTGGGCGGCTTCGAGCTTGTCGGAGGAAATGGTTGGCGTGTTCATATTATGTCTGTGTCATTCATTTGTTCGTCACGGGAACATGCTGACAGCGAAAAGGCTAAAAGACTTCCCATGCTTTGGCAAAGGCTCTCCATATATTGCTCAAACGATATGTCCGACAAGAAAATCGGCCCCCGCGATGGTTTTCTTTTGTTGCCGCATCATTTTTCAGCTAAACTCTCCGGTGAAACATTATGTTAAAAAAAATCTTTTCCCCCGGTAATGATTCTGCGGCAACCAACCTGGCCCTGTTTGTGATGAGACTCTGGCTGGGACCAACGATGTTTTTCAACCACGGCCTCGACAAGCTCGTTAATTTTCACGACAAGGCTGCGACCTTTCCAGACCCGCTCGGCATCGGCCATCCCGTGAGCCTTGCGCTCGTGATGTTCGCCGAAGTCGTCGGATCCGCGCTGCTGACCATCGGGCTGCTCACGCGATTTGCCGCACTGACGCTGGTGATAGACCTGTTCGTCGCTTTTTTGATGGTGCATCAAACGACCTTGAACGGTTCTCACGGCGGTGAACTGGCGTTTATTTATCTGTCGGGATTCTCTGCACTGCTCATCGCCGGCGGCGGGATGATCTCGCTCGACATGGTGGTTTTCGGCAGGAACAAAAAAGGCTGAACCGTCCGTTCCACTTCACTTGATGGACAGCGCTATTTTGATTTGGTTGACGGCTTCGTCGAGGTGTTTGGTGATGCGCTTCTGATCCTTGACGGAGGAGGAAGCGAGCACATTGGAGATCAGCCCGCTGGCTTCGCGCAACTTGTCGTCGGACAAAGGCTGCGGCTCGTTGTCCTTGAGATCACCGGAAAGATCCAAGCCGAGCAGCTTGGCGGCGGCTTAAATCTGGCGCATGGCCCTAACACGATGTCCTTTGTAATCATGGTCGCCCGTGACCAGGATATGACAGGCGTGATGCAACATCCCGGCCTCCGCCGAATCGCTGAACGCAACCGGTTACAGTTCGTTCTCACCGGCAATTGAAACGCTTAATGCCTGCTCTCTTGGCGATGTGGTCGCGCGGAGATTTGCGCCAAAGCCTAGTATGGACGCAAACCCCAAAAAATTTACGGCATTTGAAAAAGATGTTGTGTTCATACAATGGATACGGACGCCAGCATAACCGTTGAGATTTCATAGGCAAATGGCTTTTGAACTTGTAATTGACCGGCAACGGGTCTGCGACGAACAAATCCGCCGCTCCCCCGAATTTTGAAGCACTCCCCCTATTTATTCAGGCTCTCCCCCTATTTTTGGTGGTGTTTCCACTCTTTTTTAAATCATTCCCACTATTTCGACTGGCGTTTAACATATTTATTTAGGTTCTTCTCCTATCATTGAAAATATTTCCCCTATTTTTAAGAGCGTTTATCCTATTTCTGATGGTATTACTACTATTTCTTGAAGCATTTCTACTATCTCTTGAGGTATTACTCCTATTTCAATAATCATTTACATTCTTTCTTGAATCATTTATACTGCTTGAACATTCACAAATCACACCATAAAACCTGCAAAACCTATGAATTCCATATCAAAACAGCCAAATCCGCCGCTGATGCCGTTCAAGAAATTCGTCGAGGCCATCGGTGCGCCGGTGCGGTGCGACATCCTTGGCGCGCTGAGCGACGGCGAAGCCCGCATGGTCAACGAAATTGCCAAAATCATCGGGCAAAAACCGGGGCTGGTGTCCAAGCATCTAGCCTTGCTGCGCAGCGCGGGGTTGGTGGTGCTGAACCGGCGGCTGTATCAGGTGCCGGCGGCCTACATCGCCGACGCCGGAAAGCGGCATCTGGATTACGGCCACGGCCTCCTGCGCCTGCCGGATGAAAACGGCCAGCCCACGTTGTGATTCATTAACGCAAAGGCGCAAAGGTGAAAAGGTGAAAAGCCGCGAAGCGGCCTCGAATTATGCCAGGCTAATTTCCAACTGTTCCCTTCGGGTCGAATTAGTTCACTCGTTGTGGTTTTTGATGAACGGCAAATTGAATGACCGGCTTCATGCGATTTGGATTTGTTTCGAGCAAAACATCCAATCCAGCAACTGAAAAAACGTCTCGAATTCTCGTGGCAGTGGCATCGCCTTGACCTCCGTTGTAAACGGCGACACTTAAACCAAAGCGAGCTTCAAAAATAAGAAACCCACTGAAGCATTCAACGCTGAATCCAGCGGTTTCAAACATTTCCTTAATTTGCACCGCATATTGTTTTGCTTCTGTGTCCTGTCCAAAATAATAGACTCCCAAAGGTTGCTTTGGAATATTCCGCAGAGCGTGCAACAAATCTTTTTTGATTTCATTGGTCAACATTCGAGGAGAGGCATCTATCTTTTTCAAATGCGCTCCGCGTTGTTGCAAAATAAGGCCCGTTAGCGTCGAACCAGCACCAAACCAAAAAAGCCATTTGCAATCGGGAAATATTTTGCCAAGCAACATAATAGCCCCGCCAAACCAAGCTATCTTGAGACCTTCGCGAGCAAGTCTGTCGGTGGAGTTCCAAAAGGAAATCATAGAATCAAATGGAATAATTATCGCACAATTTCAAAAACTCCACCTCATCCAAAATCTTTACGCCCAGTTCCTGCGCATT
>Ga0302275_10005550_pt1 | contig 12120 bp, 10 predicted proteins | sample III_Bog_N2_2_FD_200229 | JGI IMG/M metagenome (GOLD analysis project Ga0302275, IMG submission 200229) | Peat permafrost microbial communities from Stordalen Mire near Abisko, Sweden - III_Bog_N2_2 | ecosystem: Environmental > Terrestrial > Soil > Wetlands > Peat | place: Sweden: Abisko...
ATTGAACAAACCAAAACGGCGAGTTTTGCTTTTTATAAATGGATGCCATAGCCAGTGCAGTTTGTGCAGTAAGCTTACTGCACTACATTGAAAAAGTCCAGCAAATGCGGCTATTCTACACCACTTTACACCACTATACCTGTGACGAGGGTTCGATTCCCTTCACCCGCTCCAATAAGCACGGGCATTTTGTAATTTCGTTGACTTTTAGTGACGGTTTAGTGCCAAATGGTGGCATTGATGTCACGCACAAGACCCCAAAAGAATCATTCCACTCGGAAGCCGGCAAAACGACCTCCGGTGTTTGTGAAAGTGGATTCGATCACTGTGACGATACGGTTCAGCCCTCAACGAGCCGGCGGCGCATGGTACAATTCTTGGATTGTCGATTATTCGCTTCATGGCAAGCGTTGCAGGGATCGCAAGAAAACATTTCGAAATGCCAAAGTCTGGGCTGAGGCCGTCGCCATCAAACTTGCGAATGGGGAAATGGAGGCCCTGTCGTTGAGTGGTGAGGACCGTCGGATTTACCTGGCATCGCTTGAAAATATAAAAGGATTGAAGATCGCTTTGGATGCTGCGACTCGCGAATACGCTGACGCCAAGCGATTGGTCAGAAATGCGGATCTCCGGGAGGTGGGCCGATTTTTTAACAAATACGCGCAGCGAGGGATCAAGCGTATTAAGATCCCGGATCTCCTCAAAAAATTCCTTGCTGATCTCGCGGCGGACAATCGGGGTGCCTATCACATCCGCGATCTTGAAATGCGGCTAGGCCGTTTTGCCGAGACGTTTCCCGGAGAGATTGCTGCCCAGAGAACTTAGACCGCTACTACCAGGAGGTAGGTCGCGGGGGGCGGGACGGGTGGTCTTCAGTTATCATTCTCAAGGTCCGCGTCCCGCTCGCCAACGAATCGGCTCTGTTTACACATGTCAACGAGTCACCCCCAACGCACAGGCGGCAGGCGTTAGCAAATCAATTTAAGCAAGCGATGGCATTTGATTTGCCGGACGAGTGGCGAGCGCCCTGGAATATATTCTGTGAGCGTATGACGCTAGCTGCCTTGGCGGGCGAAGATGTCACCCCGTTTGAGCGAGACAATCTTTCGGCTAACGCAGAACTGCTCACGCTCCTGAACAAACTACTTGCATGGCGGGGTGAATCGCTGGTCCGCTTTGCCAGTTGCGTCCTTTGTGGCAATTCTAAACGACTCGAGGACTTGGCTGGCATGGAGAAGGACGGAGAGATGCGCGGCAAACTGCGCGGCAAGCTCGGACGCACGCTGGAGACCATCACGGACGGAAAAATCCGGTCGCTAGATGATTTGGGAATCATGCCGAACCCTCGATTCGTGCTCCTCTCCGGACCGCTACGTCTCCGATTGGATGGCCAGTGGCTGGATCTGGGGAAGGGGAGCAATCCCACGCAGTTCCGCGTCAGCACCTCGAAGAACATCTGGAATTGTTTCAACGACTGCGAGCATGGCGGCAACACCCTCGACTTCATCGTCAAGATGGAGAAGTGCAGCATCCACGCCGCCGCGTTGAAAGCGATTGAATGGTTCAACCTCGATCCCGAGGCGATGGCCGCCAGTGACGACAAGACCGAAGCGGCCGAACCGAAAACGTCCACACCGACAACGAAGCCGGCACCGCGACGAGCGGCGAATGAAGAAAGTTCGGGGGATGGTGGCCGTCCGCAAGGACTTCCCAATCCGCCGTTGAAATTCCGGTTGGATAAACTGGAACGCAGTCATCCATATCTGACGGAGCAACGCAAGCTGACGCCCGAAACCATCATTGATTTCGGCATCGGCTATTGCGCCAAGGGTATGATGGCCGACCGTATCGCAATCCCGATCCACAACGTCAAAGGCGAGGTCGTCGCGTATGCGGGACGGTTTATTGGTGCCACACAGGAAGGTGCGCCCAAATACAAATTGCCGCCGGGATTCAGGAAATCGCAGGAGCTGTTCAACATCGACCGGGCTATCAAGGAACCAGCCGACCAGCCGCTCATCATCGTTGAAGGTTTCTTCGACGCCATGAAGTTGCACCAGCACGGTTGCCGCAAAGTGGTTGCCCTCATGGGCAGCACGCTGTCCACCGCGCAGGAGGAATTGATCCGGCAGCAGACCAACAGCCAGAGCCATGTCATCGTCATGCTCGACGAGAATGACGCAGGTAAGGCCGGACGTGAAGACATCGCGTGCCGCCTGTCGAAGTTCTGTTTCGTCCGGGTGCATCAGTTCAGTCAGCCGGACATGGAACCGGAACACCTGCCGGCGGCGGAGGTGCAACAACTGATGGAGGGTGTCCGATGAAACAGTATGCAGGACGCCGGCAAGGTTACGCCGTCATCGTCACCGTGGACGCCCGCCCGCTCAATCCCCGGCTGGACTTGTGGAATCACAGTCCGACCGGATTTGAGTGGGGTTACGGCGGCAGTGGTCCGGCACAGCTCGCACTGGCAATCCTAGCCGACCATTTGTGCGATGACGAAGAGGCGTTCAACTTTCACCACCGTTACAAATGGGCGGTGATTGCCGAACTTCCGAAACGTTCGTGGACACTGACCAGTCAGGAGATTGATCTGGTGTTGCCAAAGTTGCTCGATGTCGAGCCGTTGCTGGCAAGCGTTCATTGAGTGCTGCTAGTTTAGTTCACAGCCTCTTTCGATTTTCGAGAGAGGCTTTTTTTTCTTGCCGCTTCCTGCAAGTCCACACGTCTCCCAAGAATTGGCCGCGTGTCCTACTCTTCACATGGATTCAAAAGTTCATTTCAACCACACACCAGAAAGGAGATTCATCATGGATGTTCATTGCACCACCTGTGGCGAGCCGTGGGATGTCTATCACCTGCGGCACGACGCCATTTACGAAACCGACCTGTCACACGCCGAAGCGAAGGCATGGACGGAATTGTCACCGCACCTCAAATTGCTGGATCGCTACCGCGAAAAATTCAAGGACACCGGCTTTGAATTCGGCGGCTCGATTGTCAACGTCAAGCGCTGCCCGGCGTGTCCCAAGGACGCGAAGCCCGACCCGGACAAGGCCGCGCTCAAGGCCGGCATCGTCGAGATATTGGGCGACGATGAGGATGCGATGGTTGACGCGATGGAGGATTGCGGCGTATGAAAACAAAGCCGCCGCCCGCCAAGAAACGCAACGGCCACGATCCGAACCAGATTGAGTTTGCCATCATCTGGCAACTATCGGAGTATCCGTTCAAGCTGCGCGCCGGAGATATTTTCCGTTTCGAGGAACGGTTATGCCGTGTCATCCGCGTGAATTATAGTTGTGCGGTGGTCATCATGAACCGGCCGGTGCGGGACTTCAAAACCCGCTTCGACAAGCCCGTTCGGTTTCAGCCACCGCCCAAACGGTTTTACATCTCACCGGATTCCGAAGTCACCGTGCTTAACCGCAAGGCACGGCGTTAGTTCACAGGCGATTCTTTGAGTCGCCTTTTTTATTGACGCCTCCGGTTTATTTGATTCGGCCAGAAGTTTTCCGGGGCTGGATGCAGTCGGCGAGCGGACGAACTTTGATCCGGTCGTCCAAGGCGTAAACGCGGGTGCCCGGATAAACCACCCACAGTTCATCCAAGTCGAGGTCGGTGATCGCCAGATGCATCGAACGGGTGGCGGTGGGCGCATCCGCCCGTTTGAATTCCACCCCGATGCGTTTGCCGCCAACTTCCATCAACAGGTCGAGTTCCGATCCGCTGTGGACGGCGTAAAACCAGGTCTGATCGGGTTGCTGTGACTGGATGATTTCTTCCAGTGCAAATCCTTCCCACGACGCGCCGAGTTTGGGGTTGGTCAACAATTCGGCGGCGGACGGGATGCCGCAGAGTGTGTGGAACAGACCGGAATCGCGAAAATATATTTTCGGTGTTTTGACGAGCCGCTTGCCGAGATTGGCCTGCCAGGGCAACAGGCGGCGAATCATGTAGGTTTGCTCCAAGGCATCAAGATAAGCGCGGGCCGTGTTGGGGGCGATGCCCAGCGAGGCGGCAATTTCGCTGCCGTTCCAAAGCTGCGCATGGTAGTGGGCGAGCATGGTCCAAAACCGGCCCATCAGCGCCGGCGAAAGGCCGAAGCCCAGAGCTGCCAGATCGCGTTCCAGAAACGTGCGGATGAAATTCTTGCGCCAGTCCACGCTGCTCTCTTCGTCGTCGGCCAGATAGGAACGCGGAAATCCGCCTCGCTGCCAGAGTTTATCTTGTGCCCCGGACGGCAATTCGTTGAGGTCAAAGCCGCGCATTTCGATGATTTCAACGCGGCCTGCCAGCGACTCGGCGGCCTGCCGCGAAAGTTCCGGCGAAGCGCTGCCGAGAATCAGGAAAGTCGCCGGTTGATCCGCGCGGTCTGCCAGCACCCGCAACACCGGGAACAGTCCGGGTTGACGTTGCGCTTCATCAATCACCACCAGTCCCCGCAACCCCTGCAACGCAGTCATGGGATTTTCCATGAGGCGCGCCACCACCGGATCTTCCAAGTCGAAATACTGCGGGTGACCGGCAGGAATCATCTGCCGGGCCAGCGTGGTTTTGCCGCATTGACGCGGGCCAAGCAGGGCGACCACGGGATTACGCCCCAATGCTTTTTTAACCCGGTCAAAATAATGCTTGCGGACAATCATGGTTGAAATATTGCAATCATATTGCCAAATATCAAGTTCAGAATTTTGCCGTAATAGGTCGGCTTCAGGGTGGTTTTCATTGCAGCTGCTGGCAAGTTCACACGTCTGCCCTGAAAAAGGTCATGAGCATAAACTTCAGTCTGGGTTCACAGGGTTCATCAAACAATCAACCGAAAGGAAAATCATCATGACTGTTCAAACTGTTTCGTTTCCGGTGGGCAAAGTCGTCATCACACCCAATGCCCTCGACCGGCTGACACCGGCTGTCGCTGAAAGATACCAGTAGCTGTCGCGCACATGAACGTGGCCCAAGTAAGTGGCCAGTTCCGGCAGATGCACCTCCACATCCGTGTCCGTCCGATACCAGTTCAACAGGGTGCGAATGGCAAAGTAATGCCGCAGGTCATGAATGCGGGGGCCGCTCTGGTCGCCGGGTTTTCGCAATCCAATTTGGCAGGCGACCAAAAGGAACCAGCGGTGAACCGTGCAATGAAGCAATCGCTCCCCACGTTCCCAGACGAAAAAACTTGGGCTTGATGGTTGAGGGAACTGTCTGTCGCGGAGACAGGCATACTGTTGGAGCACCTGCACCGTTGAGGCATAAAGCGGCACCAGTCGTGACTTATTGCCTTTGGCGCGCCGGATCAACAGCACATTGCGTTTCAGGTCCACGTCCTCACAGTCCAAAGCCACGGTTTCGCCCACACGCATGCCTGTAGCGGCCAGCAGTCCCAACAAAGTCCCGAGCGTCACACCTTTGAGTTCGCTGCTGGGAGAGATCCGGAACGCAGCACGGATGAGTTGCAACACCTCTTCGTCGCGATACAGATACGGAGGCCGGCGACGAAACTGATGCGGCAGAAGTTTTTGCGCGGGAACTTGGGTGCGTGCATCGTGCGCACTGACGTAATTGGCAAAGCGACGCACCATGCCCAACCGGTTGCCACTCTGCACTGGCTTGATGCCCGGCCGTGTTGACCATCGAAGCGCCAGCTTTGTGGTGATGAACGATGCTCCATCTTCTTGTGCAAAACGCACAAAATTGCGAAGCAAAATCTCCGTTACCCGCAGTTTGTATCCGAGCTGACGGCGCAGTTTTAAATACCTGTCCAGGTGGAGGCTCAACGTGTTCATTGCACACCTCCCGGCCAGGGCAAAACCAACCCGCGCAAAGCGTTCAGATCCACCTTCGCGTAAATCTCGGTCGTCTGGGGCAGTTTATGGCGGAGCACCTGACCGATCTGACCCAGTGAAGCTCCGTTGCCGAGCATCCGGGTGGCCAAAGAATGACGGAGCACGTGGGCACCCCGATGCCGGGAAAAAACCTGAGCACGCGCGAGACCTACACGGACAACGTTGGCGACAGAGGATGGGCCGGCCAAACCTTCATGCGGCGCATGCTTTTGAATGAATACGCGTCTGGAAGAGCAAACGGGCCGCGCCTTCTGCAAATAATCGACAAGGGCCTGGCCAACGTCCTCAAGTAGCGGCAACCGATCCACCCGGGCACCTTTGCCACGAATGAGCAACTCCCCAGCTTGCCAGTTAATATCATCCAAGGTCAGATAGGCCACCTCGCCGGCTCGCAACCCTAAGCGGGCCAGAAGCAGTAAAATGGCGTAATCGCGTTTGCCTATTTTCCGCCGCCGATCACAGCTTCGCAGGATTTTTTCGACCTGCTCTGTTTCGAGATACCGCGGCAGTTCCGATAGGCACCAGCCCGCCACGGTGGGAACGGCGGCAGTCAGGTTTGATGCAATCCGCCCATGTTGGAAAAGGAAGCTCAAAAAGCTGCGCAGCACGGCTGCCGTCAACTGAAGGGAGCGACGCCCACGGTTGTCTGGCTAACTAGATAAATGAACGGCAACGTGGTGCGGGCGGCAAGATGCAGGACTGAAGTTCATGATATACTCGACTTGGAATGCACCGAAAGACACCTTCGGCAACGCTGGCAGCGTCCTCTACGGCAGCAAGGGGACGCCGACCTGTTCCTCCCCCATCACTTCCAACTACAAATTCTGAAGCTATGTATTCTCCCGGCGTATGGGGTGTTCGACATTTACAAGAATCCGGACATCCCGTGCGCGTTGAAGGACTACCAGCGGCAATTGGAAAAATACTGTCTGTGACGCATCTCACCCCCAATCCCATCTCCCCTTTGGATGCGGTGAGGGTGGCGTCCGATCGGCGGTCGAGCAGGGCGTCTCGTTGTTCGTTCAACGGTGGATTTGCAGGCGCAGGAACCGGTTGGTCACAGTGGCCGCCACGTTCGTAGAGCCGGTGACAGTGACGTTGACATATTGGCCGGGCGGAACGCCGTTGGTGGGCGATTCTGAAACACCCGTGCCGGGCTGATTGGTGACCCAGCCGGTTGATACGGTGTAGGTCAGCAGGTTGCTCCAGATGGACAGGTTTTCCGACGCCTGCACAAGATAGGTGATGTCGGTGGCCGTGGTGTTGCGCGGGAAGCTAAGCAGGAATTTGCCACCGACGACATCGCCGACAAATGGATTGGCGTTTGTGACCGTGGGATTGAAGGCATACGCATACGCCAGCAAATTGGCGATGCCATCATGCGTTGGATCCGCCGAATCGCCCGCAATGGCCGGGTTGCCGGCATTGGTCCCAAAATACGTCAGCTTCCATGTTACATTCGGCGGCTGGATGATGGTGAGCGTTGTGCTGATGTCCGCCGCCGAAGCGAGGCCGTTCCCGGCATTGCCTGCGTAGCCATAGGTGATGGCATACGGCGAACCTGCGGCGTCATTGGTCGCGAGCGAAGGATCGTTGAAGTTGATCCAGAATGCACCCGTGCTGTTTGTCACCGTCCCGCCGACGGTAAATCCATTGATGGTGGCGGTTACCACCTCGCCAATGGACGGATAAGCCGGACCGGACCCGCTCAAATCACCGCTCAAAATGATGCTCGTCACACCATAGGTGTTCGTCAAGGAACTCAACCCGGTGAACTGCAATGCCACCAGATTCACCGTCACGCTCACCGTGTTTGTCACGATGTTGTAATCCGCCGTATCCGACGGTGTGAAGCTCACCTGTACATTCGTAGTCCCCGCCTTTGGAACCAGGGCGGGATTCACAAATGCAAGCAAGCCTGGGACTGCTGCCCCTGCCCCATTCGTAAACGAACCGCTCGGCGTCGAACTTGCCAATGACTGGCCATAAGTGATTGCAGTGGCCGCGAGCGTCCCACCCAACAACGGCGTCGCCTTGCTTACCGTCACTCCAACAGTGTTTGTCTCATTGTTGTAATCCGCCACATCCACTGGAACAAAATACACCTGCACGTTTGTTACTCCCGCCAATGGCACTATTGCTGGCGTCACAAAATTTGTGCTGGCAATCAGCACCGCCGTGCCAGCGAGATTCGTAAATGTCGCCCCAGTCACAGTCGAACTCGCCAGCGTTTGGCCATACGTGATCGCACTGGCAATCAACGGCGTGGCAATAACCGGCGTCCCCTTGTTTACCGTCACGCTCACCGTGTTCGTTACGTTATTATAATCCGCCGCATCCGTCGGAGTGAAGCTCACCTGCACATTCGTAGTCCCTGCCTTCGGAACCCAAGTCGGATTCACAAAGGAAAGCACTCCCGGGACTATTGCACCCAACCCATTCGTGAATGAATCGCTCGGCGTCGAACTTGCCAGCGTCTGACCATATGTGATCGCAGTGGCTGTTACCGCACTCGATAATACCGGCGTCGCCAGATTCACAGTCACGCTTACCGTATTGGTCACGTAGTTGTAATCCGCTGTGTCCGTTGGCGCGAAAAACAACGACACGTTCGTAACGCCTGCCTTTGGCGCAATCGACAAATTCACAAAGCCCAATGTTCCCGGAACTGACACGCCCGCCACATTCGTGAATGATCCACTGGGTGTCGAGTTCGCAAGCGTCTGCCCATATGTAATCTCACTTGCACTCAACACGCCGCTCAAGATCGGCGTCCCCTTGTTGACCGTCACACTCACCGTGTTGGTCACATTGTTATAATCCGCCACGTCCAACGGCACAAAATACACCTGCACGTTTGTTACTCCAGCCAATGGCTCTATTGCTGGCGTCACAAAATTTGTGCTCGCAATCAGCACCGCCGTGCCAGCGAGATTCGTAAAAGTCGCCCCAGACACAGTCGAACTCGCCAATGTCTGGCCATAGGTGATTGCAGTGGCCGTCGGCGCACTCGACAATATTGGAGTCGCCAGCTTCACGGTCACGCTCACCGTGTTCGTCACGTCGTTATAATCCGTCGCATCCGTCGGAGTGAAGCTCACTTGCACGTTCGTATTACCTGCCTTCGGAACCCAGGTCGGATTGACAAAGGCAAGCACTCCCGGGACAGTTGCCCCCGACCCATTCGTGAATGAACCGCTCGGCGTCGAACTTGCCAGCGTCTGGCCATAGGTGATAGCCGTGGCCGTTGGCGCACTCAACAATATTGGAGTTGCAAGATTCACCGTCACGCTCACTGTGTTCGTCACGTAGTTGTAATCCGCCGTATCAGTTGGCGTGAAAAACAACAACACGTTCGTTATGCCCGCCTTTGGCGCAATCGACGAATTCACGAATCCCAACGAGCCCGGAACTGACACGTCCGCCACATTTGTGAATGAGCCGCTGGGTGTAGAACTCGCAAGCGTCTGCCCATAGGTGATGGCCGTCGCACTCAACGGCGTCGCAACAACCGGCGTCTCCTTGTTTACCGTCACGCTCACCGTGTTCGTCACTGTGTTATAATCTGCCGTGTCCGTTGGCGTGAAGCTCACCAGCACATTGGTTGTTCCTGCCAGGGGAGCAATTCCAGAATTCACAAAAACAAGCGTTCCGGCAATCGCCACGCCCGTCGTATTGGTAAATGTCCCTCCAAGCGTCGAACTTGCCAGCGTCTGGCCATACGTGATTGCCGTCGCGCTCAACGGCGTCGAAACAATCGGTGTTGAAAGATTGATCGTCAACACCGCCGCAGATTGAGTCCCCAAGGCAGACGCGGTGTTTGTTGGATTGCTCAAGGCGAGGTTCACCGTCAGGTTTGATCGCTCCAGAGAGTTGCCCAGAACCGGCACGGTAAAGCTTTTTGAAACCGTTTCTCCGTTCGTCCAGTTCAACAAGCCGGAAACGGCGGTGTAATCTACGCCGTTCACAGCCGTGCCGCCGGCTACCGTTGCATAGGACACTTGGGCCGCGCCGTTGGTGCCGCCAAGCCTGTTCACAGTGATAGTCAAGTTTGTGACCGTCTCCTTGACGCTGTAAGCCGTTGAATTGAATGAAAACGTTCCCGAGAGCAGGCCGAAGACGGAAACTGAATTCGACGTGCCAACAATCACCTCGCCGTCGGCGACGGTCGGCACGTTGAATTTGACGCCCGCGCCAAGGAGGTCGCGGTTGCCCGACGCCTGACCACTGTTATAAAGCTCGGTCGTAAAATTAGTGGCATTACACGCCACGAGCGTAGCCGCCGCCCCAAGCGACGTCGGCATTTGAATGGTCCAGACAATTCCGTTGTTTGTCCCGCTTGCGGAGATGCTGGGGGTAGATCCCTTGTTTGGGTAAGTGCGGGCGGTATCAGACAAGATGACATTATTGGCCAGCGCACCATTGGTCACCGATATGGCCTTCAGATTCTCGTTTTGCGCCGCGTAATAAATCCGGCCGTTAAAATAGGCGGGCGTGTCAAACGAAGCGCCGATCTGGCCAAGATTGGTCTGTACGATGAAATCGAAGACGTTGTTTTGGTCATAATGATTGTTCCCGGTGGTGAACTGGTCGCGGTTGACGACAAAAATCTGTCCCTGCTTGCCGGCTCCGAGCATCTCATGCGGATAATTCCCCGTCTGGTCGGGCAGCAGCATCAGTCCGCCGGAGCCGAGGTCGGAGTCTTGGGATTGCAAGGTGGCCTGATCCCACGGTGTGAAATAATCAGCTACAGCCAGCCCGTTGGTCGTCGTCAGTTTCATGAAGCTGTCGCCGTAATCCACCTTGCCGGAATTGTTCGTGGCGCTGAAACTTCCATTGCCGACCATAAAATAGAGGTTGCTGTTATTGTCCACGCATAATCCGTCGCCGCCCATCCAGAGGCCGCCCTCGGCCGCGTTCGCACCGTAGGTGGAAGTCGTTGCGTTGGGCGTGGTGTTGAAAACATAATTGGTCAGTTGCGTCAGGTTGGTGGTGCTGAAGCCGATGATCCAGCCGTGATACGGGTCGGTGTCCGCGTAACCGGCATAAGATATGTAAACAATTCCGCCGGACAACGTCAGTGCGCAACGCTGGTTTTCCTGCTTGGCATTGAACGTCACACGTCCGGCGACGCTGTCCACGCCGGTTCCGGCCACCGATGCGGTCACCAGCACATTTGTATCCGTGCCGTTGGTGATGTTCAGCGCATGAAGGTAATGATAATAGTTTGTGACTCCACCACTGACGATGCCGGTGAACACATCCACGTAAAGCGTCCCTGAATTGGTGTCAATCACCGGCGTGCCTGTGCTGCCGACCTGGGGAACGATGTCCGTGTAGGCGCCGCCGTTGTAACGCGTGCCGAAACTCTTGTTCGTATAGGTCGCCGTCGTGGTCACCGCCGCAGCGCCGAGATTCGTTTTCCAAAGCTGACCGCCCGACGCGCCCCCATTGTCCGCGTCGAACGCATAAACCGTTGCGTTTTCCGTGGCGATGTAAATCACGTTGTGCGTCCCCTGCCCCGGAATGTTCACATTGGGCATGTACAGCGGCTGCGCATAAACACAGCCATCCACCGGATAAGTCAGAAGCTTGCCGAAACGCGTGGAGGTCACGTTGGTCAGGTTCAGGATCGTCTCGTTGGTGTTCAGCCCCGTGCGCAGGTTGTTATTGTGATACGTCCAGACGCCCACCTGCGCTTCTGTGCGCAGGGAAGCCAGCGCCAAACACCACACCAATATGATTAAAGTCAATACCCTCACGATTATCACAGAGCATAATCTTAATTTGGCATAGTTCAATCAAAATGCAGCCGGCATCATAAAAGGATTGCTCTGGACAACCAGCTTCACCCGGCGCAAAGTCGCTCTTCAGCAGCAAATTCGCAACCCGATGAAACGCGCGTTCACACTCATTGAACTGCTGGTGGTCATTGCCATCATCGCCATATTGGCGGCGTTGCTTCTGCCCGCATTGAACCACGCAAAATCCTCCGCCAAACGAATCACCTGTACCAGCAACGTCGCCCAGATCAACCTCGCCGTCCGCCTGTATGCCGACGATCACTCCGACATCGTCGGCTTCTACACCAACACCATTTACTTCGATTACAAGAAGAACATCCTGCCGTATCTCGGCCAGACCGGGAACTCGTCCACCAACGCCGTCTTCGTGTGCGCCGCCGATGACTGGGTTTTCACCGGCACCCTGGGTTCGTGGTTCACCGACCCTCCCCTGAGCGGCCACGGCTTTTGCAACCAGTCATGGACGGATTTTT
>Ga0302275_10005551_pt1 | contig 12120 bp, 6 predicted proteins | sample III_Bog_N2_2_FD_200229 | JGI IMG/M metagenome (GOLD analysis project Ga0302275, IMG submission 200229) | Peat permafrost microbial communities from Stordalen Mire near Abisko, Sweden - III_Bog_N2_2 | ecosystem: Environmental > Terrestrial > Soil > Wetlands > Peat | place: Sweden: Abisko...
CCAACCCGCACACGTCATCGCATGGTCGCTCTGGCGCAGAGCTCACCAAGCCGCCGCTCAGCGGGCGCACTTCAAAGCAAGTAGGCAACTGTAATGCTAGCTCAACCCTGCCATCGACCTGATAGAGCAGCTTCCGGCCTACGCTAATTGCCTTCGGGCCGACCGATCGAGGGCGAGCTGGCTGTATCTGTGGATTGACGCCACCAACGTCAAAGTGCGCCAGGCCGGCCGCATCGTTTCGGTGGCGGTGATCGTCGCGGTCCGCGTCAACAGCGACGGACGGCGGGAGATTTCTCGGGCCGTCCACGGACCTATTGCCGTCATCCAAAAATTGAGTCCGTCGACGGACCCATTTTCAAAACCAGGCAATCTGGCCCGTACTCGGACCTAACGCGGCCGGCCGAGCCCAAAATGAGTCCGTCCACGCCTATTGCCGTCATCCAAAAATTGAGTCCGTCGACGGACCTATTTTCAGAACCGGCCAATTAGGTCCGTACTCGGGACATAATCCGGCCCGCCAGCCAAAAATTGAGTACGTAGGCGGGCTCACTTCGCCGAAACTCAGAATTTGAGTCCGGGCGCGGGCGGGCCTATTTCGAGAATTCCCGAAAGCTAAACGAGCGCACGCCACGTGCGGAAACCCGCACGAATGGGAAGTAAATCACAAAATGGTTCCACAAAGCCCGGAAGCCCCACCCGCTTGCGAACTCATTGTGTTCTTGATATGTTCACTATAAGTGGTCGCTCCATCCATTCTGAAATCGAGCCGGACGTGCCTGCGCAGATCGTCATCACCGAGAAAACTAGCCAGGCCAAAGACGTCCGCAGCGCCATCGGCTCGCGCTACGGAGATATCCTGCCGGCAGAGGGGCATCTGCTCGACCTGCTCGAACCTGAGGATGTAGTGCCGGCCTGGAAACGCTGGTCGCCGATACTTCTGCGGCCGGAAGGGCTTTACGCAACTCGCCCAGCAGACGGCGGCAACAAAGCTGCCAAGCTCAGAGCCATTCGCGAGGCCCTTCGTACCGCCAAGCGGGTTTGGCTGGCCACTGATTGCGATCGTGAGGGTCAGCTGATCGGCCAGGAAATTCTCGAGCATTACCAGTACCGTGGCGAGGTCATGCGGGTGCTTTTCACCGCGCAAGACTCGCAGACCATCCGCGACGCATTCGGCCGGGCAAAGCCCAATATCGAATATGCCCGCCTTTACGCCGCGGCTGTTGCGCGGCGGCAGGCCGACCAGATCTACAACTTGTCACTTACCCGCACGGCGACCGTTGTGCTGGGCCGGGGAGCGCGTCGTGTGATCGGCGTTGGCCGCGTAAAAACGCCGACTTTGGCCATCGTGTGCAGGCGCGAGTTGGAAATCCGGAACTTTGTGCCCCTCGCCTATTTTGAAGTTGTTGCCACCGCGAAGGTGGCGGGAGGCCAATTCCAGATGCGGTATGCGCCGCAGGACCGGATCGTTAGGCGCGAGATTGCCCAGGACGTCGTCAAAGCAGCCGACGGATTCGAGGGCGCGCTCGCCGTGCGCGTCGAAGAGAAGCGTCAAGGACCGCCCAAGCTGCATGATTTGCCGTCGCTGCAGAAGCTCTGCGGCTCACGCTTCGGCTGGTCCGCCAGCAAGACGCTCGAGGTGGCGCAGGAGCTCTATGACGGGCAGGGCAAGAAGATCATCACCTACCCGCGCGCCGAGGTGCGCTATCTGCCGGCGAGCGTGATTTCGGACGTGCCGCGGATCGTGGCGGGCCTTCAGGTGGGCCAATCGTTCAGCGCGATTCCCCTGCCCCAACAGCCGGTCATCCGCAAGGGTGCGAGCGGCACGTTCTACGACAAGGGACTGGAAGGCGCGAGCCATCATGCCGTGATCCCCAACGTCAACACGATCGACAAACTGCCGGAGGTCTGGCCTCGTCTTTCGTCGGACGAGAAAAAACTGTTCGACGTTATCACGCGGGCATATCTGGCCGCCCTGATGCCGGACTTTTGCTACCGCCAGACAACCGCAACACTGGACGTGCGCGGCTTCGAATTTCGCGCCGCCGGCCGTCAGCCCATCGATCTCGGCTGGCGAGCAGCCTTTCCAGAGTGGCAACCCGCCGACGAAAAGGGCAATGAGGCGCAATTGTTGCCGCCACTGCAAAACGGCGAGACCGCAATGCTGCAGGATCCGAAAATTGAGGACAAGGAGACCCGGCCGCCGCCGCGTTATAACGAAGGCACTTTGGTTGAGGCCATGCAAAATGCCTGGCGTTTTGTCGAGGATGAGGTTCTGCGGGAACGTCTGAAGGAAGCCAAGGGTATTGGCACGCCAGCGACCCGGGCTGAGATCATCGGCGGGCTGAAGAGGCAGGGTTTTCTGATTGCTCAGGGAAAGCACGTCGTGCCGACCGAGGCCGGCCTTTCGCTGTTCGGCATCCTCAAGCAGGCAGATCCGGCACTGGTTGATCCGGGCGTGACGGCGCAACTTGAATGCCTGCTCGACGACGTCGTTGTTGGCAAACAGAATATGGTCGGCGCAATCGACGCCGTGTGTGATGTTGCCCAGCGAATTATCGGCAAGCTCACGGAAGGCGCAGCCGCCGGAGGGCCTTCCTTGCTTGGCGCCTCGGTCGAGAAAGGTGCTGGAACTTATCCGCCAACGCCGGCAATGAAGCGCTTTGCTGACAGCCTGGTCCGGCAAAAGGGCATCAAGCCGCCGCCTGGCTACAAAACGTCGATATCAATCTGCGGCGCGTTTCTCAAGCAGCACGCGCCCAAGAGAGCCGACGGTGAAACGGCTGGGAGAATTGACCCTAGACCGGCAAGTTCGGCACAGTTGTTGTACGCTACGAAGCTCGCGCTCGGGAAAGGCGTCCTCATTCCCGATGAGGCCAAGGCCGACTCGGCTTCAATGGCCGCGTGGATAGACTCCAACCGAGTCACGAAGCGGCGTAAGAGCGGGCGCAAGACCGCCTCCAGGCCGGCGGAATCAATTGCCACTCAATCGATGGTGCCGACGAAGATCTCCCGAAAGCGGAGGGCTACTGCTGCCGCCGGTGCATCAATGGCCGCCCCGCCAAATACGGTGGCAGGCACGTCGCTGCGGATTCCTTATGGCAACAAGGATGTCGCTCTGAGGCTTGGCGCCCGTTATGGCTCGACGGGATGGTATGCCCCGCCGGGTGTTGATCTTTCTGTATTCGGCAAGCGCGGGTGGCTGTAAGGGTCGATCTCTATTTCGGTAAGGGTCGCGCTTACTAAATCGATATATCCCCGCCGACAAGACCGCTCGATGCGAACGTCAAGGGCACGCGAAAGGTCATTTCTTGACCTCTTTGCGAGCCCTTCTTTTTGCCGGCAGATCAGCGCCTTGGATGCCGTAAAGCAAAACAATTCCACCAATTTCATAACCATCCGTACAGGTCAGCATTGCTTTACCAGCCTTCTTAAGCTTTCCGGTCACTGAGCATGCAATGGTGGCTGCAGATCGGGGGCCAACCTCGGCAGGGAAAGCGTAAGGGTCAGGCTGCAGAGCAGCCTGACCCGCTATCTCCAGGGAATGCGATGCCTCCAAAAACGCCGCCAAGGAAAACAAGAGGCAGGAAATCAAAGGCGGTCACGCCGGCGGCCTCTGCATCGGCATTTTCAGCGATGTCGTTGGCGACACAAAACCTGATCAACATGGTTGTCGTTGCGACCGTCTCTGGTGGCGTTCTGCTGACGCTTCTAGCCGCCACGCATTTTTGAGCTGGCAACGTTCGCTTATAACCCCTTTTATTTTCATCATCATGCACCGCAGCAAGCCATCGCCGCCATAAACAGTGGGTGCCCGAAAGGTTTGGCTCTCCATCCAGTCTCACGCAAAAGTATCCTGCCCCGGGGCAATCCCGAGCCGAAAGCGTCCGGCCTCGGCCACCGTTGAAGGATAATATCCACTTGCCAGACCCCACCGTACCGGTTTGGAACCGGCTACGCCCCTTCCGATCGTCTTCACACGGGGCGAAAGGAAGGGCATGCTCGACGCTCCCTGCCCTGCACGAACAACGCTCCATCCAGCAAAGACATGGTCTTCATTTTGGGAGGACGATTTACATGATGTCACGTCGGCAATTTGTAGCCTCCACGCTCGCCGCGGGGGTGGCGCTGGAAGCAGGAACGGCGACAGCCCAGCGGGCCAGGCGCACCGTCGTCGATTCCCAGGTGCACCTCTGGAAGGCCGAATCCGAGGACTGGAAATGGGTCCCGGGTATGAAACCGCAGATGCCGGAGCCGTTCACCATCGAAAAGCTCGTTCCGCTGATGGATCAGGCCGGCGTGGACCGCGTCGTGGTCGTGCCACCCTCATGGCCGGGTGACCGCAATGACTACGGCCTCGAGGCGGCCAGGCGTTATCCCAATCGCTTCGGGGTCATGGGACGCATCTCCCTGAAAACCCCTCAGGCGGCGGCGCTGCTGCCAAAGTGGAGGGAGCAGCCGGGCATGCTGGGTGTGCGGCTGACGTTCCTCGGTCCGGCCCAGGCCTGGCTGACCGACGGCACACCGGACTGGTTCTGGCCGGCGGCCGAGCAGGCCGATATCCCTGTCATGTTCCTGACGGACGGCCAAAACGCACGGCTTGCCAGCATTGCGGAGCGTTATCCGCGCCTGCAGCTGATCGCCGACCACATGGGCATTGGCGGCAATACCCCCAAGGAAGGCCGGATCGCGGACGCGATCAGCCAGACTTCTTCACTCGCCAAATATCCAAACGTCTCGGTCAAGCTGTCGGCGGCGCCAAACTACTCGTCAGAAGCCTATCCGTTCCGCGATTTCACGGGACATATCAAACGGCTTTTCGATGCCTACGGACCAAAGCGATGCTACTGGGGCTCCGACATCACAAACGGCTTCGATAAATCGACCTACAAGCAGCGCATCACCCATTTTACCGAGGAATTGCCGTTCCTCTCTGAAGAAGACAAGGACTGGGTGATGGGCAGGTCGATCCTCGAACGGCTGAGGTGGACATAGAGCTGCTCTTGCAAGTCCGCTAGAACTCCGGATTCCAGGTAGCTGTCTCAATCGAGCTGCTTGCGCCACGTCGGTGCCACGCAGGGAGCGTCAAGAAACCGGTTGCTGATTGAACCAGCTCCCCGACCTATGGAGCATGCCCAATGTTCGGCGGCGTGATGGATTGTAGTCAGACAAAAAGAAGCTGCATCTCGCGAGGTCGTACCGTCTTATCGCTCCGTAAACGCGACATCCAGGGAATTGAAAACCGGCTTGAACATATATCGAATGATTGATTTCGAGCCGGTCTGGATATGGGCCTGAAGCACCATTCCCGGCGTAATCGGATAATTCGTTGAACCGGAGCGGACGTGGTCCTGCAGAAGTCGTATCGTCGCCTTGTAATAGGGTTCAGAGGCATTCTGCCCCGGCGCGGTTTGTTGACCTGGCGGAGGTGAAAATGTCGTGGCCGACAGATATTCGACCTTGCCGCGAACGGGACCGAAGATTGCGCTGTCATAGGTCAGGAGCCGGATCTCCGCGTCGGCATCCGCACGTATATGGCCGGAATCCTTCGGATCGATGTGAACTTCGGCAACCAACTCACGTTCTGTCGGTACTATTCGCGCCACCAGGTCGCCGGCCCGAACGACTTCTCCGATCGATTTCGGCGCGAGCTCCTGGACGATCCCATCCGAGGGCGCCCGAACCAACAGGCGATCGGAGCGATCGGCAAGCTTGACCAATTGCTGTTCGGTTTCTGCCAGATCACTTGCCGCCTTGACCCGCTCCTCGCTTAGCTTTTGCTGCGCCTTGGCGTCCGCCTCCCATAAACTGCTTTCTGCCTCGATCAAGGCCTCTTTCGCGGTATCGAGCTTACCCAGGAGATTGAGCCGATCACCTTCGCTGCGCTGGAAGGCAGATTTTGCCTCGAGCCAACTCTTTCGCGATCCGGTTCCCAGATTTTTCAGGCTTTCTTGCATCTCGACCAGTTCTTGCTGGACCTCAGCTTGGGCGCGAGCGGATTCCAGACCGGAAGTCAGCGTCGCTATTTCACCGCGCTTCTGAGCTACTTTGGCAGCCAGGGTAGCCTTTTCCTGGCGCCGCTGAATAACAGCGCTGACATAGAGTTTCTCTTGTTCCGTTGCCAGATCCGGGAATTGTTTGGCCAACTCGTCAAAGTCCGGCGCAGCTTCGCTACTTTGTGCCTCGAGGCGAATAAGCTGAAGTTTCAGGGCTGCACGCCGAGATTCAAATTGCTTCCGCTCACCGACCGACGATTCCGGGCGCAGCCGAATCAGAGGTTGCTGGGCTGTTACCCTCGATCCCTCTTTGACAAAAATCTCGGCAACGATCCCCCCTTCGAGATGCTGAACCGTCTGGACTTGACCGCGTGGAACAATTTGGCCCTGGGCGATAGTCACTTCCCGAACCCGCGTCATTGACGCCCAAACAATCGTCGCGATGACGAAGCCGGAGATGGTAATCAGGGTCGCCACCAAAACACGAGGCGGCCGGCCATCTTCCAACACAAGCGGTTGGGTGAGGCGCCGTGCGATTTCGGTCCGCCGGGTGAGCATTGGAAGCAAGGTTTTCGAGCCTCACGTTAAATCAATACGCGACCGGCAAATTATAGATAATTCGAATTAATAAAATATTAGGCTGCCGCGGATATGCGCTCCAGGACCCTGTCCGGCGGGCCGTCAAGCACGACTTGTCCGTCCTTCAGCAGGATCACGCGGTCGGCCAGCCGCATATGGCTCGGGCGAAACGTCGTAAATAGAACCGTCGCACGGCCCTTCAGCGCCGCAAGCTTCTTAAGCAAATGCAATTCTGAATCTGTATCCAGCGAGGCCGCAGGGTTATCCAGCAGGTAAATCGGCGCATCTTTAATGAAACAACGTGCGAGTGCCAATTTCTGCTTCAATGCGTCCGAGAAATTCTCAAGATCTGCGGCCGTCAGTCGGCGATCGATGCCCTCACCCATCAACTGCTCATCGCTCTCGAGTCCCATTTCCTTGAGAACCCTCTTGACGTCTGCGTCGGTTGCATCTGGTCGGGAAAGCCGGATATTTTGCGCCACGGTGCCGTAAAAGAAACTCGTCGTTTCCGGCAAAAACCCTATTTGAGAGCGCCATTCGGCTGGATCGATCTGCCGCAAATCCATGTCGTCGACCAATACAGCGCCGAGAGAAGGCGGGTAAAGTCCGGCAAGAAGTCGAAGCAGAGTTGTTTTGCCAACGCCGCTCGCGCCTGTTATGGCGATCATCTCGCCTGGCTTGATCTCGAGTTGCACTCCACGAAGCACGGCCTCCTGGCGTTGCGCGTAACGAAAGGCAAGACGCTGCACGGATACCTTTCCGCTGAACTGGCGGAAGAAGGATCGGGGAGCCCGTGTATCTCGTTCGCTCCGTATCTTCATGAGCCTGTCAATTTGCTTGAAAGTCTGCACTGCCTGTTCCAGCCGAGGGAGCGAAAGATAGGTCGATTGAAGCGGCGACAGTACGCGCCACACCAGCGCCATGGTGCCAATCAGCGCCCCTGACGTCATCGCCCCCTTGCTCACGCTCAGCGCACCAAGACCAAGCGTCGCGATGCCGGCGATGCTCACCAGCAACTCGCCCATATTTTGCACAACATTATTGAATCGATGCGCCCGATGGCTCTGCTCCGAGATCAATCGGCTAAGATCCTGGTGCCGCGCGATCCAAATGTGTTCGGCGCTCAGCGAGCGGATCGCAGTGCGCTTTGTGAAAATCTCGTGAAGCAAAATGTTGCGACGCTGCTTGGCGTGGCTGAGCTTGCGAACATAACTGCGGGTTACCGGAATTGTTATCGCCGAAAGCGCAAGGTAGACTGCGATTAGCGCCACCGGCACCCACACGAGATTTCCGCCCCACACCGCAATCGCAATCAGAAAAATAAAAATAAATGGAATATCGACGACTGATGAGGCCAGCGTTCCGGTGAAGAAATCCCGCATACTCTCGAACTGCTTCAGTCGAGAGATTTGAGTACCGACCGGAGCCGCCTCGACCATTGAAATCGGCATGTTGAGGATCACCTCAAATGCCTTCATGCCAATCAGCGCATCGATCCGGGAACCAAAATACGCCATCGCGCGCGCGCGAACGCTGCGCAATGCCAGGTTTGTGGCGATGACAATGCCTGCGCCGACCGCCAGCATAACCACGGTATTTATCGACTTCGTCCCGATGCCTAAATCGTAAACGCAAATGACAAAGATCGGCAGCGCAAGGGCTGCCAGGTTTCCCAACAGACTAAATCCGAGCGTTGCGGCGATCGTCGGCTTGAATCGCTTAATCGCAGAAAACAGCCAGGACGTTCCTGGTTCAACAGCTTCGGTCCTGGCCGCCAGGTCCGAAACAGAATAGGTCCAACCACCTTGTTCATCGGGTTCGATTTTTTTCCAAGAAGCGGATTTGCCGTCAAAAGCCAGGAGTGACCCGTCCGGCTCACGATCCGCGATCAAAATGATGTCCGTCCCGTCACGCGTAAACAAACAGGGGATGGAGTGTGACTTGATCTCTGATGGCTTTAAAAATCTTCGGGTTGTTCCGTATCCCAGCAATGACAGGACGCGACGCAGCGCCTCAATGTTGTCGATGCGGTCGAAATGGGGCAGCGCCTCCTGAATTAAGCGCCCTTCGCCGGCCCAGCCGAATAATGCGAGAGTCGGAGCGAGACAGGCTTCCGCGGCGGTCTCGGGATGAACGATACTGTTAATCGTAGAGATTAGGGTTTCTTCCGGGAAGCCGGACTCTTCTGAAACACCGGCAAATTCGGCTGCAAGACGCGCCAAAGTTGCATGAACCGGATTTTCCGGCGTCCCTGGCGCGGGCGCCTGATTCGGGTCAATGAGGTGCGGTTCTGCTTCTGCCTGGGCGGTCACGTAGCAACCTTTCGCGGCTCGCTGTTCGAAAGCGACCAATCGGCGCAACCGTCTTCAAGAGCGATTAGATGGTCGCACAGGGCCAACAGCGACGGACGGTGTGTTACAACAATGACGGTCAAGCTGCCGCGGAGAACATTCAGTGCCCTAATCAGCGCGGGCTCGGCGTGGGCGTCCAAAAGCATATTGGCTTCGTCGAGCGCAAGCACGCGCGGGCGATTTGTCAGCGCACGAACGATATTGACTTGCTGCGCGATCGACATCGGCAGATCATCACCGATGCCTTCTCCCACCCTCGTCTCGTAGCCATCCGGCAGAAGATTGACGGTTGCCTCGAAGCCCAGGAGTTGCGCCATTTTGCGCGCGAACTCGCGCTTCTCCGGACCGAACATGGTGAGATTTTCCATGATCGTTCCGGAAAATATCGCGGGCACAGCGCCAACGTAGGCTATGTTTCGGCGTATCGCCGGAAATTGTGGATCCAATGTCGATACGGCGTCGACCGTTACGCGTCCCGCGGTTGGCTCAATCTCTCCCTGGATTAAATTCAGTAATGTGGTCCGCCCCGCATTTTCTTTTCCCTTCACACCTATCATTGCGCCAGCTTCGATCGAAATGTCGCGGACTGCCAGGGTGTGATTGAGATCGCCTGGATGTTTGTAAACGACGTTTTCGAATCGAAGCTTGCCACTGACCGGCCTCAGCAGTTCCGGAGCGGCCTCGGTTGGCGGCAGATTGAGGAGCAACTTGACCTCAGCTCGACGATGGTCGACGGTTTCCTTCTCCGTCCAAAGTGAAATTGCGCGCAGAAGCGGCTGCAAAATTTGGCCCGACAGCATCGTGCAGGCCGCAAGCGCGCCCATGGTGAGTTGATCGTTGATGACCTGGGTACCTCCGATCGCAACGACGACGAGCTGCGAGACGCTCCCGAAAAGCAATGCCGCGGTTTGGTTAGCCTGGCCGGTCGAGATGGAAGCCATGGTCGTTTTGGCCACCGCTTCCTGCAACCGCTCGAAGCGTCGCTGCATCTGTGGCTCCATCGCCATGGCCTTGACCGTGTGAATCCCGGTCAGCACCTCGGCGATAAAGTCGTATTTTCGGTTGTCTTGCGCTGTACGCGCATCGAGTATTCTGCGGAATTTGCGGGCACGACCAATGGCAAGTGCAGCAAACCCGAAAAACAGGCTGGCCGGTACGAGCACCATTGCGCCGCCAACGATCGCCATCACCAAAAGAGCAATGCCCACAAATGGCAGGTCAATCAGGACCAACCGGGCCTGGCCACTGTGATAGTCAGCCAGTGCTGCTGCCGCGGCATAACGGTTCATGTGAACCGCGCCAGGCTCGCGCTCAAATACTCCATTGGGCGCTCGCAAGAATCGAGCGACCCCTTCGTTTTCTACGGTTCTGGCAAAACAGGTCGCCTGCCAGGACAGCAGAACCGATCTTAGAGTTTTTAGAGTGAAGTCGATAACCAGCGCAATTGCGAGACCAAGGAAGAGCCACGCAAGCGTCGAAAACGATCGATTTGGAATAACCCGATCGTACACCTGCATGATGGAAAGCGGGAGCGCCAACGCCAACAGGTTTATGACGAAAGAGCCGATATAAATTGACGTCGGAACCGTTGGTTCGCTAACGGGGATTCCGTCTAAAGATACAAAGCTAACCGGCTTCTTGCGGGCCGCGCGAGCCAGCCGGCGGCCTGAAGAGCGAGTTATTGTTTCCGATGCGGAAACGGCGATGAAACGCTTATGGAACACAACCGCTACGCCATTACATTAAGAACATCCTAACGATGACCGCATTTGCTTAGCGTCCCGTTAAGGTAAACTCGGATCACGCGCTCGCATGTACCTGGGTGCAAGTATCCTTTTCAAATTCTTAATAGGAAGCTCCGAGCTGCGTTTCATCAATTGGCACGCGTTTAATCAATTGCCAGTAGGTTCACTGCGAGCTTTTTTCAGTCGATCTTTCGGACAGACGGTGTTTTCAGGTGATCCATGCCAAACAACGACATTTTAGATGATTTGCTGGTCCGCACGGACAAGGCCGGTCGGAAAGCAGAGGACGTCGTCGAACCCGTGCGCGGCCACCATGGGGACGAAAGCGGATACGACCTAACGAATCCGAATCTTCACCACGGAGCTGAAGCCAATTATGCTCCAACGCTGCAGATCGTCACCAAGTCTCCGTCCATTGCGGCTCCCAGCGAAGAAGCGTTCCACGAAGACCAGGCGATCAGCGAGAGCTTCCATCTTGCCGTCGGCGACAGCGGGCCGACCGCGACCGCCATCCCGGACCAGAGCGGCTATGAAGGCCAGGCCTTCGCGCTCAACGTCTCCAGCCATTTCGCAGCTCCCGCCGCCGGCGACGCCCTGACCTTCTCGGCCACGTTGCCGACCGGGCTCAGCATCGACCCCCATACCGGCATCATCTCGGGCACACCGACCGACAGCGACTACGGCAGCAATCCGGTCACGGTCACGGCGACCGACGCCCATGGTCAGGCGATCAGCGAGAGCTTCCATCTTGCCGTCGGCGACAGCGGGCCGACCGCGACCGCCATCCCGGACCAGAGCGGCTATGAAGGCCAGGCCTTCGCGCTCAACGTCTCCAGCCATTTCGCCGCTCCCGCCGCCGGCGACGCCCTGACCTTCTCGGCCACGCTGCCGACCGGGCTCAGCATCGACCCCCATACCGGCATCATCTCGGGCACCCCGACCGACAGCGACTACACCAGCAATGCTCACCTATTCAATTTTAATTTTACCTCATCCGACGGCGCCTTTGCGGTCACAGGACAGCTCACCACCGCTAACTCGCTTGATGCGGTCGGAGGATATGACATCACTGGCATTTCGGGATCTGTCACGGGACCGAACGGTGCGGCGATAAGCAGCCTCGTAAATAATCCCAGCCCTTCAGCCGAGTCGATAAGTCCAGACGGCGTCTTCATTTACGACAACGTATTGCTTGCGAACAGCAGCCCCTCACTTGACTACGGCGGCATCCTGTTCACGTCTAACAATCTTGAATACAATATATTCTACCAAAACGGCACCTATCAGCTTATCGAGACCCTCAGTCCTCACGGGACTGCATATGCTGGACAAGACGGTACGTTCACCATCTCCGCAGTTCCTGAGACCAACCCGATCACGGTCACGGCGACCGACGCCCATGGTCAGGCGATCAGCGAGAGCTTCCATCTTGCCGTCGGCGACAGCGGGCCG
>Ga0302275_10005555_pt1 | contig 12111 bp, 6 predicted proteins | sample III_Bog_N2_2_FD_200229 | JGI IMG/M metagenome (GOLD analysis project Ga0302275, IMG submission 200229) | Peat permafrost microbial communities from Stordalen Mire near Abisko, Sweden - III_Bog_N2_2 | ecosystem: Environmental > Terrestrial > Soil > Wetlands > Peat | place: Sweden: Abisko...
GAAGCCCCAGAAATCCGCGCCAAACTCCGCGCGCACGGTCCGGATGACGGTTTCGGTGAAGGCGTTGCTCGCCCAGGGAATGATGGTCTGGATGGGCTCGCAAAAATTGCGGGTGGTCAGGCCGCCGAGGGCTTGCACATCGCCGGCGCGCAGCGCCTGCACAATTTCCTCCAGCAACACCAGCGCCTGCTGCCGCCCCGTCCATTCGGTTGGGGAGCGCAGCAGATATTTTTCCGTGACCATTTCGAGAATGGGCCCGACGTTTTGCGCCATGCCGCCGTGGACCAGCACGAGGCTGTCCTGCAAACGCTCGCGCGTGGCCGAGGAAACCATCTGGCGGTCGAAAATTTGGTGCGCGGGCATGAGCCGTCCGCGGCTGATGCCCCATTCCGGATCGCCCGCCACGGCCGCCACGCCGGTGATGAGCTTGATGCCCGGCCAGACACCGCCGGAATCCTGCCAGCCGCCGCCCGAGCCGCCCAGCCATTCGCCGAGCAGCGCGCGCGCCAGCACCAAGCGACGTTCCGGTTCCGCCAGCTCGCCCGTGAGCGACTCCGCCTGCCGGGTGGCCCGCATGCACACGGAGATCAAGGACGCGAGGAGATTGGTCGACACCGCCAGCCGCGAGCCCTTGGGAATGTCATTCACATGACTGACCAGCTCCAGCCCGCGCCCGGGCCCGACCACTTGGGCCAGCAGATCCGCCAGATTCAACCCGGAGCCCTCAATGCCCGGCGGCACAATCCCGGCGGCGATCACCGCCGCCTTGAGCAGGCCGAGGTAATCGCGCGCAAAGTCAAACACCTCGGCCAGGCTGCTGATATCCACCGTGGCCCCGAGGTCCACACTCGTCAACCGCAGGACCGGCTCGTCAATCACCCGCAAACAGGCCTCCACCGGCGGCTTGGTGGCCGCGTCGCGCCCGTGCACGCCCAGGTCCACGGAAATGTTCAGCACCCGCGCGCCCTCGGGAAAATCCATGCCCAGAAAGAAGATGTCGCTCCAGCCGGAGTGGCTCAAATCCATCCGCACCGGCGTGAGTTCGCGCAGCACCGGATAGGAGCCGTCCGCGCCGCGCGCCAGCAGTTCGGGGCGCAGCCGGAGCGGATGATCCGCCGGATGCCCCATGCGGAACATCCACTGGTTGCCGCGCACCGAGCGCACGCTGCGCCGCACCTGGTCGGCGAGCGTTTGAAAAGCAATGCGCTGATATACCGACGCCAGCGCGCTGGAAATCGCGTCGCAGGGACCGGTGCTGGTTTGCACCGCCAGAAATTGCTCCAGCGCCTCCTCGAACCGGCGTTGCAGCAGGTGTTCAAAGCCCTTGAACGGAATCATCCCCGCCGCCCCCGCCGGCAGCTTGCCGGGCAGGTGAAACCGGTGAATCGCGTAGAGGAAAAACAGGGCGCGCACGCGCTCGTAAAGATTGTCGCTGGCCCGCCGGAAGGCGTCCAGTTCCGCGCAGGCGGCCACCAGCTCGGCGGCGGTGGACCGGGCGCAGACCGCGTCCAGCGACTGGTTGCGAACCGCGGAGTCCGCCGAGGTGATGATTTCGATGAGGGGACTGGCCATGGGATTGGTGGGTTGGGTCCGGTGAAAACCGTTATTGGCCCTCCTGGGCAAGCAATTCCACCACCCCGGCGAGCACTTCCGCGCGGGCCGGACTGGCCAGCGCCAGCGCCAGTTGCGCGGTGAGCAAACCGTATTTCAACCCAATGTCAAACCGCCGGCCGGCCAGTTCCAGTGCCAGATACCGCTCCTGCGCGGCCAGCCGCGAGAGCGTCTGGCTCAGGCTGGCCGTCCGGCCTGCCGCGACCTCGGCCCCCAGTGACGTCATCACCGCGGGAGTCAGCACATGCATGCCGAAGAAACAGAGGTAATGCCCGGCGCGCAAGCCCGGCACGATCAGGCGCTGCTCGGCCACCGTGGGGGTGGGCTTTTCCAGCACTTCAGAGACCAGATAGACGCCCGGGCGGTTTTCCGCCAGCCGCCCGCCCACGGTGCCATAATACGGCAGCTTGCTTTCATGGGTGGCATGCACGGCCGAAACGGCGCAGGCCTCCGACGCGGCCACCTCGACCAATTGCCGGGCGCAACTGCGGGCCTCGCGGCTCAGATAGAGATGATCGCCCACCAGCAGCAGGAACGGATCAGACCCCGTAAACTCATGGGCACTCCACACGGCGTGGCCGTAGCCGAGCGTCCGCGTCTGCTCCACAAAGTGCAGATGCTTGCCGTGGCTGCCGGCGGCGGCACGATACGCCGCCACATCCCCGGGATGCACCACCACGCAAATTTCCTCCGCGCCGGAGTGCAGCGCCTCCTCGAGGATAATGTGCAGCGCGGTTTTCGTTTTGCCGTCGCGATCGACCAGCGTTTGCAAAGGCAGCGTGCGCTGGCCGGGACCGGCGGCGGTGATGACTGTTTTTCGGATATCCATGGCGATAGCTTAGATTGGGAAAATTTTGCCCGTTTCGCCGGAAAAGGCGAATTTATTTTGCGAGCCAACAAACCGGGCCACCCCGCGCCTCACCCGAGCTTGTAACGGCGCATCTTCGGATCCACCTCCTGGGCCCAGGCATCCAGCCCGCCGCGCAGACAGCGGACGTTTTGCAATCCGTGCCCCATGAAATAGGCCGCGGCATCGAGGCCGTTTTTGCCGGCGTGATCGATCACCACGACCGGACTGGTATTCGAGCCGCTGCCCATGATCTGCTGCATGACGGCCTGGGAGAGCAGCACGGAGCCGGGCAGGCTCACCGCCTCAAACTCCTCGCGCGACCGCACGTCCACCAGTTTCACCGCCGGGTCGGTCTGGATGAGTTCGGCCAGTTCTTGCGGGGCGATCAAGACTTTCGCGTCCTGCTCGTGGCTGGACTGGATGTGGGCCAGCACCTCGGCGGTGTCCAGGTTGCCATTGCGGGCGCAGACGCCGGCGAGCGTTTCATCCGGACTGAAGCCGCAACTGCTGCATCCGCCGATGTGGTAACGGCGGAACAAGGCGCGCTGCGCGCCGGGGAAGGCTTCGAGCACGGCGCGCATGGCGGAAGCGGGGGAAACGGTTTCAGTGGCGGTCATAATTCTTCGGGTTCAAGTCCAAGGCTTCAGAAACCAGCTTTGCCCGGTTGAAACCATCCGTCAGCACAATCTCCTCGCCACGGCACGCCTCCGCAATCAGCCCGGCAAGCTGTCCTTCGGCTTCCTGAATGGCGATCACTTTCACGAGTTTATAATAGCCTTGGAAAGTCCTTCGAGCAAGCGGCTTGATGCGGGGGACCTCATTCGCAGGGTTTCTGCATTCTTCATTCCCCCGGCCCCACTTCTGGAGTATATTCCTCCCGATGTCCGTCACATCCAACATCGCCGCTGCCCTCCCGGCCGGCCCCGCGTCCCTGCCCCGCCCAACCGGCGGGCCGGAATTGCTATCCCCGGCCGGGGACTGGGACTGCGCCCGCGCCGCCGTGGAGAATGGCGCGGATGCCATCTACTTCGGGCTCGAAAAATTCAACGCCCGCATGCGGGCCAATAATTTCACCGTGGCCGACCTGCCCCGGCTCATGGAATTCCTCCACCGGCGCGGCGTGCGCGGGTATGTGACCTTCAACACCCTGGTGTTTGAAAACGAACTGGCCGACGCCGAGCAATATCTCCGCGCCATCATTGCTGCCGGCGTGGATGCCGCGATTGTGCAGGATGTGGGCATTTGCCGGCTGATCCGCTCGCTCTCGCCGGATTTTCCGATTCACGCCTCCACGCAGATGACCGTCACCAGCGCGGCCGGCGTGGAATTCGCCCGCGAACTGGGCTGTCAACTCGTCGTGCTCGCCCGGGAATGTTCCATTGCGGAAATTGAAAAAATCCGCGCGGCGCAGGGCAACCTCGGGCACGAGCTCCCGCTGGAAGTGTTCGTGCACGGCGCGCTTTGCGTGGCCTATTCCGGCCAGTGTCTCACCAGCGAATCGCTCGGCGGCCGCTCGGCCAATCGCGGCGAATGCGCGCAGGCCTGTCGCATGCCGTATGAATTGGTTTCCGACGGCCAGCTCGTGTCGCTCGGCGACCGCCGGTACTTGCTCAGCCCGCAGGATCTCGCGGGCCTGGACGTGCTGCCGGACCTCATCCGCGCGGGCGTCGCTTCGCTGAAGATCGAGGGCCGGCTCAAGACGCCGGAGTACGTCGCAAATATCACCCGGATTTACCGGCAGGCACTGGATCGTTGCGGCGTGGCCAATGGCGGTCAACTCGCCGCCGCCGCCAGTGCAAAGCCGGCGGCGGAAGTGCCGCGTTACGACATGGAGATGGCCTTCTCGCGCGGCCTCTTCACCGGCTGGTTCCAAGGCATCAACAACCAGGCGCTCGTCCACGCGCGCTTCGGCAAAAAACGCGGTGTGTATCTCGGCGAAGTCAGCCGCGTGGAGGACCAGCGCGTCACCCTCCGGCTCGAGGCCCCGCTCAAGGCCGGGGACGGCATTGTGTTCGATGCGGGAAAACCCGACCAGCCCGAGGAGGGCGGCCGGGTGTATCAACTCGAGGCCCGCGGCGTCGACACCCGCCTGAGCTTCGGCCACGGCGACATCAATTTCTTCCGCGTCCGCCCCGGGGACAAGGTGTGGAAGACCAGTGATCCCGAACTGGAACGCAAAATCCGCCAGACCTTCGCCGGTGACGCGCCAAAGTTCCAACGCCGCCTGGACCTCGAAGTCCACGGTGGCGTGGGCCAGCCGCTCACGCTGATGGCGCGCGACCAGCTCGGGCACGTCGCCCGCGCCGACTCCACCATGCCCCTGGCCGTGGCCGATAAACAGCCGCTCACCACCGAGCGCCTGCGCGAACAACTGGGCCGGCTCGGCGGCACGCCCTTTCACCTCGGCGATTTGCAAAATGAGCTGGCGGGCGCGGTGCTGGTGCCCCTCAGTGAACTCAACCGCCTCCGCCGCGAACTCGTCACCGAACTCGACCGCCAGCGGGCTTTGCCCAAGCGGTGGCAGCTCACGGCCGATTCATCTCTTGCGTCGCACCTGACCGCCCCCTCCGATCAGCCTGAAACGCCTGCCTCCGAACCCGAACTCATCATCCTCGTGCGCAATCTCGAACAACTCGAGGCCGCCTTGCGCTGCGGCGTGACCACCGTATACTGTGAATTTGAGGACCCCAAGAAATACCGCGAGGCTGTCACCCTCTTTCACACGACCTACGGTTGCCGGCTGCCCGGCACCAGCGGCCGCGCCCCGACCATCTGGGTCGCCCCGCCGCGCGTCTTCAAAACCGGCGAGGACTGGATACTCAAACAAGTCCGCTCCAGCCAGGCCGACGGCTACCTCGTCCGCAATTACGAGCACCTGACCTATTTTGCCGCCGACCGCAAACGCGGCGACTATTCCCTCAACGTGGCCAACCACCACGCCGCCGGTTATTTCAAAACCAAATTCCGACTGGAGGGTTTGACCGCGAGCTATGATTTGAATTTCCCGCAACTGGAAGCGCTGGTGCAGGGCGCGCCCGCGGGATGGTTTGAGGTGACCATTCACCAGCATATGCCGATGTTCCATATGGAACACTGCGTTTTCTGCGCGTTTCTCTCCAGCGGCACGGATTACACCAATTGCGGCCGTCCCTGCGACACCCACGAGGTGAAGTTGCGCGACCGCGTCGGTGCCGAGCATATGCTCAAGGCGGATGCCGGCTGCCGCAACACCGTGTTCAATTCCCAAACCCAGACCGGGGCCGAATACGTGGTGCGCCTGCTCGCCCTGGGCGTGCGGCATTTCCGTGTGGAATTCCTCGCCGAACCATCAACCGAGGTGGAGCGGGTGATTACCAAATACCGCCAGCTCCTGCGCGGCGAAATCACCGGCACCCAGCTCTGGCGCGACCTCAAATTGCAGAACCAACTGGGCGTCACCCGCGGCCAGATGGGGAAGTAATTGGTTATTGCTCCCCTTTTCAATTCACAAACGACGTCTCATTCGCCTGCAACAGCGCCTGGGCGTATTCCTCCCAGGAGGTCAGCGGAGCGTTCTTCTTGTTGCCTTTGAGACCGGGGCGTTTGGGCTTCACCGCTTTTTGCGCCGGGGCCACGTCGTTGTTGTTGGCCATTTCCAGGATGGAATCGTCATTCAACTGGGTTTGGTTGACAAATTCCAGGCCCAGTTCCTGTTCCTCCGGGTTCGGCGGGCGCTGGTAGATGCGTTCGTACAGAAAATTCAGCCGGTCAGTTTCATCCAGGGTGTCCACAAACTCGGGCATGGCCACCAGCCGCCGGGCCAGTTGGATCACAATGGGACTGTTCATCAAATAAAGGGCCTGCTGCGGCACGGTCGTCTGATGCCGGATGCCCGTGACCATGTCCGGCGTGGCAAAATCAAAGTTGATCAGCACGTCGTCAATGTTCGCGCGATCCACAAAATTATAGATCGAGCGCCGGTTGGAATCCGGGTGCTGGCGCAAATCCACCGGCCGGCCATAAAGGCTGGTGTCCAGCATCCCGCCGATGGCCAGGAGCGAGTCCCGCAGGGGCTCATACTCCAGCCGCCGGAGGTTCGCGCGCCACAGCAGCCGGTTCCCCGGATCCACCTGGGCATACCGCGGATTGCCCAGGCTGCTCTCCTGATAAGCGCTGGAGAGCATGATCAAACGGTGCATTTTTTTAATGTTCCAACCATTTGTCATGAAATTTATGGCCAGATAATCCAGCAATTCCGGATGACTCGGCGCCTCCGACATGGTGCCGAAATCGTCCGGCGTGGGCACGATGCCCGCGCCAAAATGGTGCAGCCAGATGCGGTTGATCATCACCCGGGCGGTGAGCGGATTGTTCTTGCTGGCGATGGCCAGGGCCAGCTCCGCCCGCCCGCTACCGTTGGTCCACACCGGACGGTTCGAACCGGAGAGCAATTGCAGGAACCGGCGGGGAACCAGCGCGCCCCGGTTGCCGGCCTCGCCCCGGATGAAGAGCGGGTCGTCGTGGCCGGCCACCGCGTCTTCCAGCACCATGGCCCGCAGGGGGGAGGTGAGATTGGTAAATTCAAGTTCCGTAATTTGATGCACCGTGTTCCGCAAATCGTTCTGCGCTTTCTTGGCCCCCTCAATGTCGCCCGCCTTGCGGAGTTTGGGCAGGCTTTCGGCCAGGGCAGCCTGCTGCGCCGCCAACCGGTTGCGCTGCCGGTAGAAGTCTTCGTAAGCGGGCGAGTCGGTAATTTTGCCGATCACCGGCTCGTTCTTCGGCTCCACTGAACTGGAAAAAATGCCGTGGAGCGAATAATAATCCGCCTGCGGAATGGGATCAAACTTGTGGTCGTGGCAGCGGGCGCAGGTAACGGTGAGTCCTAGAAATCCTTTGCAGACCACATCAATACGGTCATTGATGACGTCGTTCTGCATGCCCATGTAATGGTCGCCCACGGTAAGAAAGCCCAATGCGGCCAGGTTGGTGGGGTTGCGCGCGGAGGAGCTCATGCGGTCGGCGGCGATCTGTTCCTTGATGAAGACGTCGTAGGGCTTGTTGTCGTTGAAGCTGCGGATGACGTAATCCCGGTAGCCCCAGGCGAAGGGATAAATATTGTCCTCGGCGTTGCGTCGCGGCTGGCCGACAGTATCGCTGTAACGCGCCACATCCAGCCAGTGCCGGCCCCAGCGTTCGCCGTAGTGGGGCGAGGCGAGCAGGCGGTCCACGACCTTCGCAAAGGCGTCCGGCGCGGTGTCATTCACAAAATCGTCCACCTCCTCCGGCGTGGGCGGCAGGCCGATCAAATCAAACGAGGCCCGGCGAATGAGCGTGCGCTTGTCCGCCGGCGGACTGGGTTTCAAATTGTTTTGATCCAGCTTGGCGAGAATGAAATTATCCACGGGCGTCTGGCACCAGCCAGGGTCGCTCACGTCGGGGATCGCCTGGCGTTTGACCGGCTGCCAGGCCCAGTGATTGGTAGAGCTGTCTACCCATTTGCGAATGGCGGCGGTGCGCGGATCGGGCGCGCCCATTTTGACCCAGGCGGTCAGGCTGGCAATCTCGTCGTCCTCCAGCTTCTTGTCCTTGGGCATCTGCAAATCCGTGTCCGTATAGCGAATCGCCTTGATGATCAAACTGTTCTCGGGATCGCCCGGCACCAGCGCCGGGCCGCTTTCGCCGCCCTTGAGCAGCCCGTCGCGGGTGTCCAGCAGGAGGCCGCCCTTGACCTTTTCCGCCTGGGCGCTGTGGCATTTGTAACAATGATCCGCCAGCACCGGGCGGACTTTGTTCTCAAAAAAATCCGATTGTGCCGGGGTAAGGTCGGCAGCGGAAGCATGGCCCACTACGAGCACCGTCACCAAACCAGCCAGCCAGCGGACGCATTTGGAGCTTGCAGCTTGGAGCTTCTCTGGAGTTTGGAGTTTGGAGTTTGAAGTTTCCATCCCCCGCTCCATCCGGCGTTTGAAATTGCCGGACATGCCTGCCTTCATTTCCACATTCATGCCATCACCGCTTGAATAATTTCCCCGCTGGTTTCCGTCAGCCGGAAGTCCCGGCCATTGTAACGGTAGGTGAGTTTCTTGTGATCAAAGCCCAGGAGCGCAAGCAGCGTGGCGTGCAGATCATGCACATGCACCTTGTTCTCAATCGAGGCCGCGCCAAATTCATCCGTGGCGCCATACGTCATTCCGCCACGCACACCGCCGCCAGCCAGCACGGTGGTAAACGCCCTGGAATTGTGGTCGCGTCCGGGGTTTTCCCCGCCGTTGCGGTCCCGCACCGGTTTGCGACCGAATTCGCCGCCCCACACGATGAGCGTTTCATCGAAGAGATTGCGCTGTTTCAAATCTTTGATAAACGCCGCCAGCGGCTGGTCAATGTCCTTCGCGCGCTCCGGCAGCTTTTCCTGCAAATCCTGGTGGTGATCCCAGCCGCCGGCCCACACCTGCACGAAGCGCACCCCGCGCTCGATCAGCCGCCGGGCGATCAACATCTGGTTGCCCTGCGCCGTCCGTCCGTACAATTCGCGAATGCTTTCTGGTTCCTTGTGCAAATCAAAGGCGTCGGTGGCCTCGGTCTGCATCTTGAACGCCATCTCGAAAGCCTGCAAGCGGGCTTCCAACTGCGCATCCTTCTCCAGGTCCTGACTGTGCAACTCGTTGAGCTTGTGTACCAAATCCAGTTGCCGGCGCTGTTCCACCAGCGGCGTGTTGGGATTGCGAATGTTTTCGATCAACATGTTCAGCGTGGGCACCTTGGTATTGATGCTCACGCCCTGGTACAGGCCGGGGAGAAAGGCCGACTGCCAGTTGGACGTGCCGCCGGGCGGCGTGCTGCCGGGGCGCAACGAGATAAACCCGGGCATGTTTTGGTTTTCCGTGCCCAACCCGTACAACACCCACGAACCCACGCTCGGCCGCACCAACCGCGAGCCGGTGTTCATCATGATCGTCGCCACCTCATGCGCCGGAATGTCCGTGTACATGGACCGGATCACGCACAGGTCGTCCGCCACCGTGCCGAGCTCCGGAAACACCTCGCTCATCTCCAGACCGGACTTGCCCTGTTTGGAAAATTTGAAGGGCGACGCCATCGCCACGCCGTCCATGCCAGGAATGGCCTGGCCATCATACTGGGCCAGGGCGGGCTTGGGGTCCCACGTATCCACGTGAGAGGGGGCGCCTTGGGCAAACACATGGACCACATGCTTGGCCTTGGCCGGGAACGGCGGGGCCTTGGGCAGCAGGGTGGGCTCGGCTTCCGTGGCATGAGCGGACATGCCCAACAGTTCGGGTCCCAGCAAACCCGCGAGGCTCAGTGCCCCGAAACCCATGCCGGCGCGCTGCAGAAACTGGCGGCGCGTCAAAAAATGATCCTCCAAATGAATGGAGTGCTCCGACTTGTACTTATCGTCCGGATTCATAATTTAATATACATGATACGACGCGGTAATGCGAATTTAGGTTTCAGGAATGTGACAATTTCGCACTACCAGTTGCCCCCTCCCCTTTGAAATCTCCAATCTGAAATTTTCGGTTGCTTCCGCTTTCGCTCCTTTCCGTCATTTCTTGGCTCCATTCTCGGTCGCGGTTTTGAACTCGGCCCAATCCACCTCCACGGTCCCCTGTTTGACGACATACTTGAGATTGCCAGCTCCTTGGGGCAAGGAGACGGCATTTAAAGCGATTTCAGCCCAATCAGTGTTGGTTACCGAAACGCTCTGAGACTGTTCGCCAATGGAAACCTGCAGCACGCCAGGAACGGCCATGGCCTTGACGCGGAGGGTAACGTTGCACCTCTGGGCGGCCACGCTTTGGAAGTTGTAAGCGGTCCATTCATCGGCGCTCAATTGAATCCCATAGCCGCCCCGCCGGCCGTTTCCCGGGACCGGCACGATTGGCAAAGGTTCGGATTCACGATAGAATTGGGCGTTGTTGGTGGCTTTGACGAAGTAGGACTGGTTCAAGCCCAGAAACCCGTAATTTTCCGCCTCGATCCTGCCGGGCACCAAGTGGAGCAGAGCCTGGACGATATCGGGATGAAACGTGCAGTTTTTGAATTGGATATTCTCCAGCAGTTCATCAAAAGCTTTTTCGGCCACCTCAGCCGATGGTTTGGCTTCTCCTCGCGTGTAACCGGTAATAGCATCCCAGTTTTCCGGGGCTCGGGCGGTATAAAGGCAATTGCCGGAGTTTATTTTTTTGTAAGGCCATAACGACCAGCCGATATTGTTTTGCTCAAAGTATTCGGTGGTTGCCCAATAAATCGCATCCTGACTTTCGCCCGTTTCGCCCACCCACACCGGCGCGTTGAGGCGATCGCGTTTTGCGACATACTGGGCGATGCTTTTCAAAACCACCGGGTTATCCCAGCAGTAATAATGGAATTGGTAGACGGAATTATCGTCAAACCGCGTGGAAAACACCGACCAATCATTGGCCCAGTTGGCTCCTTCCAGGATGATCATATGTTTTTTGTCCACTTCGCGAATGGCCTGGGTGATGCGTTTGTAAAGCGGCTCCAGCCGGGGCCGGTAGTCGATGGGGGCGCCCGAGGGCAGCGGTTCGTTCAACAGATCGTAGCCGGCGACCGCCGGTTCATCCTTGTAGCGCGTGGCAATTTTGACCCACAGATCGACGGTGCGATCCTGGTACTTTTTGTCCATGAACAGTTCCGGCTGGTCATTGGCGCTGTCATCAATGTTCCGTCCGGTCTGGCCTCCGGGTGCGGCGTGCAGGTCCAGGATCACATAGATCCCCTTTTTGCCGCACCACGCAATCAATGAGTCCATCAATTGGAAACCTTCCGCCTGGTAAACGGGATTGGTGCCCTCGGAGAGGAACAGCCGGGCATCGAGGGATGGGCGAACGGAGTTGAAGCCCAATTCGGCAATGCGGTTGATGTCCGCCTGGGTGATGTAGTTTTTTCGATACTCCTTCCAGAACTGGTCGCCCTTCTCCCGGCCGATCAGTTCGGTGACGACTTGTTCGATCCGGCGTGGCCGGTCCCCTTGGTCGCCAAACTGCCACATGTAGCCTTCCGGCAGCGTCCAGTTTCCCAAACTCACGCCCCGCAGCCTGACCTTATTGCCTTGTGCATCAACAATATCCTGATTTTGGGTGTGGAGGTAGCCCAGGGCGCCCAAGGCGCTGGAACTTCCGACGACCGCTCCCAGCACAAGCGCCAGGGCCGCTCTTTTAATATTGCCGATCATACTTTCCCACCATTGAGGTAATTTTATGCGGTTAAAGCAAGCCGCAACTGACCTTGCACGATTGACATAACCCGGCAAACATTTGAGCGTGCCCGTCTGCCAGCGTACCGTGACCCAAATCACGAGCATGCCCTGGACCGCCCTGAAAAAACTTCGTGCCCTTCGTTAACTTCTGTTCAAATCCGAATCTTCTTCTGCGCTCTTTGTGCTCTATGCGGTTAAAATCGTCTTCCTGCCTTCTTAATTCTAAATCTGCCTCTTTTGTGCGCTTTCCGGTTAAGCCTTCGCCATCCGCCTGATTTTCACCGCTGGAGTTTTATGGCACGGCTGGGTGTATGTCTGAAAATTAAAATCCCTTCAAATTTTTCACCTTGAATTTTCCCATTGCAAAGTTTTCCCGTCCTGTCCAACTTTGCGGCCGGACGCCATGACAAATCGGGACAAAATCAAATTG
>Ga0302275_10005558_pt1 | contig 12108 bp, 9 predicted proteins | sample III_Bog_N2_2_FD_200229 | JGI IMG/M metagenome (GOLD analysis project Ga0302275, IMG submission 200229) | Peat permafrost microbial communities from Stordalen Mire near Abisko, Sweden - III_Bog_N2_2 | ecosystem: Environmental > Terrestrial > Soil > Wetlands > Peat | place: Sweden: Abisko...
CCGACATCATCAGCCTGCGTCTGCGCGAGCTGGCGTTCTTGAACTCGGGCCTGGAAATCATCTTTGTGGATGAGCGCAAAAGCTCCGCGCCGGAAAGGTTTTATTACAAGAACGGCGTGGAGGAATTCGTCAAGCAGCTCAACCAGAACAAGGAGCCGTTGTATCCCAAGCCCATTTCATTCCGCAAGGAGATGCGGGAGAAATTGGATGACAAGGACATCGAGGTGCATCTGGAAGTGGTGCTGCAGTACAACGACAGCTACAACGACCAGGTGCTGTGCTATACGAACACGATTCACAATCCCGACGGCGGCACCCATTTATCCGGGTTCCGCAGCGCGGTGACGCGGGCGATCAACCAGTACGCCAAGTCCAATGAACTGTTGAAGGAGAAGGATCCGCAGATCACCGGCGACGATGTGCGCGAAGGGTTGACGGCGGTGATCTCCGTGAAGCACAGCGATCCGAAGTTTGAATCGCAGACGAAGGTGAAGCTGCTCTCGCCGGAAGTGGAGCGCATCACCGGCTCGATTACTTACGAGGGGTTAATGGCTTACTTCGATGCGAATCCGCCCATTGCCAGGCGCATCATTGACAAGGGCCTGAACGCCGCGCGCGCCCGCGAGGCGGCGCGCAAGGCCCGTGAGGCGGTGCGCAAATCCGCGCTGACCGGCGGCGGGTTGCCCGGCAAGCTGGCCGATTGCTCGGATCGCGACCCCGAAAACACCGAACTTTACATTGTCGAAGGTGACTCGGCCGGTGGCTCGGCCAAGCAGGGGCGCGACCGGAAATTCCAGGCGATCCTCCCGATTCGCGGCAAGATCATCAACGTGGAAAAGGCGCGGCTGGACAAGGTGCTGCAAAACAATGAAATCCGCACCATGATCACCGCCATTGGCACCGGCATCGGCGATGGCGAGGGCGAAGGCGCCTTCAACATTGAGAAGCTGCGTTACCACAAGATCATCATCATGACGGATGCCGACGTGGACGGTTCGCACATCCGCACGCTGCTCCTGACCTTCTTTTACCGCCAGATGCCGCAACTGGTGAAGCAGGGGTTTGTCTATATCGCCCAGCCGCCGTTGTACTCCATCACGCGCAAGAAAAAGACTGATTATGTGGACGACGACGCCCAGCTCAACCGCATTTTGCTGCAAAACGGCGTGGAAGAGATCACCCTGCGCAATCTGGCCGACGGACATGAATTCTCGCCCAAGCAGCTGGAGGAAATCCTCGCCTTGCTGGAGGCGCTTAACAAACACGCCACCTACATCAAGCGGCTCGGCGGTGATTTTGCCGAGTACGTGGAGCAGCGCGGAAAGGATGGCACGTTGCCCCAGTGCATGGTCAAGGTGCGGGATGGCAACGATGAGTCGGTGCATTATTTCCTCTCCAACGAGCAGTTGGAGGAATTCAAAGCCGCCAATGGCGACTTGTTTGGCGAGTTGGAAGTGGAACGCCGCAAGGATGCCCCCACCCGGCGCGCGATTCTTTCCAACCTGCATCTGGAAAGCAAAGCCATCGCCGACCTGCTCGGCAAATTGGAGCGCAAGGGGTTCAGCGTGGAGCACTACTCCGGACAGGATAAGCCGTTGTTTGAAGTGCAGGAAGGGGAAGGCGAACGCGCGGTGGTCCGTCCCTTGTTTGCCATCCCGGAAATTCTGACCGCGGTCCAGGAAGTTGGCCGGCGTGGTTTGACCATTCAACGCTTCAAAGGTCTCGGCGAAATGAATCCGGCCCAATTGTTTGGCACCACCATGAATCCCGCGAACCGGAAACTGCTCCGTGTGGACTTGACCGATGCCGTGGAAGCCGAGGAAATGTTTGTGAAACTCATGGGCGATGAAGTGGAACCCCGCCGCCAATTCATCGAAGATAACGCGTTGAATGTGCGCAATCTGGATGTGTGACTTGACAATGTAGTCACACGAGACTACATTGAAGGCATGAAGAAGAAAATCAAAGCATTGCCGTTGTACCAGCAGCCGGTGCCCGATTTGGACATGAAACCGGAAACGACCGGGACTTTGTCCTTGCATGAGGCGGTATCCATGCCCGGAGTCGGGTTGACGATTCCAGTGCGGGCCGCGAAGGCCAAGCTCTCGGCGTTGCTGGACATGGTGGCCGCCGGACAGGAAGTGACCATCACCAGCGACGGCATCCCTAAGGCCGTGTTGTCACCGGTGCGGGACACCAAGTCGCACAAGGTTTTCACGGGCATGGGTGATTTCCTCAAATCCATGCCGGTGCAGACGGAAGGGCCGTTTGCGGATGAGATTGTGCGCGCCGACCGCGATGGTCGCGGCTGGTAACATGTATCTCGACACGGGCATTCTGGTGAAGCTGCTGACTCCCGAAGCAGAAACGCTTTATTTTGAGCGCGAGCTGCTGGGACACCGGCTGGTGACATCAGAACTTGCCCTGGTCGAGGTAAAATCAGCGCTGTTTGCGAAGGAGCGCGCGAAATTCATTTCGCGGGAACAGCGCCTGCGTGCCGAGGCGAAACTGGCGGAATTGACCGGGCAGGAAATACTGGAATTGAGAGCTTTAACCAGTCATGTGCTGCGGAAGGCGGCACAGGTGATCCAAGCCTGCCATCCGGACGTGCCGATCCGGGCGCTGGACGCGCTGCATGTTGCCAGTTGCGACCTGGCGCAGGAATTTCCACTATGCACCACGGACGCGCGAATGCACGCCGCCGCCCAAGTGATGCACATTCCCGTGTTTCCGCTGACACTGCCGGTAAAACTTTGAGCGATGCCAACCATTTATGTCATAGCGGGACCGAACGGGGTGGGCAAGACCACCTTCGCGGATACCTATTTGCCATGTTTTGTCAAAGAGCTGGAATTTGTTAACGCCGATTTGATTGCCAAGGGATTGTCGCCTTACGATCCCGATTCCGCGTCAATCGAGGCCGGTCGTATAGCGCTCAAGCGAATGCGCCAATTAATCGCGCAAAACCATTCTTTCACTTGGGAAACAACGATGAGCGGGCGTTCAGCCATTACTTGGTTGCAGGAGGCGAAGACCAAGGGATACACGATCAAGTGCTATTTCTTGTGGGTAATGGATGTGGCGACCACTATTCACCGCATTCAAAGGCGGGTTGTTCAAGGAGGGCACAACATCGAAACGGAGGTTTCGCAACGGCGTTTTTACAAAACGCTGCAAAATTTTTTCCAGATTTACCGTCCGGTTTTTGATTCTTGGCGGATCTATGATAATGGGACTGCGCCGCGTTTGATTGCACTGGAAAAAAATGACCGTTTGGCCATTCGTGACCCGGAACAATTTGAAAAAATGGCTGCGGAAGCCAGCGTCGACTTATGAATCTAAAATACGAAGTTTTAGACGAGTCCACCATGGACATCGAAGAACTGGAAGCAGAATGCGCCCTCCAACTGGCCGCCATCTCCGCCATTCGCCGTGCTCGGCAGTTTGGTACAGCCCTCGTGCTTTGCGATGATGGCAAAACGAAGGATGTTCCCGCCGACCAAACCCAGCCCTACGAGAAGCATTTGCTGGCCAGCGCGGAAAAGCTAAACCAGCGCATTCAACTATTAAAACAATCCGGCAGCCCGGATTGGTCGCTTAATGATAAACCCGCGCAATAAATAAGTGCGCCGACGAAATAAATTTTCTTAAATATGCCAGACGAAATCGAATCCAATCAGCCCCCGCAGCCCCCAGCCCCGGAGCCGAAAGTCCCGGCGCAGCCAGGCGGCCTCTACAGCCAGGGCGAAAAAATCTCCAAAATCAATGTCGCCGACGAGATCAAGAACTCGTTCCTTGACTACTCGATGTCGGTGATCATCTCCCGCGCGCTGCCGGACGTGCGGGATGGCTTGAAACCCTCGCAGCGCCGCATTCTGTTCGCCATGAACGAACTGGGCGTGCTGCCCACGCGCAAGCATTTGAAGTGCGCCAAGATCGTCGGCGAAACGATGGGCAACTACCATCCGCACGGCGACCAGGCCATCTACCCCACCCTCGTACACATGGCGCAGCCCTGGGCCATGCGTGACCGGTTGATTGACAGCCAGGGGAATTTCGGTTCCGTGGAGGGCGATCCGCCCGCCGCCATGCGTTACACCGAGGCGCGGCTCACGCACCTCGGCGCCATGCTGATGGACGACATGGAAAAGGACACCGTGGATTTCGTGCCGAACTACGACGAGACCCGCACCGAACCCAGGGTTTTTCCGGCGGCCTTTCCCAACCTGCTGGTCAACGGCGGCACGGGCATCGCCGTGGGCATGGCCACCAACATGCCCCCGCACAATCTGGGCGAGGTCATTGAAGGCGTTTGCGCGCAGATTGACAACCCGGGGATCACCATCCCCGAATTGATGAAATTCATCAAGGGGCCGGACTTTCCCACCGGCGGCACCATTTGCGGCCTCGAAGGCATCAAAAATTATTTCACCACCGGCCGGGGCAGCGTGAAATTACGCGGCCGCGCGGGCGTGGAGGAACTCAAGGGCAACCGCGAGCAGCTCGTCATCACGGAAATCCCGTTCAACGTCAACCGGGCCACCCTGGAAGAGCAGATCGCCAATCTCGTCAACGAAAAAATCATTACGGAGATCTCCGCGATGCGCAATGAGTCGGACGAGAACTGCCGGCTGGTCATTGAATTGAAGCGGGATGCGGTGCCGAAAGTGGTCATTGCCAAGCTGCACCAGCACACGCAGCTCGCGGTCTCGTTCAGCGTCAATTCGTTGGCCATCGACCATGGGCGGCCGAAAACGCTCAACCTCAAGGAAATCATCCAGTGCTACATCGAGCATCGCCGCGAAGTGGTGCTGCGCCGCACGCGGTATGAATTGCGGAAGGCGGAGGAGCGCGCCGAGTTGCTTGAAGGCTATCTCATCGCGCTCTCCAATCTCGATGAATTCATTCACATCATCCGCTCCAGCAAAACGCGCGATGAGGCGAAGGTCAAGCTGCTGGCGTTCGAGTGGGCGCGCACCCAGGTGGAGCAATGGGGCATTCTCATCCGCCAGGAGAGCCGGTTGACGGCGGGGCGTTACGCGCTGACCGAGCGGCAGGTGGACGCCATTCTGGATTTGCGCCTGTATCAATTGACGGGCCTGGAAATTGACAAGGTGGACAAGGAATACAAGGGCCTGCTGGAGATCATCAAGGATTTGATGGACATTCTGGCCAAGGAATCGCGCGTGATGACCATCATCAAGGCCGAATTGCTGGCCATCAAAGAAAAGCACGCCACGCCGCGCAAGACGGAAATCATGCCCGACGAAGGCGAAATCGCCATCGAAGATCTGATCGCCAACGAAGGCGTCATCATCACCCTCACCCACAACGGCCTCATCAAGCGCACGAATGTCAGCCAATATCGCGCGCAGCGCCGGGGTGGCAAAGGCGTGATCGGCATGACCACCCGCGAGGCCGAGAACGCCGAGGACAAGGATTTTGTGGAGCATCTCTTCACGGCGAGCACGCATGATTACCTGATGTTCTTCACCAACGCCGGCCGCGTCTATGTGGAGCGCGTGCATGAGATTCCCGACATGGCCCGGAACGCCAAGGGCCGCAGCATCGCCAACCTGCTGGAATTGAAGGCCGACGAAAAGGTCGCCGCCCTCATCCGCATCTTGTCGAAGACCGAAAACAAGGAGGACACCACCTGGCAGCAATCCGGTGAGCTGTTCTTCGCCACGCGCTTGGGCACCGTGAAGAAGACCTCCCTCAGCGATTTCGCCAATGTCCGCAAAGGCGGCATCATTGCCATCAGCATTGACCCTGGCGACACCTTGATTGACGTGAAGCAGACCCGGGGGAGCACGGAAGGCGGGGACGAAGGCGACGACGTGGTGCTGATCACCCACGAAGGCATGAGCATCCGCTTCAGCGAATCGGACGTGCGTTCCATGGGCCGCTCCGCGGGCGGGGTGCGGGGCATCACACTGGAAGAGAAAGACGCCGTCGTGGCCCTGGCCGTGGTGGTTCCCGATGCCGCCTTGCTGGTGGCGGGCGAATTCGGCGTGGGCAAGCGCACCTCATTTGACGAATACCTCGTGCAATCCGAGAGCGGCACCCGCAAGCAATCGCGCGGCGGCAAAGGCCGCATCACCATGAAAGTCGGCGACAAGACCGGCGGGGTGATCGGCGCGCTCACGGTGCGCGAAAACGATGAGATCATGCTTATCACGGTGGGTGGCCAGATGGTGCGCACCAGCGTGAAGGATATTCGCGAAGTGGGACGCAACACGATGGGCGTGAAACTGGTGGACTTGGACGCCGGTGACAAATTGCAGGCCATCGCCCCGGTCATCAGCGAAGACCGCGAGGAACCCGCCAGCGAAGAACCGCCCAAATAGGGGGCCGAATCATTATCCGCATGCTGGGTGGATTTTCAAATGCGAATATTAAAGTTTTTATTGAATGTTTGCGATGGGGGTCGTGTCTGACCCTGACAATTGTTATTGTTTTCCATTATGCGCCAAAAGTCTCCATGCCAGCCAGACCTGCCAAATACCCTCCTGGCAAAGATCCGCACGCCCGGGATCTTTGCCAGAATAATCATCGTTGCCGCCGGAATTCTGGCCAGCCTGGGCGGAGCGGCATCCGCGCAAACGAATTTTGTGACCGTGACCAACTTCGTCACGGTCACCATCACGAATGTGGTGATCGTGACCAATTTCGCGCCCGCCATTGCCGCCACATCCACCAATGCCGTCTCCACTAATGCGGCGCCGGCCGTGGCCGCCGGCAAACCGGGAATCAAGCCCGGAAAAGGCAAGCCAGTCTGGGCCAACACCATTTCCGCCGGCCTGACCCTGGTGCGTGGCAATCAGGATTCCTCAATGGTGTCGGCGGACTATACGGCGGAGAAAAAGACCCCGAACAATGAGTATGCCTTCGCGGCCGGCCTGGCGTATGGTGAACAGAATTCCATGCAAACTGCGGACAACTACAAGGCGTCCTTTCAGTGGAATTATTTGATCACTCAACGGTTTTATAATTACCAGCGTGACAATGGCTTGCGGGATTATATCGCCGATATCGACTACCGACTCGTGGTGGGCGAAGGCTTGGGTTATTACCTGCTCAAGTCCACGAACACCACCCTCGCCGTGGAATTGGGAGCGAACTATGAGGCGCAGGAACTGGGCGGCCAAGTCAATAATTTTGCGACCGTGAGGCTGGCGGACCGGTTCGAGCGTAAATTCGATCACAGCCGCATCTGGCAAAGCGTGGAAATCTTCCCGCAGGTGGACCGGCTTGATAACTATGTGGTCAATTTCCAGATCGGCATGGAAACCACCATTTGGAAGACCCTGCTCTTCAAGTCCTACTTGGAAGACAGCTACAACAACGATCCCGCCGCCCAGCACTTGAAGAATGACATGAAGTTGGTCACCGGCATTGGGTATAAATTTTAACCTGCGGTCGGGGTTAAAAATCAAACCGGCAACTGCGTTTACAGTCGCCGGTTATTAATTGGTTGCAATCCGTGGATTAGAGCAGCTTGATTGCCTCGTCCAAGGCGGCGATCAGCGGCGTCATGCTGGCGATGGTTTCATCGCCCATGTTGGAGATGCGGAAGGTCGTGCCCTTGATCTTGCCGTAGCCGCCGTCAATCAGAAAGCCGCGATCCTTGACCAGCTTTTGCAGCTTCGCCACGTCCACCGTCCGGCCACCCGCCTTCGCCCCATTGTTGACGCAGGTCAGCGTGCGGGATTCAAACCCCTTCTCGGGGAACAGCGTGAAGCCGTGCCTGGCCGCCCAATCATGCACCAGCTGGTTCGTCTGGCGATGGCGTTCATAGCGGTTCGCCAAGCCTTCGGCCAGGAATTCATCCAGCTTGGAAGACAGCGCAAAAATATGGCCGATGCTGGGCGTGCTCGGTGTCATGCTCTGTTCGGCGTTCTTCTGGAACTCGACAAAGTCGAAGTAATAGCCGCGATCCTTGGCGGTGGCCGCCTTGGCGAGCGCGGCGGGCGAGGCCACAAACACCGCCGTTCCGGGCGGCAGCGCAAACGCCTTCTGCGTGCCGGCCAGCAGCACGTCGATGCCCAGCTCGTCAAACTGCAGCGGCACGGCCGTCATGGAACTGACCGCGTCCACGATGAACATGACGTCGGGATACTTTTGCTTCAACGCGGCGATTTCCGCCAGCGGGCTCATCACGCCGGTGGAAGTCTCGTTGTGAATCAGGGTGAGGGCGTCGAACTCGCCCGTCGCCAGCTGCTGGTCAATGGCCTCGGCGCGGATGGGCGAGCCCCAATCCACCTGCAGGGCCGCCGCCTGCTTGCCGCACTTCTTGGAGACATCAAACCACTTGTCGGAAAACGCGCCGCACATGCAGTTCAACACCTTCTTCTGCACGAGGTTGCGCACGGCACCTTCCATGACGCCCCAGGCGGAGGACGTGCTCAAATAGACCAGCTGCTTGGTGGCTAGCAGGGTCTGAAGCTGGGGCTGCATTTTTCCGTAGAGGTCTTTGAAACCCTGGCCACGATGGCCGATCATCGGCGAACAAAACGCCTTGAAGGTTTTTTCGCTGACCTCGACGGGACCAGGAATGTGGAGTTTGACGTGTGCCATAAATTCTTTGTGAAATTCTTCACAAGGCCGCGCGGAAGGCAAGCCTTATCACCATCTCAATGAAAAATAATCGGCTGGACATTTTGCCAGGTGTTTTATATCGATCGAAAATCGGATTAATTAATTTAATCATCCTTAAAACGCGTTCAAGACATCAATCATCTGCCGGAACCGGCCATAATCGCGGCGGTTGAAGTTGAAGGCGATCCGCGCGAGATCCAGATGGTCATTGTCCGCCACCTCTTCCGGCGTGGGGTTGATGAGGGCCATTTTTCCCTCCTGGATGATGTCCGCAAAATCCTCGTTCAATCCGGCCAGCGCGGTGGGGCTGGGGGCGTTCCGCATCCGGATGATGAACTGGTCCTTGACGAAGCGCGTGGAATAAAAATTACGGTAAAAGCGGGAAATGATCTTCACCGCCTCGTCGGCATTGTCGGTGATTTGATACAGGTTCAGATCATCGGGCGAGATCAGTTTATCGCGCAAGAGGTGTTCGCGCACATTCTTGTCCCACGTCTTCCAGTAGGTGCCGCCGGGTTTGTCCACCAGCACGAGCGGCATCAACTGGCTCTTGCCCGTCTGCATCAGGGTGATCGCCTCGTACCCCTCGTCCATGGTACCGAAGCCGCCGGGAAAAAGCACAATGGCATCGGAGTGGCGGATGAAGATGAGCTTGCGGGTGAAAAAGTATTTGAAGGTGATCAGCTTTTTATCCTCGGCAATGACCGGATTGGCGCTTTGCTCCCACGGCAGCCGGATGTTGACGCCGAAGCTGTTTTCGGGACCGGCCCCCTCGTGCCCGGCCTGCATGATGCCGGGACCAGCACCGGTGATGACCATGAAGCCGCAGGCGGCGATTTTTTTGCCAAACTCGGCGGCTTGCTGGTATTCAGGGCGGTTCGGCGCGGTGCGGGCGGACCCGAAAATAGTCACCTTGCGCCGGTGGGCATAGGGGGCGAAGATGCGGAAGGCATAGCGCAATTCCCGCAGCGCCGTTTGAATCACGCGCACATCCCCGGTATCCTGCACGTCGGTGAGAATTTTCAGGGCGTTATCAATGATGTCGGCCACCTCCGCCTCGTTGGCTCCCCCCCCTTTGAACTTGATCAGCTCCTCAATTCGGCCACGCAACTCGGGATCGGGGGATTTTTCAGTCCGTCTCATAAATTCATGTTTTGCGCCCACGAGCATACGATGGAAGTTTTCCGTTTCAAGGCTTCATTTCCCCGTAAATCACCCCCCGCCCGCCGGTTCCCAGATAAACCCTCCCGTAAATCCGGGGATCACCGGTGACCAGGCCAATCCACCCGTATTGATGCCGGTCGTCATTAAGGCGCACCCAGGAAACGCCCTGGTCGTCGGAACGAAACAGCGCCCGCAATTCCCCCACCTTGCCGGCGAGATACAAGGCCGGATACGTTTTGCCCGGCGGGGCCTTGCCCAGGCCCAGCGAATCCGCCACCTGGACGCTGGCCAGCTGCGTAAAACTGGTCCCGCCATTGGTCGAGTGCCGCAACCCCGCCCCGCCCGCCACCAGCCAGACATCGTTTTCCTTTCCCGGCGTCGCGCAAATGGAAACGCCGTGGTCGCGGTTGCCGGGAGCCAGCACCGCTGCCGTTCCCGCGAAGCCGGCCGCTGCATTCGTGCTAACATAAAACCGCCCCGAGCGCGGGTTAAACGCGTAAAAGGTCTGGGGCTGCACCGCGTCCGCCACCACGCGCAGGCCGGTCGCCAACCCGGCACACGCCTGCCACTCCGCTCCCCAATCCCGGGTGACATAGGGCGGCCCGCCCTGGGGCGTCCACACCACGGTGCCGGCGTCAGCCGAAATCGCCACCGCGCCCGCGCCATTGCCCTGGGGTGGTTCTGACCGGAATTCCTGCCAGTTGTTGCCGCCATCCAGTGAATACGCCGCGCGCACCTGCCGCCGGCCCGTTCCCGTGCGCACGATCACCTGGGGTTTCCCGCCCGCAAACGCCAGCGCCTCCGTGTTGCCAAATCGCGGCCCGGCAAAACTGCCGGCCGCCGGCGAAACCTCCGGATCAGCATGCACAAAACCATCCACATCGCCCACCCCGCTCAACAGATGCGCGCCCGCTGGCGGACTGATCAGGGCCAGCGGCACGGTTTCCTCCAAGCCCGCATCCATAAACTCCCACCGCATCGGTTTGGGCCCGGCGGCTTGCGTGGCCCCGCCACTGCACCAGACGCCAAACCCCGTCGTCAGCCACACCTGATCCGAATCGCGCGGATTGATCACCATCGAGCCCATCCAATGCGGCCGGCGCGATTGCGTGTAAGGCGCGCCGGCACTATCCCACACCGTGTCCTCGCGCCAGACCTGCGCCCAATGCGCGCCCCCATCGGGGCTGCGAAAAATCAAATCGTGCGGCTGCCAGTGCGCAAACGTGGTGACCATGACCGTGGCGGGATGTTGTGCATCCACCGCCACCGCGCCGTACCCAAACGGCCCGGCCGCATCGGGTGGCGGCAGCGGCGTGATGTCCGTCCACACCTGCGCCTGGGGATCAAACCGCCAGACCGCCCCCCCGCTCATGCCGTTCGGCCCGGGCTCGCGGCCGTAGCTTAAATAAAGCATTCCCTCCGGCGACAAAACCAAATGATTCGGACGCAACCCCACCGGCTGCCCCGCCACCGCCTGCCAGGTGACCCCGCCATCCGTGCTGAAAAACAAGTTCGTTGCCGTCGTGGACACCGCCGCGAAAAGCTTCGGCGTCGGCCGCCCCGGCCCGCCGCTGGCGGGATCAAACACCACACTCACAATCCCCACCGCCTGCCGCTCCTCCATCCGGGCCACCTCGGGAAAGCGGTCCACCTTTTGCCAGGTCACGCCCGAATCGCGGCTCTGCCACAGACCATCGCGCCGCGAACCAAAAAAGAGCACCGCCCCAGCGTGCGGATCCACCGCCAGCCGCTCCCCGTTAAACCGACCGACCTCATTTCCCCCCATGCCAAACGTCACCTCGGTCCGCTCAAACGTCCGCCCCTGGTCCGCTGACCGCAAAATCGCTGCCTTGCCGCGGCTGTAAGTTCCGGCGGCCAGATAAACCCGGCGCGGATCGGAGGGATCCAACGCAATACTCTCAATCCCCATGAGGTTGCCATCCTCCGGCCCGATCCAGTCGGTGAGCGGAATCCACTGGCGCGCGCCGTCATCCCAGCGGTACGCCCCGCCCACATCCGTCCGGGCATACAACAAATTGGTGGCCGTGGGATGATAAACCAGCCCCGAGACAAACCCGCCGCCCCGCATCACCACATTGCGCCAGACATAAGCTTCCGCCGCCGCCGGGCGCGGCCAGAACAGCCACCCGGCGACGATCAAAAGAAACAGGCGCTGAAAGCGAATCATCATAGTGAATGACTCAGGATGGCAAAAATCGCGCGGCCTGTCCCGTCATCAAAATTAATTGTAATTACGCAAACTTGTTTCGCACCGCCGTCTGCACCCAATCCGGCCCGGGCAGTTGATACCCAAAGAAATGCTTGGAACTGATCGCCACCACC
>Ga0302275_10005565_pt1 | contig 12095 bp, 10 predicted proteins | sample III_Bog_N2_2_FD_200229 | JGI IMG/M metagenome (GOLD analysis project Ga0302275, IMG submission 200229) | Peat permafrost microbial communities from Stordalen Mire near Abisko, Sweden - III_Bog_N2_2 | ecosystem: Environmental > Terrestrial > Soil > Wetlands > Peat | place: Sweden: Abisko...
ACGTCCGCCGTGACGCCGGTAACGGGGGCGCCAGGACCAATATCCGAAACTGTGGCGCTGACCGTGACTGTCTCATTGGAATAGGCCGGGTTCGGGGTGATAGACGATGCGGTAACCGTGGGACCGCTGGGAGCCGCATATACAAGGACAATCGTATTTGCATTCACCTGTAGCGAGTAGCTGAGGTAGTTCGCCGGCGCAACATCCCAAGCAAGAGTGGGAGTGCCGCTAATCGCGGCATTGGGGCTGTTGAACAGCGTATAGTTGGCCGCAGCCAGGTTTACCAATGTGCTTGGCGCCTTGAGGTGGATGACGGTGCTGTTAAAAGTGAGCGCGCCGGCGCTGGAGCCGTTCACCACAATCTCGTCGCTTAATCCACTGGGCTGGAGATTGAGAACCGCCGTTGCACCACTGGCAAAAGTCAGGTTGTTGTTGAACGTGAGGGTGCCATAATTGCCGCCGGAGATGACCGAACCGGAACCCGTGGTGTTGACACTGCCATTGACCGTGCCGCTGCCTTGCAAATCCTGGCTGCCGCCCAGCGTGTAACCACCAGTGACCGCAGACACATCAAAAGTCGCGCCGCTGCCCACGATGATGTTGGGCGAGTTGTTGATGGAACCGCCCGCGCCCAATGACAGTGTGGCGGTGCCGCTGATGGTGGTGTTGCCGGTATAGGTATTCGCCCCGGCGAGCACTTCCGTTCCCGACCCGCTCCTTGTCACAGAAAGCGCACCGCCGCCCGTGCCGTTTTGAATGACGCCGCCAAAGGTCGTCGTGGTGCTGCCGCTGATCGTGAGAGTGGCCGGAGTCGCATTGGCGTTTTGAACCGTCGGTGTCAGACCGCCAAAATAGTTGGCCGTGGAAAGAGACGCCACACTTGCGCTAAAGCCGGCCAATGTCAGTGTCGGCGCACTGGCATAGGTGCCGCCCGTCGCGCCGCCGCTATTATTTGCAATGCCCGAAATCATGCCGCTGGCAGCAAAGTTGATGGCATTGGGCGTGGTTGAATTCAGCGCACCGGCGCTGCCCACCTGCACCACACCGTCGTTGATGTAAATGCCGCCGGTGAAGGCGTTGTTGCCGCTAAGAACCAACGTGCCAGAAGCGCCCTTGGTAATTGCCGTGCCACTGTTGTCCGCAATGTTTGCGCTGATGGTGAAAGGCACCGGCGTGACGGCGTTGGGAGAAACTAAAACGGTCAGATCGGCTCCGGCAGCAGGCCCTTTCAAGCTGCCACCACCCACGGTGTCCTTTATGATTGATCCGGCAGTTGCCACAGCTGAGTTGATCAGAATGCCGCCCGTCGTCCAAGTGTTTCCGTGCAAGTCAATCGTCGTCGCCTGATTCACGCCATCGCGGAAACTGGCATCCGTGGCGTTCGCCGCCAGCGTCGTGGTGGCTACGACAACATTCGCGTTCTGGGCGGAAGTTCCCAGACTGCTTGCCGTCGTGGAAGTGTAACTCACAACAATAAGATCGTGACCAGAGTTAACCCCACCCCAATCATTAAAATTGTCGGCAGATGTCCCGCTGGGCGGATTGCCCATGGTGAGGTAGGCGGTTCCATTGGCCGTGAGAAGTGCGGATGTGCCAATGCTGGTAAAAACGGTTTGCTCACGGCCTGAATCATAAGGCCTCGTGTTGAGTGTTGCGCCGGTGTTGCGTGTGATGGCTCCAGCGATTGTCACACTGGAATTAAAAGAACCATTGCGGCTCACAAAAAGCGCCGACTCGCCAGGATTTAGTGTCAAGGTGGCAAAACTCTGGGGCTGCGCGACCGCGAAAGAGTAATTAAATCCGCCGCCCCCCAAGGAAAGGCTGGCGGTGGAGGCTATTATATTTGCAATGCCGGTGCTTGGAATTACCAAATTCAGTATACCGCCATTGACCGCCAACGTGCTTGAACCGAGGCTGTGCTGGGTTGTATTGCCATTGAGAGTGAATGTGCCGCCCCCGGTCTTGGTGATGCCTCCCGTGGAACTGATTATGGCGGTTGCGCCGATTGATGTCGAGCCGGCCCCGGCAATGGTCAGCAAGTTTGCACCCGCGCTTATTGAACTTCCACCGAAGGTCAACGTGCGGCCCGAAGCCGCGTTCCACGTCTGCGCGCCACCCAAGGTCAGGGCGCAATTGAACGTCATATTGTTATTGGCTGCCGACATGTTGATTCCCGAAGTTCCCAAAGTTAATGTATTCCCACTGGCGACAGTCAGCGGGCCGAGGGTGGTGCCATCCATTTGAAGGCCGCCCAAGGTAAGATTTCCGCCCAAGGTCATGGCCGCCATGTGGGCCAGCGTGGGCGTGGCGCCAAACTCGCCGACGTCCGTCGTCGCTGGTGCGGCGCTCCAGTCGGCGACACCACCGTTCATGGTGGTCGTGTCCAGTTTGGTGACGTTGGCCGCCTGAACACTCATCGCGCCCACCATCAAAAGGATACTGGCTACGATGGAAAATTTTAGGGAGATTCGGGTTTTCATAAAATTAATTGGGATTCTGAAACATCAAAGGAAAATCAAACGGCGGGTGAAAGGGGTTGGCAAAACATCGTCAAAAAATATGACCGGATGCATTGAATACGTTGTCATGTCGTTAGAAGGTCTCAATTCTGATTCTGAAAATCGTCGCATTATGGCGCAATTTCTTCACACGCATTTTTGATGGACGTCACAATATCGCATTACACACCCCTTGGTGGCAAGAAAAAAACATGTAAATTTGCGACCTCTTCAAAATCATTTTCCCGAAACGGGCGGGATGGGGTTTATCTTGTCATCACGGTTGGTTTGACCGGGCTTGACTGGTCGCCGTAGGGAGCGGCCGCTTCCGGCGACTCCGGCACGTTTGTGCAGGACTGGCCGCAGTGGCAATTGATCCCGGTCCGCCAATCAAAATTCCTTCTTTCGTCCGGCGGCGGCTTGTGATGAAATCCCGCCATGCCTCGGCGACCGGGATTCAAATGTAATTTTCGCAGGTGCTTTGCCGACACCTTCAGGGAATGGCGGCGCAAGAAAAGAATTCCGCTGAAACAAGTCGCCATCGAAACGGGCTTCTCCATCGCCACCATCAGCAAATGGGAGCGTGGCGAGCGGTTTCCGACCGGCCAGAATTTTGAACTGCTGGTCGCCTACACCAACCAGCCGCCTTACCATCTGTTCTGTGCCCTGGCCTGCCGCTGCCGCAGTGCCAGATGTCCCCTCAAAAAATCGGCACCCGGCTGACGCCGGCAAAAAGAGATCTCTGCAAAACGTGTAGCGTCGAGGCTGTGCCTCGACCTTTGGGTTTGTAAATCCATAATTTCCGGCCACAGGCCGGACGCTACATCACTTGCCAACACAGTTTTGCAGAGGTCTCAAAAAGCCGTTCTACAAAGAGTAGAAAACGAGGTCTCGCATGTCCGCGCCGCGTCCCTAAAATCCATTTTTGTTGATCCGGTCAACGATTATGGAAACGACAGTTTTGGTGAAAGCTATTCGGCAGGTGTGCTTGGCGCAAAACAGCGCGGCTCCCGACCGTCGCCATGCCCGCACCGGTCATCCGGCCACCCTGCCCGATGCTCCAGCCATTTTCCCCGGTCTTCTGGCTAAACTGCTGGAACGTCCGGCTAATCTCCCCGACCGTCTGGCTATTTCCACCGACATCCTGGCTAAACACACCGATGTTCTGGCTATTTCCCCCGACGGTCCGGCTAAACACACCGACGATCTGGCTATTCTCCCCGAGGACCTGGCTATTCTCACGGACCTTCCGGCTATTCTCCCCGACCTTCTGGCTAAACACACCGATGTTCCAGAGCCCGGCCCGAAACCACCCAATTTGCCTCCTAAACATCCGTATAACTCATTAAATGTAAATTAAATATGAAAAATGATTACATTGCACATGACGACGAAGGGCGCGCCCAGCAATTCATCGTCTTTCGTGACAACATTGGGCAGTTCCTGGTGCCCTTGGGCATTCCGGCCACCGATGAAGACATCATCCAGCAGGCGGCGGACGCCACCCGGTTCCGGGCCATGGTGGATTTTCAGGCCACCATGCAGCAGGCCGCCAAAGGGTGGACCGCCGAGAAAAACTACGAACGCGACGGAGGCGGCATCGCCCCCGGCGGCCAGAGCGTGCCCGTGCTGCCGGATAAATTCCCGGCCGCCGTGCCGGCGGGCATCACCCCGCGCTTCCGCCTGCTCGTCAAACGGCTCAACGGCAATCCCAAGTTCACCGACGCCATGGCCAAGATCCTCGACGTGTATGGCGCCGACCAGCCCGGCCCGGACCTGACCACCGTGCAGCCGGACATTGAGGTGGTCATATCCGGCAACCACACGGAAGTGGACTGGGGCTGGGGCGGCTATGTGAACTACCTCGACATGTGCCTCATCCAGGTGGACCGCAACGACGACAAGGGTTTTGTGGATTTGTGCTACGACACCACGCCCGGCTACAACGACACCCAGCCGTTTCCCGCCACCCCCACAAAGTGGACCTATCGCGCCATCTACCGGGTGAATGACACCAACGTCGGCCTCTGGAGCAAACCCGTCAGCATCATCGTCGGCGGCTGAACCAAATAAAAAATACTGGAGGCAAAACTCCCCGGCGTGGTGCAAACCGCGCCGGGGTTTTAATTTGGCAAAATTCACCAAACGGCCAAGTCACTGCTTCACATCGCGCATGGGCGTGTCTATCTGGTAAAGTTCGAGTTCCTGTTCCAGTGTCCCGGCGAGCGGCGTGTTGCCTTGCGCGGCGGCCAGTTGCATGGCGCGGCGAGCCGTCTCAACTGCCTGCGCAAATTTTCCGGCCTCAGCATAGGCGGCGGCGAGCGTGCGCAATGTCGGGGGATTTTCGCCGCCGTCAAGCTGCGCGGCTTTTTGCGCCAGTTGCACGGCTTCGACCCCATTGCGCAATCTATTCTCCGGGCAGGTCGCCAGCATCCAAGCAAGATTGTTCAGTGCATCCAAGTAACCGGGTTTCAGTTGAAGCGCTTTGCGATATTCGGCGATAGCCTCATCCACTCGGCCTTTTTCATAGAGCGCGAGACCGAGGTTATTGCAGACCAGGTCGGCATTGGGATTTATTTTCAAGGCATCGCGGTATTGTATTATTGCTTCATCCCACTTTCCTTTCTGGAATAAGGCCAGACCCAGATTATTGTGCAACTTAGCATTATCGGGATCATATTTTAATACTTCACGATATTGCATTATGGCTTCTTCTACTTGTCCGCCTTTAGCAAGAGCCACCCCTAAATTAATGCGGGCATAAGTATAGCCGGGATTGATTTTCAAGGCGTCACGAAATTGATCGATTGCTTTCTCTGTTTCTCCCATATCAAGGAATCCAATTCCTAAATTGTTTCTAGCGTCCGCAAAATTAGGTTTAAGTTCCAACGCGATGCGATACTGTGTAATAGCTTCAAATTGAACGGGTCAAAAAAGCGTCCGGTGACAGACGCCAAGGAGGTGGGACAGGGGATGTCCACTGAAGAGACGTTCCATCACCGGACTCTGATTCTTTTTCACACAGTAAGCCGTTATCTGCAAGCCATCCGTTGCTTTTTATCCAACAAAAATTGCTCTTTATTCAATCTCCTTTGCCGCAGTTCCTGGATTTCGCCTTACAAACTAAAAATGCAGCCCCGCCAAAAGCGGGGCTGCATTCTTTTTCAAAATAGACTGAAACAGGACTTACAATTTTTTCTTTCCCGTTGCCTTGGCCTTGGCCCATCTTTCCTTTGCAAGTTTTGACAATTTGGCTTTGGCCGCAGCACTCATCTTCTTGCGCTGATTGGCCACAGGCTTGACCGTCTTGACCTCAACCTTGACCGGTAATTTGGCCGCCTTGACTTTTGCCCACCGCTTTTTTGCTGCAGCGCTGATCCTGGCCCTGCCTTCTGCACTCATTCCACCCTTCTTCTTTGCCGGGCTGGCAACTTTGGATGGAACAGGAATTCCACTGCCGCCTAAAAGTGTCGCGAGTTGGTTATTCAGGCTCTCGATCTTTTCCTTGAGATCGGCCGCCTGACGCAATTGTGTAGCTGACAATGATTGGATACTCATATTGGAGGAGATTAAGCATGATTTGCTGGAAAATGTCAATAGGGATGATTGGAGATAGTTACTTGCCAACCTTTGCCAACCTTTTGGTGGAGCTAACCCGTAGTATTGCAAGGCTACTTGCTGCCGTGTCCATTAATTGATCCGCTTGCAGTTGGGCCGCATATGGTGTTCCATGATAATGGCTAGACGGTATAATTGTGGTGATTGCGACTCCGAGAATTCAGTTATGATGCTTGGTCTTGCATTGCTGTTCATGGGCGACACCGGCAAATATCAAAGCCTTGTTCATGCGCGCGTGGTGGAATGGCAGACACGCCAGACTTAGGATCTGGTTCCGAAAGGATTAGAGGTTCAAGTCCTCTCGCGCGCACCACTTCCAGATTCCATGACAGTAATGCCAAGCTCACCGGGCAAAGATATGCGGTCCAAGATTCATTTTCGTCACCCGCACGATTGCGCCGCCCGTCCCGTTCGTTTAATTTCGCGCCATGGATTTTAGGAAATATTTTTTGCCCGGCGCATTTGTTGTGTGCCTAGGTGCCGTTTTAGGCGGCTGTGACCCGGGGCAAGGCTCGTTGGACGAAAAAAAGGAGCCCCACTTCATCCTCGGCGAAAACCGGGTTAACGCGATGGATTACCAAGGCGCAGTCGAGGCGTTCGAGCAGTCTTTGGAAGTTAATCCCCATTCGGCCGCAGCGCATTTTGAACTCGCCTGCCTTTTCGACGAAAAAATATCCGACCCTGCCGCCGCGATTTATCATTACCAGCAATATTTGAAGCTGGAACCGAATGCCGAAAACGCCGAGGTCGTCACCGCGCGCATCACCACCTGCAAGCAACAGCTCGCCGCAGATGTGATGTCCATGCCCAGCGCCCCCGTTGTCCAGCAGGAACTGGAAAAACTAACGGACCAAAACCACCAATTGCAGGATCAAGTGGACGCATTGAAAAAATGGAATGCCTATTACGCAGATCAACTGGCAGTTAGATCCAATTCAATCCCCGCACCGAATTATCCCGCCGCGCAACCCGTCCAAAATCCAGTCCAGCCGGCGCAGATTGTTAGCACACCCTCACCAAATTCAAATGCGAATCATCCCGTAAATCCCGCCGCCCCGCGCACGCACACTGTCGCCTCCGGCGAAACAGAAGCCGCCATCGCACGCAAATTTGGAATCAAATTGGGCGCATTGCGAGCCGCCAACCCCGGCGTGAACCCAAACAAGCTGCACGTCGGGCAGGAGTTGAACATCCCGGCATCGTGATTCCGCGCTTATCATTTGTCATCGTCGCAGCGTTCTGGCTGACGATGAACTTTCTTCTCTGGCGCGCCGAATACGGTTCGCATGGCGGCGAAATGCCGGTCCCGCTGGATTTGGTCTGGCGGAAAATCCTGACCGCGCCAGACAGTTCATCCCTCACCATTTACCAAAACGGGCGGTCGTCCGGTTTCTGCGAGTTTTCCACAAGCGTCGAGCAGGAAATGGCCAAGCTCGATGAAAACAGCCTGCCACCAGAGGGTCTTGCAACCGGCGCCGGTTATCAAATCCGGCTGAGTGGCGGCACGAGCCTTGGCAGCATCACCAACCGGCTGAAATTTGACGGGCGGCTTCAATTTTCGTCTCTTCGCGAGTGGCGCGAATTAACACTGAAAATTTCATCGCACGCCGTCACTGTGGGAATCCATTCTCTCGCCACAAACCAGACCGTCGCCCTGGAAATCACGTCCGACGGCTCGACCGAATTGCGCGTCTTTTCTTTCGCCGACCTGCAAAATCCAAACAAGCTGCTGGGCGCGTTCGCGGAAAATTCCGGCACCGGATTTTTTGGTGGGTTTGAACTTCCAGAGTTTCCGCAATCGACCGTGCTGGCGCAAAATCTCCACTGGCAGGCGTACCGGGAACGGCTGATGCTGGGCCACGAACCGGTTTCCGTTTATCGACTCGAAACCCAGATTCTTGCAAACAAAATTATCGTTTATGTCAGCACGCTCGGCGAAATCATGCGTGTAGAGCTTCCCGGTGGACTCACCGCCGAGATAGAAGGGTGGGGCAAGTCATGATTGAAATTGTCAATCTCGTGAAGAAATTCGGCGATCTCATCGCCGTCAACGATGTGAAGCTCACCATTCCCAGCGGAGAATTTTTCGCCATGCTCGGCCCGAACGCCGCCGGAAAAACAACCACGCTGAAAATTCTTGCCGGCCTGATGAAGCCGACTTCCGGCTCCACGCGCATTTGCGGTTTCGACATGCAACAGCAGCCGCTCGAAGCACGGCGTAAAATCGCCTACGTCCCCGATTTTCCATTTCTTTACGACAAGCTGACCGCCCGGGAATTTTTTCGCTTCACCGGGCAATTGTTCCAGATGCCGGACGCGAAAATTGAAGCGAATGCGAACGGGTTGATTTCGCGCTTTCATCTCGCCGAGTTTGTAAACCGGCCTCTTGAAAGCCTTTCACACGGGACGCGCCAGCGTGTCGCCATCGTGTCCGCGCTGCTGCACGATCCGGAAGTGTTCGTGATTGACGAACCGATGGTCGGCCTCGACCCACAGCACGCTCGCGTCGTAAAAGATGTTCTAAAGGAACGCTCACTTGCGGGCATGACCGTGCTGGTTTCCACGCACCAATTGAGCATAGCCGAGGAAATGGCCGACCGCATTGGCATCATCCTCGGCGGAAAATTGGTGGCCGTTGGCAACCGCGACGAACTCCGCAAACAAAGCGGCAATTCAGGCCAGCTTGAAGAAATTTTCCTATCATTCACAGCGGGAGAAAAATAAAATCAAGTGTGCCATAATTGCATTAGTTTGACTTGACGAAAATATTATTTGTGCCATCTTGGCACTATTAATTATTATTTTGCCCAATGACTGCAATCAAATCCAGTTTTATCGACAAAGTGCTTGGCCGTATCGGACGGCTTGACGCTGAAGGTTTGCAGACGGTCGTCCAGCGGCTCGCCCGCGAACGCAGCTTTCTCGAAACGCTATTCAATACAATCGAGGATGGCGTGCTGGTCTTGGATGAAAGCGGGCACGTCATTTATTTCAACCAAGCCGTCACGCGACTCATCGGACTGCAATCAGGCGATGAGGAACACCACATCTCAAAAATCCTGCCGGAAATGGACTGGGATAAAATTTCACGCCCCGATTCCGCCGGTGGCAGGAGCGTCGTGCGCCACGAATTTGAAATCCATTACCCGCGCCCGCGATTCTTGCGGATGTATGCAACATCGCTTGAAAACAATTCAGGCGTCGCGCTGATTTTGCACGACGCGACGGAAGCACGGCAGAAAACTTTCGAGGCCATCGAAAGCGAACGCGTACAGGCGTTGACGCTTCTGGCGGCGAGCGTCGCGCATGAAATCGGCAATCCATTGAACGCATTGCACATCCATTTACAGCTCATGGAACGCGAGTTGAAAAAATTGAAATCGCCGGAACATAAAAATGTTCGCGGAGCGGACACTGCGCGGCTCGAACAATTTCTCGAAGTTTCTAAAGGCGAAATCTCCAGGCTTGATTATATCATCACCCAATTTCTTCAGGCAATCCGTCCCGCGCCGTTGCAGTTGAAAATGGCTTCGCTCAACGATGTCCTGGAAAAAACCTTGGAATTACTGCGGCCTGAAATTGAAAATCGCGGCATTGCTGTGAAACTAAAGCAGGCGCGGCAGTTGTCGGCCACGCCGATTGACGCAACACAGATGCAGCAGGTTCTGGTGAACCTTGTGAAAAACGCGGCGCAGGCCATGACGCGGGGCGGAACGCTCACGCTCCAAACCGGCGAAAATGCGGACGCAGTATGGATCAGCGTCGCAGATATAGGCGGCGGCATCCCGCAGGAGCAGGTCACCCGCATTTTCGAGCCGTTTTACACGACAAAGAAAAAGGGCAGCGGACTTGGATTGATGATCGTCCAACGCATCGTGCGAGCGCATGGCGGGCGGATTGAGCTGGAAAGCAACGTCGGTCGCGGAACCACGTTTAGAATCTGGCTGCCTCTGCACGAACGCAAACCAAGATTGCTCGAGGCAAAGAATTCGGCGCACTCGGTTTCATAATTGAGAACGACGATGCGGAGGATTAAATATGAAACCTACTTTGTTAATTGTGGACGACGAGAAGCCAACGCGCGATGGTTTGCGCGCAGCGCTTGAAGATCGTTACGACGTTTATTTGGCCGAGGACGCCAAGGTGGCGATGGAACTGCTGGAGGGCGAAAACTTCGATGTGATGCTCACGGATTTTCGTCTGCCACATGAGGACGGGATGAAATTGATTGCGCGCGCGAAATCTTTAACGAAGCCGCCAATCTGCATTTTGATGACGGCTTACGGATCGGAGGAACTTGCAGTGGACGCAATGAAGCGCGGCGCGGACGATTACATCGCAAAAGGAAGGCTGCAAATTGACGAGCTGGAAATGCGGATCGCACGCGCATTGCGGCATCAGAACCTGGAAACGGAAAATGTTTCCCTGCGGCAGCAGCTCGATTCCAAATTTGGCCTAGAAAACATTGTCGGCGAATCGCCGGAGATGAGGGAAATTTTTGAAACCGTCCAGCAGGTCGCGCCGACGCGCGCGACGGTTTTGATTGGCGGCGAAAGCGGCACGGGCAAGGAACTTGTGGCGAAGGCGATTCACCAGTTGAGTCCTCGCGCGAAGCAGCCATTCGTGACGGTGCATTGCGCCGCACTCTCGCCGACACTTTTGGAAAGCGAATTGTTCGGCCACGAAAAAGGCGCGTTCACCGGCGCGCATGAACGGCGCATCGGCCGGTTCGAGCAGGCGCAGGGCGGAACGCTTTTTCTCGATGAAATCGGGGAGATTGACGCGACGATTCAAGTGAAGCTCCTGCGGTTTTTGGGCGAGCGGACCTTCGAACGCGTCGGCTCTAATAAAACTCTGACGGCGGACTTGCGGCTTGTTGCTGCCACGAACAAAAACTTGGAAGAACTCATCAAAACCGGTAAATTCCGCGAGGACTTGTTTTTCCGGCTGCGCGTGGTGGAAATCAATCTGCCGCCGTTGCGCGGCCGGCCGGGTGACATTCCGCTGCTGGCGCAAAAGTTTTTGCACGAGTTCGCAAGTGAGAACAATAAACCGGTGAACGATTTCACGGCGGAGGCGCTCCAACTGCTGATGCATTACAACTGGCCCGGCAATGTGCGCGAACTCCGGACGTCCGTCGAACACGCCGTGGTGTTGTGCCGGGGTGAAAAAATTTCAGCGCGCGACCTGCCGCCGTCCGTGCGAGCGGGACGGATGGGTGAAATGCAATTGTCACTGCAAAAAGCTGCGACCGTGAAGGATGCGGAGAAGCAATTAATTGTTCGAGCCTTGAAAGAAGCGGATGGCAACCGCACACTTGCAGCGAAAAAAATCGGCATGAGCCGGCGGACGTTCCACCGGAAACTGCACGCGTATAATTTGGAAGGACATTGATTTATGGTGTTCCAGGAAATCATTCAGGCCGCAATCCATAAAATGGAAGTGGGCGGAGGTGCGCGCGTCCTGCGAGTGGTTGCGCTGGTGGCTGCGGTTCTGACGATGGCGATATTGTATGACTCGTGCGCGTATCGAAATTTTTCCTCTCCGGAAGCGATGGATTCAGCGCAACTGGCCCGCAATATCTCAGAAGGAAAAGGCTACACGACTTTGTTCATCCGGCCTTTCAGCCTTTATTTGGTTCAATCCCACAACCAAACCAAAAGCGGGGCGACAGCGGCGAATGCAGGCGCTGATTTCGCGCGTATCAATACTGTTCATCCGGACATCGCCAATCCGCCCTTTTATCCCGTAGTGCTGGCGGGGTTGATGAAGGCAATACCGTTTCATTACGACGTGGATTTCAAAAAGCCGTTCTGGAGTGAAGGCGGAAGATTCTCGCGCTATCAACCTGATTTTCAAATCGCGGTCTTCAACGAAATACTGCTTCTGGCCGTCGTCATAATGACATTTTTTATCGCGCAGAAATTGTTCGACACGGCGGCAGCGTGGCTTTCGGCGTTGCTGACGTTTGGCTGCGAA
>Ga0302275_10005569_pt1 | contig 12089 bp, 10 predicted proteins | sample III_Bog_N2_2_FD_200229 | JGI IMG/M metagenome (GOLD analysis project Ga0302275, IMG submission 200229) | Peat permafrost microbial communities from Stordalen Mire near Abisko, Sweden - III_Bog_N2_2 | ecosystem: Environmental > Terrestrial > Soil > Wetlands > Peat | place: Sweden: Abisko...
CCGCCCGGCGGAACAGAACCTGTCTCGTCCCTCCGGGCGGATACAAACCGATGTCGAAGGGCTGCCCATCGATATTGGAAAAGGCGTTGTGAAAGATCGGGTCCAGATTGGGAAACTCCACGGTGGTTCCCACTGGAATTGCGAGCAGGTGCGGAACGAACTGTTTCCGCTGTTGGACCATGCGAACGACGCCGGGCATGGGCCGCTGAGTCCTGTGGCCGTCCGCTTCCAGCCAAACGACCACGCCCTCGTTCGTGGCGGGGTTATGGGTGCGCAAGGTCCCTCCGGGCATTATCCTCACGCCGCCCGTCACCACGGATGCGGCAGCCGGTAGAGTAAGCGCGAGGAGCACACGCAACGCCTTAGAACTTGTAGGCCAGGGCCAGATCATAATGGTTCCGTAAATTGGTGGTCCCGCTGGTCCAGGCGGTTCGGACCTGGGCGGCTTCAAACGCCAGAAAGACGTTCGGGGCGAGCCGGTAGTAGACGTTGCCGGCGAAGGAAATGTTTGATTGAGGATAGTATCCCACCAGGTCGGAGCGGCGGTTCACTTGTGCTCCACCGAAGAAGTGCAACGACAACCTCTGCGTGGGGAAGAGCGCCATCTGGAGCCAGCCGCCACGGCTGTTCACGGCGTAGGCCTCTCCGTCCGGTGTCACTCGGAAGCCAGGTCCGAGCCCTCCAAGTCCGGCGGCGTTTTGCCCGCCGAAAAACGCTCCTGAAAACTCGATGAGATGGATGGGCCGGAAGAGCCCGTCGAGCGTTACGAGTTGCGACGCAATCGAGTCGCCGGCAACATGGCTGACGCTATAGTGGAATCCTGGCGCAAGCTCGAAGTACGGCTCGTCGCCGCGCCGGTGCGCAAACTGGATCCGGCCTTCCCAGCCCGGTCTGGCCGGCTCAAGCGTAGCCGCCAAAGGGTCCGGGAGTTGAGTATTTGTCTCATGCGTCGAGTACAGAGCCGCCTGCGCGGTGACAGTGTTGCCGGAAGTGATGTGAAAGTTCTGTTCAAGCCGGATCTGCGGCTGCCAGTCCCAGAGATTGCCCGCGCCGGAGAGAGGCGGCAGGCCCACCTGCGCGAGCGAATCCGGATCGCGCTGGGCGATGAGCGGCTTCTCGCGGCCTACCATGAGACTCCGCGATCCCCAGTCGATAATCAGAGCGCCAGTGCGCAGGCGGGGCGTGAGATTATCCAGCGCGCCCGCGGGTGGTGTTGCCGTGTAGCTTCCGCCGTATGGATAGAAGTCCATCTGGATGTTGCCACGGATCTTGCCTCCGAGAAATGTGCCAGGCCCGAAGAACTCCAGGCCCAGGATGGACTGGCTCAGCGTTCCACCCGCCGAGCGAGCGGATGTATCGGAAGTGGCGATGGGCGAAGAATAGGCTCCTTCGGAGCGTGAGTTGGTATAAGCATTGAACAGCACCATGCCGGTGATGCGGATCGGGAAGCGCTGCAGGCTCTCCACTTTCGACTGGGCCTGCTCCTCAATGCGAGTGGACTGCACCGCTACGCTGTCGGCCAGTTTCTCAACGCTTTCGGCGGAGGGCGCCTCCGGGCTGCCTGTCATCGCCAGTTGTTTGCGAAGGTCTTGCACTTCTGTCCGAAGTTCCGCGTTTTGCCGTTCCAGCCGGTCAAGCCTGTCGAGAATCTGCCGGATCTCGGGATCCTGTTGTGCTCGGGCGAGAGGGGCGAAGGCGAGCGCCGCGAGCGATAGGGCAATGAAGAGACCGAGCAGGGCGCCTCCCCGGTGCTCAAGGTACGTTGCGCTTGTCGCTTTCTCCATACAGAAGGTGCTCCAGTCGTCGACGCAGTTTCAGTGGGGACCAGGGTTTGGAAATAAACGCGTTGGCGCCGAGGTCGAGCACGCGTTGGGGCGCGCCGAGATCGGTCGTCGCGCTCACCACCAGGATGGGCAGGTGCGTGTAGCGGGCGTCGGCTCGAATCCGGGCGATCAGTTCGAAGCCGTCCATGGAGGGCATGTGCAAATCCGTGACGACCGCGGCGAGACGGTTCACTTCAAATCCCTGGATAAGACTCCAGGCGCGCGCACCGTTCGTCGCGGAAGAGGTCTCGAAGCCGTCGAGATCCATCAAGGCCAATTCCATCGTGTCAGCCGAAGAGAGGTTGTCGTCCACGATCAGAATCATCCGTCGTTGCATGAGTTGTGACCGGTTTGTTTGCTAGTGGACGAATCGATAGCCGACGCCGTGGAGCGTCAGAAAATGCCGTGGAATGGACGGATCGTGCTCGAGTTTCTGCCTCAGTTTCAGGACATGCGCATCGACGGTCCGAGTACTGGGAAACGACTCATAGCCCCAGACCGCGTTCAGCAGGGCGTCGCGCGTAAGCGGCCGGTCGGGATGCGTGAGGAAATACGTCAGCAGGTTGTATTCGGCCGGCGTGAACTTCACCTCGACGCCTGCGCGCACTACAATTCGCCGGTCGAGATCGACAGTGACGTCGCTGAACTGGACCGCGCGCGCGGGCTCGGGAGCCGAACGCCTCATCACTGCCCGGATGCGGGCGAGCAACTCGCGTGCGCCGAAGGGCTTCACCACGTAATCGTCAGCGCCAATCTCCAGCAGCAAGACCTTGTCGATTTCGTCTCCCAGAGCGCTCAGCACGATGAGCGGCGTCTTCGAACCCGCCGCGCGGATCTGGCGGCAGATTTCAATGCCGCTCATCCCAGGAAGGCGGAGATCGACGATCATCAGATCCGGGCGCATGTTCAATCCCATGTCGTAACCGGTGCGTCCGTCGGCCGCGGTCAGCACGCGGAACCCCTCCTGTTCAAGCAGGAGGCTGATGCTATCGCGCAGTCCCTCGTCGTCGTCGATGATCAGGATGGCCGGTGAATCCACAGAGCGAGTGTAGCTGAGTGCGCCCGATCTGGGAAGGCTCAATCCGGCCTTCGCGCAATCCGGAGGATTTGAAGCCGGTGGATCTGCTGGGCTCGCTCGCCCGGACTGTGCCGGGCGCCCTCCATCGCGCGCTTCGCCTCTGTCCGCCCCCAGACACAGAACTCGTCGACTTCCGAAGGTGACGGCTTCGCCTGCGGGTGAAGCAACTGGTAGTTCTTCCGAGGCATCTGGCCCTCGCGAATTGCCGCGCACATTCCCAGGAGCATGGCTGCGCCCACACGCGGCTTGCGGTAGGGCCCCGCGGCCCACTCGGAGAAATTGAAAGCCGCACGCGCATTTGCGACGTCTCGCTGGAGCATGTTGCCGAGCCCGGGCACCCGGCTGTACCAGGGCCACCGCGTCTCGTTGGAGTGGCAGTCGTAGCAGGCGCGCCGCAGCATCTGTGAGACGCGCGGCGGAGGTCTGAGCGTGGCTTCCATGCTCAAGTCGGCTACGACCGGCGGATTCACGGGCGGCCGCCGGATCGCGAAGCAAGCCGCCACGGCGAGAAGCAGAGCCGGAGGGATCAGGAATCTGCGCATTCGGGTCTCCTGGCCCGATGCTCCCGCAGGTCGTTCGGGGTGTCTTTCCCGGTTCGTTAAAGTCTTGCAAAGGTAGTTACGCTCCTGAGGAAACATTGAAACGGAGCCAGGACCGCACTCTCAGAATGACCACTTGAGGCTCGTATAGCCGGTTTGCGCGTGGTAATTGCGAATCGCGGCAAACACTTCCCCGTAGCGGTACATCTGCCACCCCGCATTCCAGCGCAGGCGCGTTCCTAACGGCACGGACAACTGGAACTGAGGCGAGGAGTAGGTCAGCGGAAAAGTCTGCGCCGCAATGAACGCACTGTTGTCCGGGTTGCTGCCCGCGTTCGCCACTTGCCGCCCGTCGCCGGTATCCTGCACGTGGCTGTATCCCAGGCGAAGCGTGGCGTACTTGCCGACGTTGAATCGCAGCCAGAGGTTGCCCGAGTGCAGATTGCTGATGTAGAGCGACGCATTGCCCGTCACGAGATTCCCGTCGATGAAATAGACCAGGCCGCCCGCCGTGGCCGTGTGCAGTTTCGAATATGCGGCATCCAGGGAAAACCACTCCCGAGGCGTCCACGATGCTTCCGCCGAAACCACACGGCCGCGGGCACTGAACGCGCTCAGCGCCGCCTGGTTGATGTTGTAGTTGTCGCGCGAGGAAACGGCGAGCAGCAGTGCTTTCGACTTGTACTGCAGCCGCCCATTCAGTGCGTGGTAGGACTTGTCGCCGATCGGATAAACGGGATTGTTGTTGGCGCCCTTCTCGGCGTCCAGCAGAAGCGAAATCCGCTTCATGAAGCGCAGGCGCAGGCCCGCGATTCCCGCCTGCTGCGTGTTGGACTGTTCGTCGCGCTCAGTTTGCTGAGTTCCATCGGGCAGCGGACTTCGCACCGATTGGAAGGTCCGCGTGTCGACGTGATAGCCGCCCGTTACGTCGAGCCAGGGCAACAGCCGGTACAGGACTTCGGTCTGGTCGCCCACGCGGCGCAAAGCCAGCAATTGGAAATCGACCTCTTGAAAAGCGAGCGTTGAGTTACTCAACTCTCCGTACACGCTGTTGCCGCTCATCCGCGTCTGGTCGTAAGAGATCTGGTTGGTGATGGTGAGCCGTTCGACCGGCGTGAATATCACATTCAACGCCGCGGTTGTGACCGGCCTCGTCGCATTGCCCGCCACCGCAACTTGATAGACCGGCTGGCTCAGCGCCGGAGTGCCGTACAAGGATTCGTCCAGATCCACTCTGCCGCGCGTCGCGGCGTAGGTGAGGCGACCGTTCAGGTTCAACCGCTTTCCGAACTCGCGAATCGCGAGCAGACGCCACCCGGTGGTTGTACCTCGGTACGGCTCATTGGATTGAAACGCGTTGGCGCCATCGGCGAGCGCACTCGCACCGGGAGCGATGTTGGAGACGGGCGAAATTTCGCTGTAGCGCTCCCAGGAACGCAGGATCGAGATTCGCGTGCCCTCGCTGACCCATTCGAAGCCCAGCCGGTATTCGTTATCGAGCCTTTGAACATTCTGGAACAGCGGGGTATCTGTGAAGCCCTGGTTGTAATTGGTTGTCAGCGCATCGCCGGTCTGTGTGAGGCGGCTGTAGCCGCCGATAATCCGGAATCGCCCGCGCGGCAGGATTACGATGTCGTGGTCCTGAGTGGTGCGCCGCGTATCGAGCGCATGCAGATCCTGGGCGAAGCCGATGCCGGGGTTGAAGTAGTCCGACTGCCGCCAGCGCAGGTCATAGTCGTACCATTTGCTCTCCGCGCGGAGCCGTGCCGATTCATACGGGTCGTTGCCCAGACCCTGCGTGTTGACGGTCAGGCGATCCAGCCAGCGGCTATTCCCGTCCTTCGAGAATAGTGCGAATGAAGTGCTCAGCAGGCGCAGCCCGTCGCCGTAGTTGATCTGGCTGCGGTAGGCGTCTTCGTTTCCCGTGACGGAGAGGAATCGATCACCGGCTTCGAAAGACTGCAGCAGGTTATAGGGCCCGAGATTCGCTCCGCGCGGCGATCCGGTTGAGGCCTCGGTGGGCGCTACCGGTTCCTGGGCGAACGCTATGGATCCCAGCAATAAGGCCGTAATTGGAAGCCGCATTGCTTTGCTACCTCAGAAAGAAAGCGCTGGAGTTAGAGCCATGCAGCCGGACATGGCAGATGGTGCAATTCTGGTACTGCGGATCGGCCATGTTATGGAACGACGGCGTCAGCGGGACGCCCGCGCCGGTTCGTCCTGAACCCGTTCCGTTATGGCATTCCAGGCACAACGTGAAGACGACCGGGCGTTTGAGCAGCCTCGGATTGGCCGAGCCGTGCGGCAAGTGACACGTCTCGCAGCCCTCCACGCGCACCGCGGTGTGTTCGAATACGAAGGGCCCGCGCAGGTCTTTGTGGCAGCCTAAACAGGCCTCTTCATTCACGCTCGCTTGCGAAACCAGGCGCGGCCGGTCCCCCATCTTCCAGGAGGGCGCGAACGTTCCATGAGGATTATGACAGTCCGTACAGTCCATCAAGCCCTCGTTAACGCGATGCTTGAACGGCATGGAAAACTGCGCGCGGACCGACGGATGGCAGGTGTAGCAGAGCTCGCGTTGCATCTTGGCCAGCAGTCGGCGAGGCGTCGGGCTGTGATGGATGGAGTGGCAGGAAGCGCAATTGAGCGAGGCCTTGAAATGTTCGGAGCGGCGGAAGTTCATGCGGCCCATTTCGTTGGAATGACAGCTCAGACAGCGCGTGACGATCTCTTCCGAAGAGCGAACGGAAAAGGCGAAAATGCTCGCCTTCGAGGGTGCCTTTACGTGCTCCGAGCCGGGACCGTGGCAGCTTTCGCAACCGGCCGCGCCTGGTTGGGGCAGCACCTCTTCATCGCGGAAATGCGGATTGCGGAAGAACTTCCAGGCGAGGTCGGCATGGCAGGTCTTGCACGCCTTGCTGCCGGCATAGTCCGCGGCCCCCGCGGCCGGCAGCAGACTCAGAATCGCCAGGAGCCGCAGCAATGAACCAGCCATTAACTGCAGGCTAGACGGCGAGGCCAGAGCCAGTCGCTATGGAATTGTCAAATAAATGTGAAATACGCTCTTCAGGCTCCGGCAATAGATTGCAGAAGGTATTCAGAATCTCGCCGACACGTCAGATGGATGAGCATAGTGCAGACCAGGCCGCTGCCTCAGAAAGGCAACCAGATCTTTACCCGCAAGCCGGGCTGGGCATTGCTCGCCGAGATGCGGCCGTGGTGCAGGAGCACGGCTCGCTGAGCAATGGAGAGTCCCAGTCCGACGCCGCCTCCGCCTGCTCGATTCCTGTCCTCTTCCACTCGATGGAATGGGCGGAAGATGGCCTCTAACTCGCGCTCCGGGACCCCCGGACCATAGTCCCGGACGGCGATGACGAGTTCGTTGTTTTCGCTTCCAGATGTGAGTTCCACGCTCTGGCCTGACGGCGTGTATCGAATCGCGTTCCGCAAAACGTTCTCGACGGCCCGGCGCAACAACTCCGGCGCAACAACTCGTGGTCCCCTCTGAATTCGCGCACTTCGTTTTCGCGAAGGTCGATGCGGCAGCCACGCGCCGCCGCCTCCAGACTGCAGTCTTCCACAATCTCTCCCAGCAACTCGTCCGTCGATATGACTTCGTCGTTTCGAGTGCCGGAGTCGCCCTCGACGCGCGTCACCTGCAACAGGTCTGCGATCAGCCGCGAGATCCGGTCGACCTCTTTTTTCGCGCGCTGGAAGGCGTCCTCGCTGGATGGGCTCTTGCGCACGAGTTCCAACGCAAAGCTGAGGCGCGCGAGCGGGGAGCGGAGCTCGTGCGAGACGTCCTGCAGAAGTCGCCGTTCGGCGGCGAGGAGTGTTTCAATGCGGAGCGCCATCTCGTCGAAAGCCATGCCGAGTTCTCCGATCTCGTCCTTGCGCTTGAGGTGTGCGCGCGCGCTCAAGTCTCCCTGTCCGAAGCGCATCACCGTCTCACGCAGGCGGCCGATCGGCCGTGCCAAAGTGAACGCAAGCGCATAGGCGAGTAAAACGATTACAGCAATGATCCACCCGAAGGAGAGCAGGTCCCATGTGGGATCGTAGTGCACCGTAATGTCGATCACGAACACATAGCGGCCATCGCGGGACGGCTGTAAGATACGGAAACTACGGGGTGGCAAGACGCGCCAGCGAGGCGGAGGCGTTGCCACCAGCAGATCCTTACGTACGGCGCCAGTGCGCAGGTCAGTGCCTTGGGTGTTCAACAAGTAGTAATTGTTGGACACCAGCGCCGTCATCCGGTCGAGGTAAGCGCCGAGAGCCGGCGCGCCTCCGGACTCGTATGCGCGGACAGCGTCCGCAAATTCGTAGTCCACAATGCGGTGGAGAAACTGGTCTCTCTGCATCTTGCCGGGCGCAAACAGGAAAGAAGAGAGGAAGAACGCGACAACGCCAAAGAGCAACGTAGCCAGAAGCCACGCGAGCATGCGGGCGAATAATCCCCTCATGACTTCTCCGGCTCCGAATCGACGGATGCAAATTGATAGCCCAGACCGCGCAGCGTTCGGATCAGTTCCGTAGGCGCGCCGAGCTTCCTCCGCAAGTGGCTGATGTGCACATCGATCGAGCGGTCGTACGGCGTGGCGGGCCGGTTATAGAAGCGTTGGGCGATCTCGTCGCGCGACACGACGCGGCCGGCGACCCGCATCAGCACCTCGAGAATGTCGAACTCAATCGTCGTCAGTTCCACTTCGCGCCCGTTCATGGTTACCTGGCGCGTCGCGGGATCGAGACGGACTCCGCTGGCCTCGACGACTGACTGCGGATCGCGCGGCCCTGTCTGCGTGCGGCGCAGAATCGCGCGCACGCGGGCCAGCAGTTCCATCGGTTCGAACGGCTTCGGCAGATAGTCGTCGGCGCCCTCATTGAGGCCGCGAATGCGGCTCTCGCTCTCGGTCCGGGCGGTGAGCATCAGAACCGGCGTGTCCCGTTCCAAACGCAATCGCTTGAGGACTTCGAAACCGTCCAAGCCCGGCATCATCACGTCGAGAAGAATGAGATCGAAGCCGCCTCGTAATGCCATCTCCAAGCCCTCAAAGCCGTTCTGCGCCGAAGTGACGTCGATCTCCTGGTCCCGGAAGAAGTCGCGCATCAGCGCTCCGAGCTCCGTGTCGTCGTCGATCAATAGCAGATGAGCTGTGCCAGCCACGCGGTGGCCCCTTTCACAAAACGAGTGCCCTCATTATCTCCGTCTCCGAGGTTCACATCGGGACCGGAGTTTCATCAGCGAATCGTACGGCCGCCCGATTCCGGCAACTCAGTCGTCTGCTTTCCGGATCTTGCATGGGTCTCCTAAGTCCAAGCTATGACGTCTCGAACGCCCGGGAAAGGGCCTGTTCTGCGAAGAAATGTTAAGGGCGACGGTGCTGGGGACCGCTTTACAAAACTTTAACCTCCATCGATGTTTCAGCGTTGTTCACTGGAATTGACGAAGGGGGACGCAGAGCCCGCTTCGAATCAGACCGAATTATCCGGGGGAACGATCATGAGAGGCCTTAGCCTGCTCGCCAGGTTGATTGCATTCATTGCGGCGCTTCTTGCCGTAAACGGCGTGCTGGCGGCATCGCCAGCCGCCGCGGAGGAGCAACTGGCGGCGACCGCCAGTTTGCACGGCGTAGTGACTGATCCATCGGGCTCGCTGGTGCCCGGCGCGGTGGTCCAGTTGCGCGGTCCGGCCGGCCAGCAGATTGCCCGCACCGACGGTGACGGCAAATACGCATTCCCGACTCTGAAGCCTGGCGCCTACAAAGTGCGCGTCCTCGCGAAAGGTTTCTCGCCTCACGAGGAGACGATCGCTTCATTAACAGGGTCCGCCGTCCTCGACGCGCAACTTCAGATTCAGAGCGAGGCGCAGGTGGTCAACGTGGAAGACGAGATCGAGAAGATCACCACCGATCCGACCGCGAACGGCGGCGCGATTGTCCTGGGCACCAAAGAATTGCAGGCGTTCTCAGACGATCCGGATGAGTTGCAGGAGCAACTGCAGGCTCTGGCCGGACCTTCCACGGGCCCCGACGGCGGCCAGATCATGATCGACGGGTTCTCGGGAAGCGATCTGCCTCCGAAGTCGTCGATCCGCGAGATCCGCATCAACTCGAATCCCTTCTCACCCGAGTACGATCGCCCCGGCTTCGGCAGGATTGAGATCTTCACGAAGCCCGGAACGGACTCGTTCCACGGTTCCTTCTTCACCCAGTTCAATAACCAGGACCTGAACTCGCGCAGCCCCTTACTGACGGAGTCCACTACGACCCCGTACTCGCAAAAGTTCTTCGGAGCCAGTTTCAGCGGCCCCATTACCAGGCAAAAGGCATCATTTGGCTTCGACTTCGAACGGCGCATGATTGACGAGAACGCGTTCATCGATGCGACGACGCTCGACAGCAATCTGAACCCGACGACCGTAAATCAGGCGGTGGTCACGCCTCAAACGCGCATGAGCTTCACGCCGAGGCTCGACTACACGCTGAACCCGTCCAACACACTCAGCATGCGGTATCAGAATACGCGCATCGAGATGGATAAAGAGGGCGTCGGCAGCTACTCGCTGCTTTCACAGGCCTACAACCAGAAGAGTTCCGACCAGGGTTTTCAACTCACTGAGACGGCCGTGCTCAGTCCGCACGCGGTCAATGAAGTGAGGTTCCAATATCACCGTTCCGTTCTCTCGAATTACGGAAACAATACCGAGCCTCTCACGATCGTGCAGGGCGCTTTCCAGGATGGCGGCGCGCAGATCGGCAATTCCGGCAGCACGAGTAACAGCCTCGAACTATCGAATTCGACGACGTTGACGCATGGTGCGCACACGATCAAGTGGGGTGGAAGATTCCGCCAGGCGTTTATCGACGACAAGTCGGTCAACAACTTTGGTGGCACGTTCACATTCCTTGGCGGCACCGGCCCCGAACTGGATGCGAACAACGGGGCGATTGCCGGAACCTCGATAGAGCTCACCGCACTGGATGTATACCGCCGGACGCTGCTCTTCGAGCGGGCCGGGCTCAGCGCGGCGGAGATTCGCCTCCTCGGCGGCGGAGCCACACAATTCACTCTCAATGCGGGCACGCCCACTACGTCCGTGCGCCAGTTCGACGCGGGGCTCTTTATCAATGACGACTGGAAGGTCCGTTCGAACCTGACACTCAGCTACGGCCTGCGCTACGAAGCGCAAACCAACATGCACGATTGGAGCGATTTCGGTCCCCGCATCGGATTGGCGTGGGGCATCGATGGAGGCGGCAAGAAGCAAGCCAAGACCGTGTTGAGACTCGGCGCTGGAGTTTTCTACGACCGGATCGCCTCCAGCACGGCGCTCGCCGACGCGCGCTACAACGGCACGACGCAGCAGTCGTACTTCATCCAGAACCCCGATTTTTATCCGGTCATCCCGACCGCGGCGTCGCTCGCGGGTTCCGCCCAACCGCAGCAGCTTAGCCTGCTCGATCCGGCTGCGCGCGCCCCGCGCAATTATCAGGCGACCGCGAGCGTGGAGCGGCAGTTGAGTAAGTACGCAAAGTTGAGCGTCTCCTACATCGAGAGCCGCGGCGTACACCTTTCCCGCCAGCTCAACGCGAACACTCCCTTGGACGGCGTATACCCCTATAGCGACGGCCAGGTGCGATTGCTCACGGAGACAACCGGCTTCAGCCGCACGCACCAGTTGATCGTTAGTCCGAACATCAACTACAAGAAGGTGTTCCTCTTTGGCTTCTACTCCCTCTCCTACGGGCAGTCGGATGCCGAAGGCATGCCGGCGAATCCTTACAACCTGAAGTCCGAATGGGGGCCGTCGTCCTTTGCGGATGTGCGGCACCGCTTCCTCATGGGGACCAATATACCGATGCCCTTCCGGTTTTCGATCAGTCCGTTCTTCCTGGCGATGAGCGGCTCGCCGTACAACATCACGACGGGACAGGATCCAATGCTTACCGGCTATCCCAACGCGCGCCCCGCCCTCCTGCCGGGGGTATCGTCCGCGAGCTGCAGCGGCTCGGACCTGGTCTACAAAGACGGATTTGGCTGTTTTGACCTCAACCCTGCGGCGGGTACTCCGACCATCGGGCGCGACTACGCGCGCGGTCCCGGCAACGTCAGCTTGAACTTGAGAGTTTCCAGGGCGTGGTCTTTCGGCAAGAAGGGTGAAAGCGCCAGTGGCGATTTCGGACCGCCTCCTGGAATGGGCGGCGTGCGCGGTGGCGGCGGTCCACCCTCGGGCGGAGGCCCTGGCGGAGGCGGCCCTCCTCCTGGAGGCGGTCCACCCCCTGGTATGTTCGGCGCAGCCGGAGCGGGAAAGAAATACACCCTGACAGCTACGGTAAGTTTCCGCAATGTACTGAACCATCCGAATTACGCGAACCCCAGCGGCGATCTCTCTTCGCCGTATTTCGGGGAATACCGCAGCCTGGCCGGCTTCGGGCCGATGGGTGCGGCAACTACCTACAACCGGAAGATCGATTTGCAACTCAGGCTGGCATTCTAGGCAGCCAGGCGGAGGAAAGGAAGAGCGGAAGAATGATGACGCGGCGGCGAGTACTCGCCATCGGAATGACGACGCCCGTGTGGGCTGGTGTGCCACGCCTGCTGGCGTTCGCGCCCGGGCAGTTCTGGAATGAACGGCCCGCCTCGGAGTGG
>Ga0302275_10005571_pt1 | contig 12088 bp, 15 predicted proteins | sample III_Bog_N2_2_FD_200229 | JGI IMG/M metagenome (GOLD analysis project Ga0302275, IMG submission 200229) | Peat permafrost microbial communities from Stordalen Mire near Abisko, Sweden - III_Bog_N2_2 | ecosystem: Environmental > Terrestrial > Soil > Wetlands > Peat | place: Sweden: Abisko...
ATACCGCTCGATCGTCCGGGTACGTCCGGATGGACGCGACAGCTCCTTCATCGACACGGACCGCGCGATGCGGATTGCCAATGTCGACGAATGATCGCCCCACGCTCGGACGTCGGAGTTTTCATGGCGTCGCGTACGGACCGCGCGTTCGGCTCGCGGCGCGCAGTTCACTGCTCATCGTCGGCCCAACCCAAGTCGGCAAGACCTCGTCACTCGTCATACCGGCGTTGCTCCGCTGGGGCGACGCGCTGGTCGTGACGAGCGTCAAGAACGACGTCATCGCGACCACCAAGGACTGGCGCGCGACGGTGGGTGAGGTCCAGGTCCTCGAGCCGGGCCGTGACGGTGGGTTGACGTGGAACCCGATCGAGGGCGTACGGACACTTCGTCACGCCCTTCGCGTCGCGCGCGACTTGACGAGCGGACCGGCCGAACGCGGTGAGACCGAATTCTGGAACTCACTCGCGACCAAGGTCGTGGGCGCTCTGCTCATGTTGGCGTTCCAACGTTCGCGCGACGTCTTCGACGTGGCGCGCGCAATCGAGACGCGCAACTTCGATCCGTGGCTCGACGCCCCCGGACACAGCGAGGCCGGCGATGTCCTCGAGGCACTCTTGACGCACGAACACCGAACCATCGATGGCGTGCTCACGACCGCCGAGACGATGTTGATGCCGTGGCGGTTTCGTCAGCCGCTGGCGAATGTTCGATCGGTCGTCGACGGACCGAACACGCTGTATCTCTGCAGCCCACGCGGGGAACAGCGCCACTACGAGCCCCTCTTCCGAGGCGCGTTGCGAATGGTGTTGGAAGAGCAACAGCGCCTGGTCGATGTTCGAGCTCAACGACGACTGCTCCTCGTCCTCGACGAAGCGGCGACCGTGGCCTCGCTCGACGAACTGGATCAGATGGCCTCGACGGTCAGCGGTCTCGACGTCACGTTGGTGACCGTGCTGCAGGATTTCTCCCAGCTGAAGGCCCGTTGGGGTCCTCGGGCCTCGACCATTGTGAACAATCACACGACCCGTTTGGTCTTGGGCGGTCTGGCCGATCCCACGGCGTCGCAGTTTCTTCCCGAGCTCTTCGAGACGCGAAAGGACGCGCCACCGCTGGTGCCGCTTCGTCAACGGCCGCCCGGAACCGGCACCGTGATCGCCGGTCACCGACCCGCGTTTTCAGTCCGGCTGCAACCGTGGTGGAGGGATCGGCGCCTTCGCGTCCGAGGGGTGCGTGAGCACTAACTAGCATTTCTTGATGGCACAATCGAGAACTCCCGTTGAAGACCAGATTCTGGCGGTCGATATTGGTGCCACGAACGTCAAGTTTTGTCACGTCGACATCCACGGCGAACCGCTCGAAGGAGTTCGTCGACGTCCGACGCCGTACCCCTGCTCGCCCGATCGTCTCATCGAAGCGTTGGACGAACGGATCGAAGGCAGCGAGTGTCTACGCGTCGGCATCGGCTTTCCCGGTGAGTTCATTGACGGCCGCGTCGTGCGACCGGGCAATCTCTCACGACCCGGCGGGGTGACCACGGACGTCGATCCCGATCTCGAGGCACAGTGGCAGGGCTTCGCGCTCCAAGACGAACTTTGCAAGGCGACGGGTCGAGACGTGCGGGTCGTGAACGACGCCACGTTGGCCGCCCTCGGCTCGATCGACGGCCACGGCGTCGAACTGGTTCTCACCTTGGGTACCGGTCTCGGGATCGCCCTCGCTATTGACGGCGCATTGCGCAAGATCCGCGACGTCGGCGCCGAAGTGTTCGTGCGCGGCAAGACCTACGACCAGTCGATTGGCGAGCACTCGAGGTCGATAGACGAAGAGCACTGGGGCGAACTTCTGGTCATGGCCGTCGACGGATTCGTCCGCGAGTTCGGCGCGACGACCGTCCACTTGGCCGGGGGCAATGCTCGACGGGTGACGCCGACGCTGTTCGACGAAGCGGACTACCGCGTCGTGATCAACGGCAACCAGGCGTCCATTCGCGGAGCCGCCAAACTCTTCTACAACTGAGCGAGGTCGACCGCGCTTTGGGCGAGGACGCCGGCGAGGATCCGACAGGACCCGTCTTGCACCTGAAAGTCCGGACTGTGATGCATGCCACTCGATCCGTCGTCATTGGCGCCGCCGATGAACATGTAACAACCGGGAACGCGGTTCAAGAACTCCGAGACGTCGTCGCTGGGCGTGAACGGAGGGATCGTCATGACGCCACTCGCGCCCACCACCTTCGTGGCGGATCTCATGACCTGCTCGTAGACGTCGGCGTTGTTCACGACGGCCGGTGCGACGCCAGTGAGATCAAGTGTGCACTCGACCACGAACATCGCTTCCACTTCACGCAGCAACGAACGAAGGCGCTCCAGCGCCTCGACGTGTTGTTCGGGGGTGAACGTTCGAAGTGTGCCGCGCAGCACGGCGTGTCGCGGTACGACGTTCATGGCGGTGCCAGCGTGAATGACGCCGGCGGAGCACGCGCAGTTGGTTCCCTCGAATGAGAGCCCTTCGACGATTTCGCCGAGTCGAGGAGCCAGATGACTGACGGCGAGGATGACATTGCCTTCGACGCTCGCCATCGCCCCGTGACCACCCTTGCCCTTGATGTGGATCGAGAGGGATGACGCCTCACTCATCATGACGCCGGGCTTCGTGCCGACGAATCCGAGCGGCGCGAGTGACGACACGTGAGCTCCGATCACCAGGTCGATCGGATTATCGGTCAGGACACCGCCGTCGATCATTGCAACCGCGCCGCCCAACGCCTCTTCGGCCGGCTGGAACAGCAGCGTGAACTCACCGGCGAGCTGTTCTTGACGGCGTGACAACAGGTCCGCGATACCGAGGAGACCGGCAGTGTGCACGTCGTGGCCGCACGCGTGCATCACACCGTCGTTCACCGAGGCGAAGGAGATTTGATTTTCCTCCGTGACGGGTAGCGCGTCGATGTCCGCACGGATCATTACTCGACGTCCGGGATTGGCTCCTCGAAGGACTGCTACGGCACCCGTCTCGGTCGGACACGACTTGAGTTCCCAGCCCAGCTCGACGAGACGGTCACGCACCACCTGGGTCGTGCGGTGTTCTTGGAATGCGAGTTCGGGATGGGCGTGAAGATCGTGTCGAAGTTCCACCATCGCGTCGTCGACGTCGTCGAGTAGGTGGGGAAGATCGTCGGAGAATGTGCTGGTCATAGAGGCATGGTACTTAGATGGCCGAGATGTGTTCGGAGGTCGTTCGGCTACGATGGAAGGTCAGCAACTACGCGGCTGTAGCTCAGCGGATTAGAGCATCGGTCTACGGAACCGAGGGTCGGGGGTTCGAATCCCTCCAGCCGCACCATTTGGACATCGGGACAGACATCGGGATAGGTGAAAGCGGCTCATCGGATTCTGGCGGGGTGCGCTGGTAAATAGAAAGCGTCCGGGCCTTGGGTGCGTGGGAGCGTTGCTCTGCCAAGCCGCCTTCGGTGGCAGCTCGTACGTTGACACGGCCCGGGCTTAGGAGTCAGCTCGTAGCAACTGCCCGTCCAGGCGGAGACACGTGATCCCTGCGGTGTCAGCGGTTGGGGCTGGGTCACGCATGATCCGGTGGAGTGCGCCCGTAGCCAGTTCTTCGGCGAGCCAGAGCACCTCGTGGACGTCTCCGCTCGGTGCCTCGGCAAGGTAGCCGAAACGTGTGTCTGGAAAGTCACTGTGCGAGAAGAACAGCACCACTTTCTGGCCATCACTACTGATGGTGGCGTCTGCCGCCTGCACCTGCGGTGCACCCAGCTGGTGGGCAAAATCTATGAAGGTCTCGAAGCTCGTCAGTTGCTCGTCGATGGTCCGCACCTTGGGCGTCACCTTCGAAATCTTAGGAGTTGTCATATACCGGACCAGCGCACCCCGCCAGAATCCGATGAGGCGTGATAGCGCCGTTCGAGACATCTACGAATCTGCTCATCGGTGCCACTCGCGGAACGGGCCGCAGTGTGTCCGTCTTGACCACTTCATGTCGCGCATCCTTTGACCCAAACCCAAGGGCTTGCGCAGATGTCGTCAAATTGGAGGTCTGTCGACTAACTGGGCCATCCGAGTGCGTCAAACACCGCTATCGGGTCCAAATAGTCTCGCCACTTCGTCACTTTCCCATTCTCAATCGTGACGATGGAAACGAAGCGATTGTCGTAAGGACGGCCACCCTGAACTGATTTGCCATGGACCTCATATTCCAGAACGGCCACTGAAGCTTTGGGATCGTGATAAACCCTCAGATTGTCTGCGCTCTGCACCGACATATAGCTGTCGTAGTCGCTGTAAAGGTTGATGACGCGCTTCCTCCCCTTAACTCGCTTTGGATAGCCGGGCACGGAGATGACGTATTCAACAATGACGTCATCGGCCAACATATCGAAGTAATCATCGCCGTCAACAAGGCCTTTCAGTCCTTCTCGAATGATGTGGAAGAAGGGTCCATTGGCCCCGAAGTTTGAGTTGACCTCGGTGTACTTTGTCATCTGATCTCCTCTCTAGCCCAAACCGTAGCGTTGCGACGTGACATAGGGTCGCCCCTCAACTCCGCGACGATCAGTTGGGAATTGATGTACATATCGCTGTGCTAATCGCATTGGACGTCAGTGCACGTGCAGAGATCGAATCGGGCTATATCTTCAAGGAGATCTCCTCGTTATTGATCACGGAACGTACCTTGAGAACCGAGGGTCGGGAATTCGGATCCCTCCAGCCGCACCAACTGGGCTTGGACCCGTTATCAGTTCGAGTGACTCGGAGCCCAGCGCGTTGATGCCGGATCGGCATCGACATCAGACCCTTTCAACTGGACTTTGCGAAATGCGACGCCCCTCAGCACGGTGGCGACGTCGATCCAGAAGGCGCCGCTACGCGATTGGTTCGAATTGGGCGGTGAAGTGGCGCAGGGCTTGCGGTTCCCGGACCATTCGATATCCAGGCAGGGAGGCGGCATCCTTGGCGACCGAAGTGACGACCTCAATCACATAGTCAATATGGCTCTGGGTATAGGTTCGCCGGGGAATCGCCAATCGGACCAACTCCATTGCGGCGGGCGCTTCGGTACCATCAGGTTGACGGCCGAACATCACTGTGCCAATTTCACAACTTCGGATTCCACCCGATTTGTAAAGGGCTACCGCGAGCGCCTGGCCCGGATACTGCAGCGGAGGAATGTGACTGAGGAGCGCCTTGGCATCCACGTAGACCGCATGGCCCCCAATGGGCTTCACGACGGGAACTCCGGCTGCGTCGAGCGCGTCACCTAAATACGCGGTGGAGCGAATCCTGTAGCGCAGGTAGTCAGGTTGCACCGCTTCCTTCAGACCCTGCGCCAATGCTTCAAGGTCTCGCCCGGTCAATCCGCCATAGGTCGGAAAGCCTTCGGTCAAAATCAACATGTTGCGACATTTCTCGGCGAGGTCATCATCGTTCAGGGCCAACCAGCCACCAATGTTGCCGAACGGATCCTTCTTAGCGCTCATCGTCATACCATCGGCCAAGGACGCTATCTCTCGGACAATGTCACTGATGTCTCTCTGCGATTGACCCTCTTCGCGTTCATGGATGAACCATGCGTTCTCGGCAAATCGGCACGCGTCCAAGAAGAATGGAACACCGTAGCTGCGACAGATTTCACTCACGCCTCGAATATTGGCCAACGAGACGGGTTGTCCACCACCGGAATTATTGGTGATGGTCAAGAAGACCACCGGGATAGTGGCCGCGCGCTCCTGGAGAAGTGTTTCGAGCGCACCAAGATCCATGTTCCCTTTGAAGGGGTGAATCGTTGCGGCGTCGTGACCTTCTGGAATCACCAGATCTCGTGCCTCGGCGCCGGAGAATTCGACATTTGCCCGCGTCGTATCGAAATGGGTGTTGTTGGGAACTAACTTTCCCGGACCACCAACGACCGAGAAGAGAATTCGCTCGGCGGCCCGGCCCTGATGAGTTGGAATGACGTGACGAAAAGGAAACAGTTCCTTCACGGCGGCTTCAAAACGAAACCACGACGGTGAACCTGCGTAACTCTCATCACCATGTTGAATGGCGGCCCACTGGTCACGAGACATCGCTCCAGTTCCAGAGTCAGTGAGCAGATCGATGAGAACATCTTCGGCATGAAGGTTGAACAGGTTGAAACCAGCTTGTTCAATTGCGAAAGAACGCTCCTCTGCCGTGGTCATGCGTAACGGTTCGACCGAGTGGATTCTGAATGGTTCGATGATGGTAGTGAAAGTCTGGTCCATAGCCTGATGGTACCGTCATCAGGCCATTCGTCGGAAAGCAATAATGGCCAGTCGCGTGCGGGGTTGTCAGCGAAGAATGTTCTTCTGGGCACGACGGCAGCCGTACGTCAGTTCTCACCAATTTCGGAACTATCTCTCATCCATCTAACAGCTTCTTCACATCACTCTCACAAATGCGTTCTCTACTTTGAAGGTTGTTCCTTTGAAAGGAGAACTAATGAAAAACCTAACTACCCGATCCGTTGCGGCACTCGCGTTAGTCGCCGCTATGGGTATCGGAATTCCATCCGTTGCCTACGCCGGTTCGTCGACCACAACGACCACCACTCTTTCGAGTGCCAGTTTCATTGCGGCGCAAAAGGCGCTCGAGATCCAGTTGGCCAATCGTGCAACGCAACTTCAGCACCTTGGCGCAGACGTGACGGCATCGACTTCGCTGTCGGCGAGCACTTCGTCGATCCTTCAGGCACGCCTTTTAACCGAGGAAGCGAGTATTAACTCCTTGATTGCGAAGGTTCCGACCGACACCACCAAAGCCGAACTTAACGCTGACCGCGCCGCGATGTTAAAGGACAACCGCGTTTACGCCGTGATGTCGCCACAGGTGTTCGAGATGATCGAAGCCTCGGTCGTGGCCGGTCAGGTTACGACGATGCAGGGTAACGAATCGACCCTCAATTCAGAAGTTACGTCAATCGTGGGTCTGCCGGGCTACAAGAACGCTCTTAACCACTACAACAATTACGTCGCGCGTCTTTCAAACTGGTCAACAAGAATTGTGACCGTCGAAGGCGTCGTGCTCGCCCAGACACCCCAAGGGTATCCAGGGAACACGAAGATCTTCGTCGCCCAGAATCACCAAATTCTCGACGCGAACATTGCCCTGGCGTACGCCGCGTATGACGCGAGCATCATCGGTCTCGCTACCGGCGGATACACCGGCTCGTAGGGAGTCACGCAGAACCTAATCAATCGCTGTTAATTATGGCGGTCGGTGACCTCGGTCATCGGCCGCCATTGGATTGCTTTCCGCTGTCCTTGAGTTAGTGATGTCGATATGACGCGATAGGGCACATTCGCTAAGAGTTGCGCATCTAAGTGAGACGTCCTGCAACGGTTGCTATTGCGCCGACTCCAATGAGGACACCGTAAGTCTGTACCCACGTCGACCAGCCACCGGGCCGCGCGCGAGAGATAAGTCCAGCGAAGATCAGTGCGATGACACCAGAGACCACCGCGGCAGTGTTACCCGACGAGAAAAGCCACGGCACTGCCGGCACGACGATCGTGATTGAGGTCGCTACGCCCATGATCACCGCTTGTCGGAGATTGCGCCTCGGATCCGAGAGGAATTGGCTCGCCGCCATCCCGAGACCTTCGGCGATGAGCAGGCCGATCACGGCGGCGAGAACGACCCTTCTTCCATGGGTCATCGTCGCGAGTATCAACGCGATGCTCGCGACAAGTCCGTCCGAAGCACCGAAGATGGTAGTGGTAAGAGTTACTGAATCTGTATCCTCTAGAGACTTTCGCTTCGTCACAGTGAAGAATCATTGCCCTTCAAATTTCCTATTCCTTTGAGGATATATCAGGGTTGTGATAGTGGAAAAGACGAATCTGTTTGGTCCCCAAGTGAGTTGTCGATCAAGGTGCTGCGAACGATCGGCACGAATGTGCGGTGGCTGGGTCCAGTCACGGGTCCCAACGCGTTCAACTGGTCAACGCTCCAAGTGACAGGCGTTGACGAGTCGACTTCACCGTCTCCCGCGATAGTGAAGTTTGACGGCTCTGTCTGGGAGCGCGCCTCGCGTCTATTTCGCAGTCGCATTGGCCACCTGCTCACCGAGGAGCATCAGCCCGCTCTTCGGGTCATCGAATCGGCGTCGCACCCTGGGTTCGGAGATTCGAACGCGTCGCTCCACCACCTGGCGCCACTGGCCATTGCCACTCTTTTTCAGAATTCTCATGCGCTCATCGCAATCGAACTCAAAACCATTCTCGGTAAAACCACGGCACACCTTCTTCTGATCAACCTGACTGAATGCCAGGCGAGAAGGATGCGGGGTCTTGACGTCCTAGACGACACATTACTGTTTGGTGCTGAGTCCCGAGCGCGCGCAGAGCGGTGCGGTCCTGGCGGGTGAGATTGATTACCCGCTTGGCGTCCAGGTGTACGTGGATCTCCTTTGGGCGCTCAATCCCTTCGAGGCCTAAACCTTCGATGAGACTCGCAAAATGGACGTCCACGCGTGACCCGATGGGGATTATGGCCCCTTGTTGTGTTGGAGGAGTGAATCAAAGTCGAGACGTAACTTAAGTTACTTTTTCATCCATGGTTATCGCCCGTGCGACAGCGACGAGCCGATACGACTTCGACCCTAGGGAAGAGTTCATTGTGGCCAATGTTGGAACTGGGGCCTCGACTTTGAAGGAGCGGTTGGCGGGTGACGACTGCCTGTGGTTCATCGAGGACCCACGATTTTTTCTCTAGAAGGACCGGTGTAGTGGAGCTGTTCCTTGAAACGCTGTGCGGCCCGTGGACCAGCGCTCGATAGCCACGTCTCTCCGTATTGAGTTGGCGAAGAGAAGGTGGGTAGTTCGTTCCTCGAACGGGCTCGGCGATCACCAAACCAATTCAACCCCTGGAGTCTGAAGATCAAGATTTGCTGCGAGAGCCAAAGGACGCGTGGCCATCGTTCTCGTCACGTACCTACTCCGCAGGACGCATTTTCTTCGACGCTCGCCGCCGCGGACCGAGCTTGCACCAACCCCCATCAGGCCGTACAGTCACCGCACGTCGTCTCCGCGACGTCGTTGGGAGCCCTCTCGCCCCAACCCACCCCGCGCACCGGGTCACGCCGTAGTATTTGTCAAATTCTGATCGGCGCACGAAGCGCGATGTCTTGAGGGGGGCAGAGTGTCATTGTTCGTGGAACCGGCTAACCGGGCGCCGGAAAAAGGTCTCAAGAGCGGCGCACTCGGTCTGATTTCCAGCACGGTCATCGGTATTGCTTCAACCGCGCCCGCCTACAGTCTGGCCGCCACCCTCGGTTTTGTCGTGGTGGCCATTGGCCTCCAGGCACCCATCGTCACGGTTCTGGCCTTCGTCCCAATGTTTTTCGTCTCGCTCGCCTTCCAGCAGATGAATAAGGCCGACCCCGACTGCGGCGCCAGTTTCACCTGGGCGACGAGGGCCTTCAGCCCACGCGTGGGCTGGATGGGCGGATGGGGTGTGCTCGCGGCCGACGTCATCGTCATGGCGAGCCTCGCGCAGATCGCCGGCCAGTACGTCTTTGACCTCTTCAATGCCAACGGCATTGGTCACGACGCGTCGAGCGTCTGGGTGCTGCTGGTGGGTGTCGCCTGGATTATCGCCATGACGGGGATTTGTTACGTCGGGATCGAGATCTCGGCCAACTTTCAAAAGGCTCTGCTGGGAGTTGAAGTGACGATGCTGATCGTCATGTCGGTGTGGGCCCTCATCCGCGTGGGCAACGGTTCGGCCCCGGTCGGGCACATCGCAGTCGCCGCTTCGTGGTTCAATCCTTTCGCGATCAAACACTGGAGTTACTTCGTCATCGGTCTGTCGGACATGCTCTTCATCTACTGGGGCTGGGACACCGCGCTGAACTTGAACGAGGAGTCGAAGGACGCCGCAAACATTCCTGGTAAAGCTGGCGTGTACTCGACCTTCATCCTGCTCGGGATTTACGCGCTCGTCATACTCGCGACCGAGTCCTTCGCCGGTATTGGCACCCACGGCATTGGTCTCGGCAATCTGAACCACACGAACGACGTACTGTCCATCCTCGGGCCGGCGATCTTCGGTCACTCGACGTTGGCCTCGGTCCTCGATCATCTCTTGCTCTTGATGGTTCTCTCCTCGGCCGCGGCTTCGACCCAGACGACGATCTTGCCTACGGCACGTACGGTGCTCTCGATGTCCGTGCACAAGGCGCTGCCGGACGTCTTCAAAAAGATGCACCGGCGATTCCTCACCCCGACGGTCGCGACGGTCACTTTCGGGGTCGTCTCCATCGTGCTCTACGTCGTGATGAATTCCATCTCCGCCGGCCACGTCATCGCTGACTCGGTGGACTCGCTCGGCACGATGATTGCCTTCTACTACGGCCTCACCGGATTCTCCTGCTTCTGGTACTACCGCAAGCAACTCACGAAGAGTGTCCACAACTTTTTCATCCAGGGCGTCGCGCCGCTCACCGGCGGACTGATTCTCTGGTACATCCTCGGCTGGACGTTCTGGTATTACTGGAATCCCGCCGAGAGTTACACGCACTTCGAACTCTTTCATCGCGAGATCGGTGGAACGTTCACGCTCGACGTCGGCGCCCTCGCTATCGGTGTCATCTTGATGTTCACGATGCAGGCGCTCCGCCCGGCCTTCTTCCGTGGTGAGACGTTGACGCGCAATTCGCCGACGCTGGTGACCGAAGAGTTCGTCCCTCCGGCCGGTCCGGTCGACTGACGTGAGAAAGCAGGGACTATGAACAACAATCCACGCATCGTCGTCGGTGTCGACGGATCACCCCTCTCGATCAACGCGCTCGCGTTTGCCATCGAGGAGGCACGACTGCGCCACGGTCATCTGCACGTCACGTACGCCTACCCGGTCATGGAAAAGCCGGTCACCGGATCGACCGGCAAGGACTATTACGAACAGGTCGAGGCCGAGGCCCGCGAGTTCATGGAGGGCATCATGTCGGGCGCGCCGTCGACCGACGGACTCGAGGTCGAGTGGTTGGCCGTGCCGGGCAACCCCGCCGAGGTTTTGATTGAGGCGAGCCGTGGTGCGGCGCTCCTCGTCGTCGGTTCACGCGGCGTCGGTGGTTTCATGGGCCTCATGATGGGTTCAGTCTCCACCCAGTGCGTGCACCATTCGCACTGCCCGGTCCTCGTAGTGCGCGAAGACCACTAAACGCTCGAATCTTCGACCGTGGCGAACGAGTGGAGAGGACGCGCGGATGGTCGCACTGCTGGATGAACCGCACGGTGGGCGAATGGATCATTGCATCCGTTGATTCCGTTTAGGACGTTTCGCGTATTCCGATCACCGATCCTCCAAAGAGGATTGACTTTTTCACTGTGGCGCTGGTGAAGCACTAGAGGGCTGAAGTACCCGCGCTCGCGGCCATTTCGAATCTCAACGGGAATCAGGATTGGGTAATAGGTAGTAGAAAGTAGACACGCGGCTGTAGCTCAGCGGATAGAGCATCGGTCTTCGGAACCGAGTGTCGGGGGTTCAAATCCCTCCAGCCGCACCCAGCAGTACAAAGGAAATCAACGAAACCCCAAGTGATTATTGAGGTTTCGGGTTGTTCGCAGGCCCAGAGATTGCCAGCCATTCCCAGTTCTTGATGACCGATTCTGGGGCAATTCTGGGGCGCGGCCCATCAGGCCCCCACGCGATCAATGTGAGGATTTCGCGATCGTCGTCAGAAAGTGAGCAGCGCGTCGCTCAGAAGGCGTACGGCCTTGTTCAAGAAGTTCTTGCGTGGGATGGCGCATTTGGCGCCGTTTCGCGTTCCGAAGGACGTTGCACGCCACACCGATCTGGAACGGGATTGGATCGTCGGGAAGACTCTCCCGCCGCCACGCCACCAAGAAGACTTCACTCATGAGATCGTCGAGATCGGCTGCGGGAAGGGGGTAGAGACGTCGTCCGAGGAAGGCAGCCACTGCCGGGCTGCTCGTAAGCACGAGGTCCGCGAATCGGCCTTGGGGTGAAGATTTCACCCCAAAGAATGTCCGAGCCATGGCCAACCTTACGGTCAACCCTTTTATTGGCGCTTTCACAAAACTTCGATTTCC
>Ga0302275_10005574_pt1 | contig 12085 bp, 10 predicted proteins | sample III_Bog_N2_2_FD_200229 | JGI IMG/M metagenome (GOLD analysis project Ga0302275, IMG submission 200229) | Peat permafrost microbial communities from Stordalen Mire near Abisko, Sweden - III_Bog_N2_2 | ecosystem: Environmental > Terrestrial > Soil > Wetlands > Peat | place: Sweden: Abisko...
TTCATGGCGCGGCTGCTGGGGATGGATGTGATGGTGGATGGGACGGTGCAGCGTGCGGGGGAGCGGGTGCGGGTGACGGCTCGGCTGGTGGATGTGCATTCTGCGAAGCTGGTGTGGTCGGACAGCTATGAGTATCCGGCGCAGCAGTTGGCGGAGGCGCAGGAGCTGGCGGCGCGGGATATTGCGGCGCAGGTGGGCGCGCACCTGGCGATTCACAAGGGATTTGTTCCGGCAAGTCATTGATTCTGTCGTGGTTCAAGGTTTGCGAAGGATTTCTTCAAGGATTTGTCAAGGCTTCCGAAGCTACATTTGTGGCGCCGCTGCGTCATGGTGATGGGAGTGGACCAGCGCTCTGCGGGAAAGGAAAGTGCGATGAAGCGGATGGGGAGGTTGGTTGCGGTTTGCGTGTTGTTGGTTGGAGTGGGGTATGGAGTGACGCAGACGGCACAACCCCGCCCCGCGACGCATCGAGCAAAGCTGCGGCAAGCCACCGAGATTCAGGGCTACCCGTGCGCCAAGGGATATACGTGGTTCTATGCGGATGGGAAGCTGAGCGAGTGCGAGGTGAGTCAGGAGACGCAGTACGGCGAAGCGCTGATTCCCCGCGGGTCGACCATTGATCTGAAGCCCGACGGAAGGCCGAGCTTCGCAATGCTGCAGCACGATTCCGAGGTTGCGGGAGTGAAGTGCGGGGGCGGGAACTGGCTGCTGGGGCCCTCGGAAGGCGCGATGACGTCGTTTTATCCCAGCGGAAAGCTGTGGGCCTGCTCCCTGGCCGGAGACCAGGTGGTGCAGGGAGTTCCGTGCAGGCATGGGGAAAGCATCCTCGGCGTTGCGTACAGCCTATTCGTCAAGCACCAGAACATCGACTTCGGCATTGAGCTCTACCAGAGCGGGAAGCTGAAATCCTGCATGCTCTCAGAGGATTTCGGTGGCCAGAAGAAAAAAACGCTCTGGAAGTCTGCCGCAAAATAGGTGGTCATTTCGGGCGGCGCACGGAGAACCAGGATGAAGTGACTCACAATGCGTGGAGTCAGCAGAGATATATGGCCTGACACAACGGCGATGAAAGGAAGGTTGTGATGAAAAGGATGGGCTGGTTGGTTGCGGTACTGGTAGTGGTGGTTGCGGCGGGATACGGAGTGACGCAAACGGCACAGTCGGGCTCTGCGGCGCAGCGAACCAAGCTGCAGCAAGATACCGAGATACATGGCTACCTGTGCGCCAAGGGATACGCCATGGTCTATCCCAGCGGCCATTTGGCGAGCTGCAGCGTGTCGCGGGAGACGGTGTTTGGAGAGGCCCTGATTCCGGCGGGATCGATTATCGATCTTGATTGGACGGGGAAGCCGAAGGGCGCGATGATGGCGCACAATACGGTGATCGCGGGAGTGAAGTGCGGGGGCGGGAACTGGCTGCTGGGGCCGTCGGAAGGCGCCGCTACGGGCTTCTATCCGAACGGAAAGCTGAAGATTTGCTTCCTGGCTGGAGACCAGAGCGTTCAGGGGGTCCCATGCATGACAGCGGGATTCATCGGATTATTCGGCGACGGTGCTCGGCGCGACGGCGGGGCAAAGTTCTACGAGAGCGGAAAGCTAGAGTCGTGCACGCTGGCGAAGGACTATGGAGGAAAGCGGCGGGGAGAGCACTTCCAGCAGGGGCAGTGAATGAGGCTTAGAGGAGGTCTGGATCAGGGTTTGACATTCCCTCGGCGGCTAAAGCCGCATTGGAAATAGGCGCTTACGGCGGGACTAAAGTCCCGCCCTTTCAAAACGGGGGCTGATTCATCGAATTCCGTGTGAGCGCGGAATCTATAATCGGGACGGGGGGAGTCGCATGGGCGCTGGGCTGATTTTTCTGTGGAATGCGACGCGCGGGAGCAGGCTGCGGCCCTGGCGGAGCGAGTGCCTGAAGTGGCGGGTGGAGACCTACACGGGGAAGCACGCGGAGGAGGTCGGGTTGCGGGACTTCCTATCGTTTTTGTATGCCGAACGAAGGCAGATGCTGCGGTTTCTGCAATGGCTGACGGAGATGAGGAGTTACGCACACGGGGTGGAGAAGCCTTGAGGGCGGGGCGTTGGGTGAGGCGGGAGCTTTGAGGGGGGCTTCGCGGAGGGAGTTTGTGGGGATGGCGGCGCGGCTGGGCGCGGGCGCGGCGGCGGCGACGGTGTTGCCGCTGGCTGCTGCAGGCCGTGCCGATGCGGCTAAACCGCGTAGAGCTGCTGGCGCGGGCGCGACGACGGAGGGTGTTACGGGGGATGCATCGCTGGGAGCGCATGGGGCGGCGCACGGGCTGCTGTACGGTTGCGCGGTGAATATGAATGCGTTGGGCGCGGATGCGGCGTATGCGGCGCTGGTGCGCGAGCAGGCTAGGATTGTGGTGGCGGAGAACGCGATGAAGTGGAGTGCGCTGCGGCCTTCGGCGGAGGGATTCAACTTCGATCAGGCCGATGCGATGGTGGCGTTCGCCGAGGCCAACCGGATGAAGATACGAGGACACAACCTGGCGTGGCACCAGAACAATCCGAAGTGGCTGGAGGCGACAGCGACGAAGGAGAATGCGCGGGAGTTGCTGGTGACGCACATCGAGACGGTGGCGGGGCGGTACGCGGGACGGATGCACTCGTGGGACGTGGTGAACGAGGCGATCCGCGTGGAGGATGGGCGGGCGGATGGGTTGCGGAACTCGGTGTGGCTGCGGCTGGTGGGCGAGGAGTACATCGAGCTGGCGTTCAAGACAGCGCGCGAGGCCGACCCACAGGCGCTGCTGACGTATAACGACTACGGGATCGAAGCGGAGACACGAGAGGGCGAGCAGAAGCGCGAGGCGGTGATCGAGATGCTGCGGCGGATGGTGGCGCGGAGAGTGCCGGTGGATGCGGTTGGGGTGCAATCGCACATCGCGGCTGCTGTGGTGGCGGGCGAGACTGGCGTGCAGGTTGGGGCGGGGCTGATGCGGTTTATTGGGGCGGTGCGGGAGCTGGGGTTGCAGGTGTTTGTGACTGAGATGGATGTCAACGACCGCGCGCTGGGGGCGGAGATTGCTGGGCGCGACGCGGCGGTGGCCGCGGCGTACAGGCAGTATCTGGGGCTGGTGCTGGGCGATCCGGCGGTGAAGGCGGTGCTGACCTGGGGGATTACGGACCGGTACACATGGCTGGGACACGAGGAGGGCCGCGCGGATGGGAAACTGGAGCGGCCGCTGCCGTTCGACACGGAGGGAAAGGCGAAGGCGGCTTTCTTTGCGGCGCGGGAGGCTTTCGATCAGCGCGGTGCGGCTGTCAGCCACGGATGAGCCGGTCGATTGTTCATCGTCCGTGGAGCGGCACTTACTTCTTTGGCTTAAACAGGCTCTCCGGGTAGGTGGCAATCAGATACTTGGCCTCGTCGCTGTCGGGCTGGTCGAGATTTAGCGATGTTGAAGTGTGGCCCGCTACGTTGAGGAACCGGGTGCGGAAGTAATAGACCTTGCCCGCCTCAGCCGTGAAGTGCGCGAACGAAAAGATAAGCCCCGGATCAAAGCTCGATTGCACGTTGGCGCATAGATGGTGCTCACCCGGCAGCACGGAGACGGTGAAGACGGAATTATTTTTGTAGGCGCCGACCCACGCTCCGTCGAGGCCGATCTTCAGGGTGAAGTGCTGATAGTCACCATACTGGCCATCGTCGTGAATGAAATAGACGAGGGCTTTGCCCGTCTCAGGGAGCGCCGGGGCAAGCGGGGCAGCGCCTTGTTGTGCTTTGAATGTGACATTTTGGGGTCCGCAAGCTGCATCGACAGGCGCGGACTGGTTCTGAGCGAATACAGACAGCGGCAGAAGCAAAATCAACAGGGCGGCTCTCATGGGACTTCTCCAATCGGGCAATTGAATCGTTCAACCGCCCTATCGTATACCCTGTTTGAACTTCTATAGCGGATGTTTTTGGGTTGCGTTGAATTGCCGGGTTGCTGCATAGGGTGCTATCCTTTACGGAGACACTACGGCCACAAGTGAACTAGAGATCAGGAGCACCAACTGCTGTGCTGGAATCGGTAAAGAAGACAGGAATCATAGAGAAGTATCGTACGCACGACTCGGACACCGGGAGTCCGGAGGTCCAGATTGCCCTCCTGAGCGAGCGCATTGGCGAGTTGACCGAGCACTTCAAGATGCACAAGAAGGACCATGGCTCCCGCCGGGGACTTCTGATGCTGGTGAGCAAACGGCGCGGTCTGCTGGATTATCTGAAGAAATGCGACGCAGACCGCTATCGCGAGGTCATCACGAAGCTTGGCATCCGCAAGTAGACTCGACCGGGACAACCCCCATCATGGACGAAGGCAAGACCCGCCAACCATCGGCAGTCCACTTCACGCGCAGCCTCATCGGCCGTTGCCGCCGGAGTTGCTGACGATGCGCGAGGCTGTGATTGCAAACGCTGCCGTCTGCGAAGGGCTGGTTCCTGGCTGGTTGCGATGTGCCATGGGCCAGGATTTCGATCCACAGATTTTTACCATGCACTCCGCTGGCGGCCTCAAGGAAGGCCACTGCGGGCTGCAACTCTGCGCACGTTGTTAAGCGGCGCAGCACCAAGTTTCCTTAATTGACAGAAAAACGAGAGAAGAGGCGCACTATGAAACAGGAAGTGACAGTAGAGCTTGCCGGCGGCAAGCGGATTACCTTTGAGACCGGACGCATGGCCAAGCAGGCCTCCGGCGCAGCGTTCACCACTTGCGGCGACAACGCAGTACTGGCGACGGCCGTGGCCTCGCCCGACCCCAAGGAGGGAATCGACTTCTTCCCGCTGACGGTGGAGTACCGCGAGAACACATACGCGGGGGGACGGATTCCCGGCGGATTCATCAAGCGCGAGGGACGGCCGAGCGAGAAAGAGATCCTGACGTGCAGGCAGATCGACCGGCCGATTCGTCCGCTCTTCCCGTCGACCTTCCGCAATGAGACGCAGGTGGTTGCGTTCGTCTACTCGGCGGACAAGGAGAACGATCCCGATGTGCTGGGGATGAACGGCGCGAGCTGCGCGCTGGCGTTGAGCGACATTCCATTCCACGGACCGGTGGGCGCGGTGCGCATCGGGCTGATCGACGACGCGTTCATCGTGAACCCGACGTACGCGGAGCGAGCGAAGAGCCTGCTCAACATCATGGTTGTCGGAACAAAAGACGGCATTGTGATGGTGGAGTCGGGGTCGAAGGAGTGCAGCGAAGTTCAGGTGGTGGACGCGATCGAGTTCGCGCATGTGGAGATCAAGAAGATCTGCGCGGCGATCGAGGAGCTGGTCAAACTGGCGGGCAAGACGAAGCGCGTGCCGGCGGCAGTGGAGATCGATGCGGTTTACCTGAACGAACTGACGGCGAAGGTTGGCGCAAAGTTGAAGGACGCGCTGGACACGCAGAAGCACCCCAAGTTCGAGAGCTACGCGCTGGTGAAGGAGATCAAGGACGCGCTGAAGAAGGCGCTGCCCGAGGGCGACGCCGAGGCGGCGAAGAAGCTGAGCAAGTACTACGAGCTGCTGCGTGAGCAGATATTCCGCGACCAGGTGCTGAATGAGCGGACGCGCCCGGACCATCGCGCGTTCGACGAGATTCGCCCGATCACGATTGAGGTTGGCGTGCTGCCGCGGGTGCATGGCTCGGCGTTGTTCACGCGCGGCGAGACGCAGGCGATGGTGTCGGCGACATTGGGCACGACCGACGATGCGCAGCGGATGGAGAGCTACGAGGGCGAACAGAAGCGGCGCTTCATGCTGCACTACAACTTCCCGCCGTTCTCGGTGGGCGAGGTTGGACGCATGGGCGGCGTGGGACGGCGCGAGATTGGACATGGCGCGCTGGCATGGCGGGCGATCGAGGCGGTGCTGCCGGGCGAGGACGAGTCTCCGTACGTGCTGCGCGTGGTGTCGGACATTCTGGAGTCGAACGGGTCGTCGTCGATGGCGACGGTGTGCGGCGCGTCGCTGGCGCTGATGCAGGCGGGAATTCCCATCAAGAGCGCGGTGGCAGGCGTTGCGATGGGGCTGGTGAAGGAGGGCGAGAAGTATGCGGTGCTCTCGGACATCGCTGGCGCGGAAGACCACTACGGCGACATGGACTTCAAGGTGACGGGAACGCGCAAGGGCATTACCGCACTGCAGATGGACATCAAGATCATGGGCATCACGGCGCAGATCATGCGCGAGGCGCTGGAACAGGCACGGCTCGGACGGCTGCATCTGCTGGACATTATGGATGCGACGATCAGCAAGGCGAACGAGGAGAAGTCACAGTTTGCGCCGCGGATTCACACCATTCAGATTCCGACGGACAAGATTCGCGACCTGATCGGGCCGGGCGGCAAGGTGATCCGCGGAATTATCGACGCGACTGGCGTGAAGATCGACGTGGACGACACGGGGCGCGTCAACGTGGCGTCGTCGGATGCGGACGGACTGGCGGCGGCGATCCAGATGATCTCCGACATTACGGCTGTGCCGGAGATCGGCAAGACGTATCTGGGCAAGGTGGTGCGGATCGCGGAGTTTGGCGCATTCGTGGAGATCTTCCCCGGAACGGACGGACTGCTGCACGTTTCCGAGATCGCGGAACACCGCGTCAAAGAGGTGAAGGACGAGCTGCGCGAGGGCGACCAGATTCTGGTGAAGGTGCTCTCGATCGAAGGCAACCGGATCAAGCTTTCACGCAAGGCTGTGCTGCGCGAGCAGCGGGCCAAGCTCGGACTGCCAGAGGTCGGCGAGGATGGCGGACATGGCGGCGGACACGGTGACAGACCGGGCAGTATTGCTGCGCCGTCCTATGTTGCTCCCATTGAGGACGACGACGAAGAGGTGCTGGTCGAGGGCGGCGATGAGTTTTCCAGCGACGGAGCCGACGACGAGGACGGCGACGATGCGCCGGATGACGAGCCGAACTTCAATCGCGCCGATGGCGTTGCGGTTCCTGCGGGCAATGCAGGCGGACGCGGGCCAGGCGCGCCGGGCGGAGGGCGTGGGCCAGGCGGGCCGGGAGGCGGCGGAGATCGCAGACCGGGCGGAAGAAGGCGGCGCGGTGGACGGCGACCCGGCGGACCCGGTGGCGCGCCTCAGGGCGGCGGCGGAAACCGTTAAGCTGCTTGATTGTGTGTACCAGCAAAACAGATGAGAGGCCCGGCGATTGCCGGGCTTTTCGTTTTTTGATGAAGCTTAGACCAAATGATGATTTGGTTCGTACATAACTGTAATGTTCAACGATGAACCAGAGTGCGGGAGGTTGGGAATGGTGACGCGCAAGATTGCACGAGGTTTAATTTTGCTGCTGATGACGACAGCGTTGGGGTTGCGCGCACAGAACTCGCCGCCGCACGCGATTGCGCGCGGGGTGTGGTTCATGACCGGCGACACTAATGGATACAGCAATACGGTGGTGATCGAGATGCGCGACTACCTGATTGTGGTGGACGCGAACTATCCGGGGCGCGCGAAGGAATTGCTGACGATTACGAAGCAGCTATCGCCGAAGCCGGTGCGGTACGTCTTCGACACGCACGCGCACGGCGACCATGCGTACGGCAACTCGGTGTGGACGGCGGCGGGCGCGACGACGCTGGCGTTTCAGGGCGTGACGGACGAGATGAACCGATGGGAGCCGACGCGCTGGCGCAACGCGATGTCGAGCCGTGCGGATGTGAGGGCGACGGGCGAGACCGACGTGCAGCGGCCGCAGATGTCGATTACGGGCGACAAGCTGGTGCTGAACGACGGCACGCGCGAGGTGGATTTTCTGTTTCTCGGGTGGGGGCACACGCCGGGCGACGGATATGTGTGGCTGCCGATGGAGAAGATTCTGGCGACCGGCGACGCGGCGGTGAATGGGCCGCGCAACAAGCTGCTGGACGCGAACATCGCCAACTGGCCGAAGGCGCTGGAGCGGGCGATCGCGCTGGGGCCGGTGCATGTGCTGCCGGGGCACGGCGAGGCGGGCGGGATCGAAATTTTGCAGGGGCAGAGGCAGTTTCTGATCGACCTGTACGCGGCGGTGAAGGCGCAGGCGGATGCGGGGAAGAAGCCGGCGGAGATGCAGATCGAGCTGCCCGCTCCGGACAACGTCTGGTTCCCGGTGGGGCGTGCCGATCTGCGCCAGCAGGACATCGAGACGGTGTACCTGGAGATCACATCGCACGCACCGGCAGGCTCGGTCCCGCACGAGTGGAAGTAGCGTGAGGAATCGAGGGTGGTGCGCGGCGTCGATTTTTCGTTCGCGGAATGCAGCGGGCGAAGTACACTTCTGACAATGGCAGCTTCGATGTACATCGTGGTGGAGGGCGAAGACCCGGGGTTCGACATCTTCGTCAATGGGCGGGCGCTGGCTCGGCATGAGGACGCGCTGGAGCGGCTTGCGCTGAAACTGGGAGTACGACCGCTGATCGAATTTTTTTCTGCGGACGAGAACTCGATGGCGCTGCTGATCGAGGAGGGCGGGGGAAATCCCGATCTGATGCGGCGGCTGCCTCCTCCGCAGTGGTATGTAGCGGACGATGGACTGGCGACGGTGCTGGCTCTGGTGGCGGAGTTGCAGGGCGATCCGCAGTTGCTTGGGACGGAGGGGCCGCAGGTGCTGGCTGAGCTGCTGGAGTACGCGTGCGTGCTGGATAGGACGGTGAAGGCCGGGCTGCGGTGGCATTTGGCGGTGAGCTGGCGGTGAGCTGGCGGTGACGAGACTTGTTCGTCGTCAGTTCGCTGTTTGTTCGTCTTTTATCCCCCCCCCCCTCACCCCCCCCGGGGGTATTCTGGGCGTAATTGAAATGAAATCAGGCGATTGCATGGGGTTATGGTCGCCAAAGTAGTCATTCCTGACAGGTTACTGCTAGAGTGTTGGAAACATTTGGGTTATGGTGAAAATTGAGGTTTGGCGGTTTAGCTTGTAACGTATTCATTCTATTTAGCTTCCTGATAATGCTTTGATTCGCAACGGTTTGCTGTTGAGTGTTAAAAGCGAAGACCCGGCTGATTGGCCGGGTCTGTTTGTTACTTACTGCTTTAATTATACGCGCTGGAGGGAAACTACTATGCCACTTACGGGGAAGTATTTTCTCTTTTGTTTTCTGATGGTTGGGTCGATTTTGGTGGGTCGAGGGGCTTGACACGCGGATTTACGGGGAAATTCGAGGAAAAAAACTTCGGGGGTGGGAAGTGTTGGTGGTAGACCCACTCAACGCGGCCTCTCCCAGGTGCCCAAATGCGAGGCACCTGGGGCACCCGGCAATACAGAGATTCTGGCTTCGCCAGAATGACGAACAGGGGGGTGGTGGCACTGGGAGGTGCGGCTATTTCTTGCTGAAGACGTCGCCCATGCGGCGGATCTGGGCGCCTACGTTGCGGAGTTTCTCTTCGAAGTGCTCGTAGCCGCGATCTAGGTGGTAGACGCGGTCTAGGATGGTTTCGCCGTCGGCGACGAGGGCGGCGAGGACGAGCGAGGCGCTGGCGCGGAGGTCCGAGCACATGACGGCGGCGGACTCGAGTTTGCTGGGGCCGCGGACGGTGGCGGTGCGGCCCTGTACGCTGATGTTTGCGCCCATGCGGTTGAGTTCCTGGACGTGCATGAAGCGGTTCTCGAAGATGTTTTCGGTGATGGTGGTGGTGCCTTCGGACTGCGTGGCGAGGGCCATGAACTGGGCCTGCATGTCTGTGGGGAAGCCGGGATACTCCTCGGTGGAGATGTTGGTGGCTTTGAGCGAGCCGCCGGAGCGGACGCGGATGTGGTCGTTGCCGACATCGAGACGGACTCCGCAGGCTTCGAGCTTGGCGATGAGCGCGCCGAGGTGGGCAGGGTTGCAGCAGTCGACGTCGAGGTCGCCGCCGGTGATGGCCGCGGCGATGAGGAAGGTTCCGGCTTCGATGCGGTCGGGATTGATGCGGTGACGCGCGCCGTGGAGCTTGGCGACTCCCTGGACGTGGATGGTGGAGGTGCCCGCGCCCTTGATCTTTGCTCCCATGGCAGTGAGCAGAGCGGCGAGGTCGGTGACTTCAGGCTCGCGGGCGCAGTTCTCGAAGACGGTTTCTCCGTCGGCGAGGGTTGCGGCCATGAGGAGGTCTTCGGTGCCGGTGACGGTGATCTTGTCGAAGACGATGTGCGCGCCCTTGAGCTGGGAGCTGCCATTGTTGGGCGTGCGTGCTTCGAGGTAGCCGTGGTCCTGGGTGATGGCGGCACCCATGGCTTCGAGACCCTTGATGTGCAGATCGATGGGACGGCCACCGATGGCACAGCCTCCCGGCATGGCGACGCGCGCGATGCCGGTGCGGGCGATGAGCGGGCCGAGGACCAGCGAGCTGGCGCGCATGGTTTTGACGATCTCGTACTTGGCGACCGGGTCGGAGAGGCTGGCGCAGCGGATGCTGGTGCGGTGCTGGGCGCGGCCGTAGCCGAGATCGACCTCGGCACCCATGGCGGCGAGGAGGCGGCGCTCGGTCTCGATGTCGCGGACCTGGGGGATGTTCTCCAGGACGACTTCGTCCTCGGTGAGGATGGCGGCGGCCATGCAGGGGAGGGCGGAGTTCTTTGCGCCGGAGACTTTGATGGTGCCGAGGAGGGGATTGCCTCCGCGAACGACAAACTTGTCCATGGGGATAGTTTACGAGGATTGACAGAGGAAATGGGTGATGAGCTTGGTGCGGGCGGGGTGAGGATTAATTGCGGCGGTAGATGTCGTAGTTGGTGAGGGAGCGGACGAGGGTGAAGTTGGGCTGGAGGGCGCGGAGGAGTTCGGGCAGGTCTGGCGAGGGCGGTGCGGTGAGCTGGAGGTTGCGGCTGACGATGAGCCAGCGGACGTTGCGGGCGCGGGATTGGGCGAGGATTTGCGCGGGGGTGTAGGGGTTGGTGGCCGGGTCGAAGAGAAGGATGGGGAAGTGCGGAGTTCGGCCCGTGGCGAAGTAGAAGGGGTTCTCGCCGGGGATGAGGAGGATTGCGTCGTTGGAGGGAATCTCGGCGTTGGTGACGCGGATGAGCTCTTCAAATGCGGGGAGCCAGGGGCCGGGAGTGGCGAGGCCGCGGAGTTCGGGGAGGGTTGCGCGGGCGAGAGGGCCGTCGAGTTGGATGTAGCTTAGGCGCTCGTGGCTGGTGGCGTAGAGAGCGCCGCAGATGAGGAACGTCGCCGAGATGACGATAGCGAGCGGGCGAGCGATGGTGGGAATCTGCGTGAGAAGCGCGGCGATGAGAAGCATGAGGAGAGGCCAGATGGCGTAGGTGGATCCCCAGAGCTGCTGGGAGAGAAAGGCGCCGTGGATGGTGGCGAGAAGGATGAGAGGAAGAAGTGTGTTGAAGGAAGGAACGTGGCACAAGCACCAGAGAGCGTAGATCACGGCGAGGACCAGGAGATGAGGCCAGAGGGAGAGAAGCTGGCCGGCGCGGTCGGAGGGGTCGGTGTTGATGGCGAGAGAGACGATGGTCCAGAGGAAGGGCGCGGCGAGAAGAAGGAGGGCGATGATCGACGCGACTTGACTCCCACCCATTCCGCCAAGAACGCGGAATGGATGGGGCACCCGGAATTTTACTTCCCGCTTGTCGCGGCGGAGGAGTGCGAGGGCAATGAGGGCGGCGGGGATGGTCCAGAGAAGCGAGGACTGGTGGTAGATGGCGAGGATGAGGCCAAGGCCGGGAAGACGGCGCTGAGCGGCGAAGGTGATGGTCCAGGCGACGTAGTTGCGCAGACCGACGGTCGTGTGGATGAGGAGCAGGGCGGCGGCGAGTGCGGCGGCGGCACCGGCGAAGAAGCAGAGCTGCGGAGCGGGACTGGCGCGTTGCAGTCGGCGGGCGATGGCGAGCGTTGCGACGGCGGCGAGCGCGATGAGCAGGAAGGGAAGTCCGATGTTCTGCTTGAAGAAGAGCGGGAGAACGCAGGAGGCTCCGGCGATAATATTCCGCGTTGCGGATTCACCGGTGCGTTGGAGGAGGGTGATGGCGACGAGGACGGCGAGGATGCAGTCGCTGTCGTAGATGGCGTGAGGGTAGACGCCGTAGATGCCGAGGAAGATGAGCGGGGCGGCGAGGAGTGTGGCGATGAGGAATGCGCGTTCGGCGAACGGCTTGAGCAGGCGGAGGAGGATGCGCCAGGTGAGG
>Ga0302275_10005582_pt1 | contig 12073 bp, 12 predicted proteins | sample III_Bog_N2_2_FD_200229 | JGI IMG/M metagenome (GOLD analysis project Ga0302275, IMG submission 200229) | Peat permafrost microbial communities from Stordalen Mire near Abisko, Sweden - III_Bog_N2_2 | ecosystem: Environmental > Terrestrial > Soil > Wetlands > Peat | place: Sweden: Abisko...
GCCTGGCATCCTCGACTTTATTCGGCTTGGGAATCAGTTTCCACGCCAAGCGGAGGACGGCGGCACGGCTCTCCAAAAAGGTGAGCGTGCGGTTGAGATAATCGTGGTACGGTTTCAGACCATCGAAAACTTCCCTCAGCAGAACACCGGGGGTTTCTTCATTCAGGTTTTGGTAATTTAATCTGGCCATATAGTTGTTCTTTCGACCAACCCTATCGCTATTGGTGTGCCAAGGACCTTCGGACAACGAAAACCAGGCCGGCAAAGCCGATCCACACCTCAGGCTCAATTCCATGCGGGTCAATTTTACCGCTAAGCGGAATTATCACCCGCATGAGGTTAATCTCTCCTCAACTCGGAACCAAGCTCATTTGGTGTTCCCAAACCTTGGTTTTCCTGCCCGCAGCACTCGCAAGGAAAACCCGGAGCAGTTTGGCCTGTAACTGGGGAGACATTTCCGCGATTTCATCTAGCAGCAGCGTTCCGCCATCGGCCAACTCAAATTTGCCCGGCCGGGCGCCGATGGCACCGGTGAAGGCACCGCGTTCATGGCCAAATAGCTCACTTTCCAGCAGGGTCTCGGGTATCGCCGCGCAACAAATCTTGATCAACGGCTGATCACGGCGTCCGCTCAGATAGTGCAGGGAATTGGCTGCGATTTCCTTGCCCGTCCCGCTTTCACCCTGGATCAGCACGGTGATGTCCGTGGGGGCGATCTGGCGGATGAGTTGTTTGACGGCCTGCATGGCGGGGCTATCACCGATGAGGGCTTCGAGGCCGTCCCGTTGCTGAAGTTGGCGGCGCAGAAACAGGTTTTCCATGGTCAGCCGCTGCTTTTCCAAGGCTTTGGCGACCGTCTTTAGCAAAGCGGCGCTATCCAGTGGTTTCTGAATAAAATCATAAGCGCCATAGCGCATGGCTTCGACTGCTTTTTCAATGCTGCCGTGGCCGGTGATCATCACCACTTCCGCTTCCGGCCGGAGTTTACGCGTTTCTTTTAACAATGCGATGCCATCCAGATCGGGCAGGCATAAATCGCTGACCACGAGCGCCATGGGGCCCGCATTTAGAATCTGCAACGCTTCCCGGCCGGACGCGGCGCCGGCAATCCGATAGCCCTCGGCCGCCAAAACTTTGCCAGCGGCGGTGCGCAAACGTTCATCATCGTCCACCAGCAAAATATGGGCCGAGGCGGGCATTCAGGATTTTTCCATCAAGGGCAGAGAAATGGTGAAGGAACTGCCTTTTCCGCTGGTGCTTTCGCATTCGATGCTGCCGCCATGTTCGGTAACGATTTGCTGAAAATGGTTCGAACAAATGCTGTCGTTGTTCCTCGGTCATGCCCTTGCCATTGTCGCTGACCCGCAACAGTACTTCCCCGCCATGGCGCCAGGTGCCGATGGTAATCTCGCCGCCCCCCGGCATGGCCTCGCGGCTGTTGCGGAGGAGGTTCAGCAGGGCCTGCCAAAGTTGTTCAGGGTCGGCATGGATCGAAACCAGCGCCGGATCAAAATGGGTGCAGACCCTGACATTTGCCTTGGTGAGTTCACCATTAAAAAACGCCAGTCTTTGGTCGAGAAATTCTTTTAAATCCAAGGACTTCCGCTGCAGTTTTGGCAGCCGGGCAAATTGCAAATAATCCTCCAATACGTGCAGGATGCGGCAGACCTCCGTGCGCATATCCTTGATGAGTGCGCGCCCTTCATCCGGCGAATTTCCGGCGTTTTCCGCGAACCGATCAATCTCCTTGTAAATGAGATCCAGGTTCAGGGTGATGGATCCCAATGGATTGCGAATTTCATGGGCGACCTGGGCGGCCATGGTTCCCACCATGGCGAGCCGCTCCGACTGAAGCTTGGCGGCTTCCAGCCTTTTGCGCTCATTGATTTCCGTTTGCAAGGCAGACGTCCGACGTTGCACGGTTTCTTCGAGGTGGTAGTGGGCGTTCTGGAAGGCCGCGAGCAAACCCACCACGACGAGATAAAGCAATACAACATCAGGGCGTTCCAGTACGGGGTCAGGGGATGCCGGTAAACCGAGCCCGTCATTAAATCGGTCACGAACCAAGTGACCATGCCGACGATCGCCAGCAGGACGCCCACTTTCCATCCAACCTTCCAGGTGACCCAGCAAATGGGTATCAGATAAAATGCCGACAAGGCAAAATCGCGGTCGGTCAGGCGATCCAAAGAGCCGATAAAAGCCATCAGCACCAGCGCCAGAACCACCACGACAGCCTTCGGCAACGCCAGCAAAGCCCGCATCGGTCGATTCATCAGAATATCTCTTGCTGGTTATCTGACAAGTGGTTGGGCCGTTTGTTCGGGACAATTTTAACGGCTGCCTTGAAGTGCCCCATTTTTATCGATCACTGAGGTTCTTGAACCTTTCCATACCATGCGACTCCCGGCATCATGAGGAGGTGAAGATATTGGTCGAGTGGTTGGCAAAACTACCGGAGCGTCCGCGCGCGATTCTCAAGACATGCGCCTATGGTATTGTGGCGGGTTTGGTAGCAGTAGCCTTCCAACTGGCAATGAATGGCTGCTTCCGCGCCGGGGTCGTGCGCCTGTCGAATTTCTCCCACACCGAATTTCTATGGGGCAGCCTGGGTTTGATTCTTGGAACCTCTCTCATTTCCGGCTGGTTGCTCAACTCGTTTTGCTCGGATGCCGCCGGCAGCGGCATTCCACAGTTAAAGGCGGCGTTTTGGAAGAATTTTGGGTTCGTGCCATTTCGCGTATTGTGGGTGAAATTTATCGCGGCCACGCTGCAAATCGGAGGCGGTAGCAGCCTAGGGCGTGAAGGTCCGAGCGTGCAACTCGCTGGCACGGCCAGTTCGCTTTTGGCGGGTGCGGCGGGTGAGCCCAAGCAAAATCGCCGGCTGGCCGCCGCCACCGGAGCCGCCGCCGGCCTGGCCGCCGCCTTCAACACACCCCTGGCCGGTGTGACGTTCGTCCTCGAAGAATTAATTGGTGATCTAAACAGCCGCTTGCTGGGAAGTGTCATTATTGGAGCAATGCTCGGTGCGCTGGTGGCTCATGGCATCATCGGACCGCAACCGTCCTTTTCGCTCGCGGCGATCGGCGAACCTGCCTGGCACTCGTATTTGCTGGTACCGATTGTGGCGGTGGCAGGAACCCTGGTGGGCGTGGCCTTTCAGAAGTTCTGGGTTTGCGCGCCCGGCAAAAGAAATGGACGGTTATTCCGGCCTGGCTGCGTCCCACGATAGGGGGATTGGTCTGCTGGGCACTGGGCGTATTTGTCTTTTTTCATACCGGCAGGTTGGGTGTGTTTGGTCTGGGTTATGGTGACTTGTCCGAGGCTCTGACCGGCAAGCTAATTTGGCAAACCGCGCTGTTACTTTTAGGAGCCAAATTTTTGGCTACGGTTGCCTGCTATGGCATGGGCGGATGCGGCGGTATTTTTTCGCCCACGCTTTTTTTGGGGGCGATGACCGGGTTGGGTATCGCGGGCATGGCACAACCACTTTTCTCACTCTCGCCGGAAGGTGTGGCCATGCTTGCCATCGTGAGCATGAGCGCGACGCTGGGGGCCGTGGTGCGTGCTCCAGTGACGAGCATCCTGATTGTGTTTGAAATGACGCATCAATTTTCCCTGGTGCCGCCATTAATGCTCGCCGCCTTGATCAGCCAAGCCATCAGCCGGCGCCTGGCCCGGCATAATTTTTATGATGCATTATTGGAACAGGACGGTCATGTCGTGGAACGCTTCGCGCCGCCCCGCGACCTGCGAGAATGGCAAAAGCAACCGGTCTCATATCTTGCCAACTCAAAGCCGGTGGTGGCCTCGTCGCTGGAATTGAAATCAATTCAAAACTTGTTGGAAAGCCATCCCTATGCGCAATTCCCGGTCGTCATTGGCGGACAAATTCGCGGTGTGCTAAAGCGTGAAGAAGCAGCCCGCGCTATCCGCGAAAAACGTCTGCCCGCCTTGGTGGAGGCGACAGTTTGTCGGCCGGACTTGTCCATGCGCGGTGTGGAGCTGCAGTTGATTGAATCCAAGACCGGATTTCTGCTGCTCCAGGAGCGGGCGGACGGACCACTGGTTGGAATTCTCACGCTTCACGACATTCTGCGGGCGCAACAAGCCGCCGCCGAAGAATGATTCGTGCGATAATTTATGTTGCCGCCATGATCCGGCCTGGTGATCGGCCATCATGCCTGGTTTTTTTCAGATTTTATTACCGGTCATTCCTTAGCTTTGGCGATTAGTCGTGTTTGGTTGTGGCCCGGAGATGGGACATTCGGGGGGACACTGCGCTGCTCGCTTGCAAGTATTTATTCAATTTAATCGGCCAGCGCCAGTTGAAAGTTGAATTTTAATTGGATCAAATACGATCGGTGCGCATGGCAAATTCTTCAACCTCGCCGGCAGCCAAACTAGTTGCCAGATATGGTTCTCAAATAGAAGTCGTGATGGCAACCGTTGCATTTGCTTATTGTCAGCAGGTAAAATTAACCTGGTAATTTGGGCTAAAATCGCTTGTGAACAGGCAGATCCTGGCACTTTGCGCGAATAATAATGATCACCGAGTTTCTAAAAGTGATTTTCACCAGCAAGCACAGCAGGATCGATGATCGAATTGCTTTTGCCGAACTCCATCCGGTGACGTGGAAGGGGAAAGTGGAAGTCCATATGGCAAAACTTGAAGACGGAAATCCTTCACCGGTGAATGCCCCATGGCCCTCCGGCCTCATTGGCCCCATGGTGGCGTCGTGATTGGATGGTTGCTGTACAAGCGGCATCCGACCACAAAACAGTCAACCAACAAAACAAAGCAAATTAACATGAGTTCATTAAATAAGTTATTCCTGGAAGAATTATCCGACCGCTATGATGCCGAGAAGCAACTGGTCCGGGCGATTCCGAAGCTGGCCAAGCTGGCAACCTGCAAATCATTGCAGGAACATTTGCAGTCACATCTCAAACTAACCGAAGCCCATGTCGGAAAGCTGGAAACGGTCTTCAAGAGTTTTGAGGCCGAGGTCAAGGCGAAGAAGTGCGAGGCCACCGCTGGGCTGATCAAGGAAGGCGAAGATCTCGCCGCGGAATTTAAGGGAGCACCCGCCATAAATGCAGCTTTAATATCGGCCGCGCAAAAAATCGACCATTATGCCATCGCCTCATACGGTTGCCTGCACGCATGGGCCACGTTGCTCGGAAAGACCGAGGCTGCCAGTGTCCTGGAGGGAATCCTCAAGGAGGAAAAGGCGGCGAATGATTCATTCATTGAACTCGCTCATTCCTGTTGCAATCAAGAAGGCCTCGCGGTTTGCAAAGATGGTGGCACCTGTTCCGATGACCAGCATGGCAAAGCAGTGCATACCGTCCCCGGCATTCGCCCACTGAAGGCCGGCCAGCGCAAGGCTGACTTGACCGTGCACTGAACAAGCAGACTGTCTGCGGCCACGAGAAAGCTTGCGGCCGCAGGCCAAAGAGACAATACCTGGCAATCCGGCCAAGATGTTGAGACCGTATTTTTTTATTTGGCGTGATGGAGGTCTGATGGTGGTGGGGTTTTGCCCTATGGTATATCCCGGCTGGCGGGTTAAGCTTTTCCCCATGAAAAAACCGGCAACAAACCGTGAAATTGATAATGAGAACGTAGTTGAAAGCCCCCGCATTTAAACAGGCTGCCTATGAAAGCAATAGAATTGAAGGAGTTTGGAAAGCAATCATTGTTTTGCCGATTGCTGGTCAGTCTGGTGCTTGCGGTGGGAGTGCAGGCCCTGATGGTGTCATCTTTGCAAGCAGCGACTGCGAAGATGGAGGTCACCGACAGTGGCATAACTTCCGCCGTCGAAGATCGATTATCCATCGAAACGGATGTGTTGGTAAACAATGTCGATGTCACCACGCGGCAGGGTATGGTGACACTTTCCGGATCGGTGGAAAACTTACTCGACAAAGAGCGGGCTGTAACCACTGTCAATGCCATCCGGGGTGTGCGCGAGGTTGTCGACAATTTAACCGTGGACGGGCTCGCTCGTCCTGACACCGAAATTCTGACAGATATTCAGACATCATTACGGGAGGATCCGGCGACAGAATCCTATCAGACCATTGTCAGCGTGCAGGATGCAGTCGTCACGCTGACGGGCAGTGTTGGTTCAAATATGGAAAAGCAACTTGCCACGCGGATTGCGAGCGGAGTCAAGGGGGTCAAGTCGGTTCGCAATTTACTCACGATTGATTATTTGGGGCAGCACACCGATCCGGAAATTGCCGCCGATGTCAAAGCCCGTCTCCAATGGGATGTTTGGATCAACGGGGGCAGGATTAAAACCGCAGTGACAAATGGCGAGGTGACGCTTAAAGGAGTAATCGGAAGCGCGCTAGGGAAATCACGGGCGTTCGATGATGCCTGGGTCAGCGGGGTCATTTCCGTGGGTGTCGGAGGCTTGGCAGTCGATCCCTCGGTGAGCTTTGAAACACCCCGTGGAACAGGCCCCTCCATTATTTCGGACAGCGGAATCAAACTGGCGATCCAAAAGGCCCTTGGTCTTGACCCACGTGTTTCGGTCTTTTCTCCGGTCGTAACGGTGTTGGACCGTGAGGTCGGTCTGGATGGCACGGTGGGCAATTTGAAGGCCAAAACTGCCGCCGCCCAGGATGCGGAAAATGTGGTCGGCGTGTCGCTGGTTGAGAATCGTTTAAAGGTAAGACCGTCGGGACGAACAACTACTGCTGCGGAAATGGAAAAACAATTGAAAGCTTCCTTGTCCCGTGATCCCTGGTTGGATGCTTCAAATATCGATGCGGCGGTCATTAATCATGTCGCCTACCTCTCCGGCGACGTGGAAACTCGATTCCAGAAGGCGGAGGCGCAGGATGTGGCTTCGCGGACCAGGGGAGTTCTCGAGATCAGCAATCATTTGAAAGTGAACGCGAATTATTCAGTAGCCGATTACGATAACGATTCCCAGTATGATTATACTTCTAGCGAGCCACCTTATAGAAATTACAACCCAAGATCCTATTCCAGGAATGAAATTCCGGCGCGACGGCCATATCAGAGCGACAAGCAAATCAAAAGGAACATTGAGGAACGCTTCTTTTGGAGTCCTTTTTTGAACAGTGAGGACATCAAAGTCACGATCGATGGTGGCGTGGTCACGTTGACGGGCACGGTCGGAAATTGGATTGGCTGGGGGGAGGCCGACAGCGACGCCCATAATGGTGGTGCAACCGAAGTCTTGAACCGATTGATCTTGAAATAGCTCGAAAGCGGCCAGGTAGTCTCCCGCGTGGCCATTGATTTTACGAAATAAATATGAAAAACACTAAAGCTGAAATCGGCATGATTGGTTTGGGCGTGATGGGCTGCAATCTGGTGCTCAATATGGCCGACCATGGTTTTGCCGTGACGGGTTACGACCGGAACCCCGCCAAAGCCGCCGCCCTGAGCCAGGCCACCAATTCGCTGCTGGTTCATGGCACGGCCGACCTTGCGGAGTTCATCGCCTCGCTTCGCCGCCCGCGCGCAATCATGCTGCTGGTGCCCGCCGGTGCCCCGGTAGATTCTGTCATTCAGGAGTTGTTGCCGCATTTGGAGCCGGGCGATCTCATCATTGATGCTGGCAACTCCTATTTCAAAGACACGGATGTGCGCGCCCACAACCTGAAAGCCAAAGGCATTCAATTCCTGGGCGTCGGCGTTTCCGGCGGGGAGGCGGGGGCGCGTCATGGTCCGAGCATCATGCCTGGTGGTCCCAAGGAGGCGTACGAACGGGTCCGGCCGGTGCTGGAAGCGGTTGCGGCCCAAGTGAAGGGCGACCCTTGCGTGGTCTGGCTTGGCCCGGGTTCCGCCGGCCACTTCGTGAAGATGGTCCATAATGGCATTGAATACGGGATCATGCAACTGTTGGCCGAAACCTATGATTTCATGAAACGCGGTCTGGGCTTGAATGACGATGAACTCAGTGCGGCCTATGCGCTCTGGAACCAGGGCGAACTCAATGGGTATCTGGTGGAGATCACCAGCGGCATTTTCGCCAAACTGGATGCCAAGAACGGCCGAAGGCTTATAGACGAAATTCTTGGCGTGGCCAGGCAAACGGGCACCGGCATGTGGACTTCCCAAAGTGCCATGGAACTGCAAGTGCCGATCCCAACCATTGATCTGGCGGTGGCTATGCGAGACATGTCCGTGTTTACCAAGGATCGGGAGCAGGCGGGTGCCATTTATCAACGCCCCATTCTGCCTATTCAAGACCATCGGGGCCTTTTTCGGGCTCAATTGGGACGCGCCTTGTTTGCAGGTATCATTACCATCTATGCGCAAGGCATGGCGTTGTTGGCCGCAGGATCCATCAAATATGGCTACGGGCTTGATCTTTCCGCAGTGGCGCGCATCTGGAGGGGCGGATGCATCATCCGCGCCACCTTGCTGGATGATATTTGTGCGGCTTACCAAGTGCGGCCGGAATTGCCGGATTTGTTGTTAGATGCCAATCTGTCGCTCAAGGTTCAGGAACATCAGGAGGATTTGCGCAAAATCATATGCCAGGCGGTCAATGCCGGCGTCCCCGTTCCAGGTCTGATGGTTTCGTTGGGTTATCTGGATGCCTTGCGCAGTGCCTGGCAACCCGCCAATCTCATTCAGGCCCAGCGTGACTATTTCGGAGCCCACACCTATGAGCGACTGGATGCCAAAGGCACGTTTCACACGGAATGGGCAAAGGTGTGAACGACATGAAAACCAAGCAAGAACTGGCGGCGACTGTTTTCGTCATCTTTGGCGGCTCCGGTGATTTGACCTGGCGGAAATTGGTGCCAGCCGGGTTCGACCTCTTTCGGGACGGCCGGATGCCCAAAAATTTCGCGATTATCGCCGTGGCGCGCTCCGCTTTTTCCGACACCCAGTTGCGCCAGCGGTTTTTGGACGGTGTGAACCGTTTCTCGCCCAAGGGAAAGGCGAAGGCCACCGACTGGAAAAGCTTCAGCCGACACATCACCTACCATCAAGGCGACTACCAGGACCCGGCAACTTATCTTCGTTTAAGCGAGACTTGCGCCAAACTGGACAAGGACTGGCAGGAAAAGGCCATCCGAATTTTTCACCTGGCCACGCCACCGGAACTATTTGGAGTAATCCCAAAAATGCTGGCGGGTGCGCGGTTGAATCAGGATCGGAAACGGGCCCGGATTGTGGTGGAAAAGCCCATCGGTCATGACTTGGACTCGGCGCGGAAGTTAAACGCCACGCTCACAGAGAGCTTCCAAGAGTCGCAAATTTTTCGCATTGATCACTATTTGGGCAAGGAGCCAGTGCGCAACATCCTGGCCTTCCGCTTCGCCAATCCGCTGTTCGAGCCGATTTGGAATCGGCGGTACGTGGACTACGTGACCATTACGGTGGCCGAGGCGGAGGGTGTCGGGCATCGCGGTGGCTACTATGATGAGTCGGGGGCATTGCGCGACATGATGCAAAACCACCTCATGCAGTTGCTTTGCCTGGTCGCCATGGAACCGATGGTCTCCTTCGACCCCGATGAAATCCGCAATAAAAAAGTCGATGTGTTGCATGCGTTACGACCGATCGGCCGCCGTCAGGTTCGGCGATACGCGGTCCGGGGGCAGTACGGCAAAGGCCATGTGCTCGGCCAAAACGTTCCTGGTTACCGCCACGAGGATGGCGTGGCCGCTGGCTCGAAAACCGAAACTTTTGCGGCGCTGAAATTGTTTGTGGACAATTGGCGCTGGCAGGGAGTGCCCTTTTATCTCCGCACTGGCAAGTGCCTGCCACAGCAGGTGTCGGAAGTTTCCATACAATTCCGCGCGGTGCCGCATGAGGCCTTCCCGCCTGAGTCAAAGCACGATTGGCAGTCCTCCCGGCTGGTTCTGTCCATCCAGCCGGAGGAAGGCATCATACAGTGCTTCCAAGCCAAAGTTCCGGGGCCGAAAATGGGGCTGCGACCGGTGGAGATGCGGTTCAATTACCGCGGGAACCCGCCCGTGCCTTCCCCCGACGCTTACGAAATTTTGCTTTGGGATGTCATGCATGGCGATGTCACGCTTTTCATGCGCACCGACCAGGTGGAGGCGGCCTGGCGGTTACTGATGCCGGTGATTGAGTCTTGGGGCGACTCTCCGCCGGCAGATTTTCCCAATTATACCGCCGGCTCCTGGGGACCCGCAGCCGTTGAGAGGTTGCTGGAGCCGGGACATCGGTGGCCACTGCCCACTAATTTGACAGAACCGACCAAGAAAAAATGAAAACAGCCGGCAATCAGGGCGGGAGCAATTCAATTATTGTCAGGGTTCTGGCCAGTGCGGATGCCTTGGCCGAGACGGTGGCGAGCCAGTGGCTGGATGAGATTGCCGCCCCCCGGGAGCAAGGTTTGCCCTTTCTGGTGGCTCTTTCCGGTGGACGCATCACTCCGAAATTCTTCGGGGCCGTGGTGGCGCAAAAACGTGCGCGCGGCATTTCCTTTGATAATATGCATTTCCTCTGGTCGGATGAGCGCTGTGTGCCCCCGACCGATCAGGAGAGCAACTTTTGGGCGGCCCGCGAATATTTGTTTTCGCCGCTAAGCATTCCGGCTGGCCAGATTCACCGCCTCAAGGGCGAAGCCATCCCCGGAATTGCCGCCCGGGAGGCTTCCGCCGAGTTGTTGCGATTGGCTCCAAAGAATGCCGCCGGTGAGCCGGTGTTGGATCTGGTGCTTCTGGGCATGGGTGAGGATGGCCATGTCGCGTCCTTGTTTCCGGGCGCCGGTGAAGACGTGTTGAATTGCAAAACGCCGTTTTTGGTCATCCATCACTCACCCAAACCGCCGGCTATCCGCCTCTCCATGAGTTATGCCACCATTGCCGCCGCCCGACAAGTCTGGGTTTTGATCTCCGGGGCGGGCAAAGACCAAGCCCTGCATGATTCGTTGTTCCTTCCCTGCCAGACGCCACTGCGCCGGGTCACTGGCTTGCATCCAGGGACCAAAATATTCACGGATCTGACAATTTCCGTCTGCCCTTCCAATCAGTCTTTTGAAATTCGGTCCTGACAGGTTTCCCTGAAATAAAAAAACCTGCAAACCGCTTTTCTGAATTTTGGCCTGATGGCTGGTGCCGATCTTCTGATAGCCACCGCTTGAACGCCTGCCATTGAAGTTATGGGCGCTGTCATAGCGGTCCTGACCGTCACGTTCTTTCGCAAGAATCCGGAGCATCTTTTGTTGCCGGGGCGGCGGCTGTGCGGTGAGGTTGTGGTCGTTGATATTGGCATTCCATCTTTTGTGCTTGAGCAGATGTTCCCCAACACATTCGAGAATGACTAGTGCCTCTGACATTGAAGTCGGTTCGCAAGGGCGGACGCGTCGTTTGTGCGGGCATCCCCCTGAGCAATATTCCAAGCTTTGCCCTGTCGGCTACTATGGGAAGAGCGGCAGTTTGTGCCTGTGGCCAATCTCACGCGGCAAGACGGGATTGAATTCCTGCGCCTGGCACCGGAGCTGGGGATTATCGCCAATACCACAAGTCATCCACCCAACCAGGCCAGCCAGGCATTCGCCAATCTCCTGGCCGGGTGATTTGAGGGCGCAGCGATACTTGTGCCGAAAGCGCGGTGGGCAACAGATTGAAATTTAATTCAGGGTCGGGTTACACCCTATGGCCTCGGCACGGTTTCCAGCTCATGTTCAGCCTTATGGACAACAAAAGCTGGCTCATCGAAGTGGAAGTTGCGGTTTGCCTCGTGGCTATGTCCATCGTCGCATTAACCTTAATGGCGGGTCATAATCTTTGGAAACACGCGGTATCCAAATAAAATGAAAACCGAATCCATCTCCTTACCGGCCAGAGGCTACACGGCTGAGCGGAATCATGGTCAGGAAGATGGTGTCCAATTTGAAGGCACGAGTTAATAATTTTTTGAGCCGTTCTTTGGCGGTCGGGCCAGCCAATTCCGCGCCGGTTCCCCATTCGCAGGACAGTCGGAAACCAATGACCACGAGGAACATGAGGCCGAATTGCGCGGGCAGAATATCCGCGGGGACATTTTTATTGGACTGGATGCGGTGCCCAAAGGAGCGATGCGCGATGTTTCGGTGTG
>Ga0302275_10005588_pt1 | contig 12067 bp, 13 predicted proteins | sample III_Bog_N2_2_FD_200229 | JGI IMG/M metagenome (GOLD analysis project Ga0302275, IMG submission 200229) | Peat permafrost microbial communities from Stordalen Mire near Abisko, Sweden - III_Bog_N2_2 | ecosystem: Environmental > Terrestrial > Soil > Wetlands > Peat | place: Sweden: Abisko...
TCGTCAACGTAGAACAGAATTGCGCGGAGATGGTTGCTGGACGGCATCAGAATCTCTCTGAGCTTCTGCTCCACTTTCTTGAAGCGCTTTTCGAATTCATCCGAAAATGCGTGCCGTCTATACCGAGCTGCCAGCCAACGGCGGAGGATTTCTAGTTCCTCAGGCGCGAGCATATATTCTTCGGACGGGAGTAGACCTGCAAATTGTTCTTTTGGAATTTGACACTTATCAGTTGCTTTGAATTCCCCGAAATATTGCTCGCCGGTGCTTCGACGTGTAAGGTTCAGGTGCAGCCGACGAGGATTTTTTGCATGAGTGAGTGAGCCGTTTTCCTTCGTGACGAAGTTGATCGGGATTACCTCGATTCCTGGCTCGACGCCGGGGTCGGCCGCGATATCGCAATCGTGAGAAACAACGATTGCGACATCGATCCCCTCAGGTAGATCAGCAGAAGTCCGGTCGCAGGACGAAAGCATTCTTCGATTGAGAATGCTCCCCTGCCTCCACGGCGTTGAGCGCTGCCATTCGACCATAGCTAAGCGTCGCTCTCGTTCATCATCGGAACGCCCCACTCAGGAGCATCTGTAGCAAGTCTCTTGCGCCCCCGTAGGCGGGCGTCAAGCATCGCTCGTTGTTGCGACTCCAGAGCGAGCGTGTCGAGGATGGAGCGCGCCCAGGTCTGAGCCCGCTCTCCTGATCGCACCACTTCCAAAAGGGCTCGGCCAGACTTGTCCTTTCTTTTCAAAAGTGCCGCTGATCCAATAACTCCGCGTTCAGCGAATAGCTCTGCTGCACGATAGAGATCGTCAAGGCGGCTCTGGTTGTCTCGCGCCAGCGAAGCGGAGCTCCCAGAAATCCACTTGTAGACGGCCTGCCTTGAGACACCGCAGGCGGTAGCTAAATCCGAAATTGAGAGCCTGAGCACTTCTCTAACGCGGCTTAGCGTTTCAAACGCGCTGCGAATGTCGAGCGTTGCCGCGGTTGAGAAGGCTGGAGCTTCATAGTCAACTCGAATAAACCTGTACCCTTGGTCATTGCGGCTGCGGAAATACTGCAGGTTGGCGTCCCCTCCCGTCCCCGCCAAACACGCCCAAACTAGGGCAGTTGCAGCAGTCTTTCTTAATGAGGCAGGGGGCATGTACTTCATTTGGGATTCGTTTGTATACACGGAATTCACCCTCGGTCATGCCCACGCCTTTTCGGCGTGTTTGGTAATGATTGAATGGAAAACCGCATCAACTTGCTGGTGCAGTTCCTTTATCTTTCCTTGAATTGTGGCATTGTCTATCCGGTCCCGTGTGTCGCTGAACCCGTCGGTGTCAATAATTGCATACGGTCCAGAATGCTCCGCAAATCGCTGATCCAGCCTTAAGTCACTGCCGAGCACGATGAGGTCCGGGGGAAATCCAATTGCACCATTCTGACTAACGACGCGAGACAAAAGCTTGCCCTGCGGGACGTTGAAGAGGGTCTCGGTAAAAGAATGCTGCATCTCCCCGGGAATCCTTCCACGCATTCCTAGGACCTGCGGGATTAGGTAGCTTTCGAGGTTCTCGTTAGGGCTGGGCATTACTGCGTCTAGATATCGCAGTCCTACGCGGTCGGAGAAGCTCAGGCCCAAAGTCTTGGTGAGGTTCTCCATCCTTGGCATGAAAACCTGCAGCAGCACGTCGAAGGTCTTGTATCGTGTCGTCTGAAATGTCAATCCGTTCGGATCGAGGAGAAACGTCTCTGTCCTATCCTCGTTTCCGAATACATAGCGTTCACTTTGTTGCATTGGCTGCTCGTCTCCGGGTTTCAGCCCGGCGAGCAGCGCCAAGTTGAATGATGCGTTCATCAGCTTCTTGAAATCCGTGAACCCTGCCTTGCGAAAATCCTCCTGAATCTTGGCGATGTAAGAGGCGAGGTCCAGGATCGTATTGAAGCGCACCTGCACGATGACGAAATAGACAGGGGGGGTCTTCCATTGCTTGCCCATTTGAGTTTCAACTCCTCCGCTTGGTAAAGATTAGTTTACACTCTGGTTTACAGATTATCGGCATATTCCCGCCACATGTAAAGTCCCTGAACGACAGCCTACCCAAATTTTGTTCCGCCCTGGAAACCCTCGTTGAGACTTCAGGGGCGCTTTCTTAGCACAGATCGCATATATCTGTTTTATAGTCAGTTATTTAGATAATTATACCGAGGCACAAGTAGCGGCTTTCCCGGCGCTGGATCCCGGGCCACCGAAGTTTGACTGAACGTAATAGCGGATTGGCGGATCGACCTGCGGGATGGGATTGGTCCCGGAAAGTCTTCTCGCAAGTTTTCCGAACTCGATGCTGTTTCGGGCGGGTCGCCGCCAAACCGGAAGCAATTTCCATTCCCTTAGCGCCCCTGCCGGACACCCGCTGCCCCAGCAGGCTGAGGAAAAACGAATCCGGGCGGTAGGCCGGGGATTTATCCCCGGCATAAATCCAGCAGAATCAAAGCCGGGCTTTAGCCCCTGAGGTATGCATCTCGCCCATCTTGACAAAATTCCGCCTTTTTCCGCAGCCTGCGAGTGGACAGGTGGGTACCGGGGAACCCTCTGGGTTGGGGTCGGGGTCGGGATGGTCCGAGGCGAGATCCTGCTTTCGGAACCCGAAAGAGCAGGAGCGTATCCCTGGTCCCTAAGTCCCTGAGTCCCTTAGTCCCTAGTCCCTGAGTCCCTTGGTCCCTATTCCCCCGCCCACGGCTCCCCATTCCATTCCCCATGCAATCGAAGATCCTCCGTCAGCTCCTGAGCCGCCGTCAGCCGGTGCAGCCTCTTCTTGGGCTTCGCTTGCTCATTCCCCCCTTCCGCAAGCGCAACCAGCAACTTCACGCTGGGCAAGTCGCCGTCCACCGCCTTGTCTGACAGCATCTCGGCCAACTTCTTCGCTCTCCGCCAGATCAGCCGGTCCGCCGCCAATCGCATCCACTCCCTTCCGCTCTTCCCCGGCCTTCTCCCTCCCATCCCGCGTTTCCGCCTCTTCGCGTTCGTCTTACTCCCCGCGCTCTCTCTAACCTCATCCGTCCTCCACACATGCGCGTCGACAATCATCCCCGCCTCCGTTCACTCCTTCACTTCTTCACTCATTCACTCCTTCACTTCTTCACTGCTCCCCAACACCTCCGCCCACAGACGCTCCTCCGCCAGTCCCTCCAGAGTCTTCCCGCCCTCCGGCACAATCCCGTAAATGAACCTGCACCCCATCGCCTTCGCCATCCGCGCCAGCGACAACACCGTCGCTGTGTGTACCACCTCCCTCTTCTCAAGTTGGAACACCTGCGAGGGATTCACTCCCATCCGAGCCGCAATCTCCTTGACCCGTATCCCCAGCGCATGCCGCACCGTCCTCAGCAGCTCGTCCGTCGGATGCTTCTCCTTCGCCGCCCTCCTGAAAGGCCGCATCTCCAAATCCAGCTTTCCCCGCGCCATCTTCCGTTCCCGCTCCCGCATCGCCAATCCCCTTTCACTGTCCACTGCTCACTGTCCCTATCCCCACCGTACCCAATGCGCACAAATAATATGCAAAAACACGCAAAATGCGGCAAATAAGCACCTTAAAAGCTTGGGTTTTCATGTTTTTGCATGATCGAAGCGCATCATTTGCGCAAGAAATCTATGATTAAAACCCGACGTTTCTATCGCGCATCGCTTTTGTCCAAAATATGTCGCGCTACACCACTACACAACCAGCTTTTTCGTGGGCCTTGGACGATACTGGTTTTGCAAGTGCGCACACGTTTCCAGCGCGCCCTCAGCAATCAAACAGACGCGGCAGAGCCTGTCAGACAGACCCCGCCCCCGCCCTTAGTCCCTGGTCCCTAGTCCCTAGTCCCTAGTCCCTTAGTCCCTATTCCCTATTCCCTGCTTTTGCAAGCCGCGCCCCCGCAAAGCGCCGCCGTAATCCCCTGACCCTCGGTGATGGTATAAATACGGTCCTCCGCGGGGATCTTCACCGTCTCCTTTGCCCCCGACGGCCAATGAATCTCCGCAACTCCAGCGTCCGTCGCGTCGCCCAGCCCAAAGTGCAGCCGCCGGTCGTTCGACGAAATATAGCTGCCGCTGGCCAGCACATCCTGGCGCATCCGCATCCCGTTGGCCTTCAGGTAAACCGTTGCGCATGTTGCATCAAGCGGACTCTTCTTACCCGTCGCGTGATCCGTCCCGCCCACCAGCTTCATTTCCACCCAGTGATGATGATCCGGATTCACATTCCGCAACAGCGTCGGCGGCCCGTCAACGGGATTGATGATCACATCGATTTTGCCGTCGTTGAACAGGTCGCCAAACGCCGCTCCCCGTGCCGGAGTCACCACCGCCAGCCCCGACCCCTTGACGGGGGGGACGTACTCGAATTTCCTTCCCTTGCCACTGGGGTCCGGAATGTTGTGGAACAACAGCGGTCGCTCGGCAAACGTAGTGCCCCACTCGTGCTGGTCAACCTGGGGATACACGTGGCCGTTGACCATGAAAAGGTCCAGCCAGCCGTCGTTGTCGAAGTCTAAAAACCCATCGCCCCAGCCCACAAATGGAATCGTGGTCTGCGCGATTCCCGCCTTGTAGCTCACGTCGGAGAAGCTCGCATCGCCGTCGTTGCGGTACAGGACTTTATAGTCATCCCCAAAGTCCGTCACAAACAGGTCGATCAGCCCATTGTTTTCGTAATCGCCCACCGCGATCCCCATGGAAGCAATTTCGCGCCCATCCTTGTTCAGCGCGAATCCCGAAACATAGCTCTGATCGTCGAACGTTCCATCCCCTTTGTTTATGTATAGATAGTTGGGCTCCGAGTCGTTGCCCACCACCAGGTCCGGCTTGCCGTTCCCCGCAATGTCCACAAACACCGCAGTGAACCCGTAGTACTTCTCCTTGTCTTCCACACCCGCCTTTACTGTTACATCGGTAAAGGTTCCGTTTCCATTGTTATGGAAGAGATGGTCCGGCTCGCCCTTCAAACCCCTGGGCCCGCAGTTTACAGTCTCGCCCCTGTACTGGCAGTTGGCGTACCCCACCGCCTTCGACCCGGAAATCGGCAGGTTGTCCCGGTCGAAGTGCACATAGCCCGTCACGTAGAGATCAAGCAGCCCGTCGCCGTCGTAGTCGCCCCAGGCCGACCCGGGAGACCAGTTTCCCAGCGCCACGCCCGCCTTCTCGGCTACATCGGTAAATGTCCCATCGTGGTTATTGTGGTAGAGTCGGTTCTTCCCGTAGTTGCCCACATAAATGTCCGGCCACCCGTCGTTGTCGTAGTCGGCCACGCTCACGCCATAACCCCAGCGATCGTTGGTCACGCCGGCCTTGGCGGCCACGTCGGTAAATGTTCCATCGTGATTGTTGTGGTAGAGCGCCGCATGTGGCGCCTCTTCCTTGCCGTCCAGCGCGTCGAAACTCGATCCATTCACCAGATAGATCGACAGCCACCCGGAGTTGTCATAGTCGATCAACCCCACGCCCGACCCGTTCGTTTCAACTATGAACTTCTTCTCCGGAACCCCCATCTTGTGAGTCCAGGTAGAAAGCCCTGCCTGTTTGGTAATGTCCTGGAATACCACTGTGCCCGTGTCCACAAAGCCGCCCGCGGTAATCGGACGCTTCTCCGCGTCGTAAACCGGAGCCGCCTGCACCCCTCCGGCTATTCCCCCCATCCCCTGGTGTTCCGGGGGCTGGCTTTGTGTCTGCGCCGCCGCTTGCGGCTCGCCAGGCCGCACCGGGAGCGCAAGCTCCACCTGCTCCACCTTCGCAGGCTGCGGCGACTGCTGCCCCACGCAATCCCCTGGAATCGAAAGAGCGCCAATCAACACGCTGGAGCATAGTCCGCGAACACGATTCAACGTAAGTCTCACGGATTGAAGTTTATCGCAGCGGGCCGCTCTTTGCTGCGCCCTGTGTTTTGTACGCGACAGCGGTAAGCAGCAAACGGGCGCACCATCAAACCGGCATCTAAGACTAAGAGGAACAAATCCATGAAGAAGCAGGCTGCCGACGATAGAGCCCCAACCGTGCATGACCACTTCGGACGATTCGCCTCCGCAGCCTCCGCATGGCTCGGATCCACCTGGGCGTTCGTCGGAGCAGGATTGGTAATCGTAATCTGGGCGGCCTCAGGCCCCATGTTTCATTACTCCGGTGCGTGGGCTCAGATCATGAGCACCGGTACGGCACTGATGACATTTCTCATGGTCTTTTTGATCCAGAACAACCAGAACCGCGATGCGCGAGCCATCAATCTCAAGCTGAACGAGTTGATCCGCGCTGTGGACAAGGCTCGGAATCACATGATCGACATTGAACGGCTCACCGATCAGGAGTTGGATGAAATGCAAGCAACCTACGAGCGTGTAAAGGCCCTATCGGCAGACAGGAACCCGCGGAAAGCTTCTGAGCCGCCAGTCGCTTGAAGCCGTTCCTGTTCGACACTCATCCACATTCGACCAAGCGTGGCCAGGCACACTGTCATGCAGATCTTGCGACACGAGACCGCACCCACACGCTTTGCTCAGATGATTTGCAGCAGCAGCAAAATCAGCACGATTGTGAAGAGCAGACTCAGGCCGCCGCCGCCGTAGTAACCCCAGCCCGGCCCCATCCGATAACCACCATATCCCGATCCGAGAATCAGGATGATGAGAAGAATAATTAGTAACATCGTTTCCTCCTTTGGACCTTGAATGCAACTTCAATTCCGCGCGGAAATCTAGTCAGCAAACGGAGCGTAGACGCAGTATCCGCGTGGTGGCGCAGGGAGCTCCGCATTACCATCGCCATCCGTTGTACGCTCATCCGGTTGGGCCGTATCATGGCCATCCCATGCCACCGGCTTGAACCTCTGGTTCACCCACTTCGTCTTTATTTGAGTTCCGCTCCATTGGCTTCCCAGATTGTTGAGCACGTACACCAGGCCGCTCTGCGCCTCAGTTCCTCCGCGCTGCATGATGTAAAGATCGGGATCCGCATGAAGGACAGATGACTCCCCGCCCGCGTGCTTGTGATGCGCTGCGATAAGCGCATCGATGCCGTTGGGCGAGCCGGGGCGCGCGAATTCGCAATTGAAGTAGTCCCACCAGAAAATGCATGGATACCCGTCCCCTGTAAGGATGAACGAGTAACCAAGCATCTTGTCATTCACCACTTCGTTGCCCCGCATGTCGTGATTCTCCACAAACGTCACAGCATTGAACGGGCGCGCCGCGGAAACAGACTCGCCGTCTGTCAGGTTGCGCAGATCGTAGTTGAGTTTGTCGCACACATCCTTGAGCTTGTATCGCAACGGAAACTCGAATGCCGCAATCTGTTGATCGGTAACTGCCCGCACTCCGTCGAGCCAGCCATCGATATCTTCCGGGCCTGCCCAATACTCTCCGACAACGAAAGGAGTGAATTCAACGCCATCCCTTTTTTGATATTGATACTTCGTGAGCAGACCGATCATCCACGCCCCAAACCACTTTACAAAGTCAAACCGCATTCCATCGAAATCCAGCTCTTCAATAGCCAGTCGAGCATATTCGAACATCGCCTCATACACGCGTGGATTGCGGTGGCACAAGTGCGGGTATCCGCCAAACTGCTCACCCTCGATCATCACCTTTTCGTAGCGGCATGGATGAAAACAGTTCCAATCACGAGGAAACTTCCCGCTCTTCGGCGTGAACTTTGTCCATCGCTTCTTACCGTCCAGTGGATTGACTTCTTCTTCATCGGCGCCGGAGTTATGGTTGATGACCATATCCGCGATTGCGGTCATCTTATGTTCATGCAGGATTTGAATAAGTCTCTCAAGCTCACTGCGATTGCCATATGCAGTTTTTACTGAACCCTTTTGATCCAGGTCGCCAAGATTGAAGTAGTCGTAGGGGTCATAGCCGTTTGAGTTAGCAGATGTGGCCTTCGAAAATGGCGGCAGCCACAGTGCATCGATACCGGAAGGAGCAAGTTGCGGAACCTTCCCGGCGAGATGATTCCACCACTCTCCGCGCTTGTTTTCCTTTGATGGCGCATCCCAGTAAAACGCCTGCATCATCACAGCCATTTGCACTCCCTTTGAACAAACTCCCTGCCGCAATGCCGTGATTTTTGAATGCCAAATCGCGAACCTACCAGCTATTGGTTGCACAAATTCCCGCACGGGTTTGCTTGCTGGCATCGCAAATCAAATGCAATCAATTGAGTCAGAAATCTTTTTCGCCGCAAACAACCATCGGTTATCAATCGTGCTTCAAAGCATAGGTTGCCGCGGAATGAGCGGCAGAAACACCTCAGGAGGTGAGCACATGCTTTGGACAATCTTTGTAATTCTTCTCATCCTGTGGTTTCTGGGACTCGTCAGCTCGTACACGCTGGGCGGATACATCCACTTATTGCTCTTGATTGCCTTGGTGGTGTTGATTCTGCAGTTGATCTCAGGCCGCAGACCCATCGTCTGACCGCGCAACGAGCCGTCGGATTCTTGTCGGAGAATGGGCACAATTCCGTGCCATAACAATGCCGTAACTCAATATCCACGGAGGTGGAAAATGAACAAGGACACAGTGCAAGGCACGATGGACGACGTTGCCGGACGCGCGAAACGTCAGATTGGCGAATGGACCGGAGACACAGACGCGCAAGTCAAAGGCGCCGGGCAGCAGATCAAGGGAAAGGCCGAGAAGGCCTGGGGCAACGTCAAGGATGCAGTCCACGACACCAACAAAAATGTCGACGCCGAGGTCGAGCGCGAAACCCAGGAACGGGAGCGCATCCGGCACGAAGAGGAACACAAGCACCATCAGGTGATTGGCAGCTAGAACTGCTCGAGTTTCCCCCTGAACCAAGCTGAAACCGTGGCTGACCTGGGATTCCATCCGGCATTGCGCATACTTGTTTTGGGCGCAGTGTACGGCGGAATCAGGTCAGCCGTTTTTTCCGTCGCCTCTACAACCCCGGCACCGGCGGGCATCCAGGAAACTCCAGCAGAAATGTATTCCCCTTGTAACCCAGATACTTGATCCCAATCTTGCTGGTAAAAAATCCATCCGCTGTAAGGTTCCTCAGCAGCGAGAAAAACTCCACAGCGTGGCTCAGGCTTTCATCCTGCACCGCATTCTTGCGATACGCAATCAGATCGAGAATCTCACTCTGTTGTTGCGGCGTGCATTCCAGATACGCCTTGCCATACCGGCTCACACAGGTCGAGTCGAGAACCTTCATCCCCCCGCCTAACACCGATTGATAATCTGCATTCTCGCTGGTCAGCAAATCGATAAACTCCGGAGCGCCCGCCTCCATCGCCCCGCCGCTATCCGCGTCCGCCGGAAGAATCGTCTCGCACAGCGCCTGCAGCGTCTTGTATCCATGCGCATCGAAATACTTCGGCGTGTACACCCCAGCCTTGTTATCGGCCTTCTCGCTCTCAATCATGTTATGCACATGTTCCGCGGCCTGCAGCGGAATCACCGTTAGCACTGAGCCCGCAACCGCGCCCATGCTCAGCGACTTCAATACCGCGCGTCGTGTTACCTGATCTATATTCATAGGCTGTTCTATATCTCTCCCTTCTTCGCTTGATCCAGCAGATACTCCGAGGTTCTCCATGACAGCGCCATAATCGTCAGCGTAGGATTCTTGTCCGCATTCGTCACAAACGGAGCGGCATCGGCCACAAACACATTCTTCACATCGTGCGCCTGGCAATTCCGGTTCAGTGCCGAAGTCTTCGCATCGTTCCCCATGCGCACCGTTCCCAATTCGTGAATGATTTCGCCCCCTTGCGAAATCCTGAGCGCCGCCGGTTGACTGGCATCCGGAGCGGGCATGGGATGACGCCGCGTGCCGCCAAGCACAGTTCCGCCGCCAGCTTCCACGATCGATCGGAAGGTCTCCTGCATATCCATTGCCATCTTTCGCTCGTTCTCGCCCCACTCCCAGTGAAAACGCAGCACGGGAATGCCCCACTTATCCTTAACGTCGGGGTCCGCCTCGCAATAACTTTTCTCGTTGGGAATCATCTCGCCACGCCCGCTGAATCCGATCACCGTGCCGTATGAGCTGCGACACTTCTGCTTCAGGCTCGCCCCGTAACCCTCATTCGCAGCGCACACGCCATCGAAGTTCCCCACTCCCGGCATGCCGCGTCCCCCGCCAAACTCGATGTGATACCCGCGCAGAAACTCGTTCTTCTTTCCAAACCTCCACCAGGGCATGTACATGTGCATGCCGCCCACGCCGTCATGGTTGTGCGAAGGCATGTTTTCAAGTTGCGGAAAATAGCCGGCCAGATCGCTGCCCACTGAGTCCGTCAAATACCGCCCCACCACCCCCGAAGAATTCGCAAGCCCATTGGGGAAGCTCGACGAACGCGAATTCAGCAGCAGCCGCGCTGATTCGCACGCGCTCGCCGCCAGCACAACGGCTCGTGCATACACCCGCTGTTCCGTACCCGTTGCCTTGTCGATATACGAAACCGCCTCCGCTTTCCCGTCCGCTCCCAGCACCACTTCGCGGGCCATCGCGTTGGCAATCATCGTCAAGCGTCCTGTCGCCGCTGCCGGCGGAATCATTACCTGGCTTGAGCTGAAGTTCGAGGCCGACCTGCACCCCCGTCCGCATTGCGCACAATAGTGGCATGCGTCGCGTCCATTCAGGGCCTGCGTCAAAATCGCCAACCGTGACGGAATGCACGTGATATTCAACTTGTCGCACGCCTTCTTGATAATCGTCTCGGTGCAGCGCGGCTTCGGCGGCGGCTGGAAAACACCGTCCGGCGAATTGGGCACGTTCTCCTTCGACCCGAATACCCCGATGTACGCTTCAACCTTGTCGTAGTAAGGCGCGATCTCCTCGTATGTAATGGGCCAGTCGTCTCCCATCCCGTCAGTCGAGCGCGCCCTGAAATCCGCCGGCCCGAACCGCAGCGCGATCCGCCCCCAGTGATTCGTGCGCCCGCCCTCAATCCGCGAACGGAACCACTTGAACGTCGTGCCCGGCGCGGTGGTATACGGCTCGCCTTCAATCTCCCAAAAACCATTGGGCGCCAGGAACTCGTTGATAAATCCCTCGCGTCCTTTGGCTCCGATACCCGCGCCACGATGAGCCAGTTGATAGGGCCACACATGCTCTTTGAAGTCCCGGTCAGGATCCAGCCGCGGCCCCGCCTCAAGCATCGCCACGTTCAGTCCGCCCTCGGTAAGTATCTTCGCGGCGGTTCCGCCTCCCGCACCTGATCCAACGATGCACACGTCGTACACCTTCTTCTTCACATTCATTAGCTGCATCCGTAATCTCCAGCCGAACCAGATAAATGCGCCGCAAATTTGCCCGCGACCAACAGTCAGGCTGCGTCAAGTCGACTGCAACCTTCCCTTCAACATTTCGTTGGGGGTACTCTTTTGGCTTTTACGGCAACGATCCAATATACCGCCCGGCAATATGCCTTCGCGAACTTTTTCGCGTCCGCTTCCAAGCCCGGGGTTCGACTACTCTTCGCGAAGCGCCTCCACCGGATCGATCCGCAATGCTCGCTTCGCGGGAATGATGAGTGCAGCGAACGAGGTTGAGAGAATCAGGACGACAACCACCGACAAGACCACCGGATCTGCTGGCTTCACACCGTAAAGCAAACTGCTCATGCCTCGCCCAATCAGCATAGCCAGACAGATTCCCAGCGCCATGCCGGCAGCCGTCAGCTTCAGGCCGTCCGCGAGCACTCGAGCAAAAACGGCTTCTCTCAGCGCTCCGAGCGCCATTCGAATGCCGATCTCATGAGTCCTCCGCGACACTGAGTATGCCGTTACGCCGTAGAGCCCGAGAGTGGTAAGCAGCAGGGCAAGCCCGCCCAGAGATGCCGTCAGCCACGCTGCCATGCGATTGGGGTATGTAACAAAGCGCATGTGGTCCGTCAACGTTTGAGTGTTGATGATCAGAGTCGTCGGACTCGTCTGCTGCAGGGCCCTCCTGACCACCGGCAACAACTCGCCTGCATCTCCTGCCGTTGTCACAATCAAAGTTACTTCGGATCGACTCTCCTGCGAAAGCGGAAGATACAGGTAGGGCTGCGGCGTCTCATCCAGACCGGCGTAC
>Ga0302275_10005612_pt1 | contig 12044 bp, 9 predicted proteins | sample III_Bog_N2_2_FD_200229 | JGI IMG/M metagenome (GOLD analysis project Ga0302275, IMG submission 200229) | Peat permafrost microbial communities from Stordalen Mire near Abisko, Sweden - III_Bog_N2_2 | ecosystem: Environmental > Terrestrial > Soil > Wetlands > Peat | place: Sweden: Abisko...
CGGCCACCAGTCGGTCGTACGTCGCCCGAAATACCAGACTGGGATAAAGCGCCTCCCGATGGCGGTAGTTGAGGAAGGCGCCAGGCTTGCGCAGCAGTGGCACGATGACGTGCCGGAAGTCCACTTTTCCACCCCGATCCCCACGCACCCGGGGCAGGCAAAACAAAAACTCGCGTCCCAAATAAACCTGGTGTTCCGTCTCATGCACTTCCACCCGTAGCGTGTGCCCGATTAAACGCGAGGGTACCGAATAGGTCTGTTTCTTGATGCGAATCAGACTCTGCGAACTGACGACCGGGGCGCACTCCTGATACTCGGCCAACGGCCCCGCCGGCAGCGGCCGCAGACAAGCCAGCTCCTCCGCAAAGCGCGTTTGCCGCCTGGCGTTGGCCGCCCGCAGCAGGCTCTCCAAAAACTGGTCATAAGCCTCCAACGACGCGAACTCGCGACTCCCCCGCAAAATCAGGTGCTGGTTAAGGCGCCGCTTCAGGTGCCGGTTCAGCGACTCCACATCGCCCTGCTCGTTGGGACGCGCCACGTTGATCGTCATGGGCGTCAGATCGTAGTGGGTGCAAAGCTCCAAATAATCCGAATTATACGCCCGCGGCCGCCCCGCCATCTCCTCCACGTCGTGCGTCGCGGCACTGCTGTTGTCAGTGCCCAAAACCAGGGGACATTTGCCCAGTTGCGCCAGGGCCGCTTGCAGACCACTCACCAAACTGAGGAACGATTCAGAGACGCAGCGTTTGGCCCACTCCCAGTTCGAATAGGGCAGGACACAATGGCACAACAAGTGATCCTGCAGTTCCCCTTGGACCGTCACGCCCAGCTCCCGCGCATGCGTCCAGTCCAACTGCAACAACTCCCCAGGCTTGCGATCCTGAGCGAAAAACACCTCTTTCGCAGGCCCCGCCGTCGCGTGCCAATGCCGTGCCCGCCGGTAAAACGTCCGCTGGTGGCGCTCCTCCAAACCGCTGTCCGGCTGGGCCAGAAAATATTCAAAGACTGTTTTAATCTCCAGCTCCGGAGCGTCCTGCAGCATCTGGGCTGCCTCCGCCCAGATCTTGTCCAAGGGATCCGGTCGCGTCCGCCAGGTGTGCCGGGCTTTCAGTTCCCCCGGGCTTTGCTTTGCCTCAATGTATTTTCGCGCCGTGTGACGATTGACATCCGCCTTGAGCGCACTCGCCTGAATCTGACCTGTCTCTTTATATGTTTTCATGAGCCGTTGGTACTGTTGTTTGGTGATCATCTTGCAGCCTTTTGCTCCCGGGCTGGCCGACCGGCCAGCCCCGCAAACTGCTGCTCAATGCTAACGGCCCGTGTCTAATTTTAATTGTCAATGACGGCGCATTTTAATTGTCATTCTTCAATTCCCTCCTTTCACGCCATTATGTCAAACAAGCGTTTAGCCCCCTTGCCATGCTGACACTCATAATGCCGATCTATCAATAATACTGCCGGATATAGCCTTGGCGGGGCGTTTTTTGATCAATGACCCCAGCGCGGGGGTAACCACCTGAATCCTCCCCAACCCCATGCCCTGCCCCATCCCTCCAGATGCACCCGAGCCAAGCCCGGAGTTACACAAAGAAAATAAATTAGTTGACAATGGTAATTTCTTTAATTACCATTGTGACCAACACAGTGAATACTGTCAACCAAAATAAAACCCGGAACCCCGCACGCCGTGTTGGGAATTCCGCACCCCAAACATATGACTCGCAACGGTAAAATCGCCCGCCTCCCGCGCTCCCTGCGCGACGAACTCAACCAGCGCCTCGCCCGAAACGAGGACGGTACCACCCTCCTCGATTGGCTCAATGCCGTACCCGACGCGAAGGACCTCCTGGCCCGCGACTTCGCCGGCGAGCCTGTCAGCCAACAAAATCTCCACGAATGGCGCCAGGGCGGCTTCGTCGAATGGCAAGCCCGCCAGGATCTGTTCGCCGCCGCCGCCGACCTGACCGACGCCAACGGCGAATGGGACGCCCTCGCCGCCAACGACTTCACTGAACGCCTCGCCGCTGTGGTCGTGGTGCGTTACGCCGATGCCCTCGCCGGCTGGAAAGGCGGCGATGACGAGGCTTTCCGCCTCAAGCTACGCGACTTGCGTCGCTTCAACCAGGACCTCGCCGTCTTGCGGCGATAAAATCAAACCGCCGCCCGCTTGAAAATGGAACAGCTGCCCTTCTACCGCGAGGAGCAGCGACGTGCGGGGGCCGCCGCCTCCGCCCGGAGACAATCCGAAGCCGGCGCACGCGCCTATGACGAACGGGTGGCTCAGCGACGGCGGGAAGCGGAAGCCGCCCAAAAGGTAGCCTCAGCAGCTTCAGCAACCTCCACGGCCTCTGCTGCTTCCATGCCCTCTGCGCCCCTGATGCCTGTGACGACATCTCCGACGCAAGCCGCTGCCCGAACCGGCACCGACGTAACTGTCGCCGCTGTCACCATCAGCGCTGAATCCCCTCGCTTTGAATCGGAATCTGGCAAAGAGGTGCCCGCGCAAGGCGCGGCCAATGGCGCCCCAGCCACGGTTGAGCCCGACGCCACACCAAGGTTCGGCTGCCAGACCGAGCTTCCGGTCAAACCAGGTAAAACCAATGGCCCCGAATTCCGCACTTCATCCCACCGAAGCCCGGCCACCGAGTCACCAACGAATGAAGTCGCCCCGGTGGCACCCGCTGCTGAAAATGCCTCTGCCCAGCCTGTCGCCGGGCGGAGCAATGCCGAAAAATGCCCTGCTGGTGGGAGTATGGAGGCGGGCGCCGCCATCATGGCGGCCGGCCTGATCCGGACCAACCTCGTGATTAAATTCGTCGATTCGCTCCGTAATGCATCGTTGGTCATTGAAAAAAGGTCCAGCGATGCCATGAAACTGAAAGACCGCCGCGCCGTCCAGGAAGCCTATGCCGGCAGCGTGGCCACCGTCAACCGGTTGGCCAAGGAAGTGGGATGTCTGCGCGCCGTGCTGTCGGGCTTCGTCGGCGTCGACCACGTGAGCGCCGCCGTTGAGGGATTGCAACGGGAATATCCGCGCATGAAACCCAACCTGTTCCAAGGCTTCCCGGCCGCCCTCACCGTCGGCATCCAACAATTGCGGGACGCGGCGTGTGAACTGGGCGAAACCTTGCGGCAAAAGGCAGCCGCCGGCGCCTCGCTTGCCGCCCAAATCTCCTGACCCGGCGCCTTTGCTCGCGCTTGCGTCTGGTAAAACCAGGTAAAACCAAAACATGAACCTATCGCGTCCTGTCTCCCTCGTTGTAGGCCGGGTGTCCCCACTCGGCGCTTTTACCGAACCCGTCCGCAAGGTAAAACCAGGTAAAACCAGGTAAAACCAACTCCACCAACTTGCCCAGCCGGTCAAACCGGTACCGGGTAAAATCAATGCCACGCCGAGGCTCGGCCAAAACCTCCTCCTCCGAAATCCAAACTCCCCGCTGCACCACTCCGCCCTCAATTGACTCCGTCGATGGAGAACGGTAGCTTCCCCCCATGTTGAACCTCGCAGAATTGCAACCACACGCCGCAATGCCGAAGGAAAAGTTCGAGCCGCTGGCCCGGGATATTTTCACGCTCAAGAAACAACTCAATGCCGTCATCCTGGCCCACAACTACCAGGTTCCCGAAATCCAGGACGTGGCGGATTTCGTCGGCGATTCCCTGGGGCTCGCCCAACAGGCCGCGCAGACCAGCGCCGACGTCATCGTATTTTGCGGCGTCCATTTCATGGCCGAGACGGCCAAGATTCTAAACCCCGACAAAATCGTGGTGCTGCCCGACAAAAACGCGGGCTGTTCCCTGGAGGAAAGCTGCCCCGCGGAACAGCTGGCGGCCTTGCAGGCCACCAACCCCAATTTCTGGACGATTGCCTATATTAATTGCAGCGCCGCCGTCAAGGCGCTCTGCGATGTCATCGTCACCAGCGGCAACGCCGAACGCATCGTCGCCGCCGCCCCCAAGGACCGCGACCTGCTATTTGTCCCGGACGAAAACCTCGGCCAGTGGGTCATGGAGCAGACCGGCCGGCCAATGACTTTGTGGAAGGGTAATTGTTACGCCCACGTGGAATTTGAGCGGGACCAAATCTTGCGACTCTGCCAGCAGTTCCCCGACGCCAGGGTGGTGGTGCATCCCGAAAGCCGGCGCGAGGTCCGCGAACTGGCCGACGTCGTGGCTTCCACCGAAAAAATGGTCACCTACTGCAAGACGAGCCCGGCCAGTCGTTTCATCATCGTGACCGAATCCGGCATCATTCACCGCATGACCAAGGAATGCCCGGGCAAGGAATTCCTCTGCGCCCCCTCTTTCGACGCCTTTCGCGCCCCCACGGATAGCTGCCGTTGCAGCGAATGCAAGTACATGAAAATGAATACCTTGGAAAAAATTCTTGCTTGCATGCAGCAACTCGCCCCGCGGGTGGAGTTACCGGCGCACATATTGAAGCGCGCGCGCTTGCCCATGGAACGCATGCTGGAAATCTCAGCCCGGCCGGTTGCCCCGTTGGCGCGTTGACATCATTGATGTAACCACACCCCTCCGCCGACGGACAACTTTCTCTCAAATTTACTTTATCTACGATAAGGAATTTGCATAATATTGCTTCGTAACCAGTTTGTAACAATCACGACATTTTCATGTAACATTGCGCCTTCATTCTCTGCCCGCACCTATTACCAAACCCTAACCATGACGAAAAAACAAGCCGCCACCAAACTAGTGTTATTCGCCGGAGCCACCGCGCTGACCACGCTGACCTCCTCCACCCAGGCCCAATCCACCAGCGATTCGCTGATCAACAAGCTGGAACAGAAAGGCATCCTTTCGGCGGATGAAGCCAAGGATTTGCGCGCCGAGTCGGCCACCTCGGACACCAATCTGATCAATCAATTGCCCGCCTCCAAGTGGAAGATCGCCGACTCCATCAAGACGCTCGGGCTGTTTGGTGATTTGCGCCTCCGTTACGAGTACCGCGGCGTGGACAACGCGGTTGGCCTTCATCCCGACACGTTCTATCGCGAGCGGTCGCGCTATGCGCTGCGCTTTGGTATCCGCGGCGATCTCGTGGACGATTTCAGCTACGGCCTCCGGCTGGAAACAGCCAATAATCCGCGTTCGCCCTGGAACACTTTCGGCAACAACACCACTGCCGGGGCGGTAACCCCGTCGGACAAAAATACCAGCGGAATCTATGTCGGTCAGGCCTTCCTGAATTGGCATCCGGATTCCTGGTTTGAAATGTCCGCCGGCCGCATGTCCATGCCCCTCTATACCACACCCATGGTCTGGGACTCGGACATCAATCCGGAAGGCGCCTTCGAAAAATTTAAGTACACCATCGATAACGTGGATTTGTTCGTCGATTTCGGACAGTTCGTTTATCAGGACCCCGGCAGCGCCAACCGCTTTGTCAGTGGCGACACCTTTCTGCTGACCTGGCAGGCCGGCGCCCTGGTCCACTTGCCCGGGGACACGTCCTTTAAGGTCGCGCCGATTTTTTACAGTTATGCCGGCGACGGCAGCGCCAGCAGCGGTCTCGGCCAGACGTTCGTGGGGCAAGGCAGCCCCACGGGAACCAACCCCGGCGTGCCGGGAGGCACGGCGATCGGGGCGCTGACCGCCGCGCAGGCCCAACTGTTCTACAACGAGGAAGGCATCAATGACCTGCAGGTCCTGGAAGTTCCGTTCGAGTATAATTTCAAAATCCACCATACCATGCTGGGCGATTTGCAGGCCCGGTTCTTCGGTGATTTCGCCTACAATTTTGAGGGGGATGACCGCGCTACCGCAGCTTATTACGCCAATAACGAGAATGGCGCCCTCTTTCCCAACCGGAAAAGTCCGGCTTCCGGAAAGAATTATGCCTATCAAGCGGGTTTTGGCATCGGCTCCGCCGGTCCGGTTTACGGCCCCACCCAGGGTCTCGTTTATGGTTCCACCTCCAAGAAAAACACCTGGGAAGCCCGCGCTTACTGGCAACATATCGAGCAATATTCCCTCGACGTGAACTTGATTGACTCGGACTTTTTCGAAGGCCGCGCCAACCTCCAGGGCTTCTACACCGCGTTCGCCTACAGCATTACCGATGGCATCATTGGCACGATTCGCTATGGCTATGCCGATCGCATCGACAGCACGCTCGGAACCGGCGGCAACAACCTGGACATCCCCGGAATCAACCCCATCAAAAACTACAACTTGTTGCAGATGGACGTGACATGGCGGTTTTAACCAAATCGTAACGTGTTTAAATGAAACCATCCGCTAACCTCCTCCAATGAAAAAATTAGTTCTTTCCCTGATCAGCGGCGCGGCCGTCCTCGGCGCGCATGCGCAGCTGATCAACGGCGCCGGCTCATCGTTCGATTATCCCGCCTTCACCAAGTGGTTTCAGGCATACAGCGCCGTGGATCCCGCGGTTCATTTCAATTATCAGTCCCTGGGGTCCGGCGCCGGGCAACAACAGTTGCTGAAGCAGACGGTGGACTTCGGTGCCTCGGATGCGCCCATGTCCGACGAAAAAATGGCCGGGGCTCCCGGCCGGATTCTCCACATCCCCGTCGTCGCCGGCGGCGTGGCCCTCACCTACAACCTGCCGGATTCGCCGAAGTTGAAGTTGGACGGCGATACCATCGCCAATATCTACCTGGGTAACATCAAGCGGTGGAATGATGCCAAAATTTCCGCCCTCAATCCGGGCGTTTCCCTGCCGGACCTGCCCATCATCCCGGTGCATCGTTCGGATGGCAGCGGCACCACCTTCATCTTCAGTGACTACTTGAGCGCCGTGAATCCTGCTTGGGCGGACACTGTCGGCAAGGGCACCGCCGTGAAGTGGCCGGCCGGCATCGGTCTCGGCGCCAAGGGCAGCGAAGGCGTGTCCGGTCAGGTTAAACAGATCTCCGGCGCCTTTGGCTACGTGGAACTGGCCTACGCCGACAAAAACAAAATGCCCTATGCCGACGTGAAGAACTCGGCCGGCAATTTCATTCCGCCCGCGCCGGATTCCGTCAGCGCCGCGCTGGCCACGGCGAAGATCGCGGACGACTTTCGCTTCTCCATGGTCAACGCCCCGGGCGAAAAGGCCTATCCCATCGCCGGGCCCAGCTGGGTGCTGATTTACGCGCAACAGAAAAATGCCGTTAACGGCAAAAATCTCGTGGCCTTTTTGAAATGGGCGGTTACCGAGGGTCAGAAATTGTCGCCCTCGCTGGACTATGCGCCGCTGCCGGAGGAAGTCCAGAAACGGGAACTGGCGCTGCTGGACACGATCAAATACGCGTCGAAATAGGGATCCAAATTCGGATCGATACGGATCGTGGTTCTTGATCGCCACCGGAGGATTTGTCATTGGCAGTGGGACGAAGAGCGTAGTTCCTCCCGCTCTTCGTCCCTTTAGTTTTGTCCCGTTAGTTTTGGATGAACACCAAACCATTTTAAACCGTAGATATGGGAAGTTCTGCCACCAGCCATATGGGTGACCGCGTTTTCAAGGGACTGACCCTTGCCATGGCGCTGTCGGTCTTTGTGCTGATCATCCTGATCGGTTTCGAACTCGCGCACGGTTCCAGCACGGCGATTCGCCAGTTTGGCTGGCGCTTTCTCATCAGCAGCGACTGGGACCCCGTTAATGAGAAATTCGGCGCGTTGCCCTTCATCTTTGGCACCCTGGTTTCCTCCGCCATCGGCCTGCTTATCGCCGTGCCGCTCAGCATTGCCACGGCGGTCTATCTCACGGAACTGGCGCCGCTTTGGCTGCGCCAGCCGTTGACCATGTTTATCGAATTATTGGCGGCCGTTCCCAGTGTCATCCTCGGTTTGTGGGGCATCTTCGTCATGGTTCCATGGTTGAGCGGGCATTTGTTTCCGCTGCTGCAAAAATACCTCGGCTTCCTGCCGTTGTTTCAAGGCGCCATTTATGGCCCCAGCATTTTTGCCGGCGGCATCATCGTCGCCATCATGATCCTGCCCATCATCACCTCCGTCTCCCGCGAAATTCTGCGTTCCGTCCCGGGCTTGCAGCGGGAGGCCGCTTACGCGCTCGGCGCCACGCGCTGGGAAGTCACCCGCATCGCCGTCTTGAGCTACGCCAAAAAAGGTCTCTTCGGCGCCGTCATCCTCGGCCTCGGCCGCGCCCTGGGCGAAACCATGGCCGTCACCATGGTCATCGGCAACAGCCCGCAAATCGTCAAATCCCTCTTTGCCCCGGGTTACACGCTGGCCAGCGTCGTCGCCAATGAATTTAGCGAGGCCACCACGGATACGTATCTCAGCGCGCTGTTCGAAATCGGCCTGGTCCTGCTCGGCGTTACCGTGCTGGTAAATGCGCTCGCCCAACTCCTCTTGAAAACCTTCGCCGGGCCCGGCGTCAAACCCCAAAACTGATGGAACCAAAACTTTAAGCATGAACCGGGAGGCAACCAAGTACGATGCTCGCTGCGCACTGGCGGTGTTCCTCCTCCAGCCTTTCATTGCATGACCGTATCCAACCATCACTGGCGCAAGGCCATTAATGTCTTCATGCAGGCGCTCACGTTTGTGTGCGCGATACTGGTCATTCTTCCGCTGCTGCTCGTGTTTTTTTATCTCCTGAAACAGGGGGCTGGCGCCGTCAACTGGGCCTTCTTCACCGAACTGCCCAAGCCCGTCGGCGAGGTCGGCGGCGGTATGGCCAACGCCATTTTGGGTACCTTCATTTTGATATTGCTGGCTTCCTGCCTGGGTGTGCCGGTGGGCGTGCTGGGTGGGGTTTTTCTCTCGGAATACCGCCATCGTCAGCTGAACTGGTGGATCCGTTTCACCGCCGATATCATCAACGGGGTGCCCTCCATCACCTGGGGCATGGTGGTTTATGCCCTCATCGTCCTGCCCATGAAGGGATTTTCCACCCTGGCCGGCGGCGTGGTGCTGGGTCTGATCATGATTCCCCTGATCATGCGCACCACCGAGGAAGTGCTGCAGCTGGTGCCCAATGGCTACCGCGAAGCCGCGCTGGCACTGGGCATCGCCCAATGGCGCGTCATCGTGCAAATCGTCCTCCGCACCGCCCTGAAAGGCATCGTCACCGGCGTCATGCTGGCCCTCGCCCGCGTCGCCGGCGAAACCGCCCCGCTCCTGTTCACGGCGTTTGGCAACGCCTACTGGACCCACCGTCTGACCGAACCCATCGCCGCGCTGCCGCTCCAGATTTTTAATTACGCCATCTCGCCCTATGACGACTGGCACCGCCAGGCCTGGGCCGGCGCCCTGGTCTTGATTTTGCTCATCAGCGGCATTAACATTTGCGTCCGGACCCTGACCCGGGACCGCTTCAGCAAGCGCGCGTGAAACTGTTCCATGGCACCCCTTATGCAACCGATGCCCAACGCCACCGTCGAACCTAAATCCGACCCCGCCAAAGTTGCGGCCGTGACCGCCCGCAGTCTTTCCATCTTTTTCGGCAACCATGCCGTGCTCAAGAACGTCTCCATTGACATCGGCGCGCGGGCCGTGACCGCCATCATTGGCCCCAGCGGTTGCGGCAAATCCACCTTTCTGCGCTCCATCAACCGCATGCATGAGCTGAACCCCGACGCCCGCATGGAAGGCGAAATCCGGCTCTTCGGGGATGACATCTATTCCCGCGACGTCGAACCGGTCGTGGTCCGCCGCCGGGTGGGGATGGTGTTCCAAAAGTCCAATCCGTTCCCGACCATGTCCATCGCCGAAAACGTCACCGTCGGCCTGCGCCTGAACGGCGAACGCAACAAAAAGATCCTCGCCAGCCGCACCGAGGAATCGCTCCGCATGGCCGCGCTATGGGACGAAGTCAAGGACCGGTTGCACGCCCCGGCCATCAGCTTGTCCGGCGGCCAGCAACAGCGGCTGTGCATTGCCCGCGCCCTGGCGGTCCAACCCGAGGTGCTGCTGATGGATGAGCCGGCGTCCGCGCTCGACCCCCTCGCCACCCAAAAGATCGAGGATCTCATTATTGAGTTGAAGAAGGATTATACCATCGTCATAGTGACGCACAACATGCAGCAGGCGGCGCGGTCCTCCGATTTCACCGCGTTTTTCTACCTGGGCGAACTGGTCGAATTCGGGCCCACCACCCGGATTTTCACCAACCCGGTGCAAAAACGCACCGAAGATTATGTGACCGGGCGATTCGGCTGAGTTAACTTCAAATTTAGATCATGGACAATCATTTTGAGTTGGGTTTGGGTGAATTGCGGCAGAAACTGCTGCTCATGGCCAGCCGCACGGAGGCGGCCGTTAACGATTCCGTGCAGGCGCTCATGCAGCGCAATTTTGACCTGGCCGCCAAGGTGCGCGAGGATGACGACATCATTGACCAGTTCGAAATTGATATTGATGACCTGGCCATCCAGCTGTTGACCCGGGCGCCCTTGGCCAGCAATCTGCGCCTCGTGACCGTGGCCATGAAGGTGTCCCAAAACCTTGAACGCATCGGCGACGAAGCCACGAAAATCGCCCGGCGCGCCCGCGATCTCGCCCAGGAGCCGCCAGTCAAAATCTCCCTGGATCTGCCCCGCCTGGCGGGCATGGCCCTGGCCATGGTCAAGGACGCCATGGACGCCTTTGTGCAACGCGATTCCGCCGCCGCCCGCGCCCTGGTGCCGCGCGACAAGGACGTGGACGTTCTGAACCGCGAAATGCATGCGGCGCTGGCGCAACATATGATGGAGCAACCCGATACCATAGCCCGTTGCCTCCATTGGATCGTCGCCGCCAAAAGCCTGGAGCGCATCGCCGACCACGCGAAAAACATCGCCGAGGAAGTCGTCTATCTTTGCGAGGCACAGGACATCCGCCACCACCTGAAAAAAGCCGGCGTCACCCTCGATCAATGAGCGAACCGCGCCGCGCCCGAAAACCTTCCGCGCGTCGCTTGCATTCTTCGCCGGCAGGTTTGCAGCAGGGTTTCGACCTCAAACGGTTTGTATAAGACTGTCAAATCCTCCATTTCAAGCCGCCGGCTGAGTTCCGCGCTGCCGGCGTCGCCGGTGATGAACATGAATCGCGGCACCAGGAAGGGACGGTTGATTTTCAACCAATCCAAGAGCCCAAACCCGTCCAGCGTGGGCATTCGCACATCCGAAATAATCAGGTCGTACTCGGTCTTGCGGATCCATTCAATCGCCTTGGCGCCATCCAGCGCCTTGTCAATCTGGCAGCCCAGGTTGAGCCGCAACGCCTCCTGCACCAGGCCCGAAACAAATTCCTCATCATCCGCCACCAGGACCCGGCAGGACTCAAAGGACAAATCCATGCCCGGCGACAGAATCCGGGGCCGGGCCGGCGCCGCCGGCGCCTCGCTGCGCGGCAGGGTTATCTTGAAAGTACTGCCGCGATCCGAGGTTTCCAGCAGCGCAATTTCCCCGTTATGTTGCTTGATCACGCCCTCACAAACGCTCAGCCCCAATCCGGTCCCGCGATCCGGAGCCTTGGTCGTGAAAAACGGGTCGAAGATCCGGCCCGCGTGCTCGGGCTTGATCCCATGGCCGGTGTCCGAGACGAGCAGGTGAAAATGCTTGCCGGAAAATACCACCCGCACCTGCAATTGCCGGTTGGGCTGCCCTTCCATCGCGTCCGCCGCGTTCAAAACCAGATTGATGACCACCTGTTTGATTTGGGCCGCGTCGGCCAGCAGCAGGCATTCATTCGAAGGCAGGCTCACGTTGACCTGGCAGTCCAGGTTGCGCAACCGGAACCGGAGCAGGTTGATCGCATCCTGTACGATCTGCCGCAAATCGCACCGGACCATTTCCACCTTGTGCGGGCGGGAAAGCTGGAGCAACTGCCGGATGATCTTCGCCGACTCCATGGCGCTGTCCTGAATGATCATGCAATAGCCCTTCAGCTCGCCGTTCGCGGACACTTTGCCCACCTCGCCGGCCAGCAGGTCCGCATAGCCGATGATGGGCGAAAGCTTGTTGTTGATCTCGTGGGCGATGCCGCCAACCAGGGACTCGAGCAGCGCGGATTTTTCCTTTTGGTGCATGCGCCGCTCCAATACCCGCTGTTCGGTGATGTCATCCAGTAAG
>Ga0302275_10005615_pt1 | contig 12043 bp, 8 predicted proteins | sample III_Bog_N2_2_FD_200229 | JGI IMG/M metagenome (GOLD analysis project Ga0302275, IMG submission 200229) | Peat permafrost microbial communities from Stordalen Mire near Abisko, Sweden - III_Bog_N2_2 | ecosystem: Environmental > Terrestrial > Soil > Wetlands > Peat | place: Sweden: Abisko...
CCGGGAGGTTGGAGTGCGACCGTTGCTGCAAGGTGTACTGTTATGGCTGATTGTCGGACTCACGTCGCTTCAGTTTATTCGGTTTGGGTGGATTCATCTTTAAGCAAGCAGGAGAGCCGACGCATCACCGGATAGGCAAGCGTCCGCCATCTACGAGGAAGCCAATCGAACGTGGAGAAAGGGGCCGCATAACGTTGGTCTTGTTGCAAGATACAAGCTTCTCTGGATACCTCAGGTTTACTGTTCATTTGTATTATTCCTTCGTTTCGTGGCGCCAGGCATTCTCAGGGTGTAGTGGGATTCGAGTTGCTGTATGCTCTAATCTTCGCGCCAGATGAGAGCAGTCTATGGTAAAGGAGTGGCAAATGATTCCGCGTATGGTGTCCCTAACCGGAGTCAAGGAGTGGCGTGAAGGAGAGATTCGCCCGCAGGACGATTATCTCGTTGCCGAAGAGCCTCTTGAAATCCGCGTGGGCGACGCCGCAATCAGCGTTACGATGCGAACACCGGGGCACGACCTCGAACTCGCGACCGGCTTTCTCTTCACGGAAGGCCTGATTACCCACCGCTCCCAGATTGCATCCGTTTGCAATGAATCCGATGCGGCGCAGAATGGCGGGAATCGCGTGCGCGTCGATCTTGCCCCTGGCCTCACGCTCGATCCTGAACTTACCCGCCGCAACTTTTACTCAACTTCCAGTTGCGGAATCTGCGGCAAGGCTTCCATTGACGCGGTGCGCGCGCGCTGCATCAAGCCTCTCACGGGCGAGTGTGCGGTTTACCCCGAGGTACTCTGCCGTATGCCCGATCAGCTTCGCGCCGCGCAACAGGTATTCCATCGAACCGGTGCCCTCCACGCCGCCGGGCTCTTTACCCCTTCCGGGGAATTGCTGGTTCTCCGCGAAGACGTGGGCCGCCACAACGCGGTGGACAAGGTGATAGGCTGGGCGCTGGCAAATGATCTGGTGCCGCTGAGCAACACGCTGCTGATGGTGAGTGGCCGCGGCGGTTTTGAAATTGTGCAGAAGGCGCTGGTAGCGGGGCTTCCTGTGCTCGCCTCGGTCTCCGCGCCGTCGGACCTGGCTGTCACTCTGGCTCGCGAGTTTGGAATGACGCTGATTGGATTCCTGCGCGGGCGCCGATTCATTATTTACTCCGGGTCTGGCAGGCTCTGTGCCGACGCGCCTGCTTCCCGTGAGTGATGTGTACCATCGATTGCTATGCTACGCTGTGGAACAAAGGTATAGTGTTCATTCTTGAATCGTCTCCGACCGGCGCGCTCTAAGGATGCAATGCATCGATGAGCACGCTGGCGGTGGCCGCCGTGACTGCGGCCCAAGGGTTGCGCCGGAAACAGCGCCGCCTCCCGGCTTGGAAAGGAGACCAAGTGGCTGGATCACTGGTACAACTGGGGGATGTCTGCGCTCCGCCGATTGGGCTGCGGCCCACGTCTGGGGTGCGCTCGACATTGCGCTTGCTGCGTCTCTCGGTTACAGATAGCTGCAACTTCCGGTGCCGGTACTGCATGCCCGCGAAGGGACTTGCTCAGGATGCGGGCTGTGATCCGCTCCCCTTCGAACAACTTACTGAGAACATTGGCTGGCTGATGGAGTATGTCCCCATCGAGCGCGTCAAACTGACCGGCGGCGAGCCCCTCCTGCGTTCTGGAGTGGAAGCACTGATCTCCAGCCTTGTGCGCATTGCCGGCGTCCGCGAGATTTCGATGACGACGAATGGCTCTCTGCTGCCACGCCGTGCGGAAGCACTAAGGGCCGCCGGCCTGGCGAGGGTCAATATTTCTCTCGACTCCCTCGACCCGCAGCGCTTTGCCGAACTCTCCCGCGGAGCGCGCCTGGAGCGCACGCTGGCCGGCATCGACGCCGCTACCGCAGCCGGACTCGGTCCCATCAAACTGAATGCAGTCCTGCATCGCACCACCTGGAAGCTGGACATTCCCGCGTTGCTGGATTTCGCGGCGGGGCACGGCTTTGAGATTCGCTTCATCGAACTCATGCGAATGGGAACCGAGCGCGCGTGGTGTGACTCTGAGTACGTCTCCGTGGAGGAAGTGCAGGAGTGGCTGGCGGCGCAGACCACGGCGGTTTCAATGGCGACTCCAGCCGCGCTCCCGGCGCGCTACACGGCGATAAACTGGAGAGGCGTATGCCTCAAGGTCGGTTGGATCGCGCCGCGCTCCCATCCCTTCTGCGCCTCCTGCGAGCGCCTGCGCATGGATTCCCGAGGCCGGATACGGCGCTGCCTGATGGACTCCGAGATTCTGGACCTTGCAACCCTGCGCCGTATTCGAGGCCATGCCGCCGCCGAGGCATTCCGCGCCTATATTGGCGGCAAGCACATTCCCTTGGAGATGGGCAGCGAATCCGCCATGAGCCAGATCGGCGGCTGACCCGCGTAGTTACAAGCCACCATGCGTGCCTCAGCACACCGATCATGCTATGTCGCTGGTGGAATCTGGTCATTCATCCACGAGAGTGCCCGCATCGCCGACGGATATCCCAGCGTTGTGATCGCCAGTACCGCTATATGCTCCAACTCTTCGCGCGTCACTCCTTCGTCAATCGCGTGCCGCACCGCCGAATGCGTTGCTCCCTCCAGCCCGGCCCCGATGGCCAGCGCCACCTTGACGAGTTTGCGGCTCTTGCTCTCCAGTGGCCCTTCGCTGTGGCATTCATCCGCTAGTTCGGAGAATGCCTTCCACACTTCCGGATGCTGTTGACGGAAATTTTCGTTGTGATCGGATGGTTGCGCCATAAACCCTCACTCTCTGCAAAGCGCCAAGCAGTATAACCCAGCTTTTGATTGCCCGCGCCGACCGCCGCGGACAGACCTTGGCCCTTCCGTCACCTGTAAGTGTGATTGTGCGCACATCACAAGCGCCACTGCTTTGCGAACATTCGAGCGGGGATGGCGTCACATACCTCTGTGACCGACTTAGTCCTGTCTGAGGCTGTGGGAGGAAATACCTATGAGTATGAATCGACGGCAGTGGCTCAAACGTGCCACAACTGCCGGTGTGGGTCTTGCTGCGGGAGCGATCGGCGTGGACGCCCCGGAACTCCATGCCGCAAACAAAGCCGACAAAATGGATGGCGTTGCCGAAGTCACCTCGGCCTGTAACTTTTGCGCTTGTGGATGCGGCATGATCTGCCACGTTAAGGACGGCGAACTCATCAACCTTGAGGGCGATCCCGACCACATCATCAACGAAGGTGCGCTATGCGCCAAAGGCGCGGCCATGAAGGCCACTCACACCTCCGACCAGCGCCTGCGCAAGCCGCGCTACCGCGCTCCCGGCGCTGAAGAGTGGACCGAAATCAGTTGGGAAGAAGCGCTCGACAAGATCGCTCACAGGATCAAGGCTGATCGTGACGCACACTGGACTGCCACCGAAAACATCAAGGGCGTGGATTACCCGGTCAACCGCAACGACGCTCTCGGATTCCTGGGGGCCGCGCAGAATACGAACGAGGAGTGCTACCTCATCACCAAGGCATCCCGCCTTCTGGGCACCGTCAGCGTGGAGCACCAAGCACGCCTCTGCCACGGGCCCAGCGTTCCGTCACTCGCGGCATCGTTTGGCCGCGGAGCCATGACCAACCACTGGCTCGACATGCAGCACTCCAAGGTCTTCCTCATCGAGGGCAGCAACGTCGCCGAGAACCACATCATGGGCATGAAGTGGATCAAGAAGGCGCAGGAGAAGGGCGCTATCGTCATCCACGTCGACCCGCGCTACACGCGCACCTCCGCCGGAGCGGATATCTACGCGCGCATCCGCGCCGGTTCCGACGTTGCCTTTCTGAACGCGGTGATCAACTACATCCTCCAGCACAAGCTTTACGATGAGGAATACGTCAAGCTCAACACCAACGCGCTGATGCGCAACAAGGCGGAGTTCAACTGCAACGACGGTCTCTTCACCGGTTACGACGAAGCCACGCACCACTACGAGACCGCATCCTGGGAGTACGAACTTGACGGCGGCAAGAAGCCGTCCAAGGCAAAATCGCTTGACGATCCAAAGTGCGTCTTCGCCACGCTCAAGAAGTTCTACAGCCGCTACACCCTGGAACTCGGTTCGAGAATCTCCGGCATCCCCGTCGAGCAGATCAAGTTGATTGCCGAGACCATGGCGAAGCACAAGCCAGGCTGCATCATGTATGCTCTTGGAGCTACCCAACACACCTCCGGCGTACAGCAGATTCGCTGTTACGGCACGATCCAAATGTTACTCGGCAACATCGGGGTTCCCGGCGGCGGCGTCAACGCCCTTCGCGGCGAGCCCAACGTGCAGGGCGCCAGTGACATGGCGGTGCTCAACCACTACCTCCCCGGATATCTCAACTATCCCAACGCCGATCAGACCTCGCTTAAAGAGTGGACCAAGAGCAACGGCACCTTCCGTGAGAAGTTCTTCGTCAACACACTCAAGTCCTGGTTTGGAGACAACGCCACAGCCGAAAACGATTTTGCCTATGCCATGTTGCCCAAGCGCAATCCCGGCAAGGACTACACCATTTACGGCATGATGGAGTCCGCTATCCACGGCCAGTTGAAGATGCTCTATGTCATTGGCCAGAACCCGATTGTCACTAACGCCAATCTCAACGTGACTTTCGCTGGATTCGCATCGCTGGAGACACTGGTGGTGCAGGAACTCTGGGAGACCGAGACCGCCGACTTCTGGCGTCGTCCCGGAGTGGATCCCAAGACCATCAAGACCGAGGTCTTCCTTCTTCCCGCCGCTTACTTCATGGAAAAAGAAGGCAGCATCACCGGAGCTGGACGCATGGTGCAGTGGCGCTATGCCGCCGTCCAGCCGCCCGGCGACGCCAAGACCGACATCGAAATTCTGGACACGCTCTTCCAGAAAATCCGCGCGCTCTACAAGGACTCCAACGACCCCAAGGATCAGCCGATCCTGAAGGCGACATGGAACTATCCTGCCAACGGGCGTTCGGAAGCCGTTCTCCGCGAGATCGGTGGAGTTGATCTCAAGACCGGACAGCCCGTCAACGGCATTGTTGATCTTCAGCCCGACGGCACTACCGCCTGCGGAGCATGGATTTATGCCGGTATATTCAAGGGCGGGAAGAATCTCAGCAAGCGCCGCGACAACAAGACGGATCCCAGCGGCCTCGGCATCTATCCCGGCTTCGCCTGGACGTGGCCGGGCAATATGCACGTTCTCTACAACCGCGCCTCATGCGACGCCAAGGGCCAGCCTCTCAACAAAGACCGCGCCATCGTGTGGTGGGATGACACGCAGAAGAAGTGGGCCGGTTGGGACACTCCAGACGTGCCGGTTCCTACAGACGGACCTGACACGCCTAACGGCCAAAGGCCCTTCCGCATGAATGGTGAGGGCGTAGGCCGCCTCTTCGCCGCAGCCTACAAAGACCCCGATCCCAAGGACAAGGAGCTTCCGCGTGATGTCTCCTACACTCCTAAAGACGGTCCCATGCCGGAGTACTACGAACCTATCGAGAGTCCGACTCCCAATGCCATGCACCCGGCAGTGGCAACCAATCCTTGCGTGAAGTATCCACGCCTCAAGGACGGCCGCCATCCCATCGGCACCCGCGACAAGTTCCCTTACGTGCTGATGACCTCCAGCATGGCCGAACACTGGTGCTGCGGCTCAGTCACGCGCAACACACCCTGGCTTAACGAACTTGTCCCGGAACCTGTGGTTGAGATTCCTGAAAAGCTCGCAATCAAGATCGGACTCAAGCACGGCGAACACGCCCGCGTCTCTTCGGCGCGCGGCGAGGTCATCGTCAAGACCGTCGTCACCAAGCGCATGCAGACCCTCAACATCAACGGAGAGGAAGTCGTCTCTGTCTGGATGCCCTACAACTGGGGATTCAAGGGCCTCAGTACAGGCCCCAGCACTAACATTCTGACCATTGATGCGGTGGACCCCGGCGCTGGAACGCAGGAAACCAAGGCCTGTCTCGTCAACATTGTGCCAGCCGCGGACGGCAAGGGAGGTTCCCATGTCTAGCATGACGCCTAGCGTAATCTCTAGCGCGACCCTCATCGACGCCACCATCTGCATCGGATGCCGTTCCTGCCAGGTCTCCTGCAAGCAGTGGAACAACCTGCCAGCCGAGCACACCACCCTTCCTGCTGAAAACCTTGCTCTCCAGAACCCCAAGCTGCTCTCGGCAAAAACATATGTTCTCATTCAACAGAATGAGATCGACGACGCAGCCGCACCCGGAGGCTTCCGCACGGTTTTCGTCAAACGCCAGTGCATGCATTGCGAAGACCCGTCCTGCGTTGCTGCATGCCCTGTCACCGCCATGCACAAGACAGCCGAAGGGCCGGTCGCATACGACGCATCCAAGTGCATCGGTTGCCGTTATTGTATGTGGGCCTGCCCCTGGGGAGTTCCCGCCGCACAGTGGGATTCGCTCGCGCCCAAGATCAGCAAGTGCGACATGTGCTACAGCAGAATCTCGCAGAAAATTCCCATTGCGCGCAACGGCGAGCCGCTGGTAGCCACACAGCACCAGTCGTACCAGCACATTATGGCCGAGCCCGCCTGCGTCAAGCAGTGCCCGTCCGGCGCACTCAAGCATGGAACCCGCGAAGAAATGCTTGCGGAGGCGAAGCGCCGCATCCACGAGAACCCGGGCAAGTACGTCAGCCACATCTATGGCGAGCACGAGGCTGGCGGCACCAACACCCTGTATCTGTCGCCCGTTCCCTTTGAGACGCTTGGCTTTCCCACGGTGCAGTCCGAACCGTTCCCGCATTACAGTGCGATCGCTTTGGGCTCAGTGCCTCCCGCAGTTGTCGGCGTTGGCGCACTGCTCGGCGGAGCCTATATGCTCTCGCAGAGGCGAGCCGCTGTTGCGGCAACTGAGGGTGGTGGCGTCGCCGTCCTCGAAGCACCCGCAGCAGTTGCTACTCTTGCGCCCAAGCCTCCCAAGGTTTCGCGCATCGACCGCCCTGAGCCCCCGCGACACGAGGAGCATCATCCGCATTTCGCTCCCGTTCCGCATCCACTATGGACTCCGGCCAACAAGTTCCTAGCCGCGCTCATGGCCTTCGGAGGACTTTCGTTCATCCTCCGCTTCGCCCTCGGCATCGGAGTGAGCACCAATCTCAGTGACACGTACGCCTGGGGTCTCTGGATCATCTTCGACCTCGTCTGGATCGCTCTGGCCGCCGGAGCATTTGCGACGGCCGGCCTCATTTACGTCTTCCAGCGCAAGGATCTCTACTCGATGGGCCGCTCTGCCGTGCTCATGGGGCTGCTCAGTTACGGGTTTGTGACGGTCACGCTTCTCGCCGATCTTGGTCTGCCATGGCATTTCTATGCGCTTGCGCTCAACGCGCCCAAGCACTCCGCCATGTTTGAAGTCTCATGGTGCGTCGGTCTCTATGTGACGATTCTCCTGCTTGAGTTTCTTCCTCTCCCCTTCGAGCGCTGGGGCCTGTCAAGTTACATGGAGAACTGGAAGAAGTACTCTCCAGTTTATGTCGCTGTTGCCATGAGCCTCTTTGTGTTTCTGCTCTCGCACAATCTGCTCTGGGTCGCTGCCACCGCGATTGTATTCGGAAGCCTCGCCTATGTTTTCCGCACTAAGCCGGGCGAAAAGCCGGTCCCAATCATGCTGGCCATCGCGGCCGTTACCCTTTCCACCATGCACCAGAGTTCGCTCGGTTCGCTCTTCCTGCTGATGCCGGATAAGCTCAACCATCTCTGGTGGTCGCCGATGATGCCGGTCTCGTTCTTCCTCTCCTCGGTTGCAGCAGGCACCGCGCTCATCGTTCTGGTCGAGATGTGGGTCGCCAAGGTTTGGGATCGTCCGTTACGCATCGCGCAGGTAGCGGCGATGGGCAAGGTAGCTTTCTGGTCGATGTTTGTCTATCAGGTGGTTCGCCTTGGCGACCTAGCTTACCGTGGAGGCTTCCAGACTGGAGGCTCGAAGACGGGGCTCTTCCTCGCTGAGGTGTTGCTCGGCGGTCTGCTGCCGCTCGTGCTGCTCTCCACCAATGCGCTACGTAACAACCCGAAGACACTGGCTCTCGGCTGCGCCTTTGCCGTTGGGGGTGTCGTCTTCAACCGCATGAACGTTGTCGCCTTCGGCATGACCCTTCGGGGCGCCATGCCGCAGACTGCGCCGGTTCACTACTTCCCCAGCATCTTCGAGTGGGGAATCTCCGTCGGCCTGATCGCCGCCACGATCTTCCTGTTTGGTCTGGGCGTGCGCCATTTGCCGGTGCTTCCGGAGGAGACAAACCCTTAGCCCATAAGCCAAGAGGATCTGGAACAGAACAGGCCACCTAAATCGGTGGCCTGTTTTCATGCAACTGCCGGGGACTGGAAGCACTTCTGAGGGGAACACTTCGTTTCGCGTTCTCCTGCGCGTTCTCCTGGATGATAGGCCAGAATCGCGGGTCAATCCACGGGTGCGGGCAGGGCTGTGTCCAGGCAGCTTCGCCGCATCGTCGCGTGAGCCGCCATCATCCCCAGCTCAGCCAGGAACAGGATACACATGCCGATCCTCAGGCTGGCGGTGGCGCTGGAGAGTACCCCGATGCAGAAGGGTAGTACTGCGCCTCCCAGTCCGCCGGCGGCAAACATCCACCCGAGCTTTTCACTGGTTCCACTGGAGAGATGTTGCGACAGAACGGCAATCGTCGTGGGAAAGACCGGTGCGCACCCGGCGCCGATGAGTATCACCGGGAGGTACAGCCAGGAACCTCCACGACCGAGTAGCAGTGCGGCGGTTCCCAAGGTTACCGTCACCATGCTGGCTGATAGAAACAGATGTTCGCGTCCGTGGCGAATGAAGAGCGCTGAGGCCAGGCGTCCAGTAAGTAGCGCCGCCCAGAATGTGCCCTGAAGCAGCGAACCCCTCTCCGGCGAGAATCCTTGTAGGCGCTGCGCGAAGGTCGGAAGCCAGCCAGCCACGCCGTTCTCAACTCCGACATAAATGAAGATCAGCAGGCCGGTTACGATGATCAGGCGGAGATCGTGAGTATTAAAACGAGCGGTGGAACGGCTGCGCCCAATTGTGACCCGCAGCGGTGGAATCACGAAGGCCGCAGTGACCAGGGCTGCACTGATGATGAAGAGCGTTCCGCGCAGTCCCAGTGTGCTGCGAAGTGCAAGGCGGGAAATCAGTCCCGGCGCCAAGATCGCACCAAGCGCCCAGAAGAGGTTCAGCAAGTTCAGGGCGCGAGCCCGGTGGCCGGGAAGCGCTTCACATACCGCGACGGAGATGGACGGTGTGGCGAAACCGATGCCAATCCCATAAAGCAGGATTCCTCCCGCCGCAGTCCACGCTGAATAATATGGAACGCAGGCAACTCCACTGGATCAGAGAGGTTGATGCGATGGCTCCAAGGAAACCGCCGCAGAACTGCGCGACGAACAGCAATCCGGACTGAGTGTCTGTCAGCTTCCATTGCGCTGCCATCACGGGCAGCATCGGTCCCAGCATGGTGGTGGCGACACCCACCAGCGCGAACACGACCAGAGAAGCTGCAAGAAAACTCTTCATTCGGTTCATTCGACCGGGAATCTATTTGTTCTTCACCCGCGCGGTCGATTCGCGCACCATGAGTTTGGGCTCCACCTGAAGCGTGGCGGGAAACTCTCCATTCGGCGCATTGATTTTTTCCAGCAGTTTTTCGGCAGCGAGAGAACCCATCTGGTGCAGTGGTTGCCGGATCGTCGTCAGAGATGGGATATGAAACGCCGCTCCCCGAATATCGTCGAATCCTACCACGGAGACATCCTCCGGAACGCGCCTGCCGGACTCCTGCAGGGCGCGGATCGCGCCGATTGCGGATATATCATTGAAGGCGAACAGAGCGGTAAACGGCTCGCCTGAGCTAAGGATCTTCTTCATCGCATCGTAGCCCACCTCGGGTGACGGCGAGTAGCTGTGCATCTGTGACGTCAGTCCCGCGCTTACTTCCAGGCCCAGGCGCTTTGCAATGGTCTGGATGGATCTCCAACGGATATCCGTATCGGAGCTGAATGCCTGTCCCTTGATGAATGCGATGCGTTTGTGTCCGAGTGAAGCGAGATGCCCAAGTGCGAGTTCCGCAGCCCGATCATGATTTAGAACAATGTTTGTAACTCCGGCCCTCACCATGTGCCCGGAGACGCAGATGACCGGGCAGGGAATGTCAGTCTCAATCGGCGTATCGACAAGAATGAGACCCTCCACGGCACGGTCATAGAGCAGTTTGGGATACTCCAGCAGCAGCTGTTTCTTGTGCCGGTGGCTGGCCGCCAGCCATGCAAAACCCTTCTTCAGGAGAAAATCCTCGATGCCGCTCAATACCATTGCCGAGTAACCGTCGCTCAGTTCGGGGATCAGCACGCCGACTGAGTAAGTGCGTTGCTGGCGCAGCGAGCGGGCGATAATATTGGGGCGATAATTGAACTTCCGCGCAGCCTGCATGACCCGCAGCTTCGTAGTCTCTGGAATGGAAGCCGACAGAGGTGTTTGATTGATTACAATCGAAACCGTGGCGGGCGAGAGACTTAGATATTGCGCAAGGCTCTTAAGCGTCACGGGTTTCTTCGGGGTGTCTTCGTCTGGCTTCTGTGTCCGCTTGCCTTTGCGCGGTAGCATAAGCACAGAGTGTCGCACACAGAGTTGCACGCCGCAAGCACGGACATGAGATAGGCAACAATTTCCCAGTTGACGGTCAATCCTGATTTGCTATGCTGTTGAACGCAGTATTAAATCGATTTTGTAAGGACTAGGCCATGTCGGACAAGTCCCCCGAGTTTCGTTCCCTGATCAGCCGCCGCACTTTCCTCGGTAGTGCCGGGCGTTTTCTCTTTGCCGCGCCCATGTTGTCTTTCGTGGGGACTCCGTCCTGTTCTTCGGGAGGCAGCGCAAGCTCTCCGAACGCGCCGGCAGGTTATACAGGAACGGACGATCAACTCATGGACGACATTGAACGGGCCGCATTCCAGTTTTTCTGGGAGCAGTCCCATCCGCAGACTGGCCTTACCAAGGACCGTGCCGGCTTCAGTGGTACGGACAGCTATACGGTGGCCAGCATTGCAGCCACCGGATTTGCGCTCTCGGCTCTGTGCATTGCGGATCAGCGCGGGTACATGGATTCAGCTTCGCTGCAGGCTCGGGTTCTAACTACGCTACAGACAATTCTCAACACGGTGCAGGGAAACCAGGGTTTCCTCTATCACTTCATCGACTGGTCAACCGGGCAGCGCGCCTTTAACAGCGAGGTCTCCTCGATCGATACATCGCTGCTGCTCTGTGGTGTGCTCACGGCACGTCAACATTTCAGCGCGAACGCGCAAATCGTCAGCCTTGCGACCCAGTTTTACAATCGCGTGAATTGGCCGTGGATGCTGAATGGAGGAACAACCCTCTCGATGGGATGGCTGCCGGAGTCTGGTTTTATTGCCGCGCGCTGGAATCACTACTGCGAACTGATGATGATCTATTTGCTGGGGATTGGCTCGCCCACGTACCCGCTCTCACCGAATACGTGGCAGGCGTGGACGCGCCCGCTGTACACCTACCAAGGAATCAGCTACATCTCGGGTGGCGATCCTCTCTTCACCCATCAGTACTCGCACGCATGGTTTGATTTTCGTAATAAACATGACGCCTATGCCGACTATTTCCAGAATTCGGTCAAGGCTACGCAAGCGCACAAGCTCTTCTGTCTCTCACTGCAGAGCCAGTTTCCCGACTATGTAGACGCTTTGTGGGGCATTACCTCGTCGGACTCCGCCAATGGCTATGTCGCATGGGGCGGCCCTCCGGCCATGGGGCCTATCGATGGAACTGTGGTTCCATGCGCCGCTGGCGGCTCGGTCCCCTTTGACTCTGTTGATTGTTTGAAAGTTCTGCGGAACATGCGCGGAAACTTTGCACAGGGCTGGGGAAAGTATGGGTTTACCGACGCATTCAATCCACTTACCAACTGGTGGAATCCCGACGTTCTCGGTATCGATCAGGGAATCACCATGTTGATGGCGGAGAATCAGCGCACAGGATTCGTC
>Ga0302275_10005616_pt1 | contig 12043 bp, 9 predicted proteins | sample III_Bog_N2_2_FD_200229 | JGI IMG/M metagenome (GOLD analysis project Ga0302275, IMG submission 200229) | Peat permafrost microbial communities from Stordalen Mire near Abisko, Sweden - III_Bog_N2_2 | ecosystem: Environmental > Terrestrial > Soil > Wetlands > Peat | place: Sweden: Abisko...
CGCGCCCAGTGCCATGAGCTGGTGTGCATGTTCGGCGGCAAGATGCCCCACGTGGCCGGCATCGTCGTGGGCGGCGCCACCGAGATCCCGACCAAGGAAAAGCTGGCCCTGTACCTGGCCAAGTTCAAGGACGTCGAGGAGTTCATCACCAAGGAGTACATCCCGACCGTGTACCTGGTCGGCACCGTGTACAAGGACCTGTTCGCCTGCGGCGCCGGCTGGAAGAACTGCGTGTCGTACGGCGTCTTCCCGCTCGACGACAAGAACGACAAGTTCCTGCTCAAGCCCGGAGCGTTTATCGACGGCAAGGACGTCCCGCTCGATACCGCCGAGATCAAGGAATACGTGAAGTACTCCTGGTACGATCCGTCCTGCTCCAACCTGCATCCCAGCAAGGGCAAGACGGTCATCGACCTCAAGAAGAAGGGCGCCTACAGCTTCGTCAAGGCGCCGCGCTACATGGGCAAGCCCTGCGAGGGCGGTCCGCTGGCCCGCATGTGGGTCGCCAACCCGGATTTGAGCCCGATCGGCGTCAAGGAACTCAAGGACAAGTACGGCATCACCGCCAAGAAGTTCCGCGACCTGGGAGATTTGGCCTGGTCCATCATGGGTCGGCACGTCGCCCGCGCCGAGGAAACCTACATCGTGATGAACGCGGTCAAGGAATGGCTCAAGGAGATCAAGCCGGGCATGGAGACCATGGTCCCCGCCCCGGTGCCGGCGAGCGGCGAGGGCATGGGCCTGACCGAGGCTCCCCGCGGCGCGCTTTTGCATTACATCAACATCAAGGACTCCAAGATCGCCAACTACCAGGCCGTGCCGGCCACGATCTGGAACTGCAGTCCCCGCGACGACATGGACCAGATGGGCCCGGTCGAAAAGTGCCTGATCGGCGTTCCGGTCCCGGACGTCAAAAATCCGGTCAACGTCGGGCGCCTCGTTCGCGCCTTTGACCCGTGACTGGGCTGCGCCGTCCACGTGTTGGACGCAAACACCGGCGAAACCCACGTCACCGTGCTCGAGTAACGTGAACGAGCCACAGTGAAATGACGACAAAGGGGGCCCGGTTTCGGGCCCCCTTTTTTTATCCGCGCGCACGGGCCGGCCAGCCCATCCCCCTGTCAGGGTTTCCCAAGGGGCTTGGCCCCTTTGGCCGCCGCAGGCATATTCATTGATCTTATCCCCTCAATAAATCTGCTTGAGCAAATCCGTGCCGCTGGCGGCCGGGGCTTGGTCGAGTTCGGGCGCTTCGGCCGTGCCCGACTCGGTGCCCACGACGGAATAGGTGGTCGGCTGGGTGTCCTTTTTAAACGGCAGGGTCAGGCTGCCCGCGCCGGAACTGGGCAGGCCGGTCGCGGGATCGACCGAGGCCATGACCACGTCCGGCGGCATGGGGAAGTCTTCCACCGGATAGTCGTTTTCCACGACTTGGCGGTAATAGAGCCAGATGGGCAGGGCGGCGTGCGCGCCTTCCTCGCCCTTGCCCATGGGGCCGACCTGGTCGAAACCGACGTAGACCCCGGTGAGCAGGTAGGGGGAGAAGCCGATGAACCAGGCGTCCTGCTCGTTGTTGGTGGTGCCGGTCTTGCCGGCCAGCGGACGCTTGAGCACGGAGGCCCGGACGCCGGTGCCGGCCCGGACCACTTCTTTGAGCATGCAGGCCATGATGTACGCGTTTTGGGGGGTGATCGCGGAAACCATCTCGGGCTTGGAGCTGAAGATGTCCTCTCCCCAGGCGCTTTTGACGGACAAGATAAAGCGCGGCTTGACGTAGGAACCGTCCCGGGCGAAGGCGGTGTACGCTTGGCACAGGTTGACGAGCGTCACCGCGGCCGCCCCCAGGCTGACCGACAGGTAGGGCGGGACGTTGGAGGTGATGCCCAGCTCCTTGGCCCGCTGCACCACTTTGTCGATGCCGATGGCCTGGGCCACACGGATGGTCACGGTGTTGAGCGACAGGGCCAGGGCGGTGCGCAGGATCACCGGCCCCTTGAAGCCGTGTTCGAAGTTTTCCGGCCTCCAGGTCTGTTTCGTGGCCGGGTCGTAAAATTCGAACGGGCCGTCCATGACCACCGAGGCCGGGGTCAGCCCGTTGTCCATGGCCGCCGAATAGACGATGGGCTTGAAAGACGAGCCGGGCTGGCGCAGGGCTTGTATCGCCCGGTTGAACTGGCTTTTTTCGAAGGAATAGCCGCCGACCTGGGCCAGGACCTCGCCGCTTTTGGGGTCGATGGAGACCAGCCCGCCCTCGACGTCGGGCTCCTGCTCCAGGGCCATTTGCCAGATTTTGGCCGGGGCCTTTGGGTCGGTCCCGGGCCGGGCCACGACCGAGGCCCAGATCACGTCGCCGGGGCGCGGCAGCCGCCTCATTCCCGCCTTGACCTGTTCCTCGTCGATGCGTTTGGGGCTCAATTTTCTGGCCCAGGCCATGTTTTTGGGCTCGATCACGCCGCCGAGGTTGCCGAAACGAAGGCCCAGCCCCTTGGGCGTGGCCTCGGTCACCAGGGCCTTGATCCAGTCGCCGGGTTTCAGCGTCAACGGGTCCACGGCCGCGTTTTCCAGAAATTCGGCAAAGTCCTTGGGCTCGATGGCCTTGATCGGCCCGAGGTAGCCGCGCCGCTTGCTCGATTCCACCAGCCCCCGGCGCATGGCCGTCTCGGCCGCCGCCTGGTGCTTGAGGTCCACGGCGGTGTAAACCTGCAAGCCGGCGGTATAGACGGTGTTCTCGCCGTAGCGCTCGATCAGCTGGCGGCGCACCTCTTCGAGATAATAGGCCCCGAGCCCCCAGGAAGGATCGGGCATGCTGCGCAGCACCAGCGGTTCGACGACGGCTTTGGCGTGGTCTTCTTTGGTGATCCAGCCGTGTTCGAGCATGCGGTCCAGGACGTATTTTTGGCGGACGCGGGCAGCGTCCATGTCGCGCAGGGGATTGTAGCGGGTCGGCGCCTGGGGCAGACCGGCCAAAACCGCCGATTGGGCCAGGGTCAGGTCCTTCGCGTGCACCCCGAAATAGGTCCGGGCCGCCGCTTCGACGCCGTAGGACTTGGCCCCCAGGTAGATGGTGAGGATTTCGTCCTTGGTCAGGTATCTTTCCAGGCGGTAGGCCAGGACGGCTTCCTTGAGCTTGCGCTTGAGGCTTTTTTCCGAGGAGAGCAGCAGGCGCTTGATGAGCTGCTGGGTGATGGTGCTGCCGCCCTGGCGCACGGCCCCGGCTTGGACGTTCTTGAGAAAGGCCCTAAAGATGGCCAGGGGATCGACGCCTTCGTGCTGGTAGAAGGAGGCGTCCTCGGCGGCCAAAAAGGCCATGGGCAGGTATTTGGGCATGTCCGCCAAGGTGGCCAAAAAGCGCTTCTCGACATAGAAGTCGCCGAGCACGCTGCCGTCTTTGGCGTAGACCGTGGTCACCAGCGGCGGGCGGTAGTCGGTGAGCTTGCGGAAGCCCGGCAGGTCGCTCGCGGCCCAATGGTAGAGCCCGAGCGTGCCGGCGGCGGCCACGCACAGGAACAAAATCGTGGTCAGAGACAAAATGAGCAGAAATTTTTTCATTTGGGAAATCCGGGTAGCGAGGGGATCAACCCCCAGGCCAGCCTGAGCCGGCCGAACAGTTCGTGGACCCTTTTGCGGGTAATGCCGATCGCCTCAAGCGTTCCGGCGACGTTTTTGCCTTGCTTGACGGCCAGACAATAGCCGGCCGTGAAAATGGTCAGATCGTTCTCCATGACCCAAAACGGAAACAAACGACAATAATAGGGGCGGGCCTCGTTTGGCAAGATGCACCCGCCGGGCGACAAAAAGGCGCAGTCGCCGCCGGGCGGCGTGGCCAAGCGCCAATGCTCCTTGCCGGGCGGAAACTGGCGCTCCAGGGCCCGGCCCTCGCCGGGAAAGAGCCGGCGCAGCATGGCCGAAAAGGCCGCCGAATTGGGCGACAGGCAAAAACCGCCCAGGTTGGGGGCGGCCTCCAGGATGCGGTCCTTCTCCATCTCGGAAAGGGGGAAACAGGCCTCTTCCTGGCCCGGCGTCAATTGGCAGCAGCTCTGGCCAAGGCCGGCGCATTGCGCGCAAACGCCCGGTCCGGCGGGGGCCGTTGGAAGCGCGGTCAAGGTCGTACCCCCCCTGCCGGGCTCACTGTCGCCACGGGGCTCACAACACGGACAAGCATTATTGTTCATAATCCGTATCAACTCGAAAGTCATGTCCTGCAAAAAAGCGGCCGCCGGGCGCGGGAAAGGGCTTGCCCCGCCAAACAAAGGCTTTTTTTTCCGCGTGGCCTAAAGTATGCTCTGGTGCAACCGATAAGTTAAGTGAACAGATTAGGAGAGTAACATGTGCCCGTGAACGCCTTTCTGAACAATACGATGCTGCGAACCTACGGGCGGCAGATCACCACGGCCAAAAGGCTGGCCCGCTACCAGCGGGCGCTGCGGGCCGCGGGGACGCAAGACCAGGTGAGCATTTCCCGGGAGGCGAAACGGAGCGAATTGGTTCAAAAGGTGGCCCAGGAAGTCATGGAAAACCTCCTGGTCGAGGGCAGCGAAAATACGGTGGTGCGCGGGATACTGGAGAGGTTGGAGGCTGAAATCGGCGAGAAGCTGGTCTTCGACTATTCACCGGTGGAACAGGAACTGCAAATTTATCGGTCCCGTGGACACGAGGCGCGGGAAATAGCGCCCGGCGAACGAGCCGCCCTCATGGAAAGGTTGTGGCGGATCACGCTGGAAACGGTCGACGACACGATGCTGTAGACCGGGCTCGCGGACCAAGAGACAGGCTGACGACGAGGGGCGAATCGATTGCGCCCGGGGGAGGATATATGGACATCAAGGGAATCATCAGCGGGGTCAATCCCTACCTGAGTTCCAAGGCGGCGGGAGCCGAGGGGCGCGACGGCGACGATCAGGCCGCCAAGACCGGGGCGCAACAGGCGCCGGTCGCGGGCGACACGGTCACCATCTCGGATACGGCGAAACTGCAGGCGCTGGCCACGCGCGAGGCCAGCCAGTCGCCCGACATACGCAAGGATAAGGTCGAAGAGGCCAAGCAGAAGATCCAGTCAGGGCAATATAAGCCGGATTCGCGCAAAATCGCCGAAGGGATCGTTAAAAGCGACCTGGGTCTGGTGGTCAACAAAGGGTAAAGAGGGCCGGAGCGTTTGAGCCCGGCCCCAAGCCAGACCGGCGCCCCGCGCCGGGACGTTTGGATGCGCTGGAAACAGCCATGAATAAAGGACACGCCCGCCCCGAGGCGTGTCGTTTTTATTCGCCCGCCAGGCTTTCCCGTTTCACCGCTCTTGCCTCCCCGGCGGCTCCGGGGCGGGGAAAAATTCGTTCGTCTTGCCCAGCAGCCGGTACGCCGCCATGCCCACCCATTCATGCCAGGCCGTGTCCAGGGTGCGCAATTTCTCGGCGAAACTGCCCAAAATACTCAGGCTGGCGTACCCGGCCGTGCGGTAGCCGACCGGAAAAGCCAGGACGTCCCAGCCCACGGCGCGAAAAACAGCCACCGAGCGCGGCATGTGGTACGCCGAAGTCACCAAAAGCCAACGCTCGCCCGCGGCCGGATGGACCAACTCCTTGCTGAACAGGGCGTTCTCGACCGTGTTGCGCGAGGCGTCCTCGAACAGCATCCGGCCCTGGTCCAAACCCAAATCCCGAGCCAAATCCCGCACAAAAGGAGCCTCCCGGTGCTCCTGGTCGAACAGGTCGCCCGAGCCGCCGGTGAAAACCAGCTTCGCCCCGGGATGCGCCTTGGCCAAAAGCTGAAAATACACCAGCCGGCTGGCCGCCTCGCTGACGACATACTGGCCCCGCTCGGCCGACAAGCCGGGATCGAGGCCGCCGCCCAGAACAATCACCCCGTCCACCGGACCGGCGAAAACGTCCCGGGCCGGAAACCGGTTCTCCAGCGGAACCATCAACCAGTCGGCAAGCGGCAAAACCAGCACCAGAAAGAAAAAAACAGCGGCAATCGAGGTCAGCCACCACCCCGCCCGGCGGCCGCGCCAAACCAGCGCCACCCCCAAGACCAACACCAAAACAAAAAAATTGTCCGGCTCGGCCACGACCCAAAATAACTTCGATACGGGAAACATGTCCGAAACCTAGCAAGGCTGATGGAGGAAGGCAAATGGGAGCACGAGAACCGGGGGTAAACTTTTTTTTAAAAAAGTTTCCCCCCGGACCCCCGTGCAAAAAATTTCAATAGGGGCGGGGGGGGCAGTCAAAACGTTATTGCGCCATCGTGCGTTCGGCGAGTTCCAGGACCAGGGCGAAGGGCAGCCGCTCGAACAGGCCGAAGGCCTCGTGGTCGCGCAGGCGGACCGTGGCCGGCGAAGCGAGCCCGCACAAAAACTTGGCCAGCTTGCGCGGCGTCGTGAGTTGCGGCGGTTTCCGCGCCATAAGCGCCTCCATTTTGGCGATCGAACGCCCTCTCGGCACGCGCGGCGTGAAGGCCGGCGGCGCGCACGGCTCCTCGCCCAGACACGGCCCGCAATGCCCGCACGGTTCGATCGTTTCGTCGAAATAGGCGAGCAGCCGCCGCGTCAGGCAGTGCGGGTCGCGGGCCAGCTCCAGAAGTTGCCGCACCCTGGCCAGGTCGCGGCTCTCGCGTTCCCCGAAGCGGACGGAAAGTTCCTCGGCCAGCGCCGCAAGCGACGCCGGGCGCGAAGTCACCTGGAAGCGCTGCCGCGTGCCGCTGGCCTTGAGCCCGATGTCTCCCCTGTTGTCCAAAAATTCCAGGGCGGCCACGATGCGCTCGCGCGGCTCGCCGATTTCCAGCGCGGTTTCGGCCACATCCAGGTCGAAGGCGCCGCTTTTCTTCTTCTTGCAACGCGAAAGAATCTTCCGCAAAAACGCCTGCCTCGGCGCGTCGAAGGGCGCGAGCATCTCGGCCGAGGGTTTGTTCGGGGTCAGGGTGTAATTGGTGTAGATGTGCCCGAGCGCGCGCAGGTAGCCGTCCAGTTCCAGGTAGGTGAGCAGGGTGCGCACCACCAATTCCCGGATGTCGTGACGGTTGGCCAGGGCCGGCGGCGAGAGCAGGAGATGTTCCTCACCGCCCAGCACCTCGGAGAGCAGCGAGGCGATCGACTCGGTGTCCGGCGTGTCGCCCAGGACGAAGTTCTCCAGCACCAAGGTGTCGCGCAGGCTGACGAACATCTCGCAGACCGATTTTTCGCCGTCGCGCCCGGCGCGTCCGATCTCCTGGGCGTAGCTCTCCACGCCCTTGGGCAGGTTGTAGTGGTAGACGTAGCGGATATCGGCCTTGTCGATGCCCATGCCGAAGGCGATGGTGGCCACGATGACCAGCGTATCCGAGGCCATGAAGGCGTCCTGCACCCGGCCGCGTTCTTCCGCCGCCATGCCCGCGTGGTAGGCCAGGGCGGCCACGCCGTGCTCGCGCAGATGGGCGGCGAGGGTCTCGGCCGTGGCCTGCAGGGTGACGTAGACGATGGCCGGCCCTGGCGGCCTGGTCTGCAGCCGCTCGAGTAACAGGGTTTTCTTGGCGCCGGCGCCCGCCGCCGTGGCGCGCAGTTCCAGATTCGGGCGGTAAAAGCCGGTGTTGACGATGTCTTCACGGGCGATGCCGAAAGCCTGGGCGATGTCGGCGGCGGTTTCGCGGTCGGCCGTGGCGGTCAGGGCGAGCACGCGGGGAATGGCCAGCTCGCGGGCGGTCCGGGCGATCTTCAGGTATTCCGGCCGGAAGTTGTGCCCCCATTGGCTGATGCAGTGGGCCTCGTCGACGGCCAGAAGCGAGACGTTCGCCCGCCGGATGGCGCCGAGGAAACGCTCGTTGGCCAGGCGCTCGGGCGAGATATAGAGCAGCTTGAGCGAGCCTGCCCGCAGGCGGCTTAAAACCTCGCGCGCCTGATCGGCGTCAAGGCTCGAATCATAGCGTTCGGCGGCGACGCCCTTGGCCTTGAGAAAGTCGATCTGGTCCTTCATGAGCGCGATCAGCGGCGAGATGACCAGCGTGACCCCGGGCAGGGCGAGCGCGGGCAACTGGTAGCACAGGCTCTTGCCGCCGCCGGTGGGGAAGATGGCCAGGACGCTTTTGCCGTCCAGAAGTTTGGAAATGGCCTCGTGCTGCCCGGGCTTTAAGTCCGTAAAGCCGAAATGATCGCGCAGCAACCCGGAGATCGAAGCGGCGCCCGCCTCGCCGTCCGTGTCGCCCGAACCGGTCGAACCGGTCGAACCGGGCGAACCGGGCGTGGCAGCGCCGTGCGCGGGTCGGCCCGGGGTCATTGCCTGAAGTCTTCGGGCACGGTGGCCAGGCGGGCCAGGCGGCCGGGGGCGAGGGCGCCCTGGCGGGAGAACCCCAGGGCTTGGGCCGGATTTACGGTCATGGCGGCCAGCAGGCGCGCGGGTTCCGGCGGCGAGGCCATGGTCTCGCGCAGGAAGCGGGCCTCGTTCCAGAGGTTCAGATCGTCGTTGGAGGCCAGGCTGTCCGTGCCCAGGCACAGGCGCAGGGGCGAGGCGAAATAGTCCTCGAACGGCGCGCGGCCCACGCCGATGACGGCGTTGCTGCGCGGGCACAGGCAGACGTTCGTGCCGGTCGCTTGGAGGATGTCCAGGTCGGCCCGGCCGACCTGGACGCAGTGCACGGCCAGGGTGGTCTTGCCGAGCAGCCCCAGGCGCTCGGCGTGGGCCACGGGCGATAGTCCCGGAGCGGTGAAATTTTTGGGCAGCACGCGCGCGGCCAGCAATGCGGCGAATTCGCCCCGGCCGGTGGCGAGCAGCTCGACTTCACCGTGGTGTTCGGCCAGGTGAATGGTGAAGGGCAGGTTGCGTGCTTCGTCCCAGGCCTTGGCCAGGCGCAGCGTCTCGGGATTGGTGGAGTAGAGAGCGTGGCCGGCGGCGGCGGTCCGGATGAGGCCGCCCGTTTCGTCCGATTCTTCCGGTTCGTCCGTTCGGCCCGAAGCCGGAGGCGAATCCGGCCAGGGCAGGACGCCTGGTTCGGCCTCCCAGCAGCCGAAGAATTCCGTGAACAAGACGGCGGGAAATTCCGCCGCCCGGCAAGCCCGCGCGACCAGGGCCGGGGTGCGGGTGCAGACGTCGGCCAGGGCGTGCGTGCCGGTGGCGGCCATGGCGGCCAGGGCCGCCTGGATGGGCTCCGGATCGCGGCTGGCCAGGGGTTGGCCGAGCAGCCAGCGCACCCAGGCGGGAAACCCTGCCCCCCGGGGGCATTTCCCCGTCAGGTGGGCCAGTTCCAGATGGCCGTGGGCGTTGATCAGGCCCGGGCAGAGGGTGACGTCGCCCAGGTCGACGACGGTCGCGCCGGGGCTGGGACCGAGGGCGCGGTAGGGCGCGACCCGGGTGATGACGCCGCCGTCGATGATGACGGCGGCGTCGTCCAAGGCCGCTTGGCCCGGGACCATGGTCAGGGCGCGCGTGGCCCGCAGGATGAGTTCCCGGCCGGGTTGCGAGGCGATGATCCGGCCGTCGAGCCGGGCGCGGGAGATGCCGGATGGGTTCACAGCGGCGCCCGGCGCGAAACGGCCAGGCACTGCGTCGCAAAGAGCGAGGGGGAGAGCGTCGGCCAGATGAAGAAGGATTCGCGTCCCGGGCCGAGTACGAGCGGCAGGCGGCCAAGGGCGCGGCGCAGGGCGTTCTCCGGCAAAAAGGCGGCCAGGGGCCGGGCGTGGATGAGTTCGGCCAATCCGCCGGGTTTTACGAGGCAGTTGCCCGGCAGATCGCCTGGGGCCGGTCCGTACACCTCGATGGGCGTATCCCCGTGGGCCAGGGCCAGGGCCGCGAAATCCCAGCGAGTCCGCGGCGCGGCCAGCACCGCCAGGCGCGGCGCCGGGGCGCTTGCGACGTCTATGTTCGGACACCGGGCCAAGGCGGCGGCCGTTTCCGGTTTCATGCCGGTTGCATCCAAAAGCAGGACGGTTCCCCGGGCGCCGGCCGCGGCGAGGCTTCGGGCCAGTCTGGCGAACCCGGACGGGGTGGTTTCCATGGCGGTTTCCAGTCCGGCCAGTTCCAGGGCGGTCAGCGCGGCGTCGGAAAACGGTCCGTCCAGGCTGGCCACGGCGACCTCCGGCACGCCGGCTAAAAGCGGCGGCAGGGCGGCGGCCAGAAGCCGCATCGGCGCGGCCGAGGGCCCGGGCGTCAGAATCAGGGCGAAGTCCTTGGGGCGAACCAGGCGGCTGACGGCAAAACCGCCGGCGTACGAGGCGCTTGAGAGCGCCTCGCCGCTGCGGTGGTCATGATGGATTTCGAAGAGATGCTGGATTCCAGTCTTGAGCCAGCCTCGTTGCCCGGGCGTCGTGGCGTCGTACGCGGTCTGAAAACGCGCGTCCGGAACGAGCGTGTTCGCCCCGTCGAACAGGCCGGCGGTATTCGCGGGCGCCGTCACGCGGCCTCCGCGAGGCCGGGCCGGGCCGACGGGGCCCGGTTGCGGCGGCCGTCCAAGGCGTTCGCGCCGCCTACAGGTACTTTTTGAGCCAGCGCTTCCAACTGCCCTCGACGTTGCGACGCTCCTCCTCGGACAGGGTCTTTTGGTATTCGAGGTAGGACAACTCGGCGCGCGATTTGGCGTATTCCACGACTTTGGGCAATTCGCCGTAATTCTCGACGGTGTAAACGTACCGCTTCCAGGCCGCGCCGAACTGGCCGGTGTTGTAATAGAAGTCGGCGATGAAGATTTCATGCTCGGCCATGCGGGTGCGGCAGGCGGTGATGTTTTCCTGGGCCGCCTGGGCGTATTCCGTGCCCGGGAAGTTTTCCTTGACCAGGGTGAAGAACTGCAAGGCTTCCTGGAGGTGGTCCAGGGGCAGGTCCACGCTTTCCGAGCGCTTCATGTCGGACAGGCCGATCTGGATCAAGACGTAAGCGATCTGCTCGTGCCTGGGATGCAGCGACTCGAATTCCTTGTAGGTGTCGGCCGCCTGGGGGTATTGGCCGTCCAGGAAATAGGCGTCGCCGAGCGCGATTTCAGCCTGCGGGGTATAGGGGCTGAAGGGGAAGCGGTCCTTGAGCTTGTTGAAGAAGGCGATGGCGTCGTAGAACTTCTTGTCGCGCATGGAATCCATGCCTGCTTCGTAAAGCTCTTGGGCCGTGTCCTCGGGCGGCGGCAAGTAGATGTAGTCGATGACGCCGCACGCGCTTATGAACAAAAGCGCGATTCCAAGGATTGCTTGTTTCAGAAAAGATTTAAGCATGAAGTTTTTCCAGGTAGGCGTGCGCCGCGGTGGCCGCCGTAGCGCCGTCGCCCACGGCGGTAGCCACCTGGCGGCAAGCCTTGGAGCGGATGTCGCCGGCGGCGAAGACGCCTTTGATGTTGGTGCGCATTTCCAGATCGGTCATGAGGAATCCGGCCGAGTCCTTTTCCAGTTCCTTGGGCAAAAAATCGCCCTGGGGTTCGGTGCCCACGAATATGAAAACGCCTGAAACGGGCAGGCGGTATTCTTCATTGGTCGACAGATTCTCCACCAAGACGCCCTCGACCGTTTTCTCGCCAAGAATTTGCTTGACCACGCTGCTGCGGTGGAAAACGATCTTCGGGTTGATCTCGCACTTGTTCTGGATGCACTTTTGCCCCCGGAACACGTCGCGGCGATGGATCAGGTGAAGCCTGTTCACCAGCTTAGCCAGATACAACGATTCTTCCAAGGCCGAGTTGCCGCCGCCGATCACGGCGATGTCCTGGCCCTTGAAAAAATTGCCGTCGCACAGGGCGCAATAGGACACGCCCTTGCCAAGCAGTTCCTTTTCCCCGGGCAGGCCCAGACGGCGATACTGCGCCCCGGAACAGACGATCAAGGCCTTGGCCGCGATCCATTCCTGGCCGACCTTGACCTTGTGCAGCCCCTCGCCGAACTCGATGGCCAGGACCTCATCGCCGTACCGGGCAAGGTCGTATTTATCGAGATGCCTGGCGAACAGGTCGGCCAGTTGCCAGCCCTCGACGCCTTCTGGAAAACCGGGATAATTCTCGATAATGTTGGTCATCAGCGTCTGGCCGCCCGGGGAAAGCTTTTCCACCAGGGCCAAGGACACCTCCGACCGGGCAAGGTATAAGGCCGCGGTCAGCCCCGCGGGTCCGCCCC
>Ga0302275_10005618_pt1 | contig 12040 bp, 8 predicted proteins | sample III_Bog_N2_2_FD_200229 | JGI IMG/M metagenome (GOLD analysis project Ga0302275, IMG submission 200229) | Peat permafrost microbial communities from Stordalen Mire near Abisko, Sweden - III_Bog_N2_2 | ecosystem: Environmental > Terrestrial > Soil > Wetlands > Peat | place: Sweden: Abisko...
GGAAATAACTGGGAAAATCGCTAAGTTATTGATTTAATTGGCGTCCCCGACGGGATTTGAACCCGTGTTATCGCCGTGAAAGGGCGGTGTCCTAGGCCGGGCTAGACGACGGGGACTTATATATGAGGGCCGAAAACAGCCCGTACAAGCCGCAGCCGCCCTTATGAAGGCTATCAACTTAGGGGGTGCGTGTCAAAGCGCGCATAGGTCTCCGCGGCCGGCAATGCTCTCGCGGGTCTGTGCCGTTTGGCGCTTCAAACCATGCCTCCCTGCCTATCGCCACGGCTCGCCGCTCAACTAGCCAGTAACACCCGCCGTCCGCTCCCCACACCCCGCAGCCTCAATTGCCGAAAACCCGCATTCCATAAGAACTCGACCCATGCGTTATCCTCTTGAGATACTCAAGATGCGGGCGGGGAGCGCGGCTGAACGCGGAGCCGGTTTGTGCCGGCTGTCACGCACCGCTGGCAATAGCCTGAATTACTGTCGGCTATGACCTCAATTTTTGAGTCGGATGCGAAGGCCGCTGCGTCAGATAGCAAAGAGCTTTTCAAGCGTTTTCAGGCATTGGCGCGCCAAGGTTCCATCCCGGGTTGAGCGCGGCCCCAGGATGACCCAGAAATACACCAACCGCCACCCGCTGAAGTCGAAACCCGGTCACGGGGCGGGAGTCACCGGGCGAAAAGAAATCTCTCAACAGTCTTTTAAAAACCGGCAGGGGAAAATTGAGTGGAAATGAGAACGAGTATCCATAAGGCAGGCTTGTTGATGGTTTTGTGCCTGGCGGCGGCCGGATGCCACAAGAAGGCGCCCGCCCCGGCGGCAGGGGCAGGCATGCAGGCGCTGCCGGTGCAGACCTATACGGTCGCATTGCAGCCGGTGCCCGAGAGCAGCGAGTACGTGGCCACCATCAAGTCGCGCCGATCGGCCACCATCAATCCGCAGGTAAGCGGAGTTCTAACGGCCATTAATGTCACCTCGGGCCAGCATGTCGATTCCGGCCAGGTGCTGATGACCATCGATCCCCGCCAGCAACAGGCCATGGTCGATACGCAGAGCGCCACCGTGCGGCAAAAGAAAGCGGTCTACGACTACAACGTGACCGAGCTCGAGCGCCAGCAAAAACTCTTTGACGCCGGCGTTACCAGCCGCGAAGTTTTAGACCAGGAGAAGCAGGCCTACGCAAACTCCAAGGCTGATTACGAGTCGGCCCAGGAGTCGACGCACAACCAGGAAAGCCTGCTCGCCTACTACACCATTCGCGCGCCGTTCGCCGGAGTCGTGGGAGACATTCCGGTGCATGTGGGCGACTTTGTTTCAACCGGCGGCTCATCCACAATGCTCACCACGGTGGATGAGAGCAAAGACCTCGAAGCCTACATCTACATTTCCACTGAGCGGTCAGGCCAAATCCGCAACGGGCTTGCAGTGGACGTTGAAGATACCAACGGCAAGCTACTCGAGAAATCGCACATCGACTTCATCTCGCCGCAGGTGGATTCAACCCTGCAGGGCATCCTGGTTAAGGCGCCCGTCAGCCCCACGCCCGACATTCTGCGCAACATGCAGATGGTCAAGGCAAAAGTCATTTGGAAGACCTCTCCCATGGCGGTCGTCCCGGTGCTGGCCGTCACTCGACAGGGTGTGCAAAGCTTTGTGTATGTTGCAAAACAGGATAACGGGCATTTCGCTGCCGTGCAGGTTCCGGTCACGCTCGGCGAAACTGTAGGCAACTCCTATTCCATCTCTTCAGGTCTCAACGCCGGCGACAAGGTGATCGTGTCCGGCACCCAGTTCCTGGTGAATGGAATGCCGGTGATGCCGCTCGGCGGCTAAGCCCGGAAAAGCAGCTTTCAGCTATCAGCCATCAGCTTTCAGCGTACGCGTGCTGAAGCGATACACCACGATTGAGCGAACAGGAAAACTGAAAGCTGACAGCTGACAACTGGCTGGAAAGAGAGCATACCTTGTTTGTAGATTTCTTCATTCACCGGCCGGTATTCGCAACGGTTTGCGCGCTGCTCATCATTTTGGCCGGCGCTATCTGCATACCTACGCTTCCAATCGCCATGTATCCCACGCTGGCGCCGCCCACGGTCACCGTCGCCGCGTCTTATATCGGCGCCGATGCTGAAACGGTTGAGAAGGCCGTCACCATTCCGCTTGAAGAGGCCATCAACGGCGTCGAGGGCATGCACTACATCAGCTCCTCAAGCACCAACAGCGGCCTCAGCACCATTACCGTAACTTTCAATACCGGATACAACATCGACATCGGCGCGGTAGACGTGCAGAACCGTGTAGCCAGCGCCCAGGGCCGGCTGCCGGGCGAAGTCATCGCCACCGGCGTCACCATCACCAAGGTCAATACCAACTTCGTCTTCGGCGCGGGATTCTTCACCCGCGACGGTCGTTACTCCAATGAGTTCATCTCAAACTACGTTGATGTCTACGTAAAAGACGCCATCAAGCGCGTGCCCGGCGTGGGCGACATCATGATCTTCGGCGAGCGCAAATATGCCATGCGCGTCTGGCTCGATCCTGCAAAAATGGCTTCGCGAAACCTCACCGCGACCGATGTGGTGGGTGCCCTCAGCGAGCAAAATGTCGAGATCCCGGCAGGCCAGCTTGGCCAGCCGCCCGCGAGCGCGGGTCAGCAATACCAGATTCCTGTGCGCGTAGTTGGACGCCTGACAAGCCCTGAAGAATTCGACAACCTGATCGTCAAAAACTCTCCCAACGGCCTCGTGCTGCTCAAAGACGTGGGACACGCCGAGGTGGGCGCTGAAGACTACAGCACAGCGCTCAAATTTGCCGGCCACGAAGCAGTCGGCTTTGGCGTAATCCAGCTTTCAAACGCAAATGCTCTCGAAGTAGACAAAGCCGCCAAGGCAGCGCTCGAACAACTGAAAAAATCATTTCCTCCAGGCCTTGAATACGCGGTCGCCTTTGATTCAACCACCGCTGTTGGACAGTCAATCAACGAGGTGCTCACCACCCTCGGCGAAGCTGTCATTATCGTCATCGCCGTCATCTTTCTCTTCCTGCTTGACTGGCGCGCCACCATCATCCCGGCCGTCACCATTCCGGTTTCGCTCATCGGCACCTTTGCGTTCATCAAGGCCTTCGGATTCAGCATCAATTCGCTTACTCTGTTCGGAATCACACTGGCCACCGGACTGGTAGTCGACGACGCAATCGTGGTGATTGAGAATGTACAGCGACACCTTCACCTCGAGCATTCTGAGCCGCACCTGGCCACGTCGCGAGCCATGGGCGAAGTAACCAGCGCGGTCATCGCCACGTCGCTGGTGCTTATCGCCGTGTTTGTGCCGGTCTCGTTCTTCCCCGGCACCACCGGAATTCTCTATCGCCAGTTCTCGCTCACCATCGCATTCTCAATTGCCATTTCGGCCTTCAACGCGCTCACCCTCTCACCGGCGCTCTCGGCCATCTTGCTGCGAGGCGAAGAGGCGCGGCCGCGCCAGCTCGATTTTCTCCACATCGGGTTCGTCTCCCGCGCATTCGCGGCCTTCATTCACGGCGCAGACAGCTTCATCTTGTGGATGTCCAGTACCTACGCGCGCATTGTTCACGTTGCTCTCAAGTTGCGCTATGTGCTGCTGGTGCTTTTCTTCGTTGGCCTGGCCGCAACAGCGTGGATCTATCGCACCGTTCCAACCGGCTTTATTCCGCAGGAAGATCAGGGTTACCTTATGGTTATCGTGCAGGCGCCCCCTGGCTCTTCGCTTGAATACACAACCGCGCTGGCCGATAAGGGCGCGGCCATCATCGCGCAGAATCCCGACGTGGGCGGCCTGTTCGAAATCATTGGATTCGGCTTCTCAGGCGGAGCGTCGAATTCCGGCCTAATGTTCGTCAACACGCTTCCGAATGGGAGCTCGCGCGGCAAGGGCCACAGCACCGCCGACATCTTGCACGCCATCGCGCCCAAACTGCAGATGCTAATGTTCATTCCCAACGGCGGCATCGTGCAGGCCTTCCAGCCGCCAGCCGTGCAAGGCGTGGGCAGCTACGGCGGATTCAGTTTCATGCTGCAAGACCAGGGCGGCAACACCCTCACCGACCTTGACCGCATAGCTCATCAGATGGTGGGTGCCAGCCGCGCACAGCCTGCGCTCACCAACCTCATCACCACTTTCTCAGCCAACGATCCGCAGGTGCTGGTTAATATCGATCGCGACAAAGCCAAGGCCATGGGCATTCCCGTCTCGCAGATCTCCACCACGCTCAACGTCTTCATGGGCTCTGAGTACGTCAACGACTTCGACTACAACAGCCGAACTTATCGCGTATTTGTGCAGGCCGACAAGACCTTCCGCATGAGGGCCAGCGATCTGCACAACTACTACGTGCGCTCCGACTCAGGCCAGATGGTGCCGCTCGATAACCTTGTCACCGTGGTCAACACCTCTGGCCCGCCGGTCATCAACCACTACAACCTCTTCCGCGCAGTCGAAATCGATGGCTCACCCGCGCCGGGTTACAGCTCGGGCCAGGCGCTTACGGCCATGGATGCTCTTGCCGGCAAGAACATCATGCCCGGCATGACTTACCAGTGGACCGGACTCACTCTCGATGAAATCGAGTCAGGCGGCAAGGCGCTCGTCATCTTCGCGCTGGGCATCGTCGTGGTTTACCTCACGCTCTCAGCCCTCTATGAGAGCTTTGCCCTGCCCTTCATCATCCTGCTCGCCGTGCCCATGGCGGTGTTGGGCGCGCTGGGACTGGTGATGCTGCGCGGCTTTGCCAACGATGTCTACTGCCAGATCGGCCTCGTAATGCTCATCGGTCTCTCGGCCAAGAACTCAATTTTGATTGTTGAGTTCGCCGAGCAGTTGCGCCGAAAGGGCCGCTCCATTCCTGAAGCCGCAGTCGAAGCCGCGGAGCTGCGCCTGCGCCCAATCCTGATGACCTCGTTCGCCTTCATACTTGGTGTGCTGCCGCTGGTCTTCGCCACCGGCTCCGGCTCACTGGGGCGTCAATCGGTAGGCACCACCATCGTCGGCGGCATGTTGCTGTCAACCGTGCTGAACTTAATCTTCATCCCGGTGCTCTACGTAATCCTCAGCACGGTGCTTAAGCGCAAAGTAGCCAACATCGGCGCAGGGCCTGAAGCCGAGGCCGCGCACTAAAAATTCAACTGCTTCAAGCCGCGCCAAACTCCGTGCCCCATCCATTTCGCAGGTTCTATCGCGAAATGGGTGGGATACCGCAAATGCAGACTCTGCAATTCGCTCCGGTAGGGCGAAAAGACAGGGATCTTAAGCACCAGCTTCGCGCTACTGTTCATCCCGATGCGCAATCAAGTAATCCTTAATGCGCTCATACACTTCGCTCGACACAACGCCGTATTCAACCAAGTCCAACTTGCTGCGATAAGGACGGTACTTTACGATCCGCGCGGCCCATGTGCGCGTCATTCCCGGTGCCTTCATAAGCTGATCGGCGCTCGCATGATTGATGTCGATGCGCGCCTCCGCCGGCGGAGCCGTCGCGGATGTTTTTGGCGCACCACTGGTGTCGCGATCTGAATTAGACTGTGCCGCGCCTGTCAGGCAAGCAGCCAGCATTGCAATCGCCAATGCCGTAACTCGTGTTCCAGTGCGCACCTCTTTATTCTCCGCTGCTTCGAGCACCCGCTGCGTGTGTTGCCGGTCACTTTGCCCCTTGCCGAGCGAATGCTAGCATCACTCGTCACGTAAGTCCTGCGCCGCGGACTGTCGTCGCGGCAGGCGACGGAAGCGAGGCCACTCAATGGCAAATACCCGCCGGGAGTTTTTGCAATCCAGCGCTGCCCTCACCATCGGCATGATGGGAGCGGCAACCACTTTGGCCGCCGAGCCAACCACCGCCGCGCCAGCGCACCAAAGCGCCACATTGCCAGTTCCCGCCGCTCCAGTTCAGGTTCCCAAAATGAAGTTCGGCAACGCCGAAATCGGCCGGCTGGTTCTCGGCGTCAATCCCATGTACGGATACTGCCACTACAACAACAATTTCAGCACCGTCATGCGCGAGTGGTACACTCCCGATCGCGTCTGCGAGGTCCTTCACCGCGCCTCCAGCTTCGGCATCAATGCCTTCAACTATGTTCACGTTGACCGCGCCCAGAGCGACTGGGAAAAGTTTCAATCCCAGGGCGGCAATATGCACCTCATCATTCAGGTAATGGCGCGCGACGACGCGGCCTCACTCGTGAAGACTTTCAAGCCGCTGGCCCTGCAAAGGCGCGGCGAAGAAATCGACAAGGCTTTCCAAACCGGAACCATGGCAGCCGAGAGGGAGTGGTGTAAACGCGCGCGCGATCTGGGCGTGCTGGTCGGCGTGGGCACCCACAAGCCTGAAGTAATCGAGCTGGTAGAGGAGCAGGGTTGGGACATCGACTTCTACTCCGGCTGCGTCTACAACCGCACTCGCACTGAGGCCGAGTGGAAGCAGGCACTCAACGGCGAAATCATGGAAATGCCCCGTGACATCTATATGCAGAGCGACCCGGCGCGCATGTATAAGGTCATTCGCCAAACCTCAAAAACCTGCTTCGCCTTTAAGATTCTTGCCGCCGGACGCATCGACGGCGACGGCGTGGCCCAGGCCTTCCGCACCGCTTATTCAAGCATCAAGCCGACCGATGGCGTGTACGTAGGAATGTTCCCGAGGGGCAAGGATGAGGTCAAAGAAAACGCTGAACTGGTGCACAGCATCCTGACGCCTGCCTGAGGCCAGTCGTTACCAAATGATGATTGACTGAGCGTTCAACGTCGACCGGTTATCCTTTAGATCAGGTGACAGATCGAGCGATGGCCAATTCCCCCAATACGCCCGCTCCCGGCGTCTCAAATCGCTCTCGAGTACTCGACAAGGCCAGGCTTGCCGTTCTCATCGTCCTGTTGGCCCTTCTGGGCACGTGCCTTATATTCATCTGGACAACCCGCGGAGCCATGCAGCAACTCTCTTTCCTGAGGCAGAAGAGCGGGGCGAGTACCACCGGCAGCACCCTGACCAACCTGGTAGACCAGCGCCCCTGGCAGACAGCCCAAACCCTTGCCGCGCAGGCAGTAACCGCTGAAGAAACCGACTACGCGCGCCAGGCCGAAAGATTGGCCGACCATGAGGTGGACCAGGCGTTTGCCTCGGCATTGCGCGAGGCCAACTTGAAGGCCGAACATCGCAACTTCACCGGAGAAGCGCTAGCCCTCTCGCAAAAGGTCAAGCTACTGCAACAGCTCGTGGCTCAGGACCAGGCTCAGGTTGACCGGCTAAGTGCCCCTCCAGCAGCAAAAACTTCACACTCCGAACCGGCCCCGCAATCTGCTGGCAGTGACGACATCGATTTGGCAAAGGCGCAACTGCAACTCGATTCCGATGAATTGGCCGACGCGCAACAAGATCTTGCACGGGCGACAGGAGATAACCGCGACGAGATTCAAACCGAATTGACCGCACGCGAAGCGGCAATGCGCAAATATGACGCCGGCTCGAGCGAAAGTGGCGAAACCGCCGTGATTTCGGCGGCCCGACGGGGAACTCTTGCGCGCAGATTGTCAGGCTGGTTCAGTCAGCGCAGCCGTTACCAGTTGATCCAACAGGCTTTGACTGAAGCGCAAAATGAAGCTCAAAGCCTGACCAGCCTGCACAACGCTCTTGAGACCAAGGCCAACGCGTCCGCGTCCACAGCGTCCGGCGCAGCTGATCGCGCATCGCAGCTTGCAGACCTGAAAGATCGAAGTGCGGAGCGTCAGCTTCTATCGATCTATGACGACCGCATTCAGACCGAGCGACAGTTAGCTTCAGTTTATGGCAAATGGTCCGATCAGGTGCTGCTGCAACATAGCATCCTGTTGCACTTAATCCTGCAGTCGCTTGCAGTCATTCTCTGTGTGCTCATCTGCATGCTCCTCGGCGACGCTCTCGTGCGCCGCCTTATGGCTGCACTTCCCTGGGAACAGCGCCAGGTACACACACTGCGCAGTGTCGCCGAATTGAGCATTCAAGTGTTTGGCCTGCTGATCATTCTCCTCTTTATCTTTGGCTGGCCACAGCAGATGCCCACTATTCTGGGACTCGTCACCGCGGGCATCACCATCGTGCTTCAGGACTTCATCCTCGCCTTTTTCGGCTGGTTCGTTTTGATGGGCAAGAAAGGCATGCGCATTGGCGACCGCGTTGAAATCAACAGCGTGAGTGGAGAGGTAACCGAGATCGGTCTCATGAGCACAACACTGCTCGAAACCGAAAGCTTATCAAACAATGGTTTGCCAACCGGGCGCCGCATTTCATTCATGAACGGGTTTGCCATCCGTGGTCAATTCTTCAACTTTTCGACTGCGGGTCAATGGTTGTGGGATGAAATCACTGTCAGTCTGCCCGCATCGGCCGACTCGCAACAATTGTTCGAACGCATCCAGAAAGCCGCGCAAGAGCAGACCCGAGACGACGCCGCACTAGCCGCACAGGAGTGGCGCCACGCCGCACGCAATGGAAACTTGAGCAGACTTGACGCCACACCTCTTGTCTATCTGGTGCCCACAGCCTCAGGCTCCGACGTCCATATACGCTTCGTGACCCGCGCTTCGCAAAGATCCGAAGCCCGCAATGCGCTCCAGCGTCGTGTCTTCGATCTCATTCAAAGCACCGGCGCGCCTGCTCCGACTGCTTCTGAAGCTGCGCCGGTTGGCAGCTGAGCCTCCTCAAATCGTCTGCCGCATTCATGAAAAGATTGTTTGACAGCATCGGCCTTGTGCCTTTAGCGTAGTTCTAGATGCAGAGCCACCGCCATCACGGTCACCACCATCATCATGGGACCCCCATGCCGGCGGACTGCCATGGCCTGAACTAATTCGGCCAGAGAGATCTCAAAAAGTAACACCAGCCCGCCGGCGACCAACGCAGGCGGGTTTTTTATTGCCACAAATCCAAACCAAGGAATGAAACTGTGGAACGCATTGACTTTGAAAAGATGGATGGCCTCGTGCCGGGAATCGTGCAGGACGCTAAAACCGGCGAGGTGCTGATGCTGGGTTTTCTCAATCCCACCAGTTACGCAAAAACACTTGAAACCGGCTTCGTCACCTTTTGGAGCCGCACCCGCCAAAAGTTATGGATGAAGGGCGAGACCAGCGGCAACCGGCTGAAAATCGTCTCCACCGCTACCGACTGCGACAACGACACCCTGCTCTTCCGCGTTGAAGTTGAGGGTGACGGCCTGGTCTGTCACGAAGGCACCGTAAGCTGCTTCACGAGGCCGATCAAACTCACCGGGGAGGTGGCCCATGGCTGAAAAACTTCGTCTCGGAATCCCCAAAGGCAGCCTGCAGGATGCGACCATTGCCCTCTTCAAACGGGCCGGCTGGAACATCTACGCCGACGGCCGCTCTTACTTTCCTTCCATCGATGATAAAGAGATTGAGTGCATGCTGATCCGCGCGCAGGAAATGGCGCGCTACGTTGAGCACGGCGTTCTCGACGCGGGCCTGACCGGCATCGATTGGGTGGTGGAAAGCGGACTCGATGTGGAGAGCGTAACCACCCTCACCTACGCCAAGCAGAGCCGCCGCAAAGTGCGCTGGGTGCTGGCCGTGCCCGAAGGGAGCGGCTTTGAGAAGGCCGAAGATCTTGAAGGCAAAATCATCGCCACCGAGCTCGTCGAAACCAGCAAGCGCTACTTCGCGTCGAAAGGCGTCAACGTCAAAGTCGAGTTCAGTTGGGGAGCAACCGAAGTCAAGCCACCTATGCTCGCCGACGCCATTGTTGAAGTGACTGAGACGGGCAGCTCGCTTAAGGCGAATCATCTCAAGATTATTGACACGGTGATGGAGAGCGAGACTCACCTGATCGCGAGCAAGGCCACGTTGGCCAACGTTTGGAAGAAACAGAAGATCGACCAGTTGGCCACCATGCTGCGCGGCGCCATTGACGCGCAATCGCAGGTGGGACTCATGCTCAACGTCAAGCGCGTGGATCTCGACGCGGTGCTGGCCGTGCTGCCGGCATTGAACTCGCCGACTATTTCTCAGTTGAGTAATTCAGAGTGGGTTGCGGTCAATACCATTCTGGATGAAGGCATAGCCCGCGACGTAATTCCGCGATTGAAAGCCGCCGGCGGCGCGGGCATTGTGGAATATCCGCTCAACAAGGTCGTGTTGTAGCAACACCGGAGGGAGCAGGGGCCTTCAGGCCCCTGAGTTGAGTCCTGACAAACATCGGGCCTTCAGGCCCGGAAGAATAAAGGCGGAGTTCCAAGACAACCATGAAACTCATCCGAACTAAAGGCCGCGGCGCGCAGAATGCAAGGGCAATCATCGCCACGTTAGAAACGCGCGGCGGCGCTTCGCTCGATAAAGTCACGTCGGACGTCGAGCGCATCGTAGCCGCCGTGCGCAAAGGTGGAGACCGCGCGCTCTTCCGCTACGCTGCTCGGTTCGACGGTCTTCCAGGCCCGGCCTCGCTCCGTGTCACTCAAGAAGAAACGTCCGCCGCATGGAACGCGCTCGATCCCGCGCTACGCGATGCCATCACCATCGCCGCTAAGCAGATCCGCGAATTTTCCCAGTACCAACTGCCGGAATCGTTCCGCGCATCAACTATCGCGGGGCTCACAACTGGCCAGCTCGTTCGCCCGCTTGCGGCCGTGGGCTGCTATGTTCCAAGCGGCCGTCACCCGTTGCCATCAACGCTGCTTATGACTGCAATCCCCGCGCAGGTTGCAGGTGTTGCGCGCATCGCGGTTGTCTCGCCCAAACCCGCGCCTGAAACGCTCGCGGCGGCACATCACCTCGGCATCACCGAGTTCTATCGCCTCGGCGGCGCGCATGCCATTGCCGCACTCGCCTATGGAACTGCTTCCATTCCTCGCGTCGACAAGATCGTCGGTCCCGGCAATCTCTACGTCACCGCAGCCAAGAAACTCGTCGCCTTTGACAGCGCCATCGACATGCTTGCCGGCCCCACTGAGATCGTTGTCACCAGCGATCGCGGCACAGCAGCCGATATCGCATCCGACCTTGTTGCCCAAGCCGAGCATGACCCCGAGGCATTGGCCATCTTCATCACGACGCGAGAAGACCTCGCCCGCGAAGTCATCACCGAAGCCAAACACCGCAGCCGCGCCAATCCCGTAGCCCGCGAGTCTCTCAATCGCAATGGCCTCGTCATCATCGCGTCCAGCGCCGACGAAGCCCACGCACTCACCAATCGCATCGCGCCCGAGCACCTTACGGTCGATGACACGAGCGACCTGAAATGGGTTGAAAATGCAGGCTCGGTCTTCGTCGGCCGCTGGTCGGCACAGCCCATGGGCGACTACATCAGCGGCCCCAACCACACGCTGCCCACCGGCGCCATGTCCCGCGTTCGCGGAGGCCTCAGCGTGAACGACTTCGTCAAGCTCATCACCGTGCAGGAATATTCACGCAAAGGCATCGCTGCGCTCGGACCAAAGGCCGCGCTGCTGGCCGAAGCCGAAGGCCTAACCGGCCACGCAGAAGCCATCCGCGTGCGTCTCGGAGCAAAATCCCAAAGCCAAGGGAGGTCCCGTGGCTGAAGTTATTGTCACCGCACCCACGCCTCGCGCCCGCGTTCAGGCCATGAAGGAGTATCACCCTCCTCTGGGCTGCCGCGACGCGTTGCGCCTCGACTTCAACGAGAACACGCTGGAGTGTTCGCCCAAAGTGCGCGAGGCTCTGGCGCAAATCTCCGCGGGCTCGCTCACCCGCTACCCTGAGCGCGAACCCGTCGAGGCAATTGTTGCCGCGCATCTCTCGCTCAAGCCGAAACAGGTCGCGCTCACCAACGGCGTTGACGAAGCCATCCACGTTCTCTTCGAGGCATTTCTCGATTCCGGCGATGAGCTACTGCTCCCCGTTCCCACTTACACCATGTACGAGGTCTACGCCGCAGCCACCGATGCGCGCGTAGTCGCAGTGCAGGCGGCCGACGATCTCGAGTTTCCATTCGACCGCCTCATCGCCGCTGTTTCGCCACGCACAAAAATCATTGCCATCGCCAACCCCAACAGTCCGTC